>Ga0126371_10000232_pt1 | contig 43460 bp, 41 predicted proteins | sample PanSoiMetaPlot_4_FD_110145 | JGI IMG/M metagenome (GOLD analysis project Ga0126371, IMG submission 110145) | Tropical forest soil microbial communities from Panama - MetaG Plot_4 | ecosystem: Environmental > Terrestrial > Soil > Tropical forest > Bulk soil | place: Panama | collected 2016-02-17
ATCGTCAACCAGCTCGCTGCCAACGTGAATTTTCCCGATCTTCTGGTGCAGCTCGAGGTCATTCCGGCGGCCGACGTGATCCAGTTGCCGCAGCGCGCCGGCGTCGTGAAGGTGCTCAAGGGCGGGCCGGTGGAGACCGGCCGCGGCTTCGTGCTCCACTCGGCCGATTTCTTCATCGAGAACTCGACCCTGCCGATCGACGAGGGCATCTGCCTCACCGCGACGCTCGACATTTTGAAGGCGATCGCGCGCGGCCAGGGGCCGGCCTCGGCCGTGCTCGCGCTCGGCTACGCGGGCTGGGCGCCCGGCCAGCTGGAGAACGAGATCCAGGAGAACGGCTGGCTGCATTGCACCGCCGACGCCGAGCTGATCTTCGGCAGCGACAATGACCACAAGTACGAGCGGGCGCTCAAGAAGCTCGGCATCGACCTCGGCATGCTGTCGAGCGAGGCGGGCCACGCCTAGAAGGATCCCGTCATTGCCAGGCCTGCGCAGCAGGCCGAAGCAATCTCGGTCGGCATAGGAGGCGCGAGATTGCTTCGTCGCGCTGCGCGCTCCTCGCAATGACGGCAGTGGCCGTCAGCGCACCGTCTCCAATCTCTCGCTCGTGATCATCGCGCGTGCCTGCTCGGCGGACATCGGCTCGCCGAAGGCGAAGCCTTGCGCGTATTCGCAGCCGAGCTGATAGAGCTCGACCGCGTCGGAGTCGGTCTCGGCGCCTTCCGCCACCACCTCCATGCCGAGGTCATGCGCGAGCGAGACGATCGAGCGCAGGATCACGGGGCGCTTGCCCTTGGCGCCGGTGCGCACGAAGGACTGGTCGATCTTGATCGTGTCGAACGGGAAGCGCTGCAGGTAGGACAGCGACGAGTGGCCGGTGCCGAAGTCGTCGAGCGCGAGGCCGGCGCCGAGCTCCTTCATGCGATGCAGCATCTGCGCCGCGAGCTCGGGATTCTCCATCACCAGCGACTCGGTGAGCTCGAGCTTGAGCGTGCCGCGCGCGAGCCCCGAGCGCGCCAGCACGGTGCGCAGGTCGTGGATCAGGTCGTGGCGCAAGAGTTGCCGCGACGAGACGTTGACGCTCGCGAACAGCGGCGCGCGGCTGCGCACGGCGCGCTGCCAGATGCCGAGCTGGCGGGCGGTGCGCTCGAGCACGAACAGGCCGAGGTCGACGATGAGCCCGATTTCCTCGGCGACCGAGATGAACTCGGACGGCGACATGCGGCCCATCTTGGGATGGTCCCAGCGGGCGAGCGCCTCGAAGCCGGCGACCGAGCGGTCCTCCAGCCGGATGATCGGCTGGTAGAGGATGGTGATCTCCTCGCGCTCGAGCGCGCGCCGCAGCTCCGATTCGAGGGTGAGCCGGTCGGTCTTGCGCGCGCGCATCGCCGGCTTGAACACCTCGAGGCGGTCGCCGCCGACGCGCTTCGCGTGGTACATCGCGAGCTCGGCGTCCTTGAGCACCTCCTCGTTGCGGTTCGACTGGTTGTCGGCGAGCGCGATGCCCACCGAGGCGGTGAGGAAGATCTCGCGGTCGTTGAACGTGATCGGCGCGCGCAGCGCTTTGCGCAGCGTTTCCGCGAAGGCGAGGATGCGCTGCGCGTCCTTCTCGGACAGGAGGATCAGGGCGAACTGGTCGCCGGAGAGCCGCGCGAGCGTGTCCTGCGGCTTGAGCAGGCGGGCCAGCCGGCGCGCAAGGGTGAGCAGGATCGAGTCGCCGACCGCCATGCCGACCGAGTCGTTGACCTGCTTGAAGCGGTCGAGGTCGATCACCATCACGGTCGGCTTGATGGCGGCGTCCGTCTTGGCGAAGGCAAGGACGGCGTCGAGCCGGTCGAGGAAGAGCTGGCGGTTGGGCAGGCCGGTGAGATTGTCGTGCACCGAGTCGTGCAGCAGGCGCTCCTCGGCGGTCTTGAACTCGGTCACGTCGGTGAGCGTGCCGACGAGACGCACCACCTCGCCGTCGGAGCCGACCACGGGCCGCGCTTTCAAGGTGAACCAAAGATAATGGCCGTCCGGGGTGCGCAGACGGAAGTCCTGCACCAGGCGGCCGCGCCGCTGCTCCAGCACGCCGTCGAGGGCGGCGCGGAAGCGGTCGCGGTCGAGCGGATGGAGCACCTCGAGCCAGCCCGAGGCCGCGCCTTCGAGCGCGCCGCGCTTGAGGCCGAGCGCGGCCTCGGTCTCCGGGCTGGTGAAGACCTTGTCGGCCGAGACATCCCAGTCCCAGATCATGTCGCCGGCGCCGGTCAACGCGAGCGCGCGACGCTCGATGTCGGAGACGATGCCGTGCGTGATGCCGCCCGCGAAGGCGTGCTGCATCACCGTGAAGCCGATCAGCATGACGATCAGCACGAGGCCGCCGAGCAGCGCCGGCGCGACGATGTCGTTCGCCACGATGCCAGAGACCGTGAGGCCCGCCGCGATCACCCAGACGAGCAGCAGGAACCAGGTCGGGATCAGCAGCACGGCGCGATCGAAGCCGTGGGTAGCGAGGAAGATGATGAGCGAGAAGCCCGCGATGGCGACGAGAAGGAGCGAGAGCCGCGCGATGCCGGACGCGACAGCGGGATCGAACATCGCGACCGCGACCAGCGCGCCGAGGAATACGAGCCAGCCGATGGTGATGTGCGAATAGCGCACGTGCCAGCGGTTGAGGTTGAGATAGGCGAACAGGAACACGAGCAGGGTTGCGGCGAGGATCGCCTCGCCGGAGGCGCGCCAGATGCGCTCGGCGTCGGGCGAGATGTCGAACACCTTGCTCCAGAATCCGAAATCGACGCCGATGTAGACGAGCACCGACCAGCCGAGCGCGGCGGCTGCCGGAAACATCACGCTGCCCTTCACCACGAACAGGATGGTGAGGAAGAGCGCGAGCAGGCCCGCGATGCCGATGACGATCCCGTGGTAGAGTGTGAAGCTGTTGACCTTGTCCTTGTAGGCGTCGGGCTCCCACAGGTAGATCTGCGGCAGCTTGTCGGTGCGCAGCTCGGCCACGAAGGTGATCACCGAGCCGGGATCGAGCGTGACGCGGAAGATGTCGGCGGTCGCGCTCTCCTGGCGGTCGGGACGGTCACCCGAGCTCGGCGTGATGTCCACTACGCGTGAGAGGCCGAGGTCGGGCCAGAACAGGCCGGAGCCGCCCATCTGATAGTGCGGCACGACGATCAGCCGGTCGATCTGCTGGTCGCCCGAATTGGCGAGCGCGAACACCGCCCAGTTGGCGCCGGCCTCGCGCGCGCGCACCTCGATGCGGCGGACGATGCCGTCGGCGCCCGGCGCTATCGACACCTGGATGCGATCGCCGCTGCCGGGGTGGCGCTCGACCATGTCGCCGAGATCGATCGCGGGCACGTCGAGGCGCACGTTCACGGCCTCGACGGCGTGAGCGGGCGCACCGATCAACGACGTGACGATGGCCGCCACCAGGAGGACGGCCCGCAAACAACGCAAGAGACGATCCTCCAACCCCAAATCGCGCACCGCCCCCGCGGCACGCATTCCCCGAAAAACGCGGGCTCGAGGCAATCTATTCACCTTTGTGCCGATTTCGCGGCCGCGGCTCACCCACCGCGCCGGATTGGAGTACCCGGCAGAAGGAAGAAACGCAAGGATTTCAATGGTTAATCGGTGCGCATGCGGATGCGCGCAGATCATCTGCCCTCGTCATGCCGGCGTCATGCCCGGCCATGACGTCGCGTTACAGTACACCGCTAGACCGTCAGCACGATCTTGCCGATGTGCTGGCTCGACTCCATGCGCGCGTGCGCGGCCGCGGCGTCGGCGAGCGGGAAGGTCTTGTCCATCACGGGCCGCACCTTGCCGGTCGCGACCAGCGGCCAGACCTGCGTCTCGATCGCCCGCGCGATCGCGGCCTTGTCGGCGTTGGCGCGCGAGCGCAGCGTCGAGCCGGTGTGATGCAGGCGCTTGAGCATGATGCGCATGAAATTGACGGTCGCCTTGGCGGAGGCCTGGAACGCGATCTGCACGATGCGGCCCTCGACCGCGGCGGCCTCGTAGTTGCGCTCGATGTAGTCGCCGCCGACCATGTCGAGAATGACGTCGGCGCCTCTGCCGCCGGTCGCCTGCTTCACGGCAGCGACGAAATCCTCGGTCTTGTAGTCGATCGCGACGTCGGCGCCGAGCTTGCGGCAGGCTTCGCATTTCTCCGCCGAGCCGGCAGTGACGATCACGCGCGCGCCAAAATTTCTGGCGAGCTGGATCGCGGTCGTGCCGATGCCGGACGAGCCGCCGTGCACCAGCAGGGTCTCGCCCGCCTTGAGCCCGCCGCGCTCGAACACGTTGTGCCACACGGTGAAGAAGGTCTCCGGGACGGCGGCCGCTTGTGCCGGCGCGAGGCCCTCGGGGATCGGCAGCGCATGGCCCTCGACGGCGATGCAGTACTCCGCATAGCCGCCGCCGACCACCAGGGCCGTAACTCGATCGCCCATCTTCCAGCGCGTCACGCCGGCGCCGCACGCCGCGACGCTGCCGGCGATCTCCAGGCCCGGAATGTCGGTTGTGCCGGCTGGCGGCGGATAGAGCCCGCGCCGCTGCATCATGTCGGGCCGATTGACGCCCGCCGCCGCGACCTTGACCAGGATTTCGCCCGCGCCCGGCGCCGGCACCGGGCGTGTCTCGCCCACCAGCACTTCGGGTCCGCCGGGCGCGCGGATCGCAATCGCGGTCATGGTCGAGGGCAAGGTCATCACAACACGTCCCGTGGTTTCTGCGGGCTCATAGTCGGCGCGGCCATATGTGACAACCGCGCGGCCCCTCGCTATTTTCTCGCCGGAGCCAAGCCATGCCAGCCATCGACGACGACGACCGCCCGAAGAAGAAGATCGTCCACGAGATCGGGCAGGATCTGACCCTGCTCTCGGTCAAAGAACTGACCGAGCGCATCGCGCTACTCAACGAGGAGATCGCTCGCCTCGATCAGGATCGGAACAACAAGCAGGCCTCGCGCTCGGCCGCGGATCTGTTTTTCAAAAAGTAGCTGCGCGGCACCGCGCGCCACATTAATCAATGGAATCAGTACGATAGTACCGTAAATCTTAACTTTTGATTAAGCTTTCCCCTTTATTACTGGGGTTGTCCATCTTCTGGACACCGAGTGGCTCCTGTCCACTCTGTTTGACGCCTCCCTGTTATCACTTTGAGCCGCCGGCAACGGCGGCTCTTTTTTCGTATTTCGAAAGGTCTCGTTGGCGAGCCTTGGCTACATGCCTGGGGCTGGCGCGTTTTTGCAATCGCTGATGCCCCGTTTTGAGCAAAGATTTACCACGGAACATGTGTGTGATTTCAGCATTAGCGTCGGGTAGCGTAGGGGCTCTTCGCCAATGCCGAATGGGAAATTCTACCGCAAGCAAGCCAAACTCTTCGCAGGCTTGGCCGTGACGACAAGCGACCCGCAGATCGCGGCACGCTACAACGCAATGGCCCTGGAGCAGCTTGCGCGGGCGGATGAGGCTGATCCCGAGAACGGGCAGGTCGAGCCGAGCAGCATCGATCCAAACGGTGGCGATGGCGGCAACGATATGGACCGCGATTGAGCTGCGACTGCTGTCCCGTTTTGGCGCAGCGCCGACGCCCGGCAACCATATCTTAACCTTTTCCTAACCGATGCTGGACAGGCCGGAACGGCCGCGCTCATTATGCTTTCGGTGAGTGCTGGGGCGTGAGGCTACATGGCGGAAAAACTGTTCGGCGAGCAGCAACCAGTGTCGTTCGGGGCGCGGCTCGCAGCGTCACAGTCGTTCGCGGCGCTATTTCGCAGCGGCATGAAGCTGGTCGAGGAGACCGCGTCATATCTCGACGGGCCCGGCCGCAAGGACTCCAAGAAGCTCGAGCGCACCGCCGCGCTCGCCTATGCGACCGAAAGCATGCGGCTCACCACGCGGCTGATGCAGCTCGCGTCCTGGCTGCTGCTGCATCGCGCCGTCAACGAAGGCGAGATGTCGCTCGACCAGGCCAACAAGGAGAAGACCAAGGTCAAGCTCGCGCCGGCCGAGCCGATCGATGCGGCCGTGCTCAAGGGACTGCCCGAGAAGCTGCGCGCGCTGATCGAGCGCACCCGCAAGCTGCACGAGGACGTGCGCCGCCTCGACGCCACCATCCACGCGCCACTACGCGACGAGCCGATCGCGGTCAATCCGCTCGATCATCAGATGGGCCTGCTGCGCGCCGCATTCGAGCGCAACGAGCGCTAGACCCCCATCCGTCCGAATGCAGTCCGTGGTCATGGCCGGGCTTGTCCCGGCCATCCACGTCCTCCTGCAATGTTCTACGGTCTCGCTAAGACGTGGATGCCCGGCACAAGGCCGGGCATGACGCTTCAATTCAAATTCAATGCCCGCGCGGCCTACTTCTTCAGGCCGAGGCCCGAGAACTTCTTCTGGAAGCGCGAGAGGCGGCCGCCGCGGTCGAGAAGCTGCTGGGTGCCGCCGGTCCACGCCGGGTGCGACTTGGGGTCGATGTCGAGGTGCAGCGTGTCGCCCTCCTTGCCCCAGGTCGTGCGGGTGGTGAACTCGGTGCCGTCGGTCATGATGACCTTGACGGTGTGATAGTCGGGATGCGTATCGGTTTTCATGGCTGGACGCTCCTGCGCGTCGCGCAATCTCGGTTCGAAACGGTCGGAAGTTGCGGTCCTATACAGCACGGATCCACGCGAAACAAGGTCGTCCGCGTGCTACCGCTTCGGCCGGACGCCCGGGTTCCTGCGGCCGATTCCGCCGGGGCCATTGTTTTGGGGCGACGGGCGCGGCATTGTCCCGCCGCCCCCCGAACAAGCCGCGAACGCATGATGAGCCGCCGGATCGATGAATGACGTGACTCCCAGTGAAACGATCCCGCCCGCGGCGCCGCACGCGTCGCCGGCGGCCGGCACTGCCGCAACCGCGGCCCCGCCGGGGCGGCGTGGCACGCTGCGGCCGCTCGTCGCCCTCCTGCCGTTCGTCAGGCGCTACAAGGGTCGCGCGGCGCTCGCTTTGCTCGCGCTCATCCTGGCGTCGGCCGCAACGCTTGCGGTGCCGATTGCGGTGCGCCGCATGATCGACCTTGGCTTCTCGTCCGAGCGGGTGGCGCTGATCGACCAGTATTTCGCCGTGATGATCGCGGTGGTCGCCGTGCTCGCGGGCGCGAGCGCGGCGCGCTACTACCTCGTGACGACGCTCGGCGAGCGGGTCGTCGCCGACGTGCGCCGCGCCGTGTTCGACCGTCTCACCGCACTCTCGGCCGACTTCTTCGACACCGCGAAGTCGGGCGAACTGATCTCACGGCTCACCGCCGACACCACCCAGATCAAGGCGGCGGTCGGCGCCTCGGTGTCGATCGCGCTGCGCAACCTGGTGCTGTTCTTCGGCTCCGCCGCCCTGATGGTGGTGACGAGCGCGCGCCTCTCGGGCTTTGTCCTTGCCGCGATCCCGGTGATCGTGCTGCCGCTGGTCGCGTTCGGCCGGCTGGTGCGCCGGCGTTCGCGCGACGCCCAGGACACGCTCGCCGATGCTTCCGCCTATGCGGCCGAGCTGATCGCGGCGGTGCGCACACTGCAGGCCTTCACCAACGAGCGGCTCGCCGACACCCGCTTTGCCGCCGCGGTCGAGCGCGCCTATGCGGCGGCGCTCGGCTCGACGCGGGCGCGCGCGTTCCTCACCGCGATCATCATCTTTCTCGCCTCCGCGAGCGTCGTCGTCATCCTGTGGGTCGGCGCCAAGGACGTTCTCGCCGGCCGGCTCACGGCCGGAACCTTGAGCCAGTTCGTGCTGTTCGCGGTATTTGCCGCCTCGGGCCTCGGCCAGCTGAGCGAGGTGTGGGGCGAGGTCTCGCAGGCGGCCGGATCGGCCGAGCGGCTGGGCGAGTTGCTGGCGGTCGTGCCGACGATCCAGGCGCCCGCCGCGCCGCGGCCGCTGCCGTCGCCGCCGCGCGGCGAGGTCGCCTTCGACGCGGTCCGCTTCTGTTACCCGACGCGGCAGCAGACGCCGGTGCTCGACGGCATCTCGTTCAAGGTGCGCGCCGGGGAGCGTGTTGCGATCGTCGGGCCGTCGGGCGCCGGCAAGAGCACGGTCTTTCATCTGCTGCTGCGCTTCTACGATCCGGCCGCCGGCGCCGTCACGTTCGACGGCATGCGCGTCGATACGGTCGATCCACACGAGCTACGCAAGCGCATTGCGCTTGTACCGCAGGATGTCGCGATCTTCGCGGCGAGCATCGCCGACAACATCCGCTTCGGCCGGCCCGAGGCGAGCGACGCCGAGGTCGCGCAGGCGGCCGAGCAGGCGGCCGCCGCCGAGTTCATCCGCCGCCTGCCGCAGGGTTTTGACACCCTGATCGGCGAGCGCGGCGTCACGCTTTCGGGCGGCCAGCGCCAGCGCGTCGCGATCGCGCGCGCAATTCTCCGCGCGGCGCCGCTCCTTCTGCTCGACGAGGCGACGTCCTCGCTCGATGCCGAGAGCGAGACGCTGGTGCAGGCCGCGCTCGAGCGGCTGATGGCCGGCCGCACCACGATCGTGATCGCGCACCGGCTGGCCACCGTGCTCGAATGCGACCGCATCCTGGTGATGGACCACGGCCGCATCGTCGAGGAAGGCACGCACGACGAGCTCGCCGCCGCCGGCGGGCTCTATGCGCGGCTGGCGAAGCTGCAGTTTCAGGGGATGTAACCGGTAGCCACGCTTTGTTAAATGCGGGCTACGGCCGCCAGCTCATCTTGTGCAGCAGCGCGCCCGAGATCGGATTGGTGCCGGCGCCCGCAATCGCAAACCCGTGCTTCTCGTAAAAGCGCACGGCGCGCGCATTGTCCTGGTTGACCAGGAGATCGAGGCCGGCCGGCGCGATGCGTCGAGCGTCGGCGATGAGCGCGGCCGCGACGTCGGAGCCCCAGGCCTCCGGCGCGACCACGATCTGGTCGAGATACCCGGTCGCGGGATCGACGGTGACGAAGCCGATCATCGCCTCGTCGCGTTCCACGACCGTGATGACGCACTTGGGGACCAGCTCGCGGCGCCAGCGCGTCCGCCACCAGTCGAGCCGCTCGGTGAAATCGAGCCGCGGATAGGCGAGCTGCCAGGTGCGCCGCCACAGCTCGATCGCGGCGTCCTCGTCGGCGGCCGTGTAGCGGCGGAGCGCGAAGGTCGTGTGGCCCCCGGGTCCCGGATCGGCGCGACCGCTGCGCGGTCGCTTGTCCGGGACACGAGGTTTCCCGCCTGTCCGGGACACGAGCGCTACCTTTCCGTCAGCTTGAGCTCGATGCGGCGGTTCTTGCGATAGGCGTCTTCGCTGTTGCCGGGGTCGAGCGGCTGGTATTCGCCGAAACCGGCGGCGACCAGATGCTGCGGCGAGATCCCCTTGGAGATCAGGTACTGCACGACCGAGATCGCGCGTGCCGACGACAGCGCCCAGTTCGACGGGAACTGCGCGCTCGCGATCGGCCGCACGTCGGTATGGCCGTCCACGCGCAGCACCCAGGCGATGTCGCCGGGAATCTGCTTCTCGAGATCGCCGAGCACGCCCGCGATCTTGTCGATCTCGACCTTGCCCTCCGGCCGCAGCGTCGCCTGGCCGACGTCGAAGAAGACCTCCGACTGGAAGACGAAGCGGTCGCCGACGATGCGGATGTCGGGCCGCTCGCCGAGGATCGCGCGCAGGCGGCCGAAGAAGTCCGAGCGGTAACGCGAGAGCTCCTGCACGCGCTGCGCCAGCGCGACGTTGAGGCGCGACCCGAGGTCGGCGATCCTCTCCTGCGAGGCGCGGTCCTTCTGCTCGCTCGCCTCGAGCGCCGCCTGCACGGCGCCGAGCTGGCGGCGCAGCGCCTCGATCTGCTGGCTCAGCACCTCGACCTGGGCGAGCGCGCGTGCCGAGATCTGCTTCTGCGAATCGAGTGCGCCGGCGAGCTCGGTGGCCTTGCTCTGCGCCGCGGACGCCGCGCCCGAGGCGGCGCCGGCTTGCTGCGCGGCGCTTCTGAGTCGGTCGCGCTCGCCCTCGGCGCCGGCGAGGCTCGCCCGCAGGCGCGCGAGCTCGTCCTCGAGCGACCCCTTGCTCGACTTCTCCAGCGAGAGCTCGTCGGTCAGGCTCGCGACCAGCTTGTTGAGCCGGGTGAGTGCCGTGTCCTTGCCGGCCACCTCCTGCGACAGGAAGAACTGCACCACGACGAAGATGGTGAGGAGGAAGATGATGCCGAGGACGAGCGTCGACAGCGCGTCGACGAACCCCGGCCAGTAGTTCATGCCGCTGTCGCGGCGGCGGGCGAGCGCCATCGTGCGGCTCCGCTCACATCTTCTGCGTCTCGCGCACCAGGACCTCGAGCAGCTTGCGGATGTCGCGGTGCTGCTCGGCCTGGGCGTCGACCCAGTCGCGTATCATCTGCTGTTCGGTGCGCATGTGATGGACGAGGCCCTGCAGCGATTCGGCGAGGTTGACGATCGCGGCCGTCCCCGGCTTGCCGCCGGTATCGGCCATCTGCTCGCGCAGCCGATCGATGGCGACGCGCAGCTCGCCGCCGAGCGCGGCGCCTGCGGGCGGCTCGACGCCAAGGTCGCGCACCGTGGTGGCGAGCCAGTCCTCGAGATCGGTGTAGAAGCGGTTCTGCGCCTGACTGGTCTGCAGGTCGAGGAAGCCGAGGATGAGCGACCCGGCGAGGCCGAACAGCGAGGACGAGAACGAGATGCCCATGCCGCCGAGCGGGGCGCCGAGGCCTTCCTTGAGCGCCTCGAACATCTGGCCGGCGTCGCCGCCCACTTTCAGGCCCTGGATCACGGTGCGCACCGAGCCGACCGTCTCGATCAGGCCCCAGAAAGTGCCGAGCAGGCCGAGGAACACCAGGAGCCCGGTCATGTAGCGCGAGACGTCGCGCGCCTCGTCGAGGCGGGTCGCGATCGAATCCATGATGGTGCGCATGGTCTGCGACGACATCGCCGTGCGTCCCATGCGGTCACCGAGGATCGCCGCCATCGGCGCGAGCAGTCTGGGGGAGCGCTCGACCGCGAGGCCGGGATCGGCAAGGCGGAAGTTGTTGACCCAGGCGACCTCGGGGAAGAGTCGGATCACCTGGCGGAACGCGAACGCGATGCCGAGCAGTAGCACGAAGATGATCAGCGAGTTCAGGCCGGGATTGGCCTGGAATGCGTTCCAGATCTGCTGGTTCAGGATGATGCCGAACAGCGCGACGAGAATGAGGAACAGCAGCATCCGGACGAGAAAGATCCGGGGCGAGCTGACTTTGAACGGGTCGAGATCTTGATCGTGCTGCGCCATGGTCGTTCCGCGGGTCACCGGGCGTTCGCTCGTGGCTTCGGCCCTCGACGCAACCTTCTACGCCGTAACGCACATGTAAATATGGCACAGCCACGGCGAAAGGTAACGGACGCTAGGACGCGTCACGTTGCCTGTTGATGGTGCGGTGGTCCCCCACCCGGGCGACGTTCAGGCGCGGTCGGCGGCCCGGATCAGCGCCAGGATCTCGCGCTGCATGGTCTCGTTGCCGGCGATGATCTCGCCCTTGCCGAAAATGTCCTCGCGGCCTTCGAGATCGCTGACGAAGCCGCCCGCCTCGCGCACCATCAAGAGGCCGGCCGCCATGTCCCAGGGCGACAGGTTGCGCTCCCAGTAGGCGTCCAGGCGCCCGGCCGCCACCCAGGCGAGGTCGAGGGTCGCGGCGCCGAAGCGGCGCAGCCCGGCGACCTTCTCCTGCACGGCGGCGAACTCCTTGCGAAACTGCGCGAGATCGCCGCGACCGAGATGCGGCAGGCCGCAGGCGACGACCGCCTCGGCGAGGCGCCGGCGTGCCGCGACGCGCAGGCGCTGGTCGTTGAGGAACGCGCCCTTGCCGCGCTCGGCGATGAACAGCTCCTCGTTCGCCGGATTGTAGATGACGCCGGCGACGATCGTGCCCTCGCGCTCCAGCGCGATGGAGATGGCGAATTGCGGGATGCCGTGCAGAAAGTTGGTGGTGCCGTCGAGCGGATCGACGATCCAGCAATGGGTCTGGTCGGAACCGGCCTGCCGGCCGCCTTCCTCGCCCAGGAACCCGTAGCCCGGCCGCGCCTTGGCGAGCTCGGCGCGCAGCACCTCCTCGGCGCGATGATCGGCGGCGGAGACGAAGTTGGCCGGGCCCTTGAGCGAGACCTGCAGCTTCTCGACCTCGCCGAAATCGCGCTTGAGCCCGCGCGCGGCCTTGCGCGCGGCGGCGATCATGACGTTGAGGAGGGCGGAGCGGAGCATGGGCGCGCTGCTTACACGCGACGGCGCGCGAGCGCCACCCTCGCCTTGCGCAAGCGCGCGCTTGCTTCGGTGGGGGCGGCGAGGGCCGAACGCGCACAAGCCAGTTACGACACAATTGATGCTTGACACATCAAAATAGATTTATAAAAATGCAAAAAGGCTGTTTTCGCTATCGAAGGTTCCAATGATCACGGGAGCCCAGCTCCGCGCGGCCCGCGCCTTTCTCGGCATCGATCAGCGCAAGCTCGCCAAATTGTCCGGCCTTTCGCTGCCGACCATCCAGCGGATGGAAGCAAGCGACGGCGTCGTCCGCGGCAACGTCGACTCGCTGATGAAGCTCGTGGGCGCGCTCGATGCGGCCGGGATCGAGCTCATCACCGACAACGCCACGAGCTCGGCCGGTGGCCGCGGCGTGCGCTTGAAGAGGCCCGCGACGTGACCCTGGTGCTGCTCCTGGCTTGCGCCGTCATCCTCGTTGCGACCTCCGTATTGGCGGTGGCGATGGCGCGAACCGCGGCGGCCACGCCGGTCGTCTACGGGTCATGCCTCTTTGCATCGCTGCTGTCGTGCGCGGCCGCCGTCGCCGCGCTGCTGCAGGGAGCGGCGCCGGCGAATCTCGCTTTGCCGCTCGGCGTTCCGTGGCTTGGCGCACACTTCCGTCTCGATGCGCTGTCCGCCTATTTCGTCGCCGTCGTCTCGCTCGGCGCCGGCGCGGCGAGCCTGTTTGCGCTCGGCTACGGACGCCACGAGCACGCACCCGCGCGGGTGTTGCCGTTCTACCCGGCGTTTCTCGCCGGAATGAGTCTCGTCGTGCTCGCCGACGACGCCTTCACGTTCCTGGCCTCGTGGGAATTCATGTCGCTGACGTCATGGGCGATGGTGATGGCGCATCACCGCGATCGGGAGAACGTGCGCGCCGGCTACGTCTATCTCGTGATGGCGGGCTTCGGCACGCTCGCGCTCCTGCTCACATTCGGTCTCCTGGCGGGTCCGCACGGCGGCTATGCTTTCGCCGACATACGCACCGCGCACCCATCGGCGGCGCCGGCCGCGCTCGTCCTGATCCTCGCGCTGGTCGGCGCCGGCTCGAAAGCGGGCCTCGTGCCGCTGCATGTGTGGCTGCCGCTCGCGCATCCGGCGGCGCCGAGCCATGTGTCGGCGCTGATGAGCGGCGTGATGACCAAGGTCGCCGTCTACGGCTTCGTCCGCATCGTCTTCGATCTGCTCGGCCCACCCGCCTGGTGGTGGAGCATCGTGGTGCTCGCCCTCGGTGGCATCACGGCGGTGATGGGCGTGCTCTACGCCCTGATGCAGCACGACCTCAAGCGGCTGCTCGCCTATCACACGGTGGAGAACATCGGGATCATCTTCATCGGCCTCGGCCTCGCGCTCGCCTTCAAGGCGCACGGCATGGAATTCGCCGCCGCGCTGGCGATGACCGCCGGCCTGCTGCACGTGCTCAACCATTCGGTCTTCAAGAGTCTCCTGTTCTTCGGCGCCGGAGCGGTGCTCACCTCGACCGGCGAGCGCGACATGGAGCGTCTCGGCGGCCTCATCCACCGCATGCCGCAGACCGCCTTCGTGTTTCTCGTCGGCTGCGCCGCGATATCGGCGCTGCCGCCGCTCAACGGCTTCGTTTCGGAGTGGCTGACCTTCCAGGCGATCCTGCTCAGCCCGCAGTTGCCGTCCTGGGGCCTCAAGCTGCTCGTGCCGGCGGTCGGCGCGCTGCTCGCGCTGTCGGCGGCCCTCGCCGCCGCCTGCTTCGTCAAGGCGTTCGGCGTCACGTTCCTCGGGCGCCCGCGCACGCCGGCGGCCGCGGGCGCGCCGGAAACGGATCGGTTCTCGCTCGCCGCGATGTTCTTCCTCGCCGCGTTGTGCCTGGTCGCGGGCGTTCTGCCGGGGCTGTTCGTGGATGCGCTGGCGCCGGTGATGCACGCGTTCGTGGGCGCCCGCATGCCGGTGCAGGCCAGCGTCGAGTGGCTCTCGATCGTGCCGATCGCGCAGAGCCGCAGCTCCTACAACGGGCTGCTGGTGTTCCTGTTCACGGTGATATCCGGCACGCTCGCGGCGTTCGCGATCCACCGGCTGGCATCCGATCGGCTGCGGCGGGCGCCCGCCTGGGATTGCGGCACTCCCGATCCCAGTCCGGCCACGCAGTACAGCGCGGCGAGCTTCGCCCAGCCGATCCGCCGTGTCTTCGGCACGATCGTTTTTCGGGCGCGCGAGCACGCCGAGATGCCGCCGCCCGGCGACATGCGCCCGGCGCGGTTGACCGTGGAGTTGCACGACCTCGTCTGGGAAGCGCTCTACGCCCCGCTCGCTGGAGCGGTCGGCTTCGCGGCCGAGCGGCTCAACCGGCTGCAGTTCCTGACCATCCGGCAATTCCTCACCCTCGTCTTCGCCGCGCTCGTGATCCTGCTGCTGGGGCTGGCGATATGGCCGTGATCGTCGACCTCGCGGTGCAGGGCGGACAGATGCTGCTGGTGCTACTGCTGGCGCCGCTGCTCACGGGCCTGGTTCGCAAGACCAAGGCGCGGTTGCTGCGCCGGCGCGGACCCGCGCTGCTGCAGCCCTATCGCGACCTCGTGCGGCTGATGCGCAAGGAGGTGGTCTTGGCGGAAAGCGCGTCGTGGCTGTTTCGCGTCATTCCCTACCTCGTCTTCGCCGCGACCTGGGTGGCGGCCTCGCTGGTGCCGACCTTTCGCACCGGGCTCCTGTTCTCGTGGTCGGCGGACCTGATCGCGATCATCGCGCTCCTTGGCAGCGCGCGATTCTTCCTGGCGCTCGCCGGCATGGACGTCGGCACGAGCTTCGGCGGCATCGGATCGAGCCGCGAGGTGATGATCGCCTCGCTCGCCGAGCCGGCGATGATCATGGTCGTCTTCACGCTCGCGCTGGTCGCCGGCTCGACCCAGCTCTCGACAATCGCGGGCGCGCTGCTCAACTCCGAAGTCGGGCTGCGCGTTTCGCTCGGGCTTGCGCTCGTCGCCCTGATGATGGTCGCGCTCGCGGAGAATGCGCGCATTCCGGTCGACAATCCCGCCACCCATCTCGAGCTCACGATGGTGCACGAGGCGATGGTGCTGGAATATTCGGGACGCCATCTCGCCCTGATCGATCTCGCGGCTTCGCTCAAGCTGCTGCTCTACGTCTCGCTGATCGCCTGCGTGTTCGCGCCCTGGGGCATCGCCCGGCCGGACGCCGGCCCGGCCGCATTGGCGCTCGGGCTCGCGAGCTATCTCGGCAAGCTCGCGATCGGCGGAGGTGCGCTGGCGCTGTTCGAGACCTCGATCGCCAAGATGCGCGTGTTTCGTGTGCCGGAATTCCTCGGCGCCGGGCTCATGCTCGGCCTGCTCGCGACGCTTCTCCTGTTCGTCTCGCGGAGCCTGTGATGCGCGGCCTGGATTTCGACATCGCCCACCTGCTCGCCGGATCGCTCGTGCTGGTCAGCTTCCTGCAGCTCTACCAGGACCGCCTGTACGCGCTCATCAACGTCTTCGCCGTCCACGCGCTGGTGCTGGCGCTGTCGGTGGCGTGGCAGGCGCACGTGCAGCACGCCCCGCATCTCTACGTCACCGCCGCGATCGCGCTCGGCTTCAAGGCGATCGTCATTCCGGTCGCGCTCCATCGGATCATCGTGCGCCTCGGTATCCATCGCGAGATCGAGAAGGTGGTCGGCGTCGGCACCGCCATGCTGCTCGGCATGGGGCTCGTCGCGCTCTCCATGGTGGTGATGCTGCGGGTGACGGCCGAGGCCGATCCGCTCGCGCGCGAGGATCTCGCCTTCGCGCTCTCGGTGGTGCTGCTCGGGCTGCTGATGATGGTGACACGGCGCAATGCCGTGAGCCAGGTGATCGGATTCATGTCGCTGGAGAACGGTCTCGTGCTTGCCGCGACCGGCGCCAAGGGCATGCCGCTCGTGGTCGAGATCAGCGTCGCCTTCTCGATCCTGATCGCCTTCATCGTCATCGGCATCTTCCTGTTCCGCATCCGCGAGCGATTCGACACGGTGGACGTGGGCGCGCTCGACAGTCGCCGCGGAGAACGGCAATGAGCTTCGACGCGGCGACCGCCGCCCTGATCGTTCCGGCGCTGGCGGCCGTGCTGCTGGCGGTGCTGCCCGGCTACCGGCTCACCGCGCGCCTCAACGTGGCGGCGGCGCTCGCCACCTTCGTGATCGCGCTCTCGCTGCTCGTCACCCGCCCGCCGGCCGGCCCGTTCCTGCACGTCGACGATCTCAACAACGTCTTCATCGTGCTGACCAGCTTCGTCGGCTTCACCGCCAGCGTGTTCAGCGCGAGCTACATCGGCCACGAGCTGGAGACCGGACGCCTGACGCCGCGGTTCCTGCGCTTCTATCACCCGATGTACCAGGTGCTTATGTTCGCGATGAATCTCGCGCTGATGGCCAACAACATCGGCGTCATGTGGGTCGCCATCGAGATCGCCACGCTGACCACCGTGCTCATGGTCGGCATCTATCGCACGCACGAGGCCCTCGAGGCCGCGTGGAAATATTTCATTCTCGGCAGCGTCGGGATCGCGCTCGCGCTGTTCGGAACGATCCTCGTCTACATGGCGGCGCGGCCGGTGGTCGGCGAAGGCCTCGACGCCATGGTGTGGACCACGCTGGTCGCGCACGCAGGAGCGTTCGACCCGGCGCTGCTCGACCTCGCCTTCGTGTTCCTGCTGCTCGGCTACGGCACCAAGGTCGGGCTTGCCCCGCTGCACGCGTGGCTGCCGGACGCGCACGCCGAGGGTCCGACGCCGATCTCGGCGGTGCTGTCGGGACTGCTGCTCAACGTCGCGCTCTACGCGCTGCTGCGCTTCAAGATCCTGCTCGCCGCCAACCCGCACGCCGTGGCGCCCGGCCCGCTGATGGTGACGATGGGGCTCATCTCGCTCGTATTCGCGGCGTTCATGCTCTACCGCCGGCGCGACATCAAGCGCATGTTCGCCTATTCGTCGATCGAGCACATGGGCATCATTGCGTTCGCGTTCGGCATGGGCGGACCCCTGGCCAATTTCGCCGGCCTGCTGCACATGACGATGCACTCGCTCACCAAGTCGGCGATCTTCTTCGCGGTCGGTCACGTCGCGCAGGTCAAGGGCACGCAGCAGATCGCCCAGATGGGCGGCTTGACCGAGACCAATCCGGTGCTCGGCTGGGGCCTCGTGCTCGGTGTCGTCGCCATCGCGGGTCTGCCGCCCCTCGGCATCTTCATGAGCGAGTTCCTGGTGGTGACCTCGACCTTCGCGCGCGCGCCCTGGCTCGCGCTCGTGCTCGTGGTCGGCATATTGATCGGGGTCGCGGCACTGTTCCTGCGGCTCAACAGCATCGCGTTCGGCGAGCCGCGCGGGGCGACCGCGGAAGCGAAGGCGTCCTACGTTCCGATGTTCGCGCATCTCGCACTGGTGCTGGTCGCCGGCGTGTATATGCCGCCGGTCCTCGTGTCCTGGTTCCAGAACGTCGCGAAGCTGCTCGGATAGCGCCCGGAAGGCGATATGACGCTGATGGATCGGATCGATGGCGCGAAGGTCGAGGGGCATCGTCCCTGGCCGCGCGTCGTCGTGGACGAAGCCGGCTGGCGCGCGGCGGCGACGGAATTGGCGGCCGGGCACCTGACGCTGCTCGGCCTGTGGGGCGACAAAGGCGGCGCGCAGATGGTCGTGCACATGGCCGTGCTCGACGAGGCGACGGCGGAGATCGCGGTTGCCAGCATCGAGTGCCCGCAGGGTTCCTTTCCGTCGGTCGGCGCCGTGCATCCGCCGGCGATCCGGCTCGAGCGCGCGGTGCACGATCTTTACGGCCTCACGCCGCTCGGCCTTGCCGATATGCGCCCCTGGCTCGATCGCGGCGTCTGGGGGGTGAGCCGTCCGCTCGGAACCGCCGAGAGGCTCCCGCCCGCCGCGCGTCCCTACGCATTCCTGCCGACCGATGGCGAGAGCCTGCATCAGATTCCCGTCGGGCCGGTGCACGCCGGAATCATCGAGCCGGGGCATTTCCGCTTCACCGCGAGCGGCGAAACGGTGGTGCGGCTGGAAGCGCGCCTCGGCTATGTCCACAAGGGCATCGAATCGTTGATGACGGGAGCGCCGCTCGATACGGCGGCGCGGCTTGCCTCGCGCACCTCCGGTGACAGCACGGTCGCCTACGCCTTGGCGTTCGCCCGCGCGGCGGAAGCGGCGCTGGGCATCGAAGCGCCGTCGCGCGCGATCCATCTGCGCGCGCTGATGGCCGAGCTCGAGCGCCTCGCCAATCACTTCGGCGACATCGGCGCGATCTGCAACGATGCGTCCTTTGCGCTCATGCATGCGCAATGCGGCATCCTGCGCGAGCGCGTCCTGCGCGCCGCCGATACCTGCTTCGGCCACCGATTGATGATGGATCGCGTCGTCCCGGGCGGCGTGAGCCACGATTTGACGGACGCAGGCGCCGCGCAGCTGCGCGGCTTGCTGGACGAAGCCCGGCGCGTCTTTCCACGACTGGTGAAGCTCTACGACAACACCGCCTCGCTGCAGGACCGCACCGCAGGAACCGGTATCCTGCGCGAAGACCTGGCACGTCAGTTCGGCGTCGGCGGTTGCGTCGGCCGCGCCAGCGGGCGCGTCTTCGACGCGCGCAAGCGGCCCGGTTACCCGCCTTACGATCAACTTGATTTCGCGATCGCGACATTCGAGGGCGGCGACGTGAACGCGCGGGTCTGGGTGCGCATCCGCGAGGCCGAACAGAGCCTCGATCTTGTCGAGCAGATTCTCCGCAGCATGCCCGCCGGACCGATCAAGGCCGACTTTCAGGCGAGCCTGAAACCGGCGGAAGGGATGGCGCTGGTTGAGGCGTTCCGCGGCGACGTGCTCGCGTGGTTGCGGATCGACAACGGCTGCGTGGCCCGCTGTCACCTGCGCGATCCGTCCTGGTTCCAGTGGCCGCTGCTGGAAGCTGCGATCGAGGGCAACATCGTCGCCGACTTCCCGCTCTGCAACAAGTCGTTCAACTGCTCCTATTCGGGGCACGATCTATAGGCGCGGGTCGATATGCGCAGGACACTCCTCGAAGGCGTCATACACTCCCCGCTCACCGAGGCGCCGCCCGAGCGCGACGACGCGGCGCTGAAAGAGCTCGCCGCGAGCCTCGACCGCGCGGCGCGGCGCAGGCTCGGCCGCAGCCTGTCGATTCGCCAAGTGGACGCCGGTTCGTGCAACGGCTGCGAGCTCGAAATCCACGCCCTGAACAACGCCTTCTACGATCTCGAGCGCTACGGGCTGCGCTTCGTGGCCTCGCCGCGGCACGCCGACGTGCTGATGGTGACCGGCCCGGTGACCAAGAACATGCGCGAAGCGCTCGAACGCACCTACAACGCGACGCCGGATCCGAAATGGGTGGTCGCCGTCGGTGCATGCGCCGCGGACGGCGGCATCTTCGCGCGAAGCTATGCCTGCGTGGGCCGTCTGTCCGACGTCATTCCGGTCGATCTCCATATCGCGGGATGCCCGCCCTCGCCGAAGGCGTTGTTGAGCGGATTGCTCGCGCTCATGGAGACGATGGACTCGTAGCGGCAGCGGGCTTCCGCCTCACGACCGGCTCTGCTGCTGCTGCTTGATGACGTCGAGCCAGGGCTTGGCGGCCTTCTCGCCCGCCGCGCGGACCTCCGGGGTCTGCTTCGCCACGAAGTCGTCGAGGAAGGGATCGCTGGCGCCGCCGGCCTTTGCGATGAGGTGCCACTTGGTGGCCTGCACCGGATCGGGCGCCGGAAGGCCGCGGCCGGTCGCGAGCACGCGCGCGAGGCGGTCCTGCGCGATCGGGTTGCCGCGCATCGCCGCCTTGCGCAGCAGCGCGACCGCCGCCGGCTCGTCCTTGGCGACGCCGGTGCCGTTGAACAGCGCGATCGCGTACTCGACCTCGGCCGCGAGGATGTCCGCCTGCGCCGCGAGCCCCATCAGCCGCGTCGCTTCCTGCGTGTTCTGCGGCACGCCGCGGCCGTCCTTGTAGAGCGTCCCGAGCGCATACTGCGCTTCCGGATTGCCGGCATTCGCCGCCTGCTGGAAGAACTGGGCGGCGCGCGGAATGTCCTGCGGGAACTGCTGCCCTTCGAGATAGAGGAGCCCGAGGTCGTAGGCGGCGGCGGCATGGCCGAGCTTCGCCGCCTGTGCGAGCAGGCGCGTGGCCGCGGCCGGATCGCGCGGGCCGCCGCGGCCGCCCAGACGGAACATGGCGAGGGCGAACATCGCGTCCGGGTCGCCGCGCTCGGCGGCGAGCGAGTACCACTTAACCGCCTCGACGTCGTTGTTCGCCACGCCGAGGGCGTTGGCGTAGAGCTCGGCGATCAGTGTCATCGATCTCGCATCGCCCTTCTCGTTGACGCGCTTGGTCGCTTCCGCCATAGCGGTCAGGTAGTAGCCACGCTGAAAGGCGCCGTAGGCGAGATCGGGCGGGTGTCCGGAAGCTGCGGCTGCGGGCGGCACCGCCGGCGCAGCGGGCGGTGCAGCGTGTGGGCCAGGCCGCACCGTCGTCGGCTTGACATGTTTCGGCGCGGTCGCGTGCGGCGGCTGCTTTGGCTTCTCGCCGGGCTTCTCGGTGCTGGGCCACGGCGAGAGCTGCATCGGCGCCTGCGCCAAGGCGGCAGGGCCCGCGACGAGCACGGCCGCGAGCCGCAAGACCGCAGGAACAAGCCAGGCTCTGGTCCTCATGCGGGGCTCTCCGTCGCCAGACGCCGCGATGCTTCCGCGACGGCCTGCGCTGGCCCGCGCGGGTCGCTCAGAATCGCCGGATCGAGCGCGACGAACTCCGCCGCCGCAAGCTCACCGACTTCAGCAAGGCTCGCCGCATGGGCGACGCAGGGAATCTCGAACACTTCGGTCCACCATTCAACCCGCTCTCGGATGGCCGGGAAGGAAGGCCTTTTTCCGGCAGAATCCGGCTCGCCGAACATCACGTAGTCGGCGCCCGATTCGGCCGCGATCATGGCGTCATGGCGGCTTTCGAGCCCGCCTGCGCCGACGATGCGGTCGGGTTTGAGCGCGGCGATCGCCTCCTGCATGGCCGCAATGCCGGCGAGGTGGGCGCCGTCGGCGCCGGCACGCGCGACCAGATCGGGGCGCCCCTCGACGAGGAGCGCGGCGCCGCGCTCCTGAACGAGCGGCGCAATCTCGCGGATGCGGTTGATCAATGTGCGCTCATCGGCCGCAGGCAGGCGCAGCAGCACCGCCGCGATGTCGGCGGCCGCCAGCGCCGGGGCGAGCAGCGCGGTCGTTGCCGCAACGTCGGCAAGCGGCGGCGTGACGAGGTAGAGCCGCGCCGTCGGACGCGCGGCCGTCGTCTTGTCAGGTGGTCGGGAAGCCATGGTCGACAGCTCCGATCGCAAAGCCGGCGGAAAGGAGGCAAGACGAAACGGCCCTGTCAACCCGATGGGTTATTGTTGAACACGATCTTATCCGAAAACCGGTACCCGCTTCATTTTCTAGCGCGGCGGCCAGCGCGTCTCGTCCGACGTGGGGGCGTAGCTGTCGCGGAAGATGTCGTCCTTGATGACGCCATAGCTGCCGTCGGCATATTGCAGCAGCCAGTCGCCGGCCTCGCCATGCAACGGATCATTCTGCCAGCCGACCGGCACGTCGAGCGGGGAATCGAGACGCAGCGCGCGGGAGAGGCTCGGCGCCTTGCGGTACTCGCCGTTCTCGCCGGCGCAGGTCGGCGGCACCGGCTCGTAGCTCGCGCGAAACGCCTCGCGGCCCACCGGCCAACGCTCGCCGCGCCCGCCGGTCAGGATGGCGTCGCCCGCCTGGAACCGCACCGGCCCTTCGAGCGTCTCGCACACCCCGTCCGCGGCCGCGAACTCGGCGCGCACCGGGATCGGCTTCTTGCACACGTGCAACGCGCGCGGATCGGCCGCAAGGTCGGGCGGATCGTCGCTCACGGCAGGTCGTCCCGGTAGCGGCGCACGAGGCCGTGCCATGACGAGTTCTCGCGTCCCATGGCCTCGGCCGCCTTGAAGGCGAGGCGGCGCAGCTCCTGCCAGCGCTCCGGATCGGAGGGCATGTTTCCGATCTTGCCCAAGTCCTGCTTGATCTTGACGAGCTCCCGTTCGACCTCGGCGCTGAGTGCCGCGCGATGGACGATGCCGAGGCGCGTTCCGGTGCCGTGCAATGCAGCCGCGAATGCCGGTCCGGCCGCGGTCGCAAGAAGAAGGTAGTGTTCTTCCGGCGAGTACAGGTGCCACACGACCGCGCCCACCGCGACCGCGAAGATCAATTGTGTCGCCAGTCGCAATCTGCCCTCGGCCTTCTCCAGCTTGTCGTTGTTGTCGCGATGATAGTCGATTTGATTCTCGACGATGAGGAGCAGCCACTGTGCGGCGTCGCGGGGCGTCAATCCGGGTTTGAGCTGCGGCAGGCCGCGGTTGCGGATCAGGCGCTTGACGTGGGACAGAGCAAAAAAGCCGTGCTGGGTGTCCTTGCTGACGTGAGACACAGCGGCGGGATTTTCGCCGCCGATGGCCTTCGACGTCGAGAAAGGATTGAGCCGCGCCATCAGGCGCTTGACGAAGGAGAGCGAGAACAAATCGAACACGCCGTTCCGGGCATCGCGGTCAGGTGCCGGTGGCTTGTCCTCGGTGGCGAAAGCCGTGGGGAGAACCAGCAACGGCATGGACATGAGTGCGATCCGCAGCTGCTCGGCGCCGAGGCGGCACGCGGTCCAGCGATCCTGGAGCTCGGAGTGGCGGGCGCGGATGACCATGGCGGCCACCCCCAACAGGACGACAAGCTCGAGAACTCCCCACACCCGGCCGGCGAACGCGCCGCCCCCGATGTTGAGATATCCTGCGACGGCGAACAACACCGCACAGGCGGCGCCGAAATGCTCGAGCCACACGAGATCACGATGGATGTAGGACCCGTAAAGGGCGCTGCGATCCAGCTCGTTGAAGCGCGCGAGCAATTCGGATCCTTCGACTGCCGTGGGATCGAGCGCGAGCCCGGGCCACTTATCCGGCGCGAAGTATGAGCCGGGCCGCCACTTCCAGAAGCACCTGCCAATTCGCCTCCAGCTGTAGGCGACGCCGTCCTTCATGCGCCAGTTGAACGCGAGCGATTCGAGCAGAAACTGCTCGAATCTGCCGCATGACACTCGCCCGCAGGCGCGTCGCAGGCCGGTGGCTTCCGGATCGAGATCGTTGGTGAAGCGCGGCAGATCCAGGCGATCCAGAGGCTCGCCGGGCTTGACCTTCGGCTTGCCGAGTTCCTCGACCGTCCGGATGAACGCGGCCTGCTCCGGTTTGCCGGCGACCATGACCACGTCGGAAAGGGCGAGGGCGAGCTCCGTCAGGTCCTTGGCCAAGGTGCCGGGGAGGGCGCGCGCGGCGAGCGCGCGCGTCGTCGGAGCATTGACCGACGGGCCGAGGAGGATTTGGGTTTCAACCCCGATCTCGTCGAGGAGTTTCGCCAGCCAATCGCCTCCGTCCTCGACAAGGCAGAGAAGCGCACGGACCGGCACCGGCGGGCCGACCAGTGTCGCGCGCAGGCTGGCGGCGTCGGCCGCGCCCACGACCGAAGGCACGAGCAGCACGACGATCGTCTCCGCGTTCGCTGCACGAGACTTCGACGCGGAACCGGTGCTGCACATGATCGAGAGTCCCCCACTCACGGAATGGTTGAAAGATACTTCCAACTTCGTCTTGTCGCGAGAGGATTGTTCGCGATCCGATCCCGAGGTCGCCCCATAACCCGCACTAACCGGTGTCGCGGAAGAGGCGATCGGGCATATGGCGGAGGGCCGCAGTGGTATGCGATCCTCCGCCGACGAGCCGCCAACAGGCGCCGGACGAACGGCGCGACAACCGGGAGGACACGATGGGACGCATCCGCAAAGCCTTTGGCGCGCAGCGCCGGCGCGATTTTCTCACCCGCACGGCGCCCGGCGCGATTGCGGCGGCCGCGATCCTGCCGCGCTCGGCCTTCGCGGCCGAGCCGGTCAATATCGGCGCGCTCTATCCGACGACCGGCAGCTTCGCGCAGATCGGCCAGGCCTGCGTCAATGCCGCGAAGCTCGCTGCCCAGATGGTCAATGACGCGGGCGGCATCAAGTCGCTCGGGGGCGCCAAGCTCAACCTCATCGTCTCCGACGTGCATAGCGACACGACGGTGGCGCGCACCGAGACCGACCGGCTGATCACCGGCTACAAGCTCTCCGCCATCCACGGCGTCTATGCGAGCGCGCTCACGCTGATCGCGAGCGAGGTGGCCGAGCGCGCCAAGGTGCCGCTGCTCACCGGCTCGAGCTCGGACCTGCTCAACAAGAACCGCCGCTTTACGTTCACGCCGTTCTCGCGCGCCTCGCAGTTCGCGCTCGCGCAGCTGCAGATGGCGAAGCTGGTGAGCGACAAGCCGAAGGTCGCGGTGATCTTCGAGAACACCGCCTTCGGCACCGCAACCTCGAAGGGCCTGCGCGAGCAGGCGCCGGGCCAAGGCGTCGAGATCGTCATGTTCGAGCCGTACTCGGCGGGCCTCTCCGACGCGAGCCCGCTGATCAACAAGGTCAAGGCCTCGGGCGCCAACATGCTCTTCCCGGTGTCCTACCTCAACGACCTGATCCTCATCATCCGCGCGATCATGCAGAGCGGGCTCAAGATCGCGATCAACGGCGGCTCGGGCGGCTTCGTCGTCCCGGACTTCTACAAGAACGTGGGTGCCGACGCCGAAGGCCTGCTCGGCGTCGCGCACTGGAATCACGACGTCAATGCCGACGCGCAGAAGGTCAACGACGCCTACAAGAAGCAGTACGGCGAGTTCCTGTTCGAATATTCGGGCGGCCTGGTCGCGCAGACCTTCATGATCGCCGACGCGCTCGAGCGGGCGGCCTCGCCCGATCCGCAGAAGGTGCGCGATGCGCTCGCCACCCTCGACGTCTCCTCCGGCTATGCCGCGATGGCGCCCGGAGGGAAAGTGAAGTTCGGCCCGGACGGCAAGAACATCTACGGCCATCCGGTCGGCGTGCAATGGCAGCACGGCGATCTCGCCACCGTGTTTCCCAAGGACGAAGCGCGTGCGGCGCTGATGAAATCCTGATCGATCGCGCCGAACTCCGATGCTGACGACAATCGCACAAGCCGTGGTGAACGGCTTGCTCATCGGCGGAATCTACGCGCTGGTCAGCATCGGGGTGTCGCTCATCTTCGGTGTGGTCAAGATCGTGAACTTCGCCCAGGGCGAGTTCGTGATGATCGGGATGTACATCAGCTTCTTCCTCGCGACCTCGCTTGGCATCGACCCGCTGCTCACGCTGCTCGTCTCGATGCCGGTCCTGTTCGTGATGGGCGCACTGCTGCAGCATTTCCTCATCCGTCGGGTGCTCGGCCTCGGCGACATGCCGCAGATCTTCCTCACATTCGCGCTGTCGCTGCTGCTCTTGAACGTCGCGCTGCTGCTGTTCACCGCCAATTACCGCACCGTGCAGACGCCCTACACGGACTCGTCGCTGCATCTCGGCGCGGTCTACCTGCCGGTCGCCAAGCTGATCGCGTTCGGGCTCGCCATGGTGTTCAGCGCCGCGCTCTGGGTCTTCCTCCACACCACCGATCTCGGCAAGGCGATGCGCGCGGCGGCGCAGAATCGCGACGTCGCGATGCTGATGGGCATCAATCCCGACCGGGTGTTCGCGGTCGCGGTCGGCATCGCGCTCGCCCTCGCGGGCGCGGCCGGATCGCTGCTCGTGCCGTTCTACCCGGTCTATCCCATGGTCGGGCAGGTCTTCGTGCTGATGGCCTTCGTCGCGGTGGTGCTCGGCACGCTCGGTAACATCACGGGCGCGCTGATCGCGAGCCTGATGATGGGGGTCGCCGAGTCGCTCGGCATCCAGTTCGTCGGCGCCGACTCCGGCCTGATCGTCGTGTTCGTCATGCTGCTGCTCACGCTCGCGTTCCGGCCGAGCGGCCTCGTCGGAGGCGCGCGATGACGGCGAAGCTCACGCGGGCGGGCATGCTCGCTCTCGCGGCGCTGGCCGCGGTCCTGCTCGTGCTGCCGCTGGTGGTGACGAGCGCCTTCGCGATCGACATCTTCATCCGCGTTCTCTTGTTCTCCTTCATCGGCGTCGCCTGGAACCTGATTGGCGGCTATGCCAAGCAGCTCTCGCTCGGCCACGCCGCCTTTTTCGGGCTCGGCGCCTACACGTCGTCGATCCTGCTGATCGACTACGACGTCTCGCCCTGGATCGGCATGATCGCGGGCGGCGTGGTCGCGATGGCGGCGAGCCTGCCGATCGGCGCGCTCTGCTTCCGCCTGCGCGGGCCCTATTTCGCGATCGCAACCATCGCGACCGCGCAGGTGCTGATGCTGCTCTTCCTCAAATTCCGCGATTTCGCCTGGGGCGCCGAGGGCACGACGATGCCCAACCTCGGCAGCGCGCCGCTGATGATGCAGTTCGAGGGCAAGGCGCCGTATTACTACATCGTGCTCGGCCTGCTCGCGCTCGGCCTCGCGATCACCTGGGCGATCGAGCGCTCCTACATCGGCTACTACCTGGTCGCCATCGGCGAGGACGAGGACGCCGCCGAGGCGGTCGGCGTCAACGCCGCCAAGGTCAAGCGCGACATCTACCTGATCAGCGCCTTTCTCACCGCGCTCGCCGGCACCTTCTACGTCCAGTACATCTATTTCATCGATCCCAACACCGCGTTCAACTTCAACGTCTCGGTCGAGGCCGCGCTGGTCTCGATCGTCGGCGGCATCGGCACGCTGTGGGGGCCGGTGCTGGGCACCGTGCTGCTGGAGTCGTCATCGGCGCTGCTGCAGAGCTGGCTCGGCGGCGCGCGCGGCGGCATCCAGCTCACGGTGTACAGCCTCATCCTGATGGCCGTGATCCTGTGGCGGCCGACCGGCCTCATCGGCCTCGTCACCGACGCCTACCGGCGCGTCGTTGGAACGAAGTCTCCGTCAGCGAAAGCGCCTGCCGATGGCTGAGGCGCTCGTCGTCAAGAACCTGTGCAAGCGCTTCGGCGGCCTGCGCGCCGTGCACGAGGTGAGCTTCACGGTGCGCGAGGGCGAGACGCTCGCGCTGATCGGTCCGAACGGGGCGGGCAAGACCACGAGCTTCAATCTCATCACCGGCTTCCATCGGCCCGACGCCGGCTCGGTCATCGCCTTCGGCCGCGAGCTCACGGCCTTGAGGCCGCACCAGATCTGCGCGCACGGGCTCGCGCGCACCTTCCAGGTGGCGCGGCCGTTCGGCGCCATGACGGTGCTGGCCAACGTGATGACCGGCGCGTTCCTGCGCGACCGGCGCCCCGAGGCCGCACGCAACAAGGCCGAGGAGGCGATCGACTTCGTCGGATTGACCGCCAAAGCGCAAAGCGCGGCGCGCGATCTCACCACCATCGACCAGCGCCGGCTCGAGATGGCGCGCGCGCTCGCGACCGATCCGCGGCTTTTGCTGCTCGACGAGGTGATGGCGGGCCTCAACCCGGCGGAGATCGACCAGGCGGTCGCGCTCGTCGGCAGGCTTTCCGCGCGGGGACTGACCATCGTCATCGTCGAGCACGTGATGCGTGCTATCATGGCGGTGGCGCGGCACATCGTGGTGCTCGACCATGGCCAGAAGATCGCCGAGGGCAGCCCGACGGACGTGGTCGCCAATCCCGAGGTGATCCGTGCCTATCTCGGCACCGGCTACGCGCACGGACCAGGGCCTGGGGCGGCGCCTGCCGCGGGAGGCGCGCCATGCTGACGCTTTCCGGCGTGAGCGCGAGCTACGGCACGGTCCCGGCGATCGACGGCGTGAGCATCGAGGTCGGCGAGGGCGAGGCGGTCGGCTTGCTCGGCGCCAACGGCGCGGGGAAGAGCACGACCTTGCGCGCGATCTCCGGCCTGGTGCGGCTCGCGGCGGGCAGGATCGCGTTCGCGGGCGCCGACATCGCGGCGCTGCCGCCCTACCGCGTCGCCGAGCTCGGCATCGCCCACGTGCCGGAAGGGCGACAGGTCTTTCCCGAAATGACCGTGCAGGAGAACCTCGAGATCGGCGCCTACGTGCCGCGCGCCAAGGCCGAGCGCAGCCGCACGCTCGAGACCGTGTATGCGATCTTTCCGGTGCTGGCCGAGCGCCGGCGCCAGCGCGCCGGCACCATGAGCGGCGGCGAGCAGCAGATGCTCGCGGTCGGCCGCGGCCTGATGCTCAGGCCGCGCCTGCTCATGCTCGACGAGCCCTCGCTCGGGCTTGCGCCCGTGATGACCGACGTGACGTTCGAGAAGATCGCCGAGATCCACCGCATGGGCACCGCCGTGCTGCTGGTCGAGCAGAACGTGAGCCGCGCGCTCACCCTGGTGCAGCGCGCCTATGTGCTGGAAAGCGGCAAGGTGATCATGCACGGCTCGAGCGCCGAGCTCGCCGGCAACAAGCAGGTGCAGGCGGCGTATCTGGGGATTTGAGGGAAAGTCCCACACTCGTCATGGCCGGGCTTGTCCCGGCCATCCACGTCTTCCTTACTATTCGCAAAGACGTGGATGCCCGGCACAAGGCCGGGCATGACGCGCTAGTGCAATGTACGAGCGCCGCTCAGCGCGGCGACGCGAGCTTGCCGATCAGCTCCGCCTTGACGGCTTCGGCGCGGGCGTTGTCGATCTGGCAGGTGCCGGCCGCAGGGTGGCCGCCGCCGCCATAGGAGAGGCAGAGCGCGCCGACATCGACCGGCGAGGTGCGGTCGAGGATCGACTTGCCGATCGCGAACACCGTGTTCTGCTGCTTCATACCCCACAGCACGTGCATCGAGACGCGGCATTGCGGGAAGAGCGCATAGATCATGAACCGGTTGCCCGCGTAGATGATCTCCTCCTTGCGCAGGTCGAGCACGACCACGTCGTCCCTGACCTCGGTGCAGCGCATGATCTGCGCGCGGAACTGCTGCTCGTGGCTGCGGAAGAGCTCGACCCGCTCCTTGACGTCGGGCAATTCGAGGATCTCCTCGACGCCGCGGCTGCGGCACTCCTCGATCAGCTGCATCATCAGCTCGTAGTTGGAGATGCGGAACTGACGGAAGCGGCCGAGCCCGGTGCGCGAGTCCATGAGGAAGCTGAGCAGCGTCCAGCCCTGCGGATCGAGGATGTCTTCGCGGCTGAACTGCGCGGCGTCCGCCTTGTCCACCGCGCTCATCAGGTCCTCCCGCACGCGCGGGAAGCGCTTCTCGCCGCCGAAGTGGCGCCAGACCACGCGGGCGGCCGAGAACGCCTCGGGATCGATGACGTAGTTCGCGGGCCGACGCGCGCCGTTGCGCTCGATCTCGCTCGAATGGTGGTCGAAGGCGAGATGACAGCCCGGCACATAGGGCAGGTTGGTGGTGATGTCGCGCGCCGAGATCGCGACCTTGCCGTCCTGCATGTCCTTGGGATGGACGAAGGCGATCTCGTCGATCAGGTCGAGCTCCTTGAGGAGCACGCCGCACACGAGTCCGTCGAAGTCGCTGCGCGTCACCAGCCGAAATTGCGAAGCCGCCACGGTCTTCCTCCCACATGGAATGCCCGTGGATAGCCGAAATCGATAAATGCGCGGTTAGCGGGAATCCGCGAATGCGGTAGGAATTGGCTAACCATGCGGGTGGCCGCCGCCTTGTCAGGCGGGAATCCGGCAGCTTGTTTCTGCCGGTCGGCAGACACGAAGATTCTGCTATTATCGGCGGTATCGATCACGTGGGGATGATCACATGCGTGCACTGCTCGCCATCAGCACAATCTGTTTCATCGTTGCAGGCGCGACCGCGGCCCATGCCCAGTCGTGTCCGGCGCGGCACCACTGGTGCGGCCCCGGGCGCGGCTGCTGCCCGAACGGCGAGGAGTGCGCGCCGGTCAACGGATGCCTGGGCGGCCATCGCACCGGGGTGCGCTGCGGCGAAGGCCGCTGCATGCCGGGGTACTACTGCGTCAAGGAGAGCGACGGCTACGAGCGCTGCCACAAGAGGTGAGCCGCGCCGAGGCGGCGGGACGGCGCGGCTAACTCCGGTCTATGCCGCCTTGCGCTCCTTCTCGAGCTCCGTGCTCCATTGGCCTTTCGCGGCGAGCCCGTTCATGCGGGCGCGATGCGCGAAGGCGCGCTGGGCGGCGGCGACGTTCTCGGCCTTGCCCGACCACGCTTTCTGAGGGGCCGCCTGGAGCGCGCGGCCGTACGAGAAGGTGACCGACCACGGCAGGTCACCGATGCGGTTGATGGCGTCGAGATGGGCGGTCGCCTCCTCGTCGGATTGGCCGCCGGAGAGGAACGCGATGCCCGGCACGGTCGCCGGCACGCAGGCCTTGAGCACCTTGACGGTCTTCTCGGCCACTTCCTCGACCGAGGCTTTCTTCGCCGACTTCTTTCCCGCGATCACCATGTTGGGCTTGAGCACGGTGCCTTCGAGGGCGACGCGCGCCTCGAACAACTCGTTGTAGACCGTGCGCAGGACCCACTCGGTGATCGAGAAGCAGGTGTCGATGTCGTGGCCGCCGTCCATCAGCACTTCCGGCTCGACGATCGGCACGATCTGCTCTTCCTGGCAGAGCGCCGCGTAGCGCGCGAGCGCATGGGCATTGGCCTTCACGCAGGGCCAGGTCGGGATGCCGGCGCCGATGTCGATCACGGCGCGCCATTTGGCGAACTTGGCGCCGAGGCCGCGATATTCGGCGAGCCGCTCGCGCAGGCCGTCGAGGCCTTCGGTGATCACCTCGCCCGGACAGAACGGCAGCGCCTTGGTGCCTTTGTCGACCTTGATGCCGGGCAGCGAGCCGGCCTGCTCGATCACCTTCACGAGCGCCGTGCCGTCCTTGGCGTGCTGGCGGATCGTCTCGTCGTAGAGGATCACGCCCGAGATGTGGCTCTTCATCGCGTCGGTCGAGCGGAAGAGCAGCTCGCGGTAGTCACGCCGGCTGTCAGCGGTCGATTCGACGCCGATCGCGTCGAAGCGCTTCTTGATGGTGCCGGACGATTCGTCCGCCGCCAGGATGCCGCGGCCCAGTGCCGTCATGGCGACGGCGACCTTGTTCAATTCGGCGAGGTTCATCGCGCTCTCCTCATGCCAACTTGTCTGGAGTCCGCCCGGACAACGGCCGGCGGACGATTCGGTTCATTTTACCCGCAAAGCCTCGACCCCGGGGAGGGCCTTGCCTTCGAGCCATTCCAGGAAGGCGCCGCCCGCCGTGGACACGTAGGTAAAGCGGTCCGTCACGCCGGCCACATTGAGCGCCGCGACGGTATCGCCGCCGCCCGCGACCGAGACGATCCTGCCGGTCTCGGTCAGCTCGGCGGCCGCCTCCGCGATCTCGACGGTGCCGTTGTCGAACGGCTCGTGCTCGAAGGCGCCGAACGGGCCGTTCCACACCACGGTCTTCACCCGCGCCAGCACCGAGACGACGTGCTCGACGCTGCGCGGGCCGATGTCGAGGATCATGTCGGTCTCGCCGACCTGGTCTACGTCGACGACGCGCGAGGGCGCATGCGCCTCGAACTTCTGCGCCACCACGGCGTCGACCGGCAGCACGATCTCGCGTTTCGCCTGCTTCGCCTTGTCCATGATCTCGCGCGCGGTCAGGACGAGATCGGACTCGACCAGCGACTTGCCGACTTTTTTCCCCAGCGCCGCCAGGAACGTGTTCGCCATGGCGCCGCCGATGATCAGCGCGTCCACTTTCTCGAGCAGGTTGCCGAGCAGATCGAGCTTGGTGGAGACCTTGGCGCCGCCCACGATGGCGGCGAGCGGGCGTTGCGGATGCTCGAGTGCCTTCCCGAGCGCCTCGAGCTCGGCCTGCATGGAGCGGCCCGCGACGGCGGGCAGCACGCGGCCCAGGCCCTCGCTCGAGGCATGCGCCCGGTGCGCGACCGAGAAGGCATCGTTCACCCAGATGTCGCCGAGGCGCGCCAGCTTGGCGACGAAGCCCGGGTCGTTCCTCTCCTCGCCGGCATGAAAGCGGGTGTTCTCCAGGCAGAGGATATCGCCTTCCCGCATGGCGTTGACGGCGCTCTCGGCGGCCTCGCCGACGCAGTCGTCGGCGAACGCGACCGGCCGGCCGATGATGCGGGCCGCTGCCACAGCGACGCGCTTGAGCGAATCCTTCGGGTCGCGGCCCTTGGGACGGCCGAAATGGGAGAGCAGGATGACCTTTCCGCCCTTGTCAGCGATCTCGTTGATGGTTTTGGCCGAGGCGGTGATTCGGGTCGTGTCGCTCACGTCGCCATGGGTCATCGGCACATTGAGGTCGACGCGGACGAGCACGCGCTTGCCCTTCACGTCGACCTGGTCGAGCGTTCGAAACGCGGACAATCTGCCCCCCGGCATCGCATGTCCTGGCGAGGGCCTCCCCCCGACCTGATCGGGGGGCGACACCGGCTCGTCGATCACGGACATGAGCTTGTCTTGTTCAGTCTCAGCTCAGCTTGCCCATCGCGACGGCGGTATCGGCCATGCGGTTGGAGAAACCCCATTCGTTGTCGTACCACGACATCACGCGCACCAGCGTGCCATCCATGACCTTGGTCTGGTCCATGTGGAAAACCGAGCTGCGCGGGTCGTGGTTGAAGTCCATCGAGACGTTCGGATCGTTGGTGTAGCCGAGGATACCCTTGAGCTGCTGCTCGGCGGCGCGCTTCACGGCGCCGTTGATCTCGTCCTTGCTGGTTGGCTTCTTCGATACGAACTTGAAGTCGATCACGGAGACATTCGGCGTCGGCACGCGGATCGAGACGCCGTCGAGCTTGCCGTTGAGCTCAGGCAGCACCAGGCCGACAGCCTTGGCGGCGCCGGTCGACGTCGGGATCATGTTCAGCGCGGCGGCGCGGGCGCGGTAGAGATCCTTGTGCAGGGTGTCGAGCGTCGGCTGGTCGCCGGTGTAGGAGTGGATCGTCGTCATGAAGCCCTTGTCGATGCCGACGGCGTCGTGGAGCACCTTGGCGACCGGGGCGAGGCAGTTCGTCGTGCAGGACGCGTTGGAGACGACCTTGTGCTCCTTGGTCAGCTTGTCGTGATTGACGCCGTAGACCACCGTGAGATCGACACCGTCGGCCGGGGCCGAGACCAGGACGCGCTTGGCGCCCGCCGTCAGGTGCGCCGAGGCCTTGTCCCTCGACGTGAAGATGCCGGTGCATTCGAGGGCGACGTCGACGCCGAGGTCCTTCCACGGCAGCTTGGACGGATCGCGCTCGGCCGTGACCTTGATGGCGCCGTTGCCGACGCTGATGGTGTCGCCTTTCACCGTGACCTCGCCCGGGAATCGGCCGTGCACGGTGTCGTAGCGCAAGAGGTGGGCGTTGGTCTCGACCGGGCCGAGGTCGTTGATGCCGACCACCTCGATGTCGTCGCGGCCGGCCTCGGCGATCGCGCGCAGGATATTGCGGCCGATGCGGCCAAACCCGTTGATTCCGACCCGAATGGTCATCTTGACGCTCCCTGCCGCGCGGCACCCGGACAGCGGCGCGGTTCCAACTTTTTATTTAGCGCGAAGTTCCGCGAAGACAAACCCGCTAAGCGGATGGCTGCTCATCTTTTTCCGAGCCTGGTCAATGCGGACTCGGCGATTTTCTCCGGCGTGATCCCGAAGTGCTTGTAGAGGTCCTTGGCGGGCGCGCTCGCCCCGAACGAAGTCATGCCGACGAAGGCGCCGTCGAGGCCGATGATCGGATCCCACCCCTGGCGAATGGCGGCCTCGACGCCGACCCGGACCTTGGCGTCGCCGATCACGGCGCGCTGCACGTCGGCGGGGGCGGTGAAGAACAGCTCGAAGCACGGAACCGAGACGACGCGGGCTTTGATGCCATGGCCGGCGAGCAGCTTGCGCGCCTCCACGGCGAGCGAGACCTCCGAGCCGGAGGCGAACAGCGAGACGTCGGCCTTGCCGTCGGCGGGGACGAGCTCGTAGGCGCCGGCGGCGCAGCGGTTCTCGGCACCATTGCCGACATAAGCGCCTTGGCGAAGCTGCGGCAGGTTCTGGCGCGTCAGCGCCAGCACGCTCGGCGCATGCGCGCTCTCGAGCGCGAGCTGCCAGCACTCGACGGTCTCGACCGCGTCGGACGGGCGAAAGACCTTGAGGTTGGGGATCGCACGCAGGGCCGCGAGATGCTCGACCGGCTGGTGGGTCGGCCCATCCTCGCCGAGGCCGATCGAATCGTGCGTCATCACGTGGATCACCCGCTGGCCCATCAGGGCGGCAAGGCGGATGGCGGGACGGCAGTAGTCGGAGAACACCAGGAACGTGCCCGAATACGGGATGATGCCGTGATGGAGCGCCATGCCGTTCATGGCCGCCGCCATGCCGTGCTCGCGGATGCCGTAGTGCACGAAGCGGCCGGCCGGCTCGGCGGCCGAGAACACCGGCATGCCCTTCGGTCGGGTATTGTTCGAGCCGGTGAGATCGGCCGAGCCGCCGACCATCTCGGGAAGCGCCGGCACCAGGTCGCCGAGCGCGAACTCGGAGGCGGCGCGGGTCGCGATGTTCTTCGGCTCGGCCGCGAGCTTCGCCTTCACGCTCGCGACTGCGGCCGCGAGCTTGTCCTTGGCGAACTCGCCGCCCATGCGGCGCTCGAACTCAGCGCGTAGCGCGGGATCGAGCCGGTTGAGGCGTCGCTCCCAGGCATGACGAAGTTCGCGCGAGCGCTGTCCGGCGGTGCGCCAGGCATCGCGAATGTCGGCGGGAATCTCGAAGGCGGGCGAGGTCCAGCCGAGCTTTTCGCGCGCACCCGCGACCTCGTTGGCGCCGAGCGCCGAGCCATGCACCTTCTCGGTGCCGGCCTTGGTCGGCGCGCCGAAGCCGATGGTGGTCTTGCATGCGATCATGCTCGGGCGGTCGGACGCCATCGCGGCCTTGATGGCCTGTGCGATCGCCTGCGGGTCGTGGCCGTCGATTCGGTGCGCCGTCCAGCCGGCGGCCTCGAAGCGCTTCGCCTGGTCGACCGAGTCGGCAAGCGACAGCGGCCCGTCGATCGAGATGCCGTTGTCGTCGAACAGCACGATCAGGCGCGACAGCTTGAGATGGCCGGCGAGCGCGATCGCCTCCTGCGAGATACCTTCCATCAGGTCGCCGTCGGAGGCGAGCACGAAGGTATGGTGATCGACGATGTCGCGGCCGAACTCGGCGGCGAGGTGGCGCTCGGCCATCGCCATGCCGACCGCATTGGCGAGGCCCTGGCCGAGTGGGCCGGTGGTCGTCTCGACGCCGGGCGTGTGGCCGTATTCGGGATGGCCGGCCGTGATCGAGCCGAGCTGGCGGAAGCGCTTGATCTGCTCGATCGTCATCGCCTCGTAGCCGAGCAGATGCAGCAGCGCGTAGATCAGCATCGAGCCGTGTCCGGCCGAGAGCACGAAGCGATCGCGGTCGGACCAGGCCGGATCGGCGGGATCGAACTTGAGGAAGCGCGTGAACAGCACGGTTGCGACGTCGGCCGCGCCCATCGGCAGGCCCGGATGGCCGGAGTTCGCCGCCTCGACCGCGTCCATGGCGAGCGCCCGGATGGCGTTCGCCATCCGGTCGTGCTGAGCCCGATCGACAGCCGATTCCGGGTGGGCGGCGCGGGCCGTGGCGCTTGCGGTCATGAGCTGCCTTTTTGTGCCGGCGATCAACGTCTGGGCGGGCTGATAGCCATGTGACGCCTATGAGTCAAAAGAAACGGGCGCGGCCGTGGCGGGCCATCCACACGGAAACGCGCGGTAACGCGGGGCGGCATTACGCAAGCGTTGAAAACCACACCTGCGCCGTTGACGGCACGCTGGCCGGACACGTAAAGTTCTTTTTGTAACATCTTGCTACGCAAGCGGTTTTGCACGACCGGCGGCGCCTTGGGGTGCGCCTGTCGGCCGCTCGACGAGGCGGGGCGTGACCGAGGCAAGCACGATCGAGATCGCAACCCGGCGCCTGCAGGCCGCGCTCGACGCGCTCAACAATGCGGTCGAGCGCAGGTTGGAGCGCGATTGGGGCGAGGCGGCGCTCGCCTCGCAGGTACATGCCTTCGATGCCGACCGGGCGCGGCTCGCGTCCGAGCTCGACGCGACGGCGGCGCGGGCGCGCGGGCTTGAGAATGCCAATCGCGAGGTGGCGGTGCGGCTCGATGTGGCGATCGCGACGATTCGCGCGATCGTCGAGACACCGGAGTCCAGCGCATGATTCCGCAAAGTGGGCACCGGTTTTCGGACAAGATCATGCGCACATGCAAATTGCGTTGGCTGAATAGTCCGCGGGGACACGCGTGGGACAGGTGAACGTCAGCATCAACGGCCGGCAGTACCGGATGGCCTGCGACGACGGGCAGGAGGAGCATCTCACCCGCCTCGCCGAGGATCTCGATCGGCGCATCGCGCGCCTGCGCGACGATTTCGGCCAGATCGGCGACATGCGGCTGACCATCATGGCGGCGTTGACGATCGCCGACGAATTGAGCGAGCAGGTCCTCAAGCTGCGCCGCACCGAGGAGGAATGCGGGTCGCTGCGGAACGCGCGCACGAATGCGGTGGCTCACGCCAGGGCGACCGAGTCCGCGATCGTCAATGCTTTCAATTCGGCCGCCGAGCGCATCGAGGGCCTCGCCAGGACGCTCGACAGCCGCGCCACTGCCGAGCGCGCGCGCGACTAGCGGATTCGCGATGGCGTTCTTTGCGCGCCGCAAGGCCGAGAAGCTCACGCACAAGAACGCGCTGATGCGGCTCAAGTCGCTCGGATTCACGCCCGCCGTGATCTACGACATCGGCGCCTACCGCGGCGGCTGGACGCGCGCCGCGGCGCAAGTCTTTCCCGCGGCGCAGTTCGTGCTGTTCGAGGCAAACCGCGACCATGCGGGCGAGCTCGCGGCGTCCGGACACAAGCACCTCATCGCCGCGCTCGGCGGCGACGACGGGGGCGCGCGCGCCTTTCACGTGCCGCGCGCCGGCGATGTGACCGGGGCGTCGCTCTATGTGGAGAACACGTCGCATTACGCCGAGCCGAACCTCGAGGTGCGCGAGGTCGCGACCATGCGGCTCGACACGCTGGTCGCGCGCGAGAAGCTCACCCCCCCCGATCTCGTCAAGATCGACGTGCAGGGCGCCGAGCTCGAAGTTCTGGCGGGCGCGGCAACGACGCTGGCCGGCACAAGCGCGCTGATGGTCGAGGTCTCGCTCGTCGACTACAACAGGCGCGCGCCGCTGATGGCGGAGGTGATCGCGGCGGTCGACCGCATCGGGTTCCGCTGTGCCGACCTCGCCGAGGTGCATCGCACGCCCGCTCGCTTCGTGCTGCAGCTCGATCTCCTGTTCGCGCGCGAGCCGCTGTTCGCGAAATACGGCGCGGCCGCCGGCGTGGTGCCGTAAGATTTTGCCGTCATTGCGAGCCCTCGGGTCTCGCCTCGGCGAGCCCAAGGATAAACTCGGCGAAGCAATCCCATAAGTTGCGGCACGAGACTGCTTCGTCGCGCCTCGCAATGACCAGTTGGCAACCTGTCCTCCGCCGCATTACATTGGGCTGGCGGGGCTGCGAGGTGCGTCAGGAGTCTTATCCCCGGGGCCTTATCGATCCTGAAGGGAGCTGTCCCTGACCGGGCCCGTGGGTTCGGACATATGGCGCCCACCTACTTTCGTAGGGAACCCGGGATCGCAACTCCAACGGCCGAGCGGCTCCGCACTGTTTTTTGTTTTTGCGCCAGTCGTCATGGCCGGGCATAGCCGTTCGAAGAACGACGTCGCTTCGCGACACCTATGTCCCGGCCATCCACGTCTTGCTTCATGCGAAGCAGCTGAGGACGTGGATGCCCGCGACAAGCGCGGGCATGACGGAGCGAATGTTGCCGGGACCTGCTTCCATCGACACGCTGAAGGCGGACACCCGCCGCGATGCCGCGGCGCGCCGTGACGCGCTGCCGGCGGCGGAACGCGCCGCTGCTGCCGCCGCGATCGCGGCGCGGCCGCTCCCCATTGCGGTCCCACCCGGCGCGGTCGTGTCGGGGTTCTCGGCCCTCAAGAGCGAGATCAATCCGGTGCCTCTGATGCGCGCGTTCGCGACCGCGGGCGCACAACTGGCGCTGCCGGTGGTGATGGGCCGGGGAAGGCCTCTCGCCATGCGAGCCTGGTCGTTCGGCGCGCCGCTCAATGCGGGCGTCTGGGGCATCCGCGAGCCGCCGCCGAGTGCGCCGGAAGTCTTCCCCGACATCCTGATCGTGCCGCTGCTCGCCTTCGACCGCACCGGCCACCGCATCGGCTACGGCGCGGGCTACTACGACATGACCATCGCGCGCCTGCGCGGCATGAAGGCGGTGACCGCGATAGGGATCGCCTATGCGGCGCAGGAAATCGCACAGGTCCCGATCACGCCCCGCGACGCCGCCCTCGATCTCGTGCTAACGGAGCGCGAGGTCATCGATCTGCGGAAAGCGTGAACCGTGCGAATCCTCTTCATCGGCGACGTGGTGGGACGCAGTGGCCGGACGGCGGTCACGGATCGGCTGCCGAAGCTCGTGCGCGACTGGAAGCTCGACCTCGTCATCGTCAACGGCGAGAACGCGGCCGGCGGCTTCGGCATCACCGAATCGATCTACCAGGACCTCGTCGACGCCGGCGCCGACGCGATCACGCTCGGCAACCACGCCTGGGACCAGAAGGAGGCGCTGGTCTTCATCGAGCGCGCGCCGCGGCTGGTTCGCCCGCTCAACTATCCGGCCGGCACGCCGGGGCGCGGCGCCGCGCTGGTCAAGAGCAAGAACGGCGGCGAGGCGCTGGTCGTGAACGCCATGGGCCGCGTGTTCATGGACGCGCTCGACGATCCCTTCGCGGCGCTCGACCGCGAGCTTTCCGCCTGTCCGCTCAAGCGCGGCGCCGACGCGATCGTGATCGACATGCATGCCGAGACGACCAGCGAGAAGCAGGCGATGGGCCACTTCCTCGACGGCCGCGTCAGCATGGTGATCGGCACCCACACGCACGCGCCGACCGCCGATCAGCGCGTGCTGCCGGGCGGCACTGCCTTCATCTCCGACGTCGGCATGACGGGCGACTACGATTCGGTGATCGGCATGACCAAGGACGAGCCGATCGGCCGCTTCCTGCGCAAGATCGCGACCTCCAAGTTCGAGGCCGCGTTGGGACCGGCGACGCTGTGCGGGCTCGCGGTCGAGACCGACGACGCGAGCGGGCTCGCCACGAAGGTCGGCGCGGTGCGCATCGGCGGCGTGCTCGAGCAGGCGCGGCCGGCGTTCTGGGAGTAGCTGGATTTTGACGGTCCGGCGGCTTATAAGCCGGTCATCACGGGATGAGGACTGATTAGTCACCGCGCGCCGGCGCGCGGCAGATCGTGTCGAACGGTTTGGGGCCATGGCTGGACATTCACAGTTCAAGAACATCATGCATCGCAAGGGCCGCCAGGACGCGGCCAAGTCGAAGCTGTTCGGCAAGCTCGCGCGCGAGATCACGGTCGCGGCGAAGCTCGGCATGCCGGACCCAGCGATGAACGCGCGCCTGCGCGCGGCAGTGATCGCGGCGCGCGCCGAGAACATGTCGAAGGACTCGATCGACCGCGCGATCAAGAAGTCGCAGGGCGGCGACGCCGAGAGCTACGACGAAATCCGCTACGAGGGCTACGGCCCGGGTGGCATCGCGCTGATCGTCGAGGTGATGACCGACAACCGCAACCGCACGGCCTCGGATGTGCGCGCGACCTTCACCAAGCACGGCGGCAACCTCGCCGAGACCGGCGCCGTCTCGTTCATGTTCGACCATGTCGGCGTGACCGAGTTCGACGCCAAGGTGGCGTCGGCCGACCAGATGCTGGAAGCCGCGATCGAGGCGGGCGCCGACGACGTGGTGTCGAACGAGAGCGGCCACGAGGTCTACGCGGGCCAGGCGAGCTTCCATGAGGTCGCCAAGGCGCTGGAGGCGAAGTTCGGCGAGCCGCGCAAGGCGACGCTCACCTGGAAGCCGCAGAACACGGTGGCGGTCGACGACGACAAGGGCGAGAAGCTGCTCAAGCTGATCGAGACCCTCAACGAACACGACGACGTGCAGAACGTCTACGCCAACTTCGAAGTCTCGGACGCGCTGGTCGCGAAGATGAGCGCGTAGGTTTTTCCCTCTCCCCGAAGCGGAGAGGGGGAAGAAGCTCACGCCGCCTGAATCTGCCGCACGAAGCTTTCCACCCGCGTGCGCACCTCGCCGGCCTGGATCGAAACCTCCTGGGCGGCGGCGAGCACCTTGTCGGCGGTCTTGCCGGAGCTTTCCGCCAGCCGGCTCACGCCCGCGATGTTGCGCGTCACCGCGGCGGTGCCGTTCGCGGCGTCCTGGACGTTGCCGGCGATCGAGTGAGTGGTCGCGTCCTGCTCCTCGATCGCGGCGGCGACGCTCGTGTTGATCGCGTCGATCTGGGCAATGACGTCGCCGACCGCGCGGATCGCCTTCACCGCCTCGCCGGTGAGCTCCTGGATCCGCTTGATCTGGGCGGTGACCTCCTCGGTCGCCTTGGCGGTCTGGCCGGCGAGCGACTTCACCTCGCTCGCGACCACCGCGAAGCCCTTGCCGGCCTCGCCCGCGCGCGCCGCCTCGATGGTGGCGTTGAGTGCGAGCAGGTTGGTCTGCCCCGCGATGGCGTTGATCATCTCGACCACGTCGCCGATTTTCTGCGCCGCATCCGAGAGCCGCTCGATCGAGGCGCTGGTGCCCTTGGCGCGCTCGACCGCGTTGCCGGCGGCCTTGGCGGCCTCGCCGACCTGGCGGCCGATCTCGGAGATCGACCGCGCCATCTCCTCGGCGGCGGCCGCGACGCTGTTGACGTTCGCGGACGCGGTCTCGGAGGCGGTCGCGGCCGCCGTCGACTGGCCTACGGTCTGCTGCGCGCTCGCCGCCATGGCGTCGGCGACCGTCGTCATCTGCGCTCCCGCCGCGTCGACCGCGTCGAGCATCCGGCTGATCGAGGCCTCGAACTGCCGGCACTCCGCTTCCATCGTCGCGGCGCGCTTGAGGTCGGCGTCCTTGCCGGCCATCTGCTGGGCGGCGAGGCGCTCGGCCTCGATGCCGCTCAGGCGCAGCGCCTCGAGGCGCTCCGACATGACGCCGAACTCGTCGCGACAGGCGCTGCGCGCAACCGGCGCGTCGTAGCGGCGCTGCGCCAGCCGCTCGATCGTGCGGGTGAGTTCGGCGACCGGCGCCGCCACGCGGCGACTGATGAGCATGAGCCCGCCGAGGCAGAACGCGACCGCCAGCGCGAGCGCCGCCGCGATGACGCCGAGGCGCCAATGCGCGGCGCGCTCGACCTCGCCGGCGTGCCGCAGCATCAGATCGAGCGCCCCATTCGCGGCGGCATAAACCTTGTCGAGCGGGCCGGCGCAGAGGTCCGTCCATGCCTGCGGCGGCATCACCGGTTTGTCGCTGCCATCCAGTTTTGCGTAGACCGCGTCGCGGGCGAGATTGATCCGCGAGATGATGTCGCGCGTGGTCGCGTAGGCGGCCGCAAGCGCGGGAACGATGCCGGGCCGGGCGACGTAGCCGGCGAGCTCCTGCAAGCTCGCGTCGGTGCGCGAGCGCATGTCGTTGACGGCGTCGCGCGCCTGCGGCGTGAACGGCCTGGATTTGGCGACGAAGGGGCGCGCAGTGCCGCATTCGCGGCCGGAATAGTCGCGGACCGTCCAGGCGAGCTGACGCACCCCGATGAACTCGGCGATCGCCGGATCGGTCATGCGCGCCGAGTTGTCCATGTAGAGCGAGAGCTTGCCGAATTCGTCGAGCAGGTCGCTCGCGGCCTTGTACCAGGGGCCGAGTACCTTGACGTCGCGCTCCTTGAGGCCGCCGGCGATCGTTTCGAGCTCGCGGCTGCGCGCGGCGAGAGCGGTCCAGCGCGCGCGGGCAGGGGCCAACAGGGCCTTGGCATCGATCCCCGGCGCGGCCTCGACCGCCGCGATCCCGGCCTCATAGGCCTTCTGCGTCTTGCCCTGGATGTCCCGCACCGCCTTGGCGAAGTCGCCAGGCGTCTGGAACAGGGTCTGCAGGTCGGTACGCTGCTGGCGCAGGTCGTAGGTCGCGGCAAACACGGCCTTGTCGGTGCGCGCGAGCGTCTCCGCCCGCCGGGCCGCCGCGGTCTCGCTCCAGGCGCCATAGAGCTGCCATCCGAGCGTGGCGCAGAGCGTGATGGCGAACAGGAGGAAGACCCCGGCCAGGATGCTGCGGACCGAGACGTCGCGGAGGATGTTCATTTGCGATTTCCGAAAGCTGCGGGCAGTGGGGTCGTTCACGCAAAATGTCAGCGCCGCTTTAAGCTTGGATTAATCCGCGGCGGCCGCATGGTCACGTGCCGCAGCGGCATGCCCCCGATCGGTTGTACCGGCCTTTCGTTGCGGCGGGCTGCGGGTCTATCAAGGAGCGGGATGAGGCAAGCGATTCGCATTCTCGGCATCGATCCGGGGCTCCGCCGCACCGGCTGGGGCGTGATCGACGTCGAGGGCAATCGCCTGATCTACGTCGCCTGCGGCTCGGTCGCCTCCGACGACAAGGCGGCATTGGCCAACCGGCTGGTGGCGCTGCATACCGGGCTGATGCGGGTGGTCGACGAGTTCCGTCCCGCCGAGGCGGCGGTCGAGGCGACTTTCGTCAACAAGGACGCGTCGGCAACCCTCAAGCTCGGCCAGGCGCGCGGCGTTGCGCTGCTCGCGCCGGCGAGCGCCGGGGTCGCGGTCGCCGAATATGCGCCCAACCTGGTGAAGAAAACCATCATCGGGGCGGGTCACGGCGAGAAGGCTCAAATCCGGGTGATGATCGGCGTGCTGCTGCCCAAGGCCGACCCGAAGACGCACGACGCCGCCGACGCGCTGGCGATCGCGATCTGCCACGCGCATCACCGGCAGAGCGTTGTGCACAGGATCGCGGCCCTCCCATGATAGGCAAGCTCAAGGGCACGATCGACAGCTACGGCGAGGACTCCATCGTCGTCGACGTGCATGGCGTCGGCTATCTGGTGCACTGCTCGGCGCGCACCTTGCAGGCGCTGCCGGGCGAGGGGCAGGCGGTGACGCTCGCGATCGAGACGCATGTGCGCGAGGACCAGATCCGGCTGTTCGGGTTCCTCTCCGATCTCGAGCGCGAGTGGTTCCGCCTGCTGCAGACAGTGCAGGGGGTGGGCACCAAGGTCGCGCTGTCGATCCTCTCGACGCTCAGGCCGGCGGATCTCGCGAGCGCGATCGCGCTGCGCGACAAGGCGATGATCACGCGCTCCCCCGGCGTCGGGCCGAAGGTCGCCGAGCGCATCGTGACCGAGCTCAAGGACAAGGCGCCGGCCTACAGCGCGGTCGATCCCGCGGTCGTGCGCCTCTC
>Ga0126371_10000234_pt1 | contig 43412 bp, 48 predicted proteins | sample PanSoiMetaPlot_4_FD_110145 | JGI IMG/M metagenome (GOLD analysis project Ga0126371, IMG submission 110145) | Tropical forest soil microbial communities from Panama - MetaG Plot_4 | ecosystem: Environmental > Terrestrial > Soil > Tropical forest > Bulk soil | place: Panama | collected 2016-02-17
ACCGCGCCCGCTCGGCGGGATCAAGGCGGTATTCTCGCCTTGCTGGCGCTCGCTCTTGCGTCTGCTCGGAGCGAGGGCTCCCGCCTCATCTATCGACCGTGCGTCGGGTTTCGGTCTGCCCGGTGTCTCGGTCGATGGCACCGATTTCTTTGCTGTTTACGAGGCGGCCGGCGAGGTCATCCGTCGCGCCCGCGAGGGCGGCGGCCCGTCGCTGCTCGAGTGCAAGATGATCCGATTTTTCGGCCATTTCGAGGGCGACGCTCAGACCTACAAGGCCAAGAGTGAGAACGAGGAAAACCGCGCCAACCGCGACTGCCTCAAATCGTTTTCCGCCCGCGTCACGCAGGAGGGTGTCATCGGTCCGGGTGAGCTCGAAGCAATCGATCAAGAGGTGGGGCAGCTGATCGACGCGGCCGTCGCTTCAGCGAACGCTGCGCCTTTGCCGACCGCACGGGATCTCGTGACCGACGTCTACGTCTCCTACTGATTGACGATTGAGCAGAACCGATCGGAGGATCCGCCCATGCCCCGCAAGATCAGCTTCAAGCAAGCCATCAACGAAGCGCTCGACCTCGAAATGAGCCGCGACCCGACCGTCATCCTGCTCGGGGAGGACATTGTCGGCGGTGCCGGAAGCCACGGGGAGATGGACGCCTGGGCGACGTGCTCGGCGTCACCAAGGGCATTTATGCCAAACACGGTAATCGCCTGATGGACACGCCGCTCTCGGAATCCGCCTATATCGGCGCGGCGATCGGCGCCTCAGTCAGCTATGGCCTGACCGTTCACCGCGCTCTCGAGGCCGCCGAGAAGCTCGGCGCGGCCAGTCGTCGTTGACGAAGCGAACCCACGGTGCTCGATAGCCACCGACGTCGCCGCGCACATCGCGCAGCACGCCTTTGGTGCGTTGCAGGCGGCGCCGCAGATGCTGACCGCGCCGCACACGCCGGTGCCGTTCTCGCCGGTCGAGGACCTTTACATTCCGACGAGCGACGCCATTGCGGCAGCGGCCTCAAAGACGCTTGGCCGTGCGGCGGCGCGCTGAGGAGAAGACAACGGCGGACGCGGGGGTAAAGCCGATCATGATGCCCAAATGCGGGCTCACGATGACCGCAGGCAAAGTCACCAGTTGGATTGCGGCGCGCTGTCGCACCTCGGCCGGTGCTGTCATAGTAGCTGGCCGGTAGCTGGCGCAAATTAGTTCAACAGCAACGACGGATAAGCAATTGATATAGCAGAGTAATTTCCGGCGTGCTGCGATATTAAAACAAATCGGGAATTAAATTCGCGAAATCGGGAATTACAGAAGAGCAGTAAAAGAACAAGCATTTCTCTGTCGTGAAAATATAATGAACGCTGGTTTATTGCTGAGTATAACTCAGGAAATCGCCTTTTGTAAGGGCGCGGCGTCGCCGTCAAATCGGCGCGAGCGGGCGATGCGGAGGCGGCGGCAGTTGGACGCCGACCGGGTCCCCCGGGCGCACTTCGCCGCCTTCTATGACGACGCCCATGATGCCGGCCTTACGCACGAGGTTGCCGTCAACGTCACGGCCCAACGTCGCGGCCATCAGCCCCGGCTGGATGCCGTTCAGCTGGCCGCACGGATTGCGCAGCCCGGTCACCTCGACGACCGCCGCGCCGCCGAGATGGAGCCGGGCGCCCGTCGGCAATCCGAGCAGATCGACGCCGCGCGTCGTGATGTTCTCGCCCATCTCTCCGGACGAAACGCGGAACCCCGCTTCGCGCAATTCGTCATGCAATTCGGCGTGTATCAAGTGCACCTGGCGCAAATTCGGCTGCCTCGCATCGCGCCTGACGCGCGAGCGGTGCTTTACGGTCGCGCCGGAATGCGCATCGCCCTCGACGCCGAGCCCCGCGACGAGCCGGACGCTCGCCTCGTTCGGCTTCTTCATCGTGTGCCCAGCGCTGCGGCTCACCGCGACGACCACCCCCTCCATCGCACTCTCCTTATTCTCCTTGGCAGATTGGCGCGCGGCGCTTGGCCAATCCGCCTCGTGCAATCCCGGGTTCGCCGCACCGGACTCGACGTCGCGAATTTTCATTGCCACCCTTTGTTAACCCTGAACCCGTAACCTGTCGTTCACGGACGGCCTTGTGCCGACCATCCACGAAAATTTGGCTATCACAACGGAAGATACGGTGCCTGACGGATGAGTGCACATCGAGCCTTGTTACGAAGCAGTACGGACTGGAAAGGCTGTTGTATACGAACGCCGCTACAATATGCGCTTGGCACGCCATCGCGACCAGGACCCATGAGCCGCTGAGCGCGCTCACCGACTCGATCGTTTCGATATGGTGACGCATCTTTGTCACCGTGCTTGTTCATGGTGCTACCAAAGGCATAGTATTTTCAGCTAAATTGCCTTTCAAATCGACACTAACATGGGTCGAAACCATGCAGTAATTTTTGTTCGTTTAGTGCTCGCTGTGCTATCTCTAGGATATCTGGCCGCGTATAACGGCAGCGCCAGAGCCGAACTTGGCGCGACAGAACAAGAAATAGGACTCCAGAAACAGGGCGGAACGTATCTCGTGCCAGTACGCGTAAACGGCGCGATCACGCTAAAGTTTGTCTTGGACAGCGGCGCCTCTGATGTCCTGATACCGGCAGATGTATTCCTCACGCTCCTCCGCACAGGGACGGTCTCAGAGAGCGATTTTCTCGGTAGCCAGATGTACTCATTGGCCGATGGCTCAAAATTGAAAGGCTCTCGATTTCTAATCCGAGAGTTAAAGGTCGGGCCGTACGTCGCGACGAACGTGATTGCGAGCGTAGGACCGGTAACCGGCGACCTGCTGCTCGGGCTGAGCTTTCTCTCCAGGTTCGGGACTGTGACACTCGACAATGAAAGACACGTCCTTATCCAAGGATAGGGGCGCGAAACGGTCCGAGGCTTTGAAAGAAGCGGTAAGCTCGATCCGTCCGTATGTCGCGATAATCGAGCGGGCGATCCACCGGAACGAGAACACATTGTCGGCAACCGAGGTCGCCGCGCACTGGCATCAGCATTTCAAACAAGATGTTTCGGACAGCGATAAAATATTTGAATGATCAAGCGGTGTGTTTTTTCCAGTTGGCTGAGTGTGGAGATCTAGGGAAACTAACGATTGGGAGAAAGGGACAGCCAACTCGATTTATGTTTGATGACGAGAACGCGCGTGCGTTCGTTAACAGTAACGAGGGCTCGTCGTATTCAGACGACGAAGGTGAAGGCGAGAAGATAGACAACGAGGACCCAATACAATCACTACCGATCCCCCCTACTGCCGATATCAAACCACCGGATAAAGCATCGCAACCCGGTAATCGCGTGTTCATAACTCATGGTAAAAACACAAAAATACTTGATCAAGTAAAGGAAATTGTCGTGTTTGGGAAATTTGAGCCTATCGTCGCGCAGGAACGTGAAACGAGCGCAAAACCCGTGCCAGACAAGGTGATGGACGAGATGCGGTCGTGCCATGCTGCCGTGATCCATGTTGGTCTTGAGGGAGTTCTCTTTGATCGTGAAGGAAATGAGCATCCGCAGATCAATGGGAACGTTCTTATCGAGATCGGCGCAGCTATGGCTCTTTATGGCCGAAAGTTTATCTTGCTAGTTGAGGACGGTGTAAAGCTCCCATCCAACCTTCAGGGACTGTACGAATGCTGTTATTCGGGCGATGAGCTAAACATGCCCGCTACCATGAAGCTATTGAAAGCGTTCAACGAGTTCCGTTGAAACTAGCCTATTCGTGATCCTGGCCGCGTGTCACGGCCGATGATCTTGGCGCTGAACGGGCCTTGCAACTCGCCGACTGTGCGCAGGCTGTGACCGCTGCACCCCACGTTCTTGCCCACCCCCGCCGGAAAGCCCCGGTCACGCGGCGTTGAAATATAGAGAGTATGACGGCATATATGCTATCACAATAATGTTGATCGTTATAGATACCAACGTGTTCGTGGCCGCGCTCCGGTCGGGCGGCGGCGCGGCGCGGCAGGTGGTGCGACGGGCGTTGGAAGGCCGGTATTACCCAATCTTCTCGAATGCGCTGTGGCTCGAATACGAAGATCTGCTGGGCCGACCGATTTGGACGGAGGAGACGACAGATCAGGAGCGTCGGCAGGTGCTGGCCGCACTGGCGGCATCTGGACGATGGATCAAAATATATTACGGCTGGCGGCCCAATCTTGCTGATGAGGACGACAACTATCTTATCGAGTTAGCGGTGGCCGGCGGCGCGAGGGCAATCGTGACGCACAATGTTCGGGACTTGCGTCGCGGTGAGTTGCGATGGGGTGGCTTGTCCATACTCACCCCGTCGGAATGCTTGGAGCAACTGAGATGACAACTTTGACGATCCGCCTTCCCGACGACACGAGCCTGCGACTGAAACAGCTCGCGGCGTCGCGGGGGATGAGCCTCAACAAGCTCTTCGAAGAGCTGAGCACGGCGGTATTGGCATCATACGACGCGGAGACGCGGTTTCGCACGCTGGCCGCAGGGGCCGATCGCAACGCGGCCCTCGATATATTGGCGCGGCTCGACGAACTCGATCGATCGAGAACGCCGTAGCCTCGGTCATTCGTAGCCTCGGTCATTCGTAGCCTCGGTCATTCGTAGCCTCGGTCATTCGTAGCCTCGGTCATTCGTAGCCTCAGTCATTCGTAGCCTCGGTCATTCGTAGCCTCGGTCATTCGTAGCCTCGGGCCAGGTCACCGCTCACCACCCCAAGGCCCAGCCGTCGCAGATCAGGCTGCGCTTTCGGCCCGCGCGGCGGAGTCAGACCGGGCGGCAGCAATTGGGTGATGGTGTCGATAAATCTCTCGGCAGTTTCGATGGCGCGGGTGGTGTCGTCGGCGGTGATCGGCCGTGCCGTCGGGCCAACGCTGTAGTCGGCAATGGATTTGAGTTCGTAGGCTGTAGCGAGAAAGGTCAGGTATTCCGGGGCGATGCGCGGCTCGTTGCGGGCCAGACGACTGAACGCTGTGCGCAGTCCGCGATGCGTTTTCACTATTCTGCCAGTCTGCTCGAAGATGTATCCCTCGGCTACGTGATAAGCGGCAAGATACGCCTCGCGCGCCGCCACTTGGGGTAACGGCAGGGTCATAATCCGCTTGGCTCCGTCGAGGCATTCCATCGCCTTGGCGAGACAATCGGCCGTTTCCGGTTTCACAGATCGAGGCCGTGCTTGCGCAAATCGTGCATGAAGGCGGTGCGCGCGCGGTAGGTTCCGGCAAGAAACGGCTTGGCGGAAATGACGGCGCCGGTATCGAGCAGAATGGCCGTGGTGAGCGAGGCCAGCTTGTCCAGTTCCTCGGTGAGGGTGCCCGGGTCTTTGATGAACACGGCGACGTCGTAGTCGGAATCCGGGCGATAATCGCCGCGCGCACGGGAACCGTACAACACAACCCGCTCCAGGCGGTCACCGTATACTTCTGCCAATGCCGCGCGGAAGCGGGTAAGGACCGGTTCGTGGTTCGCGCTTGCTGGCATTTTTGTCCTTGTGCAGACCTGCATTGCGAGAGTCTGTAAGATAGGCTTTCGTGTGAACCGTGGATGGCCGGGTCGAGCCCGCCCACGGACGAAGCGAATACTTGGGAGATCTACCACGCCAAGGCTCAGCCGCGGGTCCTCAGGCAACAGGTACCCGGCGTTTGGCGAGTTCCGCTTCATTCACTCGCAGCCCGAGGCCCGGCTCGGACGGCAGGTGGAAGAGGCTGTCGACCGGCCGCGGCGGGTTTTCGAACACCGCATGCTGGCGCGGCGAGGGGTCGTTCCATTCGCAGGGCTTCGTCGCGTGCAATTGGCTCGCCGCCAGGTGCAAATTCGCGACATGCCCGATCGTCGGCTGGGTCTGGTGCGGCACCAGCTCGGCGCCATGCGCCTGCGCGAGCGCGGCGCAGCGCACGAGGCCCGTGATCCCGCCCATCTTGACGATGTCGGGCTGCACCATGCGCACGCCGGCCGCGATCAGGTCGGCGAGCCCTGAGAGCGTATAGGTCTGCTCTCCGGCCGAGACCGTGATGTCGAGCTTTTGCGCGACCTCGCCCATCGCCTTCACATGATAGTGCTGCACCGGCTCCTCGAACCACCAATAGCCCAATTCTTCGAGCGCCCGGCCGACGCGGATCGCGCCGCCCGTCGAGTAGCCGTTATTGGCATCGAAGGCTAGGGCCAAGCCGTCGCCGACCAGCCGCCGCACGGCGCGCGCCTTCGCGATGTCGCCGGCAATGTCGAGGTCGGGCCTGGTGCGGTCGTTGTCGAAGCGGATCTTGACGGCCGCCGGGTTGTCTTTGAGCCGCGCCTCGACGACGCGCAGGACCTCATCGAGGGTGCGCTCGCCATTGCCGCCGATCGAGGTGTAAAACGGCAATCGCGTCCGCCAGGCGCCGCCCAACAGCTTGTAGATCGGCTGACGCAGAAGCTTGCCCTTCAGATCCCATAGCGCAATGTCGATGGCCGCGAGCGCCCCGGTCAGCGCCCCCTCCGGCCCGAGTTTCACAAAGCTGTGCAATAAGCGGTCGTGCAATACCGCGTGATCGAGCGGATCCTCGCCGACGAGCGCCGACGCGAGATTGTGCTTGATGATCCCGAGCGAAGCGAGCCCGCCCTGCATCGGCGAGGCTTCGCCAATGCCGTATGAGCCGTCATCACAGTGAATTCTGACCCAGGCGCTGCGCTGTGCCGGCCTGTCCTCCGGCGCCCATTGCATCTGAAAGACCTCGACGTCGCGAATTTTCATGGCGTGCCCGCTCTTAATACCTGAACCGTAATCTATCGTAGATCATGGCTGCTGCTTGCCGCTGGTAAGGGAATTCCTCACATCTGCCGGGATGACAGATGGGGACAAGTGATGATCACCAGCAAGCTGACCAGCAAAGCACAAACGACGATCCCCGCTCTAGTGCGAACCGCACTAGGTCGGAAAGCGGGGGACGAACTGGTTTATAGCGTCGAGGGTGACCGGGTCATTTTGGGCGCTCGCGGGCCAGTCGACGATCCGTTCGCGACCTTCGAGGAGTGGTCGTCGGACGCCGATCAGCGGGCTTATGGCAAACTTTGAACTGTGGGATATCGCTACATGCGGCGGCGGCTGTCCGGTCTCGGTGACCGACCCTATAGCTATTCCATGCCTTCGGCCCGCCGTGCATTCGAAGCGGCGGGCATGATAACCGGATTTCACTTGCGCTTAGAGCTGATCTCAGTTGCGACCTTTGGGACTATTGGTGCTGCGGCCGCGGCTCCCCAAATTGGTGACGCCGGCCTCATAGCCGGCCGGGTAGAAGGAGACCCCTATTGCGCACCGTCGGATGTGCTCTGGCCGGTATCCTGGTTCTGACCGCTCCGTTAGCGGGGCATTGCGCTTCGCCGGGGTTGAACATCCGGCGGGCAGCAACTGGATCGCTCTCTGGCTTGACGCAGGTGGGAGACGCGCGCGGTTCAAACTGGCGTCCAGCGCCGGGTAGTGGCGGCGGCTGGCGCGGTCCGCATTCGGCACCCAGCCGTTTTAATGGCGGTCCCTACGGGTGGTCGGGAGTTCCCAACTACTACGTCTGGGTTCCCGGCAGCGCCATCTTTGACTATCCGTTCCCGGATTGGCAAGGTCCGGACGGCGGCTGGGGCAATCCCTAGCTAACCGGCAATAGTCTCGGCGGGGGGAGGGAATAGAACCGCAACCTCAAGCGTTTATTAGCGCAGGGGTGCGAGTGTGGAGCAAGACTTGTTCAGCCGGCGATGGGCGCCGATGAAGTCTGCGCTTCAGGATGCGTAGAGATGGATCGAGTGAAAAAACAAGCAACCGTTGCCGGTGTGATCGGCGCGGGCTTGATTTATGCAATGGCGGCCGCTGCGGACCCCTATAATCCCGGCGAGCGCGCGCTCGGCGGTGGTTTGCTGGGCGCCGGCACCGGGGCTGTAATCGGCGCTATTGCCGGCGGCGGACATGGCGCCGGAATAGGGGCGGCGGTCGGCGGCGGCTTGGGAGCAGTGGCCGGCGCCGCCACGACACCAGCGCGCCCGCACGGCCGCTATCACCACCGGGTCTCGCATCGGTCCTATTGAGACGGCTCGGCGCGGCAACCGCCGCATTCACCACGCCAAGGCCCAGCCGTCGCGGCGCGGGTCGGAGCCGGCGAGCAGCATGCCGGTTGGGGCGTCGCGGCGGATGATTTCGACGCTGCACGGGCCTTCGAGATCGCCAACCGTGCGGACCGGGTGACCGCGGCGCTTTAGTTCGCGCCGCACCGCCTCCGGAAAGCGGCGCTCGATTGTCAGCGCATCCTCGCCCAAATGCGGCCAGTTGGCGTATTGGCCGGGGACGTTCGAGGTGCAGCGCGGCATCTCAGCGGCCTGCTGCGGGTCCAGCCCGCAATCGATCATCGCGGAGAGTACCTGCAGATTGATCTGCACCTGGTTGTCGGCTCCCGGTGTGCCGAAGACGCACCACAATCGGCCGTCCTTCAGGACCAGCGGCGGGTTCATCGTATGCCTGACGCGCCGCCCGGGCTTCAGCCGATTGGGGTGGCCAGGCTCCAAATGCCAATAGCTCATGCGGTTGTTGAGCAGGATGCCGGTGTCGCCGGCGATGACGCCCGATCCGAAGCCGCTGTTGATGCTCTGCACGCCGGATACGGCATTGCCCTCGCCGTCGGCGGTGCAGAAATAGGTTGTGTCTCCCGCCGCCTCCGCGAGGCTGCGGGTCGGCGCGGCGCGGCGCATGTCGATGCGGCGCGCCAGCTGTGCGGCATAATCCGCGGACAGCAGCTCGGCGAGCGGCGCCTCTATGGAGCGCGGATCGGCGGCCCAGCGTTCGCGATCGGCAAAGGCCAGTTTCTTGGCCTAGACCATGACATGAACGGCATCGGCTGATAACAGGCCCAGCCGCGTCAGATCGAAATGTTCGAGGATCATCAATTCCTCGAGCAAGACGAAGCCGGTCGAATTGGGCGGCGCTTCGAGCACGGTGTGGCCGCGGTAATCGATCCCTATCGGCTCCTGCTGTTCCGCCTCGAAGGCTCCGAGATCGGCGGCGGAGACGAGGCTCCCGGCAGCCTCGAGACCCGCCGCGAGCCGCCGTGCCAGGCGGCCGCGGTAGAAGGTTCCGGCGCCGTCGGCCGCGATCTCTTCGAGCGTGCGGGCGAGGTCGGTTTGCACGATCGGGGCGCCGAGTGGCGGCGGCGCGCCATTGCCAAGGAAAATCGCGGTGCTCGTCGGATCGGCCAACAGCGTCGCGCGGTATTCTTCGGCGAAATGGCAATAGCTGCGCGTCGCGCCGAAGCCGTCGCGCGCGAAGGCGATTGCCTCTTGGAACAAGTCACGCCACGGCAGGCGGCCAAAGCTCTTATGCATTTGATCGAGCGCGGCGAGCGTGCCCGGGACCGAAACCGAGAGCGGCCCCGTGCGCGGGATGGCGTGCGCATAGCGCTCGGGCGACGCCGCGGCCGGGGCGGGGCCGGTGCCGTTGAACACGACCGCGCGGCCGCTCGCCTGTTCGTAAACCTGGTAAAAACCGTCGCCGCCGAGACCCGACATCATCGGTTCGACAACACCCAACGTTATCGCCGTCGCGACCGCCGCATCGACCGCGTTGCCGCCGGCGCGCAACGCCAAGAGCCCGGCCTGCGCGGCTAGCGGATGGTTGGCCGCGACGGCGCCGCGCCGCCCGATGGCGAGCGGCCGATACGCACGCATTTCCATTGCCACTATGGGTCTCCTTTCCGTGGCATAGTAGCAGCGAGATTGCGTCGCTGCGCTCGCAATGATGGCACTTGTCATTGCGAGAAGCGGAGCGACGAAGCAATCTCGGGTGGAGGCGAGGATGACGAGAGCGGCTTTGCTCGCTTTGATTGGGCTTTGCCTGTCCGTGTTGGCGGCCAGCTGCGCCGATAACGGCGCTGCCTCCGACAGTGACAAACGCCCGGTGTTCTACGGCGGCGTCTCAGGCGGGCATACGGCGCCGTGAGCGCGCGCCAGACGAGCTGCGGCGTCATCGTCACCGACGGCGAGCACATCCTGCTCGGTCATGCGACCCGCTCGCCGCGCTGGGACATTCCGAAGGGCGGCGCCGAACCGGGTGAGGATCTGGCGGCGGCCGCAGCGCGGGAACTCCTCGAAGAGACCGGCCTTGCCGTCGCACCCGAGGAGCTAACGGTGCTCGGCCTGCACGCCTATCTGCGAGGCAAGGATCTGGCGCTGTTCGCGTGGACGCCGCCGGAGCTCCCCGACCCGCAGCGTCTCACGTGCACGTCGCATTTCGCGCTCCCCAATGGGACATTGCTGCCGGAATTCGACCGCTTCGCGTGGTTCGCATGGGACGAGGCGCTCGCGCGCGTCGGCAAGAATATGGCGCGGGTGTTGGCGCAGGTCCGCCCGGTCATGTTAGGCTGAGAAAAATCGCAATGAAGGAGGTCAGAAATGCCCAAGCTGCGCCACATCGCCATCGCGGCGGAAGATCCGGTAAAGATGGCCGAGTTCTACAAGCAGGCCTTCGACTTCAAAGAGGTCGGGCGGGCGAACAGCGCGCTGGCGGACGGCGTTTTCCTCTCCGACGGCACGCTCAACATGGCGATCCTCAAGTTCAAGACCGACCAGCTCGGGAAAGGCCTAGACTACCGCGGCATCCACCATTTCGGAATATTGGTCGCGGATGTCGAGGAATTCTCTAAGAAACTCGAGAGCCTGGGCGCCGAACATTACATCGACCGCAATATGACGGATCCGGGCGCCGGCTATTTCGAGAAGAAATTCTACGGGCCCGAACGCGTCCTCTTCGACATCGCCGAGCACGCCTGGGCCGGCGCCGAGCCATTGCCCGCGCCAGTCAAGGACGCCGCGGAGTAACCGGGATGGCGAAGCTGCGCCACATCGCGATCGCCGCGAAGGACCCCGACCGGATGGCCGAGTTCTACAAGCAGGCGTTCGACTTCAAGGAGGTCCGCAAGACCGACGGGCCGCTCGCCTATGGCTGGCATTTGAGCGACGGGACGATTGATCTGGCGATCCTCAGGTTCAAGACGGACCAGATCGGCAAAGGGCTCGATTACACGGGACTGCACCATTTCGGCATCCTCGTCGGGGATGTCGAGGCCGCCGCCAAGAAGGCGGAGGCGTTGGGCGGCAAGCATTACATGGACCACGAGGGCGAGCGCGCCGGCGGCTTCGAAGTCAAACTCTACGGCCCCGAGGGCGTGCTCTTCGACATCGCCGAGCATCCATGGACCGGCACCGAGCCACTCCCGGAGAAGGCCGAAGCGGCGGAATAGGCATACTCGTTTAGAACGGGATTTCCCATTCGAGACGCCAGCGTATGGCGCCGCGCTCGGTGGCCTGGGTCAGCCCGAACAGATACCCGAGCTCATATTTGATCGTGCCGTAAGGCGCGAAATTCTGTAAGCCGACGAGCACCGGCCCGATGCGGTGTTGCTGGCTGGAGAGCGTCCCGGGGTTCAGAAATTCGCCGATCTGGCTATAGTACTCGAAGCCCGGCTCGGCCAGCGGATGGAGCAGCAGGCGCGACTGCCAAGCGATGTTGAGCTGCGTCGCCTCGGTGCTGTTGTTGCCGACCGTTCTCGTGAACAGCAGGTTCAGCGTGTGCAGCGCGGCGTATCCGGCGATCTCGCCGAACTCGGTCTGGATGAGCGGCCCGAAGGTGTATGCTTTCGCGTCACCCCGGTGCAGCGGGAATTCGAACTCCCCGAACAGCGCGACATCGGCCCAGTATTTTCCGGTGGGCCAGAGCTGCAGATAACTTTCGATCTCGGTCGCATCGTAGGTGATGTTTTCGCCGTTCAAGGCCCGGAACTCGTTTCCGAGTTCGACAAACCAATTCGGCAAGGGGCCGAAGCCGTATTCGTTGGTGTAGCGCTGGTTATTGCTCTGCCCGCTTTTCGCCGGGCCGAAAGTGGTGTCGGCGAAGTGCTCGATCTCGAATTCGCGGTAATCGACGATCGGGTAGCGCACCTTGAACTGGGCCTGGGCCGCGGAGCCGATCCCGAAGCCAGCCAAAAGCAATGCGGCGAGGATCCATGTTGCCAGCGTTATTAGGGCACATTTTGTCACTCTTTTCCCCGTGCCGAGGACGCAAGTAAGGCTCATTCGCATTTCCTGGACGAGCCCGGATCGAGGCGCGGCCTATCCCGGCCGCGCCGGCCTGAACGACGATTTCAGGAGTTAGGTTGCAACCGGGCGTTGTGCCGCGGGCTTCGGGGGTGGCTGCGCGGTCCTTCCGACCCATTGCGCCAGCAGCCAGATGCTCGACAGCGTGGCGAGGTAGAAGAGGACCTGCACACCGTCCGGCCGGGAGACGTAACCGATGAGAGTGTGAAGGGCTTTGCCGACAATGCTGTCCTCGGTCAGCACCGCCGAGGTGTCCCAAACGGTCTCGCCGAGTGGCGGCAGCAGATCGGCCTGCACGAGAAACCCGGCGGCTTGCGCCGCCATTCCCGCGGCTAAAAGCAACACCATCCAGTTGGTAACCACGAACAGCCGCTGAGTTGGAATGCGCAAGAGGCCGAAATAGAGCACCGCGCCGGTGGCAACGCCGCCGGCAAGGCCGAGCGCTCCGCCGGCGGCCAAAGAAACCGCACCGGCGCCGCCGCCCGCCGCGATCCCGTACAGAAACAGCACGGTTTCCGAGCCCTCGCGCAACACGGCCACACCGCAGACGACGGCGAGGACGTAGAGTGGGCGCGAGCCGGAGGTGACGGCCTTGCCAATTGCTCGCGCCGAGGCGGCGAGTTCGCGGCCGTGGCGCGACATCCAGATGATGTGCCAGCCGAGCATGCCGACCGCGAGCAGCAGGATCGTTGCGTTGAACAACTCCTGGCCGATGCCGGAAACCGCGGCCGCTATGCGGGCCGCGAAAAGCGCGAGGAGACCGGCGCCGATGACGCCCGCCCCGACCCCCATAGCGACCCAGCGGTTGCGAGCCGGCGCACCCGCACTCGCCGCCAGGACAATGCTGACGATCAGGGCCGCTTCGAGGACTTCACGAAATACGATGATTGCGGTGGCTGGCATAGGTCCCGCCTTATTTTGCGACGATATGGCCACGCGCGGTGGCGGGGTTGAAATCGCCGAAGAACTCGTATCGCCCGGGCTTCAGCGGGCCGATATAGACCGTGATCTGATCGCCGCCGGGAACGACCTTCTCGCGCCTGAGCTCGGTGCTCTCGAACTCCTCCGGCGTCGCATCCTCGTTCTTCACGAGCAAGGCAATTTTCTCGCCCGCCGGGATCTCGATCTCGGTCGGTTGGAACCTGTGATCCTTAATCACGAGCGCATAGGTCGCGTCTTCTGCTTTGGCATTGGCTCCTATTGCGAGAATTAAGGCGAGCGCAAAAAGAACGGGACGCGGCATCCAGGGGGTTCTTCCGGGAAGTGTTGCGAGGGCGAATGCGACTGAGTCGCAACGATATCCGCACCTCACCTCTCGTGCAAGAAAAATCTTTGGACGGGTGGGATCTTAGCTATCGAGCCTCGATCCACAGGCGTTGGATATCGCGATAGCCGATCGGAACGATGTTCAGGGCCGCGCACCACTCGGCGACGGCGCCCGAGGCGAAGAGCGCATATTCATGCGTCCGCCATGGCGCGTGCTGCGGATTGATCGCTTCGATTTCGCCGGGCGCCGTGCAATGCAGCATCGTCGACGTGCAGGATCACAGCGCGTTCGGCGCCAAGAGCGTGAGCCAGGTTCATGGCCGAAGTTACCATCACCGCTCGGGCTGCCAAAAGTCTGCGTCACCGCTGGGGAGCGGCTGGCCCGGTTTTCGGCAGGGGCGAGGTCATGCGTTCGTCGGCTGAGCGCGGCTAAGTGTCCGCCGCCATTTCGCTCGCAGCGCGCTCGGCCGCTCGGGGTAGCGCTCGTCGAGGAACCCTGCCGCAATCACCCGGTCTGTCCGAAAGCTTCGAAAATCCTGGCGCAATTCGCACCAGGCGATCAGGTGGCGGACCGTTTCCATATAGCCAACCGTCACCGGCCAAACGACACGCTCGCTCTCGCGGCCCTGTTCGTCGCGATAACGCAGCCGAATTTTGCGGCCCGCATGAATCTGGGCGCGCAACCGCGCCATGTCGAGGCCGTCCGCCGCAAGGCTCCGCGCCGGCGGCATGTCGGTCACCGGTTCGAATACGAAAGGGCGAAGCCGTTCCGGCACAACCGTGCCGATCTTGGCGATCAGATCCTGCGCCGCCCGCGCCAGCTGCGCGTCCCCATGGTGCGCCACCCACTGGGCTCCCAGCACGGCCGCCTCGATCTCGTCGGGTGACAGCATGAGAGGGGGCAGGTCGAGCCCTGGCTGCAGCACATACCCGACGCCGGCCTCGCCCCTTATCGGCACCCGCTGACCGATGAGGTCGGCGATGTCACGATAGACGGTCCGCTTAGAGGTCCCGAGTTCTCCGGCAAGCGCGCCGGCGGTTGCCGGTTTGGGCGTGCGCCGCAGGATCTGAATGATTTGAAAAAGCCGGTCGGCGCGTCTCATAACCCATTATGACCTGACGATGCTGACAGCATGGTGGCAACAGCGTGGCTGGCGCGCGCGCAATTCATAACCAAATTTTATTGTCGGCTGGCGGCGGAATGGCGGTGGGCGAAGGGATAATGATGGCGGCGGATCGGCAACAGAGCCGTCCGATTGCCGAGGCCCGCGGGTCTCTCCGCGTCATGATTCTGGATAGGTTTCAAAATGAGCGAAGCTAGAAACCTGTTTGCGCTTTTGCGGCAGTCGGCCGATCCGGGCACAGTCGCTGCCATAGAGCAGCTCGTGCAAGATGCCCCGGATCGCGCGCTGTGCCGCATCAATGTGCTGGATTTCGCGGCGAAACGAGGTCTCGACGAAGAGCGCGCGATAGCGGTGTTCCTGCACGCCGCCCGGCTCGGAATCTTCGAGCTGTCGTGGAATGTCTTATGCCCGAGTTGCGCCGGCGTGCTCGATGCGAGCGCGACCCTCAAGAAGGTAAACCGCGAGCAATATCACTGCGCTTGGTGCGCCGCGGGTTACGAGCCCGTCTTGGACGAGATCGTTGAAGTGACGTTCACGGTCAACCGGCGGGTGCGCAGGATCGCTGCGCACGATCCCGACGAGCTTCCGCTCCCCGAATATTTTCGCCAGATCTTTTGGAGCTCCGCGATCGACCTGCCGGACGATCTCGATCGGCTTGTCCAGGAAATCACGCTCGACACGGTCGAACTGCCGGCCGGCGACAAGGCCCTCCTCTCGCTGCAATTGCCGGCGGAGATGGTGATCGTGCTCGATCCGGTGACGCATACGACGCAGTTCCTCGAGGTCAAAGGTGAACCGACCCGCGAGCGGCAGAACCTCTCGCTGATCTTCGACAAAATTGGCGCCCCCACCGAGACGATCGAATTGCGGCCGGGGCCGTTGCGGCTCTCTTTCGAAAACCACACCAACTCTCGCGTGTTGCCCGGTTTGTGGGTCGCAGGCGGTCCGCTCGAACAACTCTTGCGCCGGCGCCGGCCTTTTTTGACCGCCAAGCGGCTGCTCACAAACCAAGTCTTCCGGGACATCTATGGCGCCGACATGATCGATGTCGATCAGCGGCTGAAGATCACGAGCTTGACATTCTTATTCACCGACCTCAGGGGTTCGACCGAGCTTTACGAGCGGGTTGGCGATCTGGCCGCTTTTGATCTCGTCAGAGCGCATTTCCGCGTCCTCAACGAGATCGTCGCCGCCGAGGCTGGCGCCGTCGTCAAGACCAGCGGCGATGCGGTGATGGCGACATTTCCGACCCCCGACCGCGCGGTGGCGGCCGCCCTTCGGATGCGTGAGGCGATGCGGAATCTCAGGGATGCGCGCGGCGGCGACGGGCTGATGCTGAAGATCGGCATCCATGAGGGACCATGCCTCGCGGTCGTGCTCGACAACCGGCAGGATTACTTCGGCCGCACGGTGAATATCGCAGCGCGCGTGCAAGGGCTTGCCGAGTCGCGTTCGATCCTGGCGACAAGGCCGGTGGTCACCCACCCGAAAGCTTCCGATTTGCTCGAGAGCAGCGGGCTCTTTCCGCTGGCGCACCGCCGCGCCCTCCGCGGCGTCGCCGGCGAGATGGCCGTCTACGAGATCCCCTAGCCACAAGATATCCCGATGAGCGAAGCCAAGAACTTATTTGCGATCCTGCGGCAATCCACCGACCCCGCCGCGGCCGCCGCCATTGAGAAACTGGTGCGCGACGCCCCCGATCGCGCGCTCAGCCGCATCAACGTGCTGGATTTTGCGGCGAAACGGGCGGTCGACGAAGAACCTGCGATCGCCGCCTTTCTGCACGCCGCGCGGCTCGGAGTGTTTGAGCTGTCGTGGAATGTGCTGTGCCCCGGCTGCGGCGGCGTGCTCGACACCAGCGCGACGCTGAAAAGCGTCAACAAGGACGAGTACGAGTGCGCAATTTGCGCGGCCGGTTACCGCCCGACGCTGGACGAGATGGTTGAAGTGACATTCACGGTCAGCCGTCGGGTGCGCAGGATCGCCGCGCATGATCCGCACGACCTTCCTTTTGCGGAGTATTTTCGGCAGATCTTCTGGGGCTCTGGCATCGACGTTCCGGATGATTTCGAGCAGTTGATCGAGGAAATCGTCCTTGATCAAATCGAGCTACCGCCCGGAGAGAAGGCGCTCCTTTCGCTGCAGTTGCCGGCCGAATTCATCATCGTCATGGACCCGGTGACGCACGGGACCCAATTTCTCGATGTCAAAGGCGAGCCGACGCGCGAGCGTCAGAGCTTTTCGCTCGTCTTCGACAGGTTGCGCACGCCCACCGGCACGCTGACATTGCGCCCGGGTCCGCTGCGCCTGTCGCTCGAGAACCGGACGGATACACGGGTGCTGCCCGGATTGTGGATTGCGGGCGACAAGCTCCATGAACTTCTCGGCAGACGCCGGCCGTTCCTGACCGCAAAGCGACTGCTCACCAACCAAGTCTTTCGCGACCTTTACGGCACCGACACGATCGATGTCGAGCAGCGGCTCAAGATTACGAGCCTCACCTTTTTGTTCACAGACCTCAAAGGCTCTACGGAGCTTTACGAGCGGGTCGGCGACCTCGCGGCGTTCGACCTGGTGAGAGAGCACTTCCGCGTCCTCAACGAGATCGTCGCCGGCGAGGCCGGCGCCGTCGTCAAGACCATCGGGGACGCGGTGATGGCCACCTTCCCGACCCCGGACCGCGCGGTCGCCGCGGCTCTGCGCATGCGTGAAGCCATGCGCGCTCTCAATGACGCGCGGCGCCCTCAGGATCTGTTGCTCAAGATCGGCATCCATGAGGGGCCGTGCCTCGCCGTTGTGCTCAATGACCGGCAGGATTACTTCGGGACCACAGTCAATATTGCAGCGCGTGTGCAGGCTCTGGCGGATTCGCGTACGATCCTTGCTACCGGACCGGTCGTCACCCACCCGCAGGCGTCTACTCTACTCGAAACAAACGGTCTCAAACCGGCATCGCAGCGCCGCGCCTTGCGCGGCATCACTGACGAAGTCGCGGTCTACGAAATCCCTTGATCGGCGGCGGCTCCTCCGATTCCCCCGCTCGCGGCGGGGCCTCCGGGCGACCGCCCGCCAGGGCGGGCGGTCCGGGGATAGAGTGGGAGCTAGGCGCGGTCCGGCGTGTGTTTTGCGAGGAATTCCTGGACGCGGGCGGTTGCTGAAGTGAGCGCCGCGCCGGTCTTCCACTCGGGGATGAATTCGCAATTCGGCAGCAGCTTTGACAACTCCTCGGAGACCGCATAGGGATGGGCCTCGTCGTTGCCGGCCAGGACAAGGCATGGCGTGCGCACAACCTGGGCGAAGGTGCGGTCGACACAGTAGACGAAATCGCGCTCGTAGAGGTTGCGATAGAACGCTTCGAGCACCTGCGGGGTCGCTTCGGGATGATCTTTCAGTGATTCGGCCCACGCGTCGAAGCGGGCGGAGCGTTGGGCCGGCATCGGGCCGACGCGTCCGATCGGCTGCGCCAGAACAGCGCTCTGCACGCGCTCGGGCTGGTGTTTTATCAGATTCATGATGAACGACCCGCCGATGCACTGACCGTAGAGATGGCAGCGGTCGATGCGCAGATGGTCAAGGAGAGCAATGTGATCGGCAGTGTAGGCGTCCCAGCCGTCCTGAGCGGTGATTGGCGCGCGCGACTGGCCGCCGGCGTTGCGCTGATCCATTGCAATGACGCGGTATCGGTCGGCCAACTCGGTCGTCGGATTGATCGGCGCCATGGGCTGGCTCCATACCGCGACTGTCGATTGCAGGCCGGCAGGCGCAAAGGTCAGGATCGGGAACCCCCGGCCGAACTCCTCGTAATAAATGCGCGCGCCGTGATGTTCAAAGCTCGGCATATTGACCTCCTTTCGTGATGACGGCAAAGATTGCTTCGTCGCCGCGCTCCTCGCAATGACGGGTCAACGTGTCATTGCCAGCGCTGCGAAGCAATCCCCATAAGGTCAGCGGGGCGCGCTGGCCCTCACACGTCGAGGTTCGCGACCGAGAGAGCGTTCGATTGGATGAAGTCGCGGCGGGGTTCGACCAGGTCGCCCATCAGTGTCGAGAAAGTTTCCTCCGCCGAGTCGGCGTGGCTGATCTTGACCTGCAGGAGCGAGCGGGCGTCGGGGTCGAGCGTGGTTTCCCACAACTGTTCCGGGTTCATTTCACCCAAGCCTTTGTAACGCTGTATTTCGATGCCGCGGCGGCCCAGCTCCATGACTGCCTCGACGAGGCTGATGGGACCGGTGATCGGATAGGCTTTGTCGCGCGCCGCAAGCGTGCCCTGCCGCTCGTAGACCTCGCGCAATCGCGCGCTGCCGGCGTGGAGCCGGCGCGCCTCAGAGCTGCGCAACAACGCCGCGTCGATCAGGCGCCGCTCGTCGATGCCCTGACGAGCCCGGCTGAGAACCAGCCCTTCGCCGGCGATCACCTCGCCGCGCCAATTGCGCTCGTGCTCGGGGGCGAGCCGGTTCAAACGCTCGGCGGTCGCGTGGGCGGCTTCGATCGCCGGGTTCGGGTCGCCGAGCAATGACGCCGACAGCGCCCCGGCGATCGCCGCCTGCTCGGCCACCTCGATGCTGCCGATTTTGCCGGCCAGCGGCTGCAGCCAGCGGCGCTGGACCCGCGCCTGCTCCAGGAGATCGCGCAGATCATTGGCACCGCGTTCGACCCCGTCATATTGCGTGAAGACCGAGTCCTTGATGGCGGCGTCGATGCAATAAGCCTCGAGCGCCGCATCGTCCTTCAAATAGACGGCCTTCGCATTGCCGCGCTGCAGCCGGTAGAGCGGCGGCTGCGCAATGTAGAGAAAGCCTTTCTCGATGAGGCTCGCCATCTGGCGGAAAAAGAAGGTCAAGAGCAGCGTACGGATGTGGCTGCCGTCGACATCGGCGTCGGTCATGATGATGACGCGGTGATAGCGCGCCTTTTCGGGGTCGAAATCCTCGGGGCCGACGCCGGTGCCGAGCGCGGCGATCAGGGTGCCGATCTCGGCCGAGCTCAGCATCTTGTCGAAGCGGGCGCGCTCGACATTGAGGATCTTGCCTTTGAGCGGCAGGATCGCCTGGAACCGCCGGTCGCGCCCTTGTTTGGCGGAGCCGCCGGCGCTGTCGCCCTCGACGATGAAGAGTTCGCTCTTTGCCGGGTCGCGCTCCTGGCAATCGGCCAGTTTGCCCGGCAGATTGGCGATGTCGAGCGCGCCTTTGCGGCGAGTCAGGTCGCGCGCTTTGCGCGCCGCCTCGCGCGCCGCCGCCGCTTCGACGACCTTGGCGACGACCTTCTTGGCGTCGGCCGGGTGCTCCTCGAACCACTGTGTCAGCTTATCGGCGATGATCCCTTCGACAACCGGCCGCACCTCGGAGGAAACCAGCTTGTCCTTGGTCTGCGAAGAGAATTTCGGGTCGGGAACTTTGACCGACAGGATGCAGGTGAGGCCTTCCCGCATGTCTTCGCCCGACAGCGTCACCTTCTCCTTCTTGGCGATGCCGCTTTCGACCGCATACGCGTTGACTGTTCGGGTCAGCGCCGCACGGAACCCGGCGAGGTGCGTGCCGCCGTCGCGCTGCGGGATGTTGTTCGTAAAGCAGAACATCGTCTCGTGGTAGCTGTCGGTCCACTCCATCGCGACCTCGATGACGATATCCCCGGCTTCCGCCGGCGCAAGCTGGCGTTCGCCGCGGATCACGATCGGCGGCGAGTGCAGCGCCTGCTTCGAGCGATCGAGATAGCGCACAAAAGCTTCGAGCCCCCCCTCGAAATGCAACGTGACGGTTTTCGGCTCGACGCCACGTAGGTCGCTGAGCACCAGCGTAACGCCGCTGTTCAGGAAGGCCAGCTCGCGCAGCCGGTGTTCGAGGGTCGCAAAGTCGAACTCGGTTTTGCTGAACGTCTCGGGGCTCGGCCAGAAGGTGATCTCGGTGCCGGTGGCGAGGCCTTCGCGCGCCGAGCCTTCCGGCCAGCCAGAGGCCGGACCGATTTCGGCAAGCGGTGCTTCCGGGACGCCGTCGCGGAACCGCATAAACCATTCCGACCCGTGCCGAAAAACACGCAGATCGAGCCGCGCGGAGAGGCCGTTTACGACGGAGACGCCGACGCCGTGCAGGCCGCCGGAAACCTTGTAGGCGTTTTGGTTGAATTTCCCGCCGGCATGCAGGTGCGTCATGATGACCTCGGCGGCGGAAACTCCTTCCTCTTCATGGATGCCGGTCGGGATGCCGCGGCCATTGTCGGTCACCGTACAAGAGCCGTCGGCGTTCAATGTGACCGTCACCGTGTCGCAATAGCCGGCCAGCGCCTCGTCGATCGCGTTGTCGACGACCTCGTAAACCATATGGTGCAAACCGGAGCCGTCATCGGTGTCGCCGATATACATCCCCGGGCGCTTGCGCACGGCTTCGAGGCCGCGCAGCACCTCGATCGATTGTTCATCATAGGTTTCATCCGCGCCATTGCCGGCCCCGTTGCCGTTGGCGGCGGCTGGCCCCTTGTCGTCATGCGCGGCATGAGCCGCCGCCCGCTGAGCAGAGGCGCCGCTGAGCGGGCCCGAGGGTTCAGCAGTAGGATCGGATGCGGGTGTCGTATTCGCCATATCGCTTTGTTCAAAGTTTCACAATTCTAAGAGAAAGCCGCCGCCACCGTGCCTGCGCGCACAGACAGGAACTGCGCATCGCCGCGCAGCGGCGCGAACAGCGCTGCGTCGGTGCCGGTCAACCAGACCTGGCTGTCGAGATAGCGCAGCGCCTCGAACAGCGCCGCACGGCGGCTCGCATCGAGATGCGCGGCGATCTCGTCGAGCAGAAGGACAGGCGGCTCGCCCCGCACCGTCCGTTGCAGCCTCGCATGCGCAAGGACGATAGAGATCAGCAGGGCCTTCTGCTCGCCGGTCGAAGCGAATTCGGCCGCGATGCCTTTGTCGGCAAGGGCGGCGGCGAGATCGGAGCGATGCGGCCCGATCGAAGTGCTGCCGGTCTGAGCGTCATTCTGCCGGTTAGCCGTCAGCGCGGCGGCAAGCCGCTCTTCGGCGGCGAGTGCCGGTATCGTTCCGAGCCATTCCTCGACCGTGCCGAGGAGCTTCAGCCGAGCACGCGGGAACGGCCCCTCGGCCGCGGCGCAAACGCGGTCGAGCCGCTCTACCGCCTCGCGCCGGCCCGCCGCCACCGCGACGCCGCGCTCGGCCAATATTTCCTCGAGCGCCGAGAGCCAGGCGGGCTCCGTGGGCCCATCGCGCAACAGCCGGGCGCGCTCGCGCAGCGCCTGTTCGTAGGCCGCCACATGCGAGGCATGGGCGGGGTCGAGGCCCAGTACCAGGCGGTCGAGAAAGCGCCGGCGGCCGCCCGGACCGTCTGTGAATAGCCGGTCCATCGGCGGGGTGAGCCAAGCCAGCCCGAGCCGCTCGCCCAGCGCCGCTTGGCTGCGCGCCGGCTCGCTATCGATGCGGATAATGCGCCGCTCCCCCGTCGCCCGTTCGCGGCCGGTTCCGACCCGGAATGTGCCCTGTTGCGTCTCGATGTCGGCGGCGACCGCCCAGCCGTTGCTGCTGTATTCTCCCGCCTCCGCTGGGCGGCGGTCGATCTCGCTGAGCTTGGCGCCGCGCAGCCCGCGACCGGGCGCGAGAAAGGAGAGCGCCTCGAGCAAATTGGTTTTGCCGGCGCCGTTGGGGCCGGTCAACACGACCGCTTCGGTGCCGAGCGTCAACCGCGCTTCGCGATAGTTGCGGAAATCTGTCAGCACGAGCCGCGTCACACCGACGCGGCCGACCGCGGCACCGGGGCCGCGGCGGCCTTCCTGTGCCTCGGCAAACATGAAAGTTATATGGGGTCTATCGCAGCCGTTTGCCAGGATTCCGAACGCGTTATCCCTCGCCGCCGCTCTTCTCCTTCCCCATTGGTGCGGTTAGTCAGCAATGCAGCGTGTGGCCTTGAAGCTGACTACACAGGGTTCGAAGGTCTCGCGCAGCCGCGCCATCGCCGGCAGCTTCAAGTGCACGTCGAGCGCCGCCTGGTCGTGCCACGCCTCCACCAGGAAGACGCGGCTCTGATCGTTTTGCGGCAGCAGCACATCGAATTGCTGGCAGCCATCCTCCGCGCGCGAGCGTTGCGCGTGTCCTTTCATCAGTTCGATGAACTGACCGCGGTGCTCGGGTTTCACCTCGAACTCGACAACGATCATGATGCGGCTCATCGGCATTCCCTCCGACTTCAATCCGCGGCATCATCGGCGATCAGCCGAGAGCGGGCAAGCGCCCGCGGCCAGTCGGGAGATCTCGCCCATGGCACATGACGCGTTGCGCACGATATTGCCGATCGCTGGCTGGCCCGAGGAGCGGGCGCGCGCTGTCGAGTTTGCCGGCGGCGTCGACCCGGTATTGCCGACACCGTTCCGAATCGGGGCGGCCGGCGCCGCGGCGCTCGCCGCCACGGGGCTGGCGGCCGCCGACCTGTGGGAATTGCGCACTGGCCGCCGGCAGGACGTGGCGGTCGATCTGCGCCAGGCGGTCGCCTCGCTGCGCAGCGGGCATTACCTGCAAGTGAACGGCAGCAGGGTCAGAAACGAGCGCAATCCGGTGATGGGCATGTATCCGGCGAAAGCTGGCCATTGGAGCTATATTCATGCCAACTTTCCCAATCATTGCGCCGCCGCGCTGCGAGTACTCGGCTGCGAGGAAGACCGCGAAGCAGTGCGGCGCGCAGTTGCCAACCGGGATGCGCTCGAGCTCGAGGAGGCGATCATCGCCGCCGGCGGCGCCGGCGGCATGGTGCGCAGCATGGCCGAATGGGCGCAGCATCCACAGGCGGCCGCGGTCGCCGCGTTGCCGCTGATGGAGATCTTGAAAATCGGCGACAGTCCGCCCGAAAAATTGCCGGAGGGCGATAGGCCACTATCGGGGATTCGTGTGCTCGACCTGACCCGCGTGCTCGCCGGCCCGACTTGCGCGCGCACCTTGGCCGAACACGGCGCCGACGTCTTGAAGATCACCGCGCCGCACATCGCCGCGCGCGACGATCAGGAATACGATACCGGCCATGGCAAATTGTCGGCGCGGCTCGATCTGCGCGACCCGCAGGACCTCGAGACCCTGAGGAGCCTAGCACGCGAGGCCGACGTATTTTCACAGGGCTACCGGCCGGGGACGCTGGCTAACCGCGGCCTGTCGCCCGAAGCGCTCGCCGCGCTGCGCCCCGGTCTCGTCTATGTCTCGCTGTGCGCTTTCAGTCATAAGGGGCCGTGGGCGTCGCGCCGCGGTTTCGACACGGTTGTGCAGAACGTCAGCGGCATCACGATGCGGCAGGGCGAGCTCTTCCCTGGCGCTGCGCCCGGCCCGCAATTCTACCCGGTCTCGGCGATCGATTACCTGACCGGCTATCTGATGGCGTTCGGCGCGATGGTCGCTCTGGCGCGCCGCGCGCGCGAAGGCGGCAGTTGGCTCGTCCGCATCTCATTGGCGCAGACCGGCCGCTGGCTCGTCGGCTTCGGCGAGGTGCCGGAGGCTGCGGCCAAAGCCGCGCCGACTGAGTTTTCGCAAGCGGACCTCGACCGCTGGTCGATCGAGAGCGAGGCACCCGCCGGCCGCCTGCGCCACCTCGGCCCGACCGCGCGACTCTCCGAGACGCCGCCCTATTGGGCCCGCCCGTCGGTGCCGCTCGGCTACAACGAGCCCGTCTGGCCCACCCGAGCGGCGTGACGTCCAGCCCGCACTCGATGTAGAAGACCTGATCCGAAACTCGGCAGTAAATCTTGCAGGCGGCGGAGGCGCGGACGCCGGCCCCGGCTAGTTACGGTCGCGGGGCGGTATCGGAAAACCCGAGTACTAGACCGCTCGACGCAGTCAAGAGGGAAGACCAATGCCGTATGGGCCGGCGATCACCGCACGTTGAACGACCCCAGCCCGAATTCGTTCGTATGCTCAGTCGTATGTGAGCGTCCCGGGATCGGTGTTGCCAAAGGTGAGATACCAGGGCGAACCCAGGGGTTGTCCCTTGCCCGCTGAATTTATGAAGAGCGTGAAGGAATTGGTCTGCACGTTGTAGCGGCGTACGTCTCCTGCATATTTTCCCGTGAACGATTGACCAGCGGCGGGACTCGGACCAGTAATAGGGACAAAGAGGTGGCCTTGTGGGCCGAACAGCAGCGCCTGTGCAAATGCGCGCTGGGACGGATCCATACTGACCTGGTCGGGAACATCGAGAACGATCTGTCCGATGAACGCCCCGGGTTTAGACTTGGCAGGGCCAGCAAAAATCAAAATCTTGTCAGTGTCACCCGGATCTCGGCGAAAGCTGGTGACATACAAATTCCCATCCGGACCAAACACCAAACCTTCGGGCCGATTGAAGTCGCATTTGCACGTGTCGTTACTAGCGAATGTAGCCTGAAAGTTTCCTGTCTCAGGGTTATAAACCAGAATTTGGCCGCCAAGTCCGGTGCTTGGATCAGGGAAGTTGGACACATAGAGAAGGTTGTCGTCAGGCCCGATCACGACGCCACGGGGATGGAACGATGCGGCAAGCTCGTCTGGGGGCGGCAGGAAGCGGAGAAACTTCCCATTGCTCGCATCGAAGGCTTGAACGCAGCTTGTCTCACATGGTCCTTGGGGACCCCCGTTCCGGTCTGAGATGCCACGAACAGTACATCGTCGTTGTAAAGGACGATGCCTCGGGGCGCGGGAGGAGCGTTTGGGTCGGTGTACGGAACCAGCGCCTTCACGAAAGCTCCCGTTTTGGCGCTATACTCGTAGATCGCCCCGTTAAAACTAAGGTTTACATTCTGGTCCGCAACCAGAAGGTGGTCTGAGCCATCAAATATGAGGCCGCGAGGTCCATACAAGCAACCTAGCGGAGGTGGATTTGGATTTTGTGGGCAGTCCTTATTGGTGACAAAGACGCCCAAATATTTTCCCGTGCTGGCGTCGAAGCGTTTTATTGTGTTATCGTTTCCGTCGCCGATGTAAAGCGAGTCCGTATTGGCGGGAGGGGACATCGCAACAGAAAGGCCGAGAGCTGCTGCAAAAACCAATCTTCTCATGTTAACCTTCCTTGTTGTGCGAATTAACTGGGGTCACTGTATTGAGAATTTCGTAGTGGGCTCAGAGCGGCGCGGGTTTGGACATGATGTCCTCGACATAGCTGCCGCCGGAACGCAACGATAAGAGAATTGGGGCCATCGGGACGGGGCCCTGGGAGCCGGTTGCCTGTCTCATAGGATTCCTCCTCCCCTCCCTGGATGCGGTCCACTGCCGCCTCGAGCCTGAGCGTCGCATGAATGGGTCTACCGCAGCGGTTGAACCCACCCTCGCGCCGGGATCAACCCGCCCGGCGTCAACAGTTCGCGCAGTGACGGGCTTCCTGTCCATGGAGGGTGGCGGACCCATAGCGGACCCGTACCGGTAAATGTCACCCCGTCGCTTTCCCCTCGAGGGCTCTTCCCGAGGACGCACGAGGTTCCTGCGACAGGTTTGTTAGAAAGCCGGCCGACGGCTATGAGACGGGTCCAAAATCTTCCAAATCGGTCCAAAAAGTTCCAAAAGTCGACCACATCGCCAGGCTAGCTTCGCCCGCGCGTTAACGCTAAAATACGAGGCAACAGGGACTTGCCAAGTTGCCGGAAAGCGAGTGGATGTCCGGGCTGCGTTCGGCCGACATTCTCGTATTTGAAGGCTTCCGCCTTGATCGGCGGGGCGGCGCGCTCTCGCGGCTCGATCCGGCGGCGGGTGTCGCCACGCACGTCCCGATCGGCTCGCGCGCACTCGATCTGCTCGGCCTATTGGTCGAACGGCCTGGCGAGCTGGTCTCGAAAGACGCGATCATGGATGCGGTCTGGCCCGGTATGGCAGTCGAGGAAGGCAACCTCACTGTCCAGGTCTCAGCGCTGCGGCGCATCCTCGATCAGAACAGGGACACAGGCAGCTGCATCCACACTGTGCCGGGGCGCGGCTATCGCTTCGTCGCGCCGGTGGCGCGGATCGACGCGCCGGCCTTGCCGCCTCCGAGGCCACCGTCAGGGAATGGCAGTGAGGGGCTGGTTGCCGAAATCGCGAAATCCCCACTCCCCGAAATCCCTGTCGCGCCCGGACCGCGGGATCGCTACCGGAACTGGCGCCCTGTGGCCGTCTCCGCGATCGCGGCTTTGGGCCTTCTCGCCAGCGTCGTCGCCATCTGGCATTGGCGCTCGTCCGGGTTCGGGGAACCCCGCCTGGTGCCGCCGCGCCTATCGATCGTCGTACTACCGTTCACCAATCTGAGCGACGACGGGAAGCAGGACTATTTTGCCGACGGGATCACCGATGACCTGACGACCGATCTGTCGCGTATCACAGGGATGTTCGTGATCTCGCGCAATACGGCTTTGACCTACCGGAACAAGTCGATCGACGCAAAGCAAATCGGCCGAGAGCTTGGTGTGCGCTATCTGCTGGAAGGCAGTGTGCGCAGATCGGGCAATCAGGTCCGTGTCAACGCCCAGCTGATCGACGCCGAGAACAGCGCGCATCTGTGGGCCGAGCGGTTCGACCCGCGACACAGGCGATGTGTTTGCCTTGCAAAACGAAATCACGAGCCAGATCGCGATTGCGCTTAACCTGCAGCTGATCGGCGTGGAGGCGGCCCGCCCGGCTGTGCGTCCGGATGCGCTGGACTACATTCTCCGAGCGCGCGCTGCATTGTTGAAGCCACCACGCCCTGAGAGTTACGTGGAGACGATCAGCTTGTTCGAGCGTGCATTGGAGCTCGATCCGGGATCTAGTGAAGCGCAGAGCATGTTGTCGGCGGTATTGGTGAGCCGCGTAATCGAAGGGATGACCAACTCCCCCGAAGCGGACATCGCCCGTGCGGAGGAACTGGCTGAAAAAGCTCTGGCCATCTCGCCCGGCAGCTTCTTTCCACATTTCGCCAGAGCGCTGGTGTCGCGCACGCAGGGGCGTTGCGAAGACGCGATACCCGAATACGAGACGGCAATCGCGCTCAATCGCAACTGGGCGAACGCGATCGCCGCCCTAGGGATGTGCAAGGTTTTTACCGGCGCGATCGAGGAGGCGCTTCCGCTCCTGGAGCAGGCTATCCGCCTCAGTCCGCGCGATGCCTATTCCGCCTTATGGTATAACTGGATCGGACGCGTGCATCTCCTGCAATCGCATACCGACGAGGCGCTCCTGTGGTTCGAAAGGGCGCGCCGCGCCAACCCCGCGTTGCTGTACGTCCATTCCTATCTCGCTTCTGTATATGCGCTCAAAGGCAAGACCGAGCGTGCTACCGCTGAAGCCAACGAAGTGCGGAGGCTGAGCACCGACGGTCGGTATTCAAGCATCGCTCGCCTAGTGGCCGCAGAGTATTTCGGGGCGCCAAAGGTCCGCGCGTTGTTTGAGACCACTTACATCGCTGGCCTGCGTAAGGCCGGCATACCGGAGGAATAGTTATAAGCGCCGGCTTGCGGTAGCGCTCGCTGCGGGCTGGACAAGCTGGTGAATTGGGAATTTGCGGCGCGCCGACTGGCTGGCTGACGTACCGCAGTTGAACAGGCTGCGCTCCGTCAGTTGCGGTCCCGACGTTCGCAAGCAATGCGCGCAAAGGTGGCGAGGATGCCGAACCCAGCCTTTAGGCTGCCGCGGAAGGTGCCGGCGACCTTGGATTTGCCGGCGAGGCGGCGGCCTTGCGGCACCGGCAGTTCGAGAACCCGCAGCCTTGCGCGCGCCGCCCGCATCTGCATCTCGAGGTTCCAGCCATAGGTCATCTCGCGCATACCCAGGCTGCCGAGCGCGCCGGCGCGGATCGCCCGGAAGGCGCACATGTCGGTGTAGCGTACCCCGTAGAGGAGAGCGATCGCGGCGCCGATGGCACGCCCGGCTAGCGCCTGATGGGGTCCCATGCCGCCTTTCTCGCGCGCCCCGCGGGTGCGCGAACCAATGACAAAGTCGTATTCGTCATCGAGGACTGGTCGGAGCAGGCTCGGGATCGCTTCCGGCCGGTCGCCGCCGTCGCCGTCGAGAAACACGATGATTTCAGCTTCCCCCGCAACCGCTGCCGCAACGCCCGCAGCACAGGCGCGGCCATAACCGCGCCGCTGTTCGACGAGCACCCTCGCTCCGGCAGCTCCAGCCTCTGCCATCGTCCCGTCGCGGCTGCCGCCGTCGACAACGATGATGTCGTCAACCCAGTCCCGTGGCATCGCCGCGAGAACCGGGCCAATTGCTCCCTCCTCGTCGAGCACGGGGATAACCGCCGCGATCCGCGGGCGGAGGCTCCCGTTCAAAGGCTCCAGCGGACGCCGCACGAGGCGCAGGCGGGCGACGGATTCTCGCTCAACAGCGCGCGGCGGAATTCCTGGTAGCGCGGCCCGTTCCAGATCTGCCGCAAACTTTGCTGCGTCGCATCGCCGAGCGTGAACCCGTCATAACCGCGCATCGAAAACGGCGCGATGCAGCACGGGATCGCCCGTCCATGCGCGGTGAAATACATCAGCGACCACGGGCGCCGGCAGAGCGACCATGGCTGGTGGTCAGCCTCGCGCTTCAGGCTCGTACCGGGCTCGGTGGCGCCCGAGGCGTTAAAGCGGATCCCGAGCCTTTCGGCTAAAGCGGCGGCCTCTTCGAGCCGCCTTGCTTCATCGCCTTCAAGTTTCTCGAACAACGCAGATTCGGCGCGGGCCAGCCCTTGTCCCTCAGGCGTGAAAACGAGGCGCTGGAGGTGGATCTCAGGAACTCCGATCCGGTGCGCCAGCCGGACAAAATCCGGCAATTGATCGATCGTTTCCTTGAGCCCCGTCAGCCACAGAGACACCAGCGGCCGCTCGACGCCCTTGGCGCACTGCAGCGCGGTGAAAGCCTGCAGATTGCGGATGATCTTGTCGAACATGTCCTTGCCGCGCACCGCCAAGAAAGCGCGCGGCTCGGCCGCGTCGAGCGAAACCCGCAGCTCGTCGAGGCCGGCGGCGATCAGCTCGCTGCCTTTGCGTTCCGTGAGCAAAGTGCCATTGGTGTTGAACAGGACATACGTGCCGCGGTCCTTTAAGTAGCGAACCATGCAGGGAAGCGCCTTGACCATCATCGGCTCACCGACCCCGTGCAGCACGACGCGCGCGATCCGCGGAAACTGGTCGACGATATGCGTGAAAAGCTGCCAGCTCATGTCGGCTGGCGGCTCAAGGTCCTCAAACGTGCGTGGGCAGGTCTGACACAGCAAATTGCAGCGGTTGGTCGTTTCGAGATAGAGGCAGACCGGCTCCTGCTCGGCAATCACGCCGCGTTGGTTGGCGACAGCTTCGAAATAACGCCGCGGATCAGGTCTAGATTGCGCGCTCGGTGCCATGCTGTATTCCGGGCTTCACGGCGGCGAAGAACCGCCGGGCGAGATCCACGCTTGCCAGTATGGCAAAGCCGCCATAGACCGTGAACCCTGTCCAGGCCGCGATAGACCCGGGCCTGGCGTCCCAATAAAGCAGCACAGCCGTCAGAGTCAGCCACCAGGCGGGCCACCACGGCGCGACGGCCAACAGCGACACGAGCCACACGAAATACCAGGGATAATGCGGCGATGCGAAGAACAGTGCCGCGGTCCCCAACGCCGTTGCCCAAGTCAGGGGGGAGCGCATGTTGCATCGCCGCAACAACGCACTAACGGCCAACCCTGTCATCACGGTCGCCGCTAGGGCGAGATAGGCAGCAAGAGGCGCGGCCGCTGCGTGCCGGGTCACGTCCAGCAGCCAGAAACCGCTCCCGGAGGCGAGCTTTTCTTCGCCGACATAACCCGGCAGAAAGCCCATCACTCCCAAGCCGACCCCGAAATAGGGCAAGTATGCGGCGATGATGACGGCGATGAAAGCCGCCGGCCACCGCCAATCGCCTAGGTTCAGCTTTCTTGGGCGCCATAGCGCCGGCGCTACGACGAGTGGCAGGTATTTGACCAAGGTCGCCGCTGCGAGCGCGGCTCCCGACCAAGAGCGCCGCCCAGTGACGGCTGCCGCCAGAGCCAGGGCAACGAACGCCACCACGGCCGCATCGATGTGGCCGGAGCCGGCGATTTCCCAAACCGGCAACGGATGCCAGACGTAGAGCAGTATGTGCTCGCCCGGCTTCCCGGCCGCTTGCAGAACTGCCAGCAACGCCACGATGCCTATGGCCTCGACGGCGACAAACACCAGTTTGACCGCCAGCACCGTCCCGCCCAAACGGTTCGCCAGCAAGAACAGCATCTGCGCGATGGGCGGGTAGATCGTCGGTGCATAATTGTTGCGGTTGATATTCGGGAAGATGACTTGATCGCGCAACGACACGAGGGCGGGATCGGTCGGAATGTAGCGGTAGGGGTTGATCCCCGCAGCCTGCACGCGACCGTCCCAGATGTAGCGGTTGATGTCGTCCGACAAAAAGACGGGCGCAGCCAGCGCGATCACTCGCAGCGCGACTGCCGTTGCGAGGATCAGTGCCAATGCCGGGGGTCGATCGGCGCCGTGTTTGATCAGCGCGGCGGCGATGATCCACACCCCGCCTTGCATCAGTGCAATTAGGATAAAGACAAAGAGGTCTTTGTGATGTTGGGCGATGAGCCCAGCCACCTCGCTTGCCACCAGCAGACCCGCAAGTAGCGCTAAGTACCCCCACCCTAGCCCTCCCCCGCATGCGGGGGAGGGAAGGGAGGGGGTCGCCAACCCCAGTCTATTTTTCACCCACGCCCGCGCACGAAATGGAGGCCGCGGCCGCACGATCCAGAAACCGGTCTATGCCGCCGTTCTTCGCCGCCAGTCTCTCCAAGAAAGCAGTCGTCTCTCGGGCCGGATACCCTCGCCTGCCGGCGAGCGAGCCGTGCAGGAGCTCGCGCACGAGCATCGCCAATGTCTGGTCGTCATCGACATCGTACCACTTGCGCAATGCGGCGACCGGAAGTCCTATTTCGCCAGCCCTCTCGAGCGTTTGCCGGTAAACGCAATCGGTACTCCAGTCGATCTCCTCGAAGAGTCGGGCGTGGAAATACTTGAGCCCGATCAGGTAATAGCCGCCGTCGATCGCAGGTCCTAAGACGACGCGATCACCAGGCTGTCGCAGGCGGCGGACCGCTTCGACAAGGATTGCCGTGGGCAAAGTCGGGCTATCGGCGTTGACGAGGCAGACCGAACCGTAACCGGCGGTGAAAAGATCTTTAGCTGCGTGGAGGAGGCTACGGCCGATTGTCGGCTCTTTGGGCGGCAACAGTTCGAAACCGCGTGGGAGAACCGCGGCGAAAAAAGCCTCCTGGCCCTGCGGCGCATAGGCCGCGAAAGCTTGAATCGGCTCCGATGCCGCCACCGCGCGGATATTCGCTGCAACATCGATCAAGCAGCATGTATTGAGCCGGGCAGCTTCTTCGTAAGTCAGCGGCGGGACCAGTCGGGTCTTGACGGTTCCGGCAACCGAGGCCTTGGCCATCACCGCAACCGCGCAAATCTGCTTCGACATGTATACTCCGAGGATAGGCCGGAGGAGGCCCCTCCGCCGGGGAAGCGGTGAATGCGTGGCGAGGGAGTTCGCACAACTGCTCCAAATCCATAGCTTTTATCAGACAATTTCGTAAATAACGGCTTTCGTTGGCAAGAATAGGTCGAGGACCCGGTTCCGACCTGCCCGCTCTCAGCTTACGATACGCATCGCGAAATACGCCTCCACCGCGCGCGCCAGGCCGCGGGCCAATTTCTGCTGGTATGCATGTTGCCGTAGCAGGCGCTCTTCTTGCGGGTTCGAGAGACAGCCGAGCTCAACCAAAACCGACGGGACATCGGGCGCGGTCAACACGACAAAATCAGCCGAGCGCTGCGGGTGCTCGAGTAGCACGACTTCGCGCACCAGCTGGTCTACGACCTTGCGGGCGAGCAGGATCGATAAATTGCCGGACTGACGGCGCGCGAGGTCGATCAAAACATTTCCGACCTCGCGCGGCTGACGAGCGAGGTCGATCCCGGCGACGAGATCGGCTCGGTTCTCACGCGTCGCGACCGCAGCGGCCACGCGATCAGAAGCTTCGGCCGACAACGTGAAGACCGACAGGCCGCGCATTTCGCTTTCCGGCAGCGCATCCGCATGGATCGACAGGAACAGGTCCGCTTTCCAGGCGCGCGCCCGCGCCACCCGATCCCGCAACGGGATGAATTCGTCGGTGCTGCGGGTCAGCAGGACCCGATAGCGGTGCGCTGCCGCAAGCTGGCTCGCTAACAAGCCGGCGGTAGCCAGTACAATGTCTTTTTCATAGTTGCCGCTCGGGCTGACGGCGCCGGGGTCGATCCCGCCATGCCCCGGATCGATCACTATCGTCGGCTGGCGCCGTGCCGTCGGCGGGCGCAACGGCGGCACTGCTCCTCTTGCCGCCGGTTGGGCCGCGGCCCCATCGAACACCAATCCGCTCACGGCGCCAAGCGCCAGCAGGCGCAACATTGTGCGCCGGCCGTAATCCAACGCCCCCATGCCCTACCCTCGATGAAATCGGCTCACCGAGCGATCAACCTTTTCTCTAGCGGATTGCTGAATTTTTTGCCACCGGGGGGTTGCGGGCCCATAGCCTTGACGAGCGAAGCGTCGGCCTCGCGTCACGTGTCGTTGACGCATGCGGGCGGCCGCCCATATAACCCGCGCCTGTTTTTCGAGGCGATCTTCTATGGCCAATCACAAATCAGCAGAAAAGCGCATCCGTCAGATTGCCAAGCGCACGGCGATCAATCGCGCCCGGATCAGCCGGGTACGCACTTTTGTCAAAAAAGTCGAGACCGCGATAGCGACCGGCGACAAGGATGCCGCCCGAACAGCGTTTCAGCTGGCGCAACCGGAGTTGCACAGGGCGATCAGCAAGGGCGTTCTGCACAAGAACACAGCCTCCCGCAAATTGTCTCGTCTGGCAGCGCGCATCAACGCGCTTTGACCCGAAAGTCCGGTTGGGAACTGCGGCGGAATGCCGCATCAAAGGACCGCCGCCCACCGGGACGCAACGCGCTCTCACGGACGGCGTAACGGCTGAAACTCAGCACCGGAGAATGTCTCCGCGTTCCGTTTTCGATCCCGTTGCCACTAAACCGACGCATTGCTAAAGTGCGCAAATAACGCGGTGGTGGAATATACGGAAACGTCGTGTGAATGCCGGTAGTGTCAAGAAAACGTCAAATACTTGACCGTTAACCGACTGTAAAAATAGGGTATAGGGAGGTCGCTTCTTCCCGCATAAAGTAGTAGTGCAGAGCTGAAACCGATTGCTCTGCAGGGGTGGGATTTGCCGGTGCGGCTGGAGTGCTGCTATCCATCGAGGGGGTGGAGGGGTGACGGAAGCGGTTGAAATAAGCGACGCCGGCCGCGCGGCGACTGCCCGAGCAGGCGAGTGGCTCCGGGTTCTGGGCCAACTCAAGGCAGAGGTAGGTGAAGACGCTTACCGCAATTGGCTTCGACCGATGCATTTGGAGCGGATCAATGACGGGCATGCCGTCATCGCCGCCCCCACACGTTTTTTGCGCGATTGGGTGATCACCCACTATCTGGATCGGCTGCTCGCGCTATGGCAGGCCGAAAACGACGAGATGACCCGCGTCTCGGTGATCGTGGCGAGGCCGCAGAGATATGCCCACGTTGGTAACTCGGCGGAGCCCGATGACGACGAATCCGATCCATCGGGGCCATCTGCTGCCGCTCACGGCCCGGCTCTGGAAATTGGCGACGAGCGAACACAGCTGCTGGCGCTCGACCATCGGTTCGTCTTTGAGAATTTTGTCGTCGGGAAGCCCAACGAACTGGCGCACGCCGCGGCCCGGCGGGTCGCCGAGGCGTGCGTCAGCCCGGCCCATACCGTCCCGTTCAACCCCCTTTTCCTGTACGGCGGCGTCGGGCTCGGCAAGACGCATTTGATGCACGCGGTGGCTTGGCACGTCCGCAAGCATGCCTGCGACCGGAAGGTCATCTATCTGTCGGCCGAAAAGTTCATGTATCAGTTCATCCGGGCGCTGCGCTTCAAGTCCACAATGGACTTCAAGGAGCAATTCCGCTCGGTCGATCTGCTGATGATCGACGACGTCCAGTTCATCAGCGGCAAAGAGTCGACGCAAGAAGAGTTTTTCCACACTTTCAACGCGCTGGTCGATGCGAACCGGCAAATCGTCATCTCGGCCGACAAATCGCCCTCCGACCTGGAAGGAATGGAGGAACGGATGCGGTCGCGGCTCGGCTGGGGGCTGGTTGCCGATCTGCACCCGACCACCTATGAACTGCGGTTGGGCATATTGCAGTCGAAAGCGGAGCAGGCGAGGGTCGCAATACCGTTGAAAGTCATGGAGTTTCTTGCCCACAGGATTACTTCGAACGTTCGAGAGCTGGAAGGAGCGCTCAACCGCATCGTCGCGCATGCGCAACTGGTCGGACGCGACATCACGCTCGAAACTGCGCAGGAGGTGCTGCAAGATCTGCTGCGCTCGAACGAGCGGCGCGTGACGATCGACGAAATCCAGAGGAAGGTCGCCGAGCATTTCAACATTCGACTGGGCGAGATGACCTCGGACCGGAGGGCTCGCGCCGTTGCGCGCCCGCGGCAAGTCGCGATGTACCTCGCCAAGCAGCTGACGACGCGGTCGTTGCCGGAAATCGGGAGGAAGTTCGGTGGCCGCGATCACACCACCGTCATGCATGCAGTGCGCAAGATAGAGGAGCTGAAAGGCACCGACGCAGCGCTTACCGAGGATGTCGAATTGCTGCGCCGGATGCTGCAACGCTGAGCGCTCGGAAAGCAGCGCGCCAAAAACGCGGGTTGCTGAGGTCGGTTCCGGTTTGTGTTATTGTCGCGGCCCGTCCGCCTGAAATGAGACGGGGGCACTGACCAAGCCTCCGGATGGAGAAGCGGCCGGTGTCGGTCCGCACAAACCTATAGCGCAGTAACATGAAACTTACGATCGAACGGGCGGCCTTCCTCAAAGCCTTGAGCCACACGCAGAGCCTCGTCGAACGACGGACGACGATCCCGATACTATCCAATGTCTTGCTGCGGGCTGAAGCCAGCAGATTGGCATTGAGCGCGACCGACATGGATCTCGAAATCGTCGAACGGGTCGAGAGCCAGATTCGGCGCGAGGGCCGAACAACCGTTCCGGCGCACACACTTTATGACATCGTCCGCAAGCTGCGAGAGGGGGCGCAGATCGAAATCGAAACGAGCACGGAGCGCAACGCGTTGATGCTTCGCTCCGGACGCTCAACTTTCACGCTCGCCTGTCTGCCGCCCGAGGATTATCCGCTCATGGCGGCCGGCGAGCTGCCGCACAATTTTACGCTATCGGCAGCCGAGCTCCGGACGATGATCGACCGGACCCGATTCGCGATTTCCACAGAGGAGACGCGCTATTATCTGAACGGCATCTTTCTGCATGCCACGAAAGCTGACGAAGTGCCGGTGATTCGCGCCGTCGCGACCGACGGGCACAGGCTCGCCCGCATGGAAATGGTGCTGCCCGAGGGCGCCGCTGGGATGCCGGGCATCATCATCCCGCGCAAGACCGTGCTCGAGCTCAGAAAGCTGGCCGATGAAAGCGAGGCGGAGGTTCAGATCGGCCTAAGCAACACGAAGATCCGCGCCACGATCGGCGAGGCGACGCTGACCTCCAAGCTGATCGACGGCACGTTCCCCGATTATGATCGGGTGATCCCGACGAACAACGACAAGATCCTCGAGGTCGACTGCAAAGCTTTCGCGGAGGCGGTAGATCGGGTGTCGACGATCTCGACCGAGAAAAGCCGGGCAGTCAAATTGGCGCTGGAGAATGGCAGTCTGATCATTTCAGCGACAAGCCCGGAGAACGGCACGGCGACCGAGGAGCTCGAGGTGCGGTACGTCGCCAGCCCGCTCGAAATCGGCTTCAATTCACGATACCTTTTGGACATCGCCGAGCAAATCGACGGGGAGGGCGCGCAATTCATCATGTCCGACGCCGGCTCGCCGACCGTCGTGCGCGACAGCAGCGATGCCAGCGCCCTCTATGTCCTCATGCCGATGCGGGTGTGAGTAGACCGGCCGCCTCCTCGCCTTTCACACCAACCTAGAGACCGCGGTTCGGCTTAGCGGGCGCCGCCGATTACACGCGGCGCGCCGCCGCTGCTCGGGCCTCGGTTGCTGCCGCCAATCCCTGCTTCGGACGCGCCCGCGTTGGCGCCGTGTCCCATTGCGCCAGTTGCACCGCGCATGCCCGTTGCGCCGCCGGATGTCGCATAATTGCTGCCGGTGCTGCTGCCATAGCCGATCGTACCCGACGGTATGCCCATGGTGACGCCGCTCGGTCCGAGCTCTTGCGGGGAAGAATAGCTCGGCGTCATCGTGCCGGGATTTTGAGTAGTGTAACCTTGAGCATAAGCTATCCCTGCGCCGGCGAGGAACGCCGTCACGGCCGCCGCCGTTCTTATCTTGATGCACATTTCTGAGACGCCTCGATGAAGGGCGTGGTTGGGCCCGATGCCGAACTGGCAAGGCCGCTGTAGCCGCCAACGAGCAGACGACCGACAAACTCCCGCGGCTCTGAAATCTCACTTGTGCGAAGCGGCCTTCTGTGCGGAGGGGCTCAGCCTCGATTATCGATGCGCGCCGTTGTAGCGGGCGAGGGCCTCTGCGTCCGGGCAGAGCTCGACTTCGCCGAGAGCGTTGAGCGGTGTCTCGACGGTGTCGAGGAAATCATGCATGTCGCTGGCCTCGGGCTCAACGAACAACAGCCCGGTGACGATCTCGCCTGCAGCGTGCTGCTGTTGCAAGTAGGTTAAGGCCGAGATCCGGTCGCAGGGGTCGTAGTCGACGGCGAGCTTCCGCAGCCGCAAGATCGAGCCGTCGTGCTGGACGACGGTCTCGACGGTTCCCGGCGCGTAGTCGGCGATGATCTCGTCGCGGCCGAGGATCACGTCGAGCCGGTTGACCGCCTCGTTGTGAGCGCGCACATAGTCGAAACTCTTTGTCGATTCCGGGTTGTTGTTGAACGCGACGCAGGGCGAGATGACGTCGATGAAGGCAGCGCCCTTGTGCTCGATCGCCGCCTTGATCAGCGGCACGAGCTGGGCCTTGTCGCCGGAGAAGCTGCGCGCCACAAACGAGGCGCCGAGCTGCAGGGCCAACGCGACGAGATCGATCGGCGAGTCGGTGTTGACGGCGCCGCGCCGCGCTTTCGATCCTTTGTCGGCGGTCGCCGAGAACTGGCCTTTGGTCAGGCCGTACACACCGTTGTTCTCGACGATGTAGACCATGTTGACGGCGCGCCTCAGGCAGTGCGCGAACTGACCGAGGCCGATCGAGGCCGAGTCGCCGTCGCCTGATACGCCGAGATAGATCAAGTCCCGATTGGCGAGATTGGCGCCGGTCAGCACCGACGGCATGCGCCCGTGCACGCTGTTGAACCCGTGCGAATTGCCGAGAAAGTAAGTCGGCGTCTTTGAAGAACAGCCGATGCCCGAGAGCTTGGCAATGCGGTGCGGCGGCAGATCGAGTTCAAAACAGGCCTGGATGATCGCGGCGCTGATCGAATCATGGCCGCAGCCGGCGCACAGAGTGGACACCGACCCCTCGTAATCCCGCCGCGTGAAGCCCAGCGCGTTGGTCGGGAGCTTCGGGTGATGCAGCCGCGGTTTGGCGATGTAGGTCATCTTGGTCTCTCGCTAGACTGCTTCACTTCGCTCGCCATGACGGGTGGTCGCGTCATTGCGAGGAGCGTAGCAACGAAGCAATCTCATCGGGTCACGGTAGCGCCTTCTTAAGTGGGGCGAGCGTAACGACGGACAGCATGTCGGCGATCGCCTTGACGATGAACCGCGCCGTGATTGGGGTCCCATCGTAATGCAGGATCGGCACGAGCCGTGCCGGGTCGATGTCGCCCTCGCTGATCAATAGGGTGCGCAGCTGCGCATCGCGGTTCTGCTCGACCACAAAGACGCGGTCGTGGCCGGCGACGAAGTCGAGGATATCGTCGTGGAACGGGAAGGCGCGGACGCGCATCGTATCGAGATGGACGCCGCGTTCTTCTAGCGCCTCGAGCGCCTCGGTCATTGCCGCCGCCGTCGAGCCGAAATAAATGGCGCCATACCGGGTGGGCTCGCGCGCGGTCCGCCTGATCGGGCGTGGAACTAGGCGTTTCGCGGTCTCGAATTTGTGCAGCAGCCGCTGCATGTTCTCGACGTAATCCGGACCCTCCTCGGAATACTTTGCGTAGCGATTCTTGCTGGTGCCGCGGGTGAAGAAAGCGCCGCGCGTCGGATGAGTTCCGGGGTAGGTCCGGTAGGGAATGCCATCGCCGTCGACATCGAGATAGCGGCCGAACTCGACCCCCGCCTCGAGCATCTCAGCGGTCATGATTTTGCCGCGGTCGTAGCGCCGGCCTTCGCTCCAGGCAAGCGGCTCAACGAGCCATTCGTTCATCCCGATATCGAGATCCATCATCACGAAGACCGGGGTCTGCAACCGGTCGGCCAGATCGAGTGCATCGGCGGCGAAAGCGAAACTCTCACGTGGATCCTGCGGGAACAGCAGCACGTGCTTGGTGTCGCCGTGCGAGGCGTAGGCGCAGAAGAGGATGTCGGCCTGCTGCGTACGGGTCGGCATGCCGGTCGACGGGCTGCCCCGCTGAATGTCGAAAATGACCGCAGGGAGTTCGGCGAAATAGGCGAGCCCGATGAATTCCTGCATCAGAGAGATGCCCGGACCCGAGGTCGCCGTGAAGGCGCGCGCGCCGTTCCACGCCGCGCCGATGACGACGCCGATCGCCGCGAGTTCGTCTTCCGCCTGAATGATCGCAAAACGCCGCTTCTTGGTTTCGGGGTCGCGCCGCAGACGATGGCAATGGGCGGAAAACGCTTCGGCGAGCGACGAGGACGGGGTGATCGGGTACCACGCAGCGACGGTCGCGCCGCCATAGACGCAACCCAACGCGGCAGCGTCATTGCCCGTGGTGAAAATCCGGTCGCCGACTTTGTCCACCCGCTGAAGGCGCAACCCGATCGGGCATTCCAACTGGGAGAGCGCCCAATCACGCCCCAGATGGAACGCGTGGAGATTGGGTTTGATCAGCGTATCCTTGCCGCGGAACTGCTCGCCGATCAGCTTTTCGATCGCTACCCGGTCGATGTCCAAAAGCGCCGCCAGCACGCCGAGATAGATGATGTTTTTGAACAGCTGCCGCTGCCGCGCGTCGGTGTATTCGCGGTTGCAGATAGCGGTCAGCGGCGCACCGATGACGTTGACGTCGTCGCGAAATTTGGAAGGGGGAAGGGGCTTTGTCGAATCGTAGAAGAGATACCCGCCGGGTTCGATTTCCGCGACATCGTCGTCCCAGGTCTCCGGGTTCATCGCGACCATCAGATCGACGCCGCCGCGGCGCCCGAGATGCCCGCTCTCGCTGATCCGCACCTCATACCAGGTCGGCAGACCCTGGATATTGGACGGAAAGATGTTGCGCGAGCTCGCCGGGATGCCCATGCGCAGGATCGACTTGGCGAACAGCCCATTGGCGCTCGCCGAGCCGGATCCGTTCACATTGGCAAACTTGACGACGAAATCGTTGACGCTCTTGATCGCGGCGAGCCCGGTTTTCGATATCGTTGCCATCGGCCTTAACTCGCGAATACGCTGAACTCTGTCATTCCGGGGCGCGGGCAATGCCCGCGAGCCCGGAAACCATGAACGCCGGCTTTTGAAGGCTAAGCTCGGTCCGTGTGCATGGATTCCAGGTCCGGCCCTTCGGTCCGTCCCGGAATGACAGCACTGGTACGGTCACCGGCTGCGGCATGCCGGGCCGGCCTGTGTCATGTCCAGGAGGAATTTGCGCATGTCCCAGGCCCCGGTGGGGCAGCGTTCCGCGCAAAGCCCGCAATGCAGGCAGACGTCTTCGTCCTTCACCATGATGCGGCCGGTCTTCAGCGAATCCCCGATATAGAGGTCCTGTTCGAGGCTGAGCGCCGGCGCCATCAGGCGGCCACGCAACTCCTCTTGGGTGCCGTTCTCGGTGAAGGTGATGCAGTCCATTGGGCAGATGTCGACGCAGGCGTCGCATTCGATGCAGAGCTGCCCGGTAAACACGGTCTGCACATCGCAGTTGAGGCAGCGCTCGGCTTCGAGATAGGCCTGCTTATCGTCGAAGCCGAGCTCGACCTCGACTTTGATGTCCTTCAACGTCACCGCGGTGTCGCGCCACCCCACCTTGTAGCGCCCGTCATTCGAGATGTCGTTGTCGTAGCTCCATTCGTGGATGCCCATCTTCTGGCTGACCAGCGTCACGCCGGGCGGCGGCCGGTCGTTGACATCCTCGCCGTGGCACAATTTGTCGATCGAGATCGCGGCCTCGTGACCATGCGCGACGGCCCAGATGATGTTCTTCGGCCCGAACGCGGCATCACCCCCAAAAAACACGTTTTGTAATGTGGATTGCATCGTCTTGGGGTTGACCTTCGGCATGTCCCAGCGGTCGAACTCGATGCCGATGTCGCGCTCGATCCACGGGAAGGCGTTTTCCTGCCCCACGGCAATCAGGCAATCGTCGCATGGGATGTGCACGTCGGGTTCGCCGGTCGGGATCAAGTTGCGGCGCCCGCGCGCGTCGTATTCGGCCTTGACCTTCTCGAAGAGCAGCCCGGTGAGGCGGCCCCGATCGTGCGTGAATTCCTTCGGCACCAGCCAGTTGAGGATCGGGATGCCTTCGTGCGTCGCATCCTCTTTCTCCCAGGGCGAGGCCTTCATTTCGTCGAAGCCGCTGCGCACGACGACGGTGACCTGCTGGCCACCGAGCCGACGCGACGAGCGGCAGCAATCCATCGCGGTGTTGCCGCCGCCAAGCACGACGACGCGGCGGCCGATTTTATCGATATGACCGAATGAGACACTCGCTAGCCAATCGATGCCGATATGGATGTTGTCAGCCGCCTCCCGGCGGCCCGGAATGTCGAGATCGCGCCCGCGCGGCGCACCGCAGCCGATGAAGACGGCATCCCAATTATGGCTCAGCAGCGCCTTCAGGCTGCCGACATATTCCCCAAAATGCGTCTCGACGTCCATGTCGAGGATCACATCGACCTCCTCGTCGGTGATCGATTCCGGCAAGCGGAAGCGCGGGATCTGCGTGCGCATCATGCCGCCGCCCTTGCTGTCGCCGTCGAACAGCACGCAATGATAGCCGAGCGGCAGCAGATCGCGCGCGACGGTCAGCGAGGCCGGCCCCGCGCCGACGAGGGCGACGCGCTTGCCGTTCTTCTCGCGCGGCATGGCGGGCAGATAGGGCCGGATGTCGCCCTTGTTGTCGGCCGCGACGCGCTTCAGCCGGCAGATCGCCACCGGCTCTTTCTCGACCCGGCCGCGCCGGCAAGCCGGCTCGCACGGGCGGTCGCAGGTGCGCCCCAAAATGCCGGGGAACACGTTCGACATCCAATTGATCGCCCACGCCTCGGTATAGCGGCGGTCGGCGATCAGCCGAATGTATTCCGGCACCGGCGTGTGAGCCGGACACGCCCACTGGCAGTCGACGACTTTGTGAAAGTAATCGGGATTACTGATATCGGTAGGCTGCACTAGGCTCCTCCTGGCGAGCGGACGGCGCTCTATCGTACCGGCGCTGACATCCGCACACGCGCCATTCGGCCGGTCATAGACGGCTTATAATCGTGCTCAGTTTGACCGTCATCCTCGCTTTCGCCCGGTCCGCAATGCCCGTTCCGCACACCCTTCTTACTGGTGCGACAGTCTGCCCCATCCCTGCGTTGCGTGCAATGGGGCTGACCCGGGAGCGCGCTCCGAGTCTGGTATGCAAATCTTGCTTTTCCGTTCTCGGCACGCGCTCGGCGCTGGCCGCGCTCCAACAGATCGACCCTCGTACGGGCATGTCAAGACCGCTTTGAGGCCGAAAAAGTTCCGGCCGATCGCGCCTGAATTCGACAGCTCGGTCGGCCTCCCGCGAGGACCCTGCTGCGACCTCTTGCAATGGCAGGCCGGCAAAGACAGCTGATCCTATGTGAAAAGTTCGATTCACGTGATCGGCGGCGGTCTTGCCGGTTGCGAGGCCGCCTGGCAGTTGGCCCGCTCCGGGGTCGGCGTCGTGCTTTACGAGATGCGCCTCAAGCGCCGCAGCGACGCGCACCTCACCGCCACACTAGCCGAGCTCGTTTGCTCGAACTCGCTGCGCTCGGATGATGCCGAGAAAAACGCCGTCGGTCTGTTGCACGAGGAGATGCGGCGGTGCGGCTCGCTGATCCTCGCCGCCGCCGATAGCGCGCGGATTCCGGGCGGCAGCGCCCTGGTCGTCGATCGTACCGCCTTCGCGGCAGCGATCGAAGCGGCGCTCGCGGCCGAGCCGCTGGTGGAAATCCGCCGTGAGGAGGCGCGGGATTTTGCCACCGCGCGACTGCGATGCGGCGATCGTCGCCACCGGCCCCGTTGACCTCGCCGGCGCTTGCCGAAGCCATCGCTGCACTCGCCGGTGCCGAGGCACTCGCCTTCTTCGACGCGATCGCGCCGATCGTCTACCGCGAAACGATCGAGTTCGATAAGGCGTGGTTCCAATCCCGCTATGACAAGTCGGGCGCCGATTACGTCAACTGCCCGCTCGACCGCGGGCAATATCAAGACTTTCTTGCGGAACTGCTGGCCGCGGACCAGATCGATTTCCACGAGTGGGAGAAGACGACACCGTATTTCGAAGGGTGCTTGCCGATCGAGGTGATGGCGGCGTGCGGCCCCGAAACTTTGCGGTACGGACCGATGAAGCCGGTCGGGCTGCGAGACCCGCGCGCCGAGCGTTTGGCCTATGCTGTTGTGCAGCTGCGCCAAGACCACGCCTAGGGGACGCTCTATAACCTTGTCGGCTTCAACCTTGTCGGCTTCCAGACAAAACTGCGGCATGGGGAGCAGAAGCGCGTCTTTCGCATGACCCCCGGTCTCGAGCGGGCCGAGTTTGCCCGCTTCGGCGGGCTGCATCGCAACACTTTTCT
>Ga0126371_10000235_pt1 | contig 43368 bp, 40 predicted proteins | sample PanSoiMetaPlot_4_FD_110145 | JGI IMG/M metagenome (GOLD analysis project Ga0126371, IMG submission 110145) | Tropical forest soil microbial communities from Panama - MetaG Plot_4 | ecosystem: Environmental > Terrestrial > Soil > Tropical forest > Bulk soil | place: Panama | collected 2016-02-17
GCCTGCTGCACTTCCACCGCGTAGCTGGCGTCGTAGCGGTACATGGAAAAGGCGGAGATGAAGATCGCGCCGTCGACGCCGACGTTGTCCATCGCCGCTACCATCTCGTCACCTGTGACGTGGTCGGGCCAGTTCGGCACGCTGTGCCAGGGTCGCTGCGGGGTGTTCGCCTCATAGGCATGGACCTGGGAATCGATGATCATCATCGGGGAAGCTCCTCTGTGCTAGACGACTTTGGCTATGACGGCAGGTTCGTGTCTAGTGGACCCGGGTTTCATGCTACCGGCCGGCCATGAGCGGCAGCTCCCGACGGCGGCGACAGCAAACTCGGCGCAAGGGGCGCGATCGATCCAAGTGCTTCCGCTCATGTACCGCCGTCAGGCTGGGGCCGATGAACTGAGCGTTGTTTCCGGGTCAGCCAGCCGCGCATCCCAGCCATAAGCGACTACCTATGTCCGAGGTACAAGCAGCTCCGGCTGTCACCCGGTGTGCGGGCATGGGCAGCTTGGTGCCGGAAGACCGCGCTTGAGCCGCTCGTTCGACTCTTAAAACCAGGGGCGGCGGCCGACCAGAGGCAAGAGGTCCTACAGGCCGTTCGCAACCTCAGCGGTCGCCGACCAGGGCGCCGAAGATGGCGCGTGGGGTGTGCGGCGATGACCGGCCTCAAGTCTCCAACGGCCTGATAGGTGATCCAAAGCAGGTTCTACGTCACCGGACCGGCGAGGTCGTCGCCGTAGCGGGGCGAAGCGGTAGGGAGGGCTCAGGCCAGCATGACGTCCGGCACCAATTCCTTCCCGCGAGTTTCCGGACTGAAGAGCAGCGCCAGAATGAAGCTGCCGCAGCCAGCTATCGTTCCAATCAGCATCGGGATGGCAAATCCCAGATGCATGTTGACGGCGAAATAGGTCAGCACTGGTGCCGTCAGCCCGCCAAAGATCGCGCCCTGGTGATAGCAGAACCCGCCCGCCGTCGCGCGGACCTCGGTCGGAAAACGTTCGGCGAGATAGGTCGGGTTCTGCGCATACATGCCGCCGCCCGCAAAGCAGCCCTGCAGCGCAAAAAAGAACACGATCATCGCGTAATTATGGGTCAACAGGTAGAACGGGGTGACGACAATGCCGCAGATAGCCGGCAGGATCAGCGCCCAGCGTCGGCCGACGCGGTCGGCCACCCAGCCCCAGAAGAAGCTGGACAGAAAGAACATCAAGCTCTGCAGCATGACCGGCAACGCGACGAAGGCGGGGCTGAGACCCACTTCTTTCTGCAAATAGGTCGGAAAAATGCCGCCTTGTGAGTAGCCGGTGACAAAGCCGCTCGCCATCCACCAGCACGCGGTCAGCGTGTTGAACAGCATGCCCCATTTGAAGATGCTGAGAAGCGGCAGCCGCACCTCGCGTTTCTGGGTGCGCTGGATGCGACGGTTCTCGACCCATACCGCCGGCTCTTTGACGTAGATGCGGATGCACACCAGCAGCAGCGCCGGCAGCACCCCAAGCATCAGCAAGCCGCGCCAGCCGATATAATTGTAGAGCAGACCGTAGGCGGCGCTCGACAGCAGCGCACCGAGGCCCCACGACGATTGCAGCACACTCCCCATCAGGCCGCGCGAGCGCTGCGGCCATTGCTCCATTGCGAGCGCCGCGCCGGCCGGCCATTCAGCGCCCATGCCGATGCCGAGCAGCGCGCGGAACAGGAACAGCAGCCAGAAGGTCGGCGCCAGCCCGGCGAGCAAGTTGGCCAACGAATACCAGGCGATCGAGATCATCAGCGGGAGCTTGCGCCCGACCCTATCCGCGAGCCAGCCGGAGGCGGTAGCGCCGACGAGCCGCATCCATAAGGTGATCGTGAACACCGCCGTGACCTCGACCAGCGGCACGTTGAAATCCGCTGCGATCGGCGCCATGATCAGCAGGAAAATTGTGAAATCGAAGGCATCCAGGACCCAGCCGAGCCAGGCCGCGATCCAGGCGTGCCATTACTCGCGGGTCGGTTCCTTCCACCACGCGACCGGCGTCGCGATGTCGGCAGCAAGCGCCATTGTGTTTCCTCCCATTGAAATGGGCTCTCTTTTTTGGTGAGCCTCGGGTCGAGAGTAGCGCAACGCGCCGCCCCTTGTCGCTGGCTTTCGCGGTGCCAGACAGGTCAAGAAAGGACCTCTCTGGGCAGAGCAGGCGGACCTGCAACGTCGACGCCGATCTGTTCCGCCTCAGCATGCGGCAATAGTCGACTGCCCGCAAAAGCTAACCCGAAGACGGCTCAATAGTGGCGAAAGCCGTCATCCATGTGATTCCTGAGAACCGCCAGTTTGCCCAGTTCAGCGCCTGTCGCGAGGATATGAGCGTTCGTGACCGACGGTGCGACCGATCGAATATCACCAACATAGGCCAATAAATCCTATACGTCCGGGGAGGACAACTATATGGCCGGAGTGTGTTGCTGACGGGTCGGGTTAGGGTTGGGCTGGCTCACATAGCTGCGCTACCAGAGCAGCGATAAGGGTGTGCGAGGGATTGCCTGGACAGCGGTTGCTTACCCGATTAATCGCGCTCGCGAGAAGGCTAGTGCGCCATTGCAGAGGAACAGCGGAGGACGCCATGACGCGAAGAATGGGACGACGCGAACTCCTCGTCGGTACCGCAGCAGCGGCACTCGTCGCGAACCTGCCGATGCCGGCGCTCGCACAAGCCAAGCCGATCAAGATCGGGCTGCTGACGGTGAAGACCGGACCACTGGCGCAGGGCGGCATCCAGATGGAGCAAGGCACTCGCCTGTTCCTGAAGGACGGTGGCGATAAGCTCGCCGGCCGCGCTACGAAGCTCGTTGTCGCCGATACCGGCGGCAATCCGGCCGGCGCCAAGACCAAGGCACAGGAGCTGATCGAGCGCGATAACGTCGACATGATTTTCGGTCCGTTGGCGGCCTTCGAACTGCTCGCCATCAGCGACTATGTCGCCAGCAAGAAGGTGCCGATCCTCAGCCTCGCCGCCGCCGAGGATATGACGCAGCGCAGGCCCAATCCGTATTTCATCCGCGCCTCGGCTACGGCCGCACAGGCGATGCAGCCGCTCGGCGATTACGCCGCCAAGGAGCTCAAATACAAAACGGCGATCACGATCGTTGAGGATTTCGCCTTCGGCTATGAGCAGATGGGCGGGTTTCAGCGCGTCTTCGAGGACGCCGGCGGCCGCGTCAAGGCCAAGCTGTGGCCTCCGATCGTGACCCCCGACTACACCCCCTATCTCGCACAGCTGAGCGGCGTCGATGTGATCGTGCAGGGGTTCGCCGGCTCAAACCCGCTCAAGTTCATGAAGCAATACAAGGACGCGGGTTTGACCTTGCCGGTCATCGGGGGCGAGACAGCAGGCGACGATGCGTTGTTGAAGAGTTTCGGCGACGAGGCGATCGGCATGATCAGCGCCTCGCCCTATACCGCCGATCTCAATACGCCGAGCAACCAGAAATTCGTCGCCGGCATGCTGCGCGACTACGAAAACCTGCCGGGCCTTTACGCCGCGGGGCTCTACATCAACGGTATGGTGGCCGATGCTGCGCTGCAAAAAACCGATGGCAAGACCGACGACAAAGACGCGCTGATCAAAGCGTTGCGCGAGGTGGCATTGACGGATACGCCGCGCGGCCCGTTCCATTTCGATCATTTCGGCAATGTCGTCGGCCACATCTTCATCCGCCGGTGCGAGCGGAAGGGCGGCAAGCTGGTCAATACGACGATCAAGACCTACAACAACGTCAGCCAGTTCTGGACCTATGACGAGAAATGGTTTCTCGCGCAGCCGGTCTATTCGCGCGATTACCCGCCATTGAAAAGCTGAGATACCGCTGCTGCGGGGCGCGCAGAGTCGGAGAAGACAGCCGGCCGCAGGCTGCCGCCGACTGACGAGCCGGGAGGAGGACGAGATGACGAGACGGCTTACACGACGGGCGTTGCTCCGCGGAGCGGCGGGTTCAGCCCTGGCGGTTAGCCTGCCGATGCCGGCGATCGCCGAAGCCAACCCAATCAAGATCGGGCTGCTGACGATCAAGACCGGACCGCTCGCCTCGGCCGGCATCCAGATGGAGCAGGGCACCGTGGTGTTCCTGAAGGATCGCGATCACAGGCTTGCCGGACGCAAGGCCGAGCTCCTCGTCGCCGACACCGGCGGCAACCCGGCCGGCGCCAAGACCAAGGCGCAGGAGCTGATTGAGCGTGACAAGGTCGACATGATTTTCGGTCCGTTGGCGGCATTCGAGCTGCTCGCGATCAGCGACTACGTCGCCGGGCGAAAAATCCCGCTGCTGGGCCTCGCTGCGGCCGAGGATATGACCCAGCGGCGGCCCAACCCCTACTTCGTCCGCGCCTCCGCCACCTCGGCGCAAGCGATGCATCCGCTCGCGGACTACGCGGCCAAGGACCTCAAATACAAGACCGCGATCACCGTGTCCGACGATTTCGCCTTCGGCTACGAGCAGATGGGCGGCTTTCAGCGGGTGTTCGAAGATGCCGGCGGGCGGCTAAAGTCCAAACTATGGCCACCGCTCGTCACCCCCGACTACACGCCCTATCTCGCGCAGGTCGGCGGCGCTGATGCCGTCGTCGCGGGCTTCGCCGGCGCCAACCCGCTCAAATTTATGCAGCAATATCGCGCGGCCGGGCTGACCCTCCCGCTGCTCGGCGGCGAGGGAATGGCCGACGACTCGTTGCTGCGGTCCTTTGGTGATGAGTCGGTGGGGTTAATCTCAGCCTCGCCCTACAGTGCGGAGTTCGACTCGCCGGCGAACCGAAAATTCGTCGAGGGGATGGTCCGAGATACCGGCAACGTGCCCGGCATCGCCGCCGCCTGCCTCTATATCAATGGGATGGTCGCCGAGGCCGCGCTCCACCAAACCGGCGGCAGTACCGACGACAAGGAGGCGTTCATGAGCGCGCTGCGGGCGGTCTCATTGACCGACTCGCCGCGAGGAGCTTTTCACTTCGACCATTTCGGCAATGTCGTTGGCAACATCTTCATCCGCCGCTGCGAGAGGAACGGCGAAAAGCTGATCAATACGGTCGTCAAGACCTATCCCGACGTCGGCCAGTTCTGGACCTATGACGAAAAGTGGTTCCTCTCCCAGCCGGTCTATTCACGTGATTATCCGCCGTTGAGAAGTTGAGTGTCTGGTTCGGAAATGGCGCGCATCATATCCATGCGTTACACGTCGCCCCCGCGAAAGCGGGGGTCCAGGGCAACCGCAGAGGCCCTGGGGCTGTGGATTCCCGCTTCCGCGGGAATGACGAATAACCTTCTGACGCTGACACATCCGTTTCGGGTCAGCTCCAAAGACTTGAACCAAGAAATCGCGCAGTGAACCTTTGGTTGATACTGTCCGGCAACAGCATCGCCTTTGGCGGTCTGCTGTTTTTGTTGTCTGCCGGGTTCTCATTGATTTTCGGGCTGATGCGGATTCCCAATCTGACGCACGGCTCGCTGTTCATGCTCGGTGCCTATTTCGCGGTCAGCCTGACTTCCTGGGGTCTCGGTTTCTGGCCAGCGGCGATCCTCGCTGGACTTGGGGTGGCGGCGTTTGGCGGATTGGTCGAGCGGCTGCTGCTGCGCCGGCTGCCCGGAGCCGAGCTCGCGCAGGTGCTGGTCACGTTGGGCCTGTCCTTCATGATCGCCGATGTCTGCCTGTTGGGCTGGGGCGGCGACCCGATCTCGATCGCCACGCCGCCCGAGCTGCGCGGCGTAAGCCGCATCGCCGGCTTTGCCTTTCCGACCTACCGGCTCGGCGTGATCATCATCGCGGTCGTTTTTGCCGCCCTGCTCTGGGGGCTGCTCGACAAGACGCGGCTCGGCGCGATGATCCGTGCCGGCGTCGACGATCCGGAGATCGCGCGGGTGGTCGGCATCCGCGTGTCGCGGCTGTTCACGATCGTGTTCTCGCTCGGCGCCGGTCTTGCCGGTTTTGCCGGGGTGATCGGCGGCCCGATCCTGTCGGTCTATCCAGGGCTCGACCAGGATATGCTGCCGCTTGCTCTCGTTGTCGTGATCCTTGGCGGCTCCGGCAGTCTCGTTGGCTCGTTCACCGGGAGCTTCGTCGTCGGATTTCTCTACAATTTCGGCCAGGCGATGTTCCCGGAACTCGCCTATGTCGTGCTGTTCCTGCCGATGCTGGTCATCCTCGTGCTGCGACCACGGGGTCTGTTCGGCAGAGTGATGCCGTGAAGCGGCTTGCGCTCGCCCTTGCGCTGGCCGCGCTGGCGACACTGCCGCTGTGGGTCGGGAATAGCTACTATGTCGACGTCGCTTCGCAGATCCTGCTCTATGCGATCTTCGCGCTGGGGCTTAACGTCCTGGTCGGCTATGCCGGCCTCGTCTCACTCGGGCATGCCGGCCTGTTCGGCATTGCTGCCTATGCCGGTGCCCTGGTGATCAACAACGGCGCCAGCCATTTCGTCGCGATCGTCGCGGCGCTGGCCGTAACGCTCGCCGCTGCCGGGGCCTTTGCCGTACTGGCGCTGCGTGGCACCGGCCTCGGCTTTGTCATGATCACGGTGGCAATTGGCCAAATCGTCTGGGGTTTGGCCTATCGCTGGATCAGCATCACGAATGGCGACAACGGCGTCGCGATCAATACGCGACCGCGCCCGTTCGGGCTCTCCTTGACCAGTGCTCCCAACTTTTATTGGGCGACGCTGATCGTCTTCCTCTGCGCGCTGGCGGCGATCGCGATAGTTGCGGCATCGCCGTTCGGCGCCAGCCTTCGGGGCACCCGTGACCAGCCGCGGCGAATGACTGCCCTTGGCTATCACATCTGGCTGATCCGTTTTCTCGCGTTCTTGTTTTCCGGCCTGTGGAGCGGCGTCGCGGGCATGCTCTTCCTATACTACAACCAGTTCATCAGCCCGCAGGCGGTGGCGCTCGGAGCCTCTGCCGAGGTGCTGCTGATGGTAATATCGGGCGGCAGTGGAACCCTGTTGGGCCCGATCGTCGGCGCCGCGCTCGTCGTGATCATGAAAAATGTCGTGAGCGCCTATATCGTGCGCTGGAATTTCGTGTTGGGTGCGATCTTCGTCGCGATCGTCATCTTCATGCCGGAAGGGATCGTACCGGGTTCGGTGCGGCTGGCCGGCTGGTGTCTGGCGAAATTGCGGCCGCGAGTCACTGAGGTGACCGGCGCCGCAACACCACGGCCGGAGCGAGGCCTGTGAACGCGCTCGAACTGTGCGGTCTGGAAAAGGCGTTCGGCGGGCTCCGCGTCACCGCCGATGTTAATCTATCTGTGGAGCCGGGCGAGCGGCGCCTGATCATCGGGCCGAACGGCGCCGGCAAGACCACGCTGTTCAACCTGATTACCGGTGAGGTGCCCGCAGATGCCGGCTCCATCCTGTTGTTCGAGCAGAACATCACCCTAGTTCCGTGTCGACAGCGCGCGCATCTCGGACTGGCCCGCACCTACCAGATCATCACTCTGTTCCCCCGCGAGACCTTGCTGCGCAATGTTACGTTGTCGCTGCTCGGCCTATCCCGGTTGCGCTGGAACCCGCTGGTGCGGCTTGACCGCCAGTCCGCGCTGCTCGCGGCTGCGTGGCAGACGCTGTCGCGGGTCGGGCTCGACCGCCTCGCCGAGCGGCCGCTGGCGCAGACTGCGTATGGCGAGCGGCGCCGCGTCGAGATCGCGATGGCGCTGGCGCAGAACCCGAAGGTGCTGCTGCTCGACGAGCCGTTCGCGGGCCTGTCGAGCGACGAGCGACGCGATGTGCAGTTCTTGCTAGCCGCCATCCCGCGAGAAGTGACAATCGTAATGATCGAGCATGACATGGACGTCGCGCTCGATTTCGCCGAGCGCATCACGGTTTTGCATTTCGGCAAGATCGAGGTTGAAGGCACCCGGAGCGAGGTGGTGGCGCACCCACGCACCAAGGACATCTACCTTGGCCAGTGACGCGCTGCTGATGGCCGATGTCGACGCCTATTACGGTGACAGCCACGTGCTGCATCGCGTGTCGTTCCGCTGCGGCGAGGGCCGCCTGCTCGGGCTCCTGGGCCGCAATGGGGCGGGCAAAACGACGAGCATGAACGTAGCCGTGGGATTGTTGCCGCCGCGCCGCGGCACGGTCGAGATCTACGGCACGAGAGTAGAAGGACGATCGCCCGAAGCGATCGCTGCCCAAGGGGTGGCGCTGGTGCCGCAGGGCCGCCGCATCTTCCGTACCCTGACCGCGCGAGAGAACCTCGCCGTCGCCGCTCGCAAGCCGCCGCCTGGTATGCCCCTGTTGTGGACAATCGACTCGGTCCTGGCCACCTTTCCGCGACTGCGCGAGCGCCGCGACCATTATGCCGGGACATTATCGGGCGGCGAGCAGCAGATGCTGGCGATTGCTCGCGCCCTCGTCTCCAACCCGCGGGTCTTGCTGATGGACGAGCCGTCGGAAGGGCTCGCGCCGCAGGTTGTCGCCGAGGTCATGGCGACGATCCGCCGTTTGAAGGAGCAGGGGCTGTCGATCGTACTGGTCGAGCAGAACGCGAAGCTAGTGTTCGACGTCGCCGACGACATCGTCATCCTGAACAGCGGGCGGGTGGCGGTCGCGGCCTCGGCCGCCGAGTTGAAGTGCAGCGGCGTCGACCTGCATCAGCATCTCGGCATTTATTGAAATCGCCTGCCAGCGCCGAGGACGCGGTGGCTTACTACCAACGGTCAACAAGGCGCTCGAGATCACGCTGATCCCGCCCACAAGCAATCCGTTTTGGCGTATTCCTTGTCGAATGCTGCGCCGCCGAGCTTTGCGAGCTTGTTCCGCTCGTCATTGGCTTGTTTCAAAAGGCCCGACTCGTGCCGTTGTCCTACGGAAATGACGTTAAGCTTCTTGACGAGCGCCAGTGCCCTTCTCGCTCACCGCCTTGGGGTCGCAGATCATCTCCTGCGCGAATTGCGTACATCGCAATTGCGCTTGCACATTGCGCCGAAACGTCTGCCAATGGGATGAACCGGCTGCTTCCCCCAAATCGCCATTATCGACGGGGGCAACAAGCGCGCACCGTCGCCAGTGCAGTTGCTCTGTCGAGGCCGGGAATGTTCAGCGCCTTAGAGGCCATAGGGCATAGGGGTCATAGGGGTCTGCACGGAACGAATTCGAGTTAAGGAAGGTCTGATTCCGTTCCCCGCCGGCCTTCGATTGGCGACGCATTGATATGAGCGGGACGGCGCAGAGCGTTATTGTTCCGCTGGAAAGGTCTGACGAAGCCTAATTGGCGTTCTCGTCCGGGGCTCCCTTACGCGATTCCGCGTAAGGAAGGTGCGAGCGTGAACCGGTTTACACACCGAAGACGAAACGCGCCATAGTGCGTCCCGCAGCTACGACCTGATTTCTTCCCGATAGAGGCTCAAGGCCTTCATCACCGCCGCATCGCTGAAGCTGAACAGGAAGGCCGAGCGGTCTCCGCTATTGACGTGCTCGCAGAACGTCCACGTCGGCGCCGTGAAGACGTCCTTATCTTCCCAGTCGAGCCGTTTGTCGCCTACCACCGAGTAGCCCGCACCCTCCACCACGTGATAGTTTGTGCAGCAGACACCGCGACGCGCCCGCGTTTTCTCCCCTGGTCGCAACAGCTGCATATGGCAGGCGATCGTCGGCATCACCGGCCCGCCGGTAACCCGGTTAGTGTATTCGAGCACGATCCCCTCGCCGGCGTCGCCAGTATTGGCGGCAGCCAGGCGCTGCAGGCCGGCCCGCATCTCCGACATCGAGTAGTGCCACTGCGAGGCGTTGATGACAGCGCCAAGGTCTTGCCTTTCCTGGTGGTATTCCTCGTAGAAGCCGGCCTCGAGCATTCGCACCAGCGGGGTATCCAGGCCGTCCAGCCAGATCATCGGCGCATCGGTGTCGTTGGCGTGGTCGTGCCATGACCAGTTGGGTGTGAGGACGAGATCGCCGGGAAACATCGGAACGCGCTCGCCGTTCACGACCGTGTAGCCGCCGCGGCCCTCGATAATCAGGCGGAGGGCCGCCGCAGAATGGCGGTGGGCCCGGGCGATCTCGCCCGGCATCACGATCTGGATGTTGGCGACAAGCGTGTTGCTGGCGACCCCAGGCAGTTTGGGGTTGGTCAGGCGCAGAACCCGGCGTTCGGCCTGCTGCGTGCCGACCAGCTCGGCCGCCCGCATCGCCTGGGGTCGCAGATCCCGCCAGCGCCACAGATGGGGCAAGGCCTCGCTCCGGGGCTCGATACTAATACCGCCGCCGATCCAAGCCGGCGTCACGTGCTGCGCGCGAAGCTGCTCGTAGTATTCGAGCAGCTCTTCTTCCGAAGATTGGATGTCGGAAAGTTCCAGCATTGGAGGTCCTCCCCTTCATGAGAGTGTTTGCGTCCGCCAATTGGTGGCAATTTACCTGCAGCGCTCTGTCCAGGCCAGATTGATCGCATTCTCGAAGGGCGGCTTGGTGGGGCTAGCCCCGCACACCGCCGACGCCTCGCCGTCCAAGCCAAGGATGGACTGCGGTTGCGGCTCCGAAGAAGTCCGGCATCGCGACTTGGTTGCGATGGGTCTTGGAAGTTGGTTCCCGCCTGCAGACGCCGCGATCGCTACTTCAGCTGGTCCTTGATCTTGTCCAGGCCGGCGCGGGCGCAGGCATCGTCGAGATCGCCGCCGGGTGCTCCGGCGGCGCCGATCGCTCCAACCACCTCGTCGCCCACCTTGATGACGATGCCGCCGCCGAGCAACAGCAGATGCGGCAATTTGAATAGGTTCGTCAATACCGGCACCGTCTTCGACCTTTCAACGAGCGCGGTCGTGTCGGTCTTGAAGGACGCCGCGGTATAGGCCTTGGCAAAGGCGCTGTCGAGCGTGTGGGCGCCGGCACGGTTGCCGCGCAGCAGGGCGTGCTGCACCCCGTCGGCATCGACCAGCACGCCGGTCTCGGCGTAACCTTGGCTCGCGCATTTCTCGACAACCGCCGCGACGGCTTGGTTTGCGAGATCCGCGGAGATGCGGTTCGTCCGGAGCAGGCCCTGGGCGTGGGCTTGGCTCACGAGAAAAGCAGTGCAAACCACAAATAGGAGGGACGGTTTCATGTGGCGAGTAACCTTTCTAAACCCACATGCGCGAGATTCCGGTGGTTATGAAGGGAGCATCGTCCGTTCGACCGGCCTGGACAACGCCAAATCGTTTTTCCGCTAACCGCTGGAATGGCTCGAACCGGCTGGAGCGCACGCCCCGCGGTGATTGCGGCCGGTCCAACTGCCGCTGCCCCGGCGCCTTGGCGATGGAGGATGGGAAAGATTTTTCTCTTTTCCCGATGATCGCGCCGTCATATTGACCCCAGCCCGCAAGACCCTGTTCTGCCCTTGGGGCGGGGTGTGGCTCTGACGAGGAGAGAACGGAATGTTCAGCCATATTATGGTTGGGAGTAACGATATCGCCCGGTCGAAGAAATTCTACGATGCCCTGTTCACCGCGATGGGCGGGAGCCTTGGTACCGAGGACGCTAGAGGCCGGCTGGCTTACGCGCACAATGGCGGGCGCTTCATGGTCTCCAAACCGATCGATGGCAAGCCGGCCAGCCATGCCAACGGCGGCACGATCGGCTTTTCGATGAACGGGCCCGAACAGGTCGACGCATGGCATAAGGCCGGGGTCGCGAATGGCGGCACGTCGATCGAGGACCCGCCAGGCGTGCGCCAAGGAGCCGCCGGCGAGTTATATCTCGCTTATCTTCGCGATCCCGATGGCAACAAACTGTGCGCGCTTTATCGCATGCCAGCTGCCTAAATCGCGGATCAGACCTGAGGGGGACCGCCCCTTCCGGGCGGTCCTCGCGCGCCCATGGACTTGGCTCGGCCCAATCGGCCGCGCCTCACGAACTGTCAGTGCGGGATCCGTCGCGGGAGCGCTCTGGCGGGGGTCGGCGACTACTCGTAGATGTCGAGTGCGATCACCGTCAGTGCCTTCCTCGGTAAGCGGAGCGCTATCGGCGAACACACCGCGACTGGCTCGCCGCCATAGCGGACCCGGCTCACGTTGCGGCGCGAAGCACGCCTCACTCCCCGTTCAATACTGAACAGCGGAGAGAGCGAGGCGATCGCGCGGCAGTCCGCTACGCTCTGTGGGCAACGGGCTCGACGCCGAATTGAGCAGCGGCGTTCTGGCCGAGCATTCGAGCAATCAACGCCTTTGGCACGTTGGCGTTGCGCAACTGGGCTATCGCGTCCCAGGCGCTCGTCGTGTCGTGGTGCGGGTAGCGCGACCCCCAGACGACCTTATCGGCGAACTCTTGCGGCAGTTTCTGGATCAGCCGTTCCTCGGCATCAAAGCCGAGCATGGCATTGCCGCGCTGCCACAGCTCCTCGGGCTCGGTGCTGACCGGATAATGATGCAATAACGGGATCACCCGGGTCGACGCCTCCATCTTTTCCAAGACCTCCTGCATCCAGGAGGCCTTACCGTGCGCGACAACGACCTTCATCGCGGGATAGCGCTCCATGACCGTAAATCCGATCAGGGTCGACGCCACGAACATATGATTGTCGAGCCAATTGGCGAGGATTGGCGCCAGCGGATGACCGAGCGGCGTCGCGCCGCTAAACGTCGTCGTTCCCGGCGCGCCGCTGCTGCCGCCGGCATACGGCCCGCCACCCCCGCCAGGCAACGCCGGCTGTACGAGCCGATCCTTGATCTTCTCGAAGAACGGCCCGTGCGACGTCCATTCTGGGTTCCACATGCCCGGCGTCGCGTGCACCGCCGCCGTGATCCCGAACCGCTCCAGCGCCGCCCATAGCGGGTCGTAGTAGGGATGGTTCAAATATCGGCCTTCGACAAACATAGGCCGGATGAAGACGGCACGGAAAGGCGGCATTCGCGTGACGCGTTGCAATTCCTCCAACGCGAAATCCATGTTCTGCAATGGCAATATCGCAGCAGCGAAAAGCCGGTGCGGCGCGGTATTGCAGAAATCGGCGATCCAGTCGTTGTAGGCGCGGGCGAGCGCATAAGCCACGTCCGGGTCGCGCACCAGAAAGAAGCCCTCGGCGAACCAGGTCGGGTAGAGCAGCGCTTGGTCCACTCCCATCACGTCCATATCGGAAAGCCGGGCTTGCGGATCCGAGGCGCCTTCGGTCATCCGATGCGGCGTATGGGGGTCCAACTGGCCGATCGCCTCCCAATTCATGCCCGGCCGCCACAGCGCATATCGCGGGAGGTTGGGGTTACCAGTGTCGCGGGAAATCTTGCCATTGACCTTCAGATACGAGCCGGTCCGCCCTTCATGGCGCCAGAGTGCGTGTTTTCCGAGTGTGCGATACTCCGGATCGAGATATTTCTCCCACAGCTCAGGCGGCTCGACGACATGTGAATCGGCGTCGAACACGGCGAAATTTTTGGCCACAGCCACCCTCCTCAATCGCCGAAGCGGGTGGCCAGCACGGCTGCCGGCCGCTGACCGACGGGTTCGGCGGTCAGCGGGGTCAGCGCACCGCTATCATCGTCGATCCGGTAGGACGCCAGACGTCCGGACGCTGTACCGGCAGCGAACAGGAACCGGCCGGCCGGGTCGATAAAAAATGCGCTGGGCACCGCTTCGGTCGGTACTTGCCCGATCGCCGTCAGGTGCCCATTGGCGGGATCGACCGCGAACCCGGCAATGCTGTTGTGGCCGCGATTGCCGACATAAAGGAAGCGTGCCGAAGGTGTGAGATGGATTTGCGAACAGGTGTTCCGTGCGCTGAACCCGCCGGGCAGGGTCGAGATCGTCTGCACTGCCGACAAGGTTCCGGCCGACCGGTCCAAACGGTAAGCAGTCACGCTGCAGCCCTGCTCGTTGGAGAAATAAACAAGATCGAGAGTGGGGTGGAAGCAATAGTGCCGCGGGCCGAGGCGTCCGGCCGGCTCAACGCGAAACCGCGAATTGGGGGTCAACCGGCCGGTCTGCGCATCAAACCGGAACTGCATGATCACATTGGGACCCGGATTGTCTCTGGGCGGTTCCAGTACGTTGTCATTGAGCCGCGCGATATGCGGCACAAAGGCAAACCGATTGGAGGGATCAGTCGATATCGCATGAGCGCCGGGAGCGGTTTCTTGCCGGTCGACCGGCGGGCCGCTGACGGTACCGTCAGCGGCGAGCGCATGCACCGCTGCATATCCGCCTTGGTAATAGGCGCACAGCAAATACCTGCCGGTGCTGTCGGCGGCGAGAAATGTCGGCGCGTGTTCCTGTGAGAGCGTCCCTTGCAACGCGAGCTGGCCGGTGGCGTGGTCAATTCGGAAACTCGATATTGCCGGCCGGCCGCGATGCCCGACAAAGAGCGTCCTGCCGTCCGGGCTGATGGCCAGCACCGACGGCCCGCCCGGGGCTGGTACTTCGGCCCGCAATGTGCGCTGGCCGCTCTGGGGGTCGATCGCGAAGGACGCGATCTTGTCATCGTCCTGCAGACATACGTATAGGGCATACGGCATCGTGGATCCTCCCGTAAGCTCGGCTAATTGCGGGTGACCGCCGCCTCCGGCCTCAGCGAGGCACGGATTTCCTCCTCGGTCGGCCACCAATCGGGGCGCTCGATCTCGGTGGCGCGGTCACGGATGATCTTAGCCGGCGCCTGAGCCTTGTAGAGACGGCGGGCATTGCCGCCAAGGAACTTGGCCTGATGCTCAACTGGCAGCGCATATTTCTGCATCGTCTCGATCGCGCGCCACGCGTCATCGCCGTCGTGGTGATAGACGTCGGACGACCAGGCGAGAATGTCGCCGTAGAACTCCGGCAATCGCGCCGGCGGCGCCTCATCGCCTTCGAAACCGGTTATGCAGTGCTCGAAAAAGGTCTCGCTCGGCAGCCGCTTCAGCGGCGGCAATTGCCGCTCGTTACGATAAAGTTTGTAGGCCTTGTCGCACTCGTCGAGTAGGAAGCTGAGCCAGGTTGAGGAGGCTTCGAACACGGCGGCGTTGATATCGGGGTGCCGGTCGAAAAACCCTGACATCAGCACCACGCTCACCCACAGTGCTGCCTCGGCCTGGAAGTTCTGCACGTTCGATAGAAACGAGTGCGGCAACCCGGCGGTCGCGATCGTCCGCCGGATCAGCTCGGCGCCGGAATACTGCTCGCTGTAGCCGCTCGGCTTGAGGGTTCCGAAGGCCGGAAACGGGTGCATGCCATAGACCATGCCTGTCTCTTCGAGCGCATCCCAGACCGGCTCGTATTTCGGCTGCAGCGGATAATTGCCGAACGCATCCATCGGCCGGACGAGCGCTACCCGGCAGCCCTGCGCGGCGACCCGGCGAATCTCCTCGATCGCGTAATCCGGGTGCTGCATCGGGATCAGCGCAGCGAAAAATAGCCGTTCGGGATCGGCGAGCGTGTACTCGTACGCCCATTCGTTATAGGCGCGGCAGAAGGCCTTGGCGCCGAGAGCGTTTTCCAGCCACGGATAAATATCGATCTCGGTCGGAATGATCATGACCTGATCGATCCCCTGGATATCCATATCGCCAAGGCGCGGCTTTGGCTCGTAGGAGCCGGCATGGTCGAGATAGGCCACTTGCTCCCGGGTCAGCGCGGTCTTTGGGTTGAGATTGCGCACATTGAGGGCGCGTTGAATGTCGTGCTTGACCCCAGGGCCGGCATTTGTAATGACCCGCATCGTGCCTGGAATGCCGCCGCGCCGTGGCGAGCCCAGTCCAACGCCCGCGCGGCCGTTGACGATTAACAGTCGGCTTTCAGCGTCCCACCAGATCGTCGCTTTCAATGCCTCGAGTTCGTCGCGGGTCAGGAAATCTTTGGCGCGTTCCCAGATCAGCGGCGGCTCCGTGACGTGCGCATCGCAATCAAATGTCGCGAAATCCTTTGTTATCGGTGCAAAGCATTGAACCGGCATGCGATGTCCCCTTCTATTGCGATTTCGCTTCTAATCTTCGAGCCAGCCCGACGGCTCGGTCACGCATCCGTGCCGGGCAAGGATGGCATCGACCTCCGCCAAATCGGGGCCGGAAATCGACCAACCGATGGCTCCCAGGTTTTCCGTCACTTCACTCGGCTCGCGAAAGCCGACCAGTGCTGTGCTGACGCCCGGATTGCTCAGTACCCAGCACAATGAGAATTGCGGCAGTGTCTTGCCGTACTTGGCAGCCAAGCGTTTCAGTTCCTCGACGGCTGACAGATTGCGCGGAAAATGCTCGGGGCCGAATAAGGTTCGGAACAGGTTTATGCTGCCGAGCATGCCGCCGCGCGAACGCCAGTCGCTCTCCTCAAACTGCATGCCGGCATGAAACGCGCCGCTCAGCATCCCGTAAGCGAGCGATCCGTATGCCATGACCCCGATCTGCTGGCGAGCGCAATACGGGAAGATCTCCGCCTGCATACGCCGGTCGAACATGTTCCAGGCATATTGCACGACATCGACGCGGCGCCGCCGCATGCAGGTCTCGATCTGTCCCAGGCGGAAGTTTGACACGCCGATATAGCGTGCCTTCCCTTGCCGCACGATGTCGTCGAGGGCGTCCATTGTTTCTTCTAACGGCGTGCCCGGGTCCGGCCAATGCACGAGATAGACGTCGACGTGATCGGTCTGCAGCCGCTGCAGGCTTTTCTCGATCGACGCCATAACGCGGGCGCGGCTGCTGTCGCGACGGTTCGGCATTTCGTCATATCCGACCCCGAATTTGGTGACAACGCAGACGTCCCGGCGGCGGCCGCCGAGCGCCCGCGCCAGCGCCTGCTCCGATACCCCCATCCCGTAGGCCTCGGCGGTGTCGAAGCAGTTGATGCCACTGTCGATCGCCTGCCCGACGGCGCGCTGAAACTGGGTCTCGTCAATGCGGCCGTAGGTGCCGCCGATTTCCCAGCAACCAAACCCAATCGCGGACACCTTGAGGTCGGTCTTGCCGAAGTGCCGATATTCCATAACGCTCTCCTATTGCGCGGCGATCGCCGGGACCCGCCCAAAGCGCTGCTCCATCGCACGACGCACCCGCACTGCATCGGTTTCGGGCACTGCGACGTCGGCCCAGTGTACAACCTCGCCGACTGCGATGTCGCGCAGCAACGGAACTTTGTGAGCGAGGCCGATCGGCAAGGCCCCCTCCGCCAAGCTGCGCTCGGCTGGCACGAGCTTGCCCCAGACCGTATAGCCGCCCTCACCGTCGAGCATCCCGCCGGCGCGCAATGCACATTTTGCGACCGCGACGACATCGCCGCGGAAGCCGTTGGCCTGACCGGTCGGCTCGCCTCGCAGTGCGGCCGACAGCACCGAGATGCCGAGTTCCAGCCCGATCAGATGAAAAGGTTTGTACATTGCAGCGTACCATCCGCTCGGGTCGGTTTTGAAGCCGTATTCGCGAAAGCAGCTCCGAGCGTATTCGTTCGGAGCCTTGAGGACGACATAGACGCCCCACCGCAAATCTCGGAACACCGGCCTTCCGTGGCGCTCTAGCGAGGAGACGACCTCGACCATGCCGTCCCGCTCCAAAACCCCACCCGCCGCCGCCGCGCGCAGCACCTGCGGCAGGTCATCGACACCGCAGGGCGGGAATTGCAGTCCGTCGTGCGGAACCGCCAAATCGCAAGCGTTCGCAATCGCGGCCATCTCGATAGCCGACTTCGTACCATCGAGAAACGAGTTGAACATCTGCGGATTCATACCGCCGAGCTGCGCTTCCTCTGGCGCCAGCCCGTAATGCTGCCAGACCTCGTCGGGCGTCACGGCGTGATAGGCGGGCAGATATTTGGTTCCCTTGCCGGCGGCGGCGACTTCGAAACCGCAGGCACGGGCCCAGTCTACCAGTTCGCAGGTCAGTGCCGGCTGGTCGCCGTAGGCAAGCGAATAGACGACGCCCCGCGCCCGTGCCTCGTCGGCGAGCAGCGGCCCTGCCAACACATCGGCTTCGACATTGACCATGACGATGTGCTTGCCGGCGGCGATCGCCGCGCGGGCATGGGCAATGCCGGCCGGCGGACTGCCGGTCGCTTCGACAATGACGTCGACCCGCGGATCGGCGCAGGCCTCGGTGCCCGACGCCACAAATTCCGTCCGAGCAATGCGGGCGGCATCCCAGCCAATGGTGCGGCAGGCCGCACGCGCCCGCTCGGGGTCGAGATCGGCAATGACCGGCAGATCCAACCCCGGGATCGTGGGCGCCTGGTTCAGAAACATCGACCCGAACTTGCCGGCGCCGATCAGGCCGACCCGAACCGGGTCGCCGGCGGCAGCGCGTTGCTGCAACAGCCGATAGAGACTCATGACCGGACGCCGCTAGTCGGCCGCCGCTCGGCTGCGATGAGCGCGCGCATAGTCGCGCAGCGCATTGTCCGGCACCGGCTCGATTGGCGTGAAGTCGCGATGCGCGATCCACTCCGGCCGCATCGGCTTCCGGATGTGGTTCGACACCGCGCACAGGGTCAGATAAACGATGCGGCGCGGGTATGGCGTGATGTTCGGCGCCGAGGCATGCACTAGGTTGCCATGGAACATCAGCACCGAACCTGGCTTGCCGGTCGGCGCGACAATCCCGCCCTCTTCGACGAGCGTGGTGACGGTTTCCTTGTCGAGCGTCCACAGTGGATAAGAGGTTGTCTCCTCGTCATGGCCCGCAGACAGCACGCCGTGCTTGTGGCTGCGCGGTACGAGCATCAGCGGTCCGTTGATCGGCATCACCTCGTCCATAAACACTGCGATATTCATTGCGCGCGGCTCTGGCATGCCGTCATCGCGCGCCCAGGTGCCGTAATCCTGATGCCATTGCCAGACGTCGCCCTCAAACGCCGCCTTGGCGTTGATCTTGAACTGATGCATGTAGAGTTTCTCGCCGAACACCTGCTCGACCGGCCGGATCAGCCGCGGATGATAGCCAAGGAGACGGAAGGCCTCGTTGTAGGTGTGCGCGGCAAAGGCGGTGCGCGGCGCGCCGGTTTTTTCGCGCCAGACCTCCTGTCGGTTGCCGGCATAGATCTGCTCGGCCTCATCGCGCAAAATCGCGACCTCTTCCTCCGAGAAGCAGTCGGGCAGAAACAGATAACCCTCTTCAGCGAATTGCTGAAACTCCTGCGAGGTGAGCTGCATCAGGGTTTCCTCCCGATGAGAAGCGCGGTTGGATCAAACGGCGCGCGCTTTCGGCGTCGGCACGATTGGTATGGCGCCGTGCTGCGCGCTCTGCGCCCGCGGCATCGCCGGCGAGCACGAGACGAAGGATCTCGTTGTGCTCGGCCCAAACCAGCGGGCGCTGCTCGGCAACCTTTAGCACCATGGCTATTGATTGCTTTGAATGCGGCGTTTGCGCCGCGACCATGTCTCCGACTGCTCGATTGGCCGCGCTCTTCCCGCCGGATTCGCTGGCCCGCGGCGAGCGTCCCGTCAGCAACCGCTTCAACGCACCGCAGACGGGCGCGGTCGATCAGCGCTCGTTGCAGATCGAGAGGCTGCAGCCGAATGCCCCTCTCTTTTGAGGTTCCGAATCCTACGATAGGCGTTCCAATCTTGCTCGTCAAACTCCGCCGGAAGAAGCTCCGGAAAAGAACGCCCACACAGAAGCTAGGCAAGCATTGCTGATCGATTTTGCCGGGCAAACAAGTGTCGTGCGCGCTACCTGTCGAGCCAAACGTCTTCCACTCGCAGGCCGTTGTAGATGCTGTTGACCATCGGCGTGTATCCCTTGACGTAGGGATGCCAACAGGTCCTGGAGCGCTTATGCCAGAGGATCGGGCGTGCGGCGTCGTCCGCCAACTTGCGCTCGATCGCCCATACCAGCTCTTTGCGTTTTGACTGGTCGAATTGCATCGACTGCCGGTCGACCATCTTGTCGAGCTCTGGATTGCAATACCGATCGTAATTGCGCTCGGCGCCACAAGTGAAATTCTCGTACAAGGTCTGGTCCGGATCGTCGAGCCCATTGCCGGTGAGATTGAGGCCAATCGTGTAATCTCCACGCATGACCCTCGGAAACCATTGCACGGTATCGATCGGCTCGAGCTCGGCGTCGACGTAGATCTCTTTCAATTGGTCGATCAGCAGTACCGCCGGGTCGCGAAAAGGCGGGATATTGCGCGCCGATACCGTGACCTTCAATCTCTTGTCTGGTCCGTAACCGAGCTTCTCCATGGTGTTCCTGGCTTCGGCGCGATTCTTCGGCACGTCTGGATCGTAACCGGGCAATGTCCTCAACATCTCCGGCGGCATCCCCCATGCACCCTCAGGCGGCGGCAGCATGGCACCGCCGAAATCTCCCTTGCCAAGCGTCAGCAGATCGACAAAGGCCTTGCGATCGATTGTCAATGCTATGGCGCGCCGTAGCTCGGAGTTAGCGAGCAGCGGCGTCTCTCGGTTCATCACATTGCGGTTGACGTTGGGGACACCAGCACGCAGGTCGCCTGCGGGTCTTGGCTTTGCGCATCTTGCATCGCCGGCATCATCGGCTTTGTCGATCTACAGCTCGGCTCGCGCGCCAAGGGATTCTCGATCGGCACATTGCGGTTTCCGACCGCCGCCTGCGCGGCATCCGCAACGGTTCGACCTGGTCGGATGACCCGCTTCTGAAGACCTTTACCAGGGGTACACCCAAAGGCCTGCTGCTGAACCACGGTTTCCGCGAAGGCATCGCGGCTCTCGCGCCGCTCGGCTCGCCTTCGACGGATGGATGTTCCAAACTCAGCTCGACAACCTTGTCGACCTTGCGCGGGCTTTCCCGCAGACGACGATCGTTCTCAATCCCTATGGGAGTCCGCTCGCCATCGGCCCGTATGCCGGCAAACGCGAAGACGCGTTCACTGAGTGGCGCGACCGGATTCGGAAAATCGCCGCGTTCCGCAATACCTATGTCAAGCTGGGCGAGCTCGGAATGAAGATGATCGGCTGCACCTTTTCGTCGGCTGCACCTTTTTCGAAAGCCCCAATCCGCCATCGTCGCAAGACCTCGAGAAGGCATGGCGGCCTCTATATCGAGAGCTGCATCGAGGCCTTCGGCCCGCGACGCTCGATGTTCGAAAGCAATTTCCCCGTCGACAAGGGCACCTGGAGCTATCAGGTCCTGTGGAATGCGTTCAAGCGCATTGCCGCCGCCTATTCCGCCGACGAAAAGGCGGCCCCTGTTCGGCGGCACTGCAGCGCAAGCTTACCTCTGGACATTGTACGCGCGAACCGATCGCGTCAATGGCGGTCTCGCTGCGCTGCAGGTGAACCAGAACCTCGGTTCGTCGAAGCCGCCAGATTGATCGGTCAGCTCTAGCCGTTGACCTGCCGCATGATCTTTGTCCACCGGTCGACGATCGGCAGCACCGTATCCGCCCTTTCCGGTGGGAACATCGGCACCACGCGGGCGACCCCCATCTCCGCCAACCGCTTCACGCGGTCGAGATCTTCGCTGAGGCCGAAAGAGGTGATTGCGATCGAAGCTGGGTCGCGGCCGGCCTCACGCGCCATTTCGCGGAATCTCGGCAGCACTTCGACGATATCGCCACGGGCTGTCGGAATCCAACCATCGCCATAGCGGATAGCGCGCCGTGCGCCATGCGGGAAGACGCCGCCCACGTGGATGGGCGGATATGGTTTCTGCACCGGTTTGGGCCTGGCGATCATCGGATCGAAATTGACGAACTCGCCGTGGTATTCCGCTGCCTCTTTCGTCCAGATTTCCTTCATCGCCTCGATTGATTCGCGCATCCGCTTGAACCGTGTCGCGTAGATGGTGCCATGGTTCTCCATTTCGTCCTGGTTCCAGCCGCCGCCGACGCCAAATAGGAACCGTCCCTGGCTCGCCTGATCGAGCGAGGCGACCAGCTTGGCGGTCTGGATCGCGTCGCGCTGCTGCACGAGCAGCACGCCGGTGCCGAGTTTTATAGCCTTGGTAACCTGGCTGGCCGCGGCCAGCAACACGAATGGGTCCATGGCGTCGTAATACTGTTTGGGAAGATCGCCTCCGCCCGGGAATGGCGTCTTGCGCGACAGCGGGATATGCGAGTGCTCGGGCGCCCAAAGCGATTCGAAACCGCGCTCCTCGAGAGCGCGGGCAAGCTCCACCGCCGACATCGAGTAGTCCGTGAAGAACATCGCACCGCCGAAATCCATGTTAGTCTCTCCGTACTGTCGCCCAATCTGGGGCCGAAGTTAGCTGCTGACGTGGGCCGACGCTATCGGTTATCTATCGGCGACATGCGGGTGTGCCGGGAACCGCTTTCTCGCCTGACCAACCATCGGGAGAGGGTGCGGATGGAAACGGAAAAGCGTGCGGAAGGATCTTCGGCCAAGCTGGATGGCACCCGCAAAATCATCCATATCGACATGGATGCGTTCTACGCATCGGTCGAACAGCGCGACAATCCGGAACTGCGCGGCAAACCAGTCGCGGTCGGCGGATCGCGAGAACGCGGTGTTGTTGCGGCCGCCAGCTACGAAGCGCGGAAGTTCGGCGTGCATTCCGCGATGCCATCGGTCACGGCCAAGCGAAAATGCCCTGATTTGGTCTTCGTGAGGCCAAGGTTCGATGTCTACAAGGCGATCTCGCTGCAGATCCGGAACATCTTTGCCGAATACACCCCGCTCATTGAGCCATTGTCGCTCGACGAGGCGTATCTCGACGTCACCGAAAACCTCAGGGGCATCATCTCGGCGACGCAGATCGCGGAAGAACTCCGAGCACGGATCCGGACCGAAACCGCGCTCACAGCATCGGCTGGTGTCTCCTACAACAAATTCCTCGCCAAACTCGCCTCCGATCACCACAAGCCGGACGGGCTCTTCGTCATCACTCCTCAAATGGGGCCAGCATTCGTTGAGACGCTGCCGATCAGGAAGTTTCACGGCGTTGGGCCTGCGACAGCCGCCAAGATGGGGCGACTCGGGATCAAGACCGGGCTCGACCTCAAGGCCCAGACCGTGGCGTTCCTGCAGCAACATTTCGGGAAAACGGGCTACTACTATTATTGGGCTGCGCGGGGCGTCGACGAACGGCCTGTCCGTGCCGACCGGATACGGAAATCCATTGGCGCCGAGAACACGTTTCCGGCCGATCTCTTCACCTACAGGGCCGCGCGTGATGCGCTTCGGGAGATCGTCGATAAGGTTTGGGGGTACTGTGAAGGGTCAAGCATTCATGGGCGCACCATCACGCTCAAAGTAAAATTCGCGAACTTCCACCAGATCACGCGAAGCCGTACTGGTCAGACCCACATCAGGACGAGAAGGGAGCTCGAACAGCTTGGCAATGCACTGCTCGAACCTCTCTTTCCTGTCGCGAAAGGCATTCGGCTCCTGGGCCTTTCACTGTCCTCACTCGCGGCGAGAGAGGCTGAACGTCAGTCCGAATTCCACCTGCCCCGCTAAGCCTGTTTTATCGCCGTTTGCAAGATTGGGCTCGGCGCTGATGAGCGTGAATCCGTGAATACCTCGCCGGCGGGCGAGCGCCAAGTTTACGAGAAGCCGGCCCTTGCCGGCGACTGTGTAAAGCCGTTCGCAGCAGCGGTATTTTTGCGAGCCGGGGTGCTGACTATGAGCATTTTGGTCGAGAACCCGGCGGTGCTCGATGGTATGCAAAGAGCGCGTGAGGTTGTCGACTACTCCCGTGCGTGCGGAACTGCCTGGATGTCGTTTCAACGTGGTACGCGCGAACTAGCGATTTTGGCATGGGCCCGATCGAAACGAGCGCAGCGCTTGCGGGTTGCGCATTGATTCTGGTTGCGGCGATCATCCTCGACCGCCGCCCTTACCGGCCGGGAAAACTCAACTACATCCCGCTGATGATTATCGCTCTGGCGGGCATCTTAGTGCTCACTCGACACCTGCTGGCGTTATTGTGACCGCAGCGGCAAGGACGGTCCAGGCGGGATCCGGCAGTTAGCCCGGTTTCATTCCATTTGACTTGTAGACGGAAGCGGCCGCAGGTGCCGCCAGAAAATCGATCAGCGCTTTAGCCGACAGCGGCTGCTCCGAGCCGGCTGGAGAGCCCGCCACGTATACCAAGTCCGGGCTTTGGAGATCGGCTGGCAACGGGCCGACAACATCAATGCCGGGGACCTCCTTCAGTTCGCTGATCGGCTGGATGCCGATCTCGGCCTCGCCGCGCTGGACGAGCTCGCCAACACGCGGCGAGCTCTGGCCGGCGGGCGGTGAAACGAGGCGAATTTTCGATTTCAACCCGGTGGCGATGCCAAGCTTTTCGAGGGCATGCGCCAAGTAAATGCCGCTGGTGCCGCCACTCGCTGGGTCCACATAGGCGATCGATTTGGCATTGAGTAGCGTTTGCTTGAACCTTTCGACAGAGCTGATGTCTGGGTGCGGCGCACCGCTTTTAACCGCCAATCCGATCGGCACGCGCGCCAACACCGTAGCGGTGCCGACAATTAATTTGGCGCCGCGCACCAGCTTGTCGGCGCGTGGCTTAGTCAGGATCGCGACATCAATTGCTTCGCCAGCGGCGACCTCCGCCTCGACTTTTGCAGCAGTAGCGTATTCGATGACCAGCTCATTGCCCGACGATTTCTCGAACACTGGAGCCAGCTGCTGTAGTACCGCGCGCATCGCGCCGGAGCATAGCACCTTGAGTTCAGCTGCGCCGGCCGACGCGGCAGAAAGGCCCACGAGCAGGCCCAGAGCAAGGCCGAATAGGTGGGGCACGATTTTGGGCATTTTACTCTCCTGCGCTTCAGCAAAATAACTTGCCGCCGAGTGGGAAGAGCCAAGACTGTCCGCGTCCCGGCCATCGACCGATCACGCCGGCGGTTGGTCAAGCGCAAGCTAGGCTAGCGCGAGCCGACCGAGGAGGGTGACCTCGAGATCAGCGGGCGCGACCGGCGCGAGGGCGATGGCTGGCGGCACGGACCATTCTCGCGCTGCGACATCCGCTCGATAAAGGGAGTTCGCGCTGGCGACACTCGGGCTCGCGATGTTGCTCGCCGGGTGCGCCGATGGCCGCGCTAAGTGACCGGCAAACGAGCAGTATAATATATCTATGCTGCCGGCCGGCCACTATTTTCAGGATGCCCCTAATGCGCCGAATTCCACATCCGGCATATTGATGAGCAAGCCGCCAATGGCGGGTCAGATTTCAGCCCGACCACCAGGGTCAGAATTGCGTCGGTGGTGAACGGTCCTGGCCAGGCAGGAACAGCCGGCTCAGGACGGGCGTTCAAATCGGCCAAGCGGCACTACCTACCGTTCGGGCCGGAGCGGTCGACGACTGACCTGGCCTCAACGATCGAGCGCTCCAATTCGTAAGCCTGCCGCGGTCCCTCGCAAACCACTGCGTCCCGCGGATGCCGCGACAGGCAGGTGTTGTACGCTCGGACGTCTAGGCCCGGGCGGAGCCCGCAGCCGCTCACCAGGACCGGCAGGGCCGACAAGATGATCAGTCGCCTCACTTGCGCTGTCCTTAACAAAGCCGCGCCCCCCGGTTCATGGTTACCGCGGTCGCCTTAAAATCCCATTGCTGCCATTCTTGAATGGACAAATACGTGTTGAGTGTGAAGTGGCTCACACACCGCCAGTGCGAGGGGCCGTATTTTGTTACCGCAGCCCGAAGGCAGCGGCTGGAAATGCGCGGGAGGAACGGATAGAAAAATGCACTCACCCTATCTGGACCGACCCCTGATCCCGCTCGCCGTCGCATTGCCGCGGATTTTAACAGAGATCGAGGCCAAGATCGCCACGGCAGAACCGACCGAGAGGTCGCGCCTCCAAGACCAAGCCGAGGTCTTTCGCGAGTGGGCTGAACGTCTTTGCCGCTCGTAGCCGCCGGAGCGCCGATCCGGAGTTTGATCCGCGTTAGCTCGGTGACAACGGCGTGGGTGCGATCCTCAGCCGCTAAAACCGGAAATATCGTCCAAGGTTTCGCTTTTCACGCGCACGCGCCAGGCCTAGGGATGACCGCGGTAAAACGTACCTAGCAATAGCGTGCCGAGCCGACGGCGGCGTATCGGCGGCAGGCTTGTGTGCGGGCAGTGCGGCAGCCGGCGGATCAACATGGTGTTGAGCGAGACACCGGGGTGAAGGGAATAGTCCCACGGGCGATCGTCGTGGGCGGTCTGATTCTGTCGCTTACCGCCTGTTCGACAAAGTCAATTGACTTATCTGTCCCCCCAGCCGGCCAGTGTCCAAACACCCGGTCCCGGCATGGTGGGGGGCTATTGACGGGGCTGCGATCGGGCGACGGAAGAGATGAGCAGCGACAATAAACGGGCCCCCCATTGATTCACGATCAGATAGGCGCCCGGAACGCATCGGAGATGCCGTGGTTCGGCGAGCGCTTAAGATTGCGCGGGCTTGATCTCTCATCTCGCCTGATCAAGTCTGTCCCCCCGTCCGCGTCGAGTGGCCCGCTCGACGCCTTTTTCTTCCAACCGAGAAATTCCGCACCCCGACCGGCTATGAACTGGAGGGACAAATGCTGAAATTGGCGCTGTTTTTCTTCATTGTTTCGATCATCGCCGGCGTTTTCGGCTTCACGGGAATTTCCGCCGCCGCTGCCGGGATCGCCAAGCTCCTTTTCTTCATCTTTATCGTCGCCTTTGTGGTTTTCCTAATCATTGGGCTTGTGGTGGGCTCGGCACTCTTCTAACGGCGGTAGGCAGGTTGAAGCGGCCGCGTGAGCTTCCCTGCGAGCAAAACCCCGCAGGCCGGTTATGGAGTTTCCGGCCCAAGGCGACAGCCCTTTTGACGCCTAATTGACGGCGAATGGCCGATCCTGGCATTGGTTCACGCGAAAACACTTCCAATAAATCCAAAGGGAGGACCAAAATGCCGTCACTCGTTGATGAGGCCTGGGAGTGGCTCGACCGAGCTGAGCAAGCGCGGGAGGTGGCCGGGCAACTGACCGATCCAGGGGCCAAGCAAGCCGTCTTACAGCTCGCGGAAAGCTACGAGCGGCTGGCGCGCGCCGCCGTCAATCCGACCGTCCTCCGCAGGCGGGAGTTGGCGAGGCAGCGCCAGGAGGGGAACTCGTGATTTCACCCGCCCGTTGCCGCTCAGAACCGCAAGAGGCGGCTGCAGACGGGCAAAGCCCGCGCCAAGGAGCTACAGCTCCACGCCTGCCGCTACTGCCGCAGTCAAGTGAACCTGGCGGCCAACGGTGGCGGGCCGAACGTATTAGGATCGAGCCGTCGCAATAGCGTGATCAGCGTCTCGGTCAGCGCCGTCAAATCCCCGCGAGAAGTTTCGGCTGTCAGACGCCCCTCTTGGAAATCGCCGCCTGTCAAGTAAACAGAGGTTGGCGCCAGTAGCGCCCCGAACCAGGCCAGCACCTGACGCAGTTGCGTGTCGACGGCAAGGTAATGATGCGGCGAGCCGCCCATTGCCACAATGCCGACTGGCTTACCTTGCAGAGCTTCGACGGGAACGATGTCGAGCAGGTTTTTCAGCACTCCCGGGAAACTTGCCCGGTACACCGGCACGCCCATCAGAACCGCTGCAGCCGCGGCAATCTGGCCGACCGCTCGGCGCGTCGCATCGCCATACGCGGCGAGTAGCCGTCCGTCGCAAGTCTCGATCGGCGTTTCGGCAAGATTTAACACCTCGACGGCGATGTCGGGGTCCTTATGCTGGGCCAGTTCAGCCGCCGTCGCGATCGCTGTTGCGAGCCGCCCTGGAGGTGTAGCAGCGCCGATGATCATCAACAGCTTGGGATTGCCCGACATCTACAAACCTCCAGAGATGCGCCGTTCCAGGGGTTCGGCTTGCCTCTATCTGCACCGCCCGAGTAGAAACCCCTGCATGCGGCCATTTTACATGAGCACGGCAAAAAATGGCTCGGAACACGACCGGGGAGCAGAAAGATGAGTTCGTCGCGTCAGTTGCGGCTGGGTGCTTTCATGCGGCCGGTCGGCATTCATACCGCCTGGTGGCGGTATCCCGGCGCCTACCCAGATGCCAATTTTAATCTCAAGCACCTGATACGCTTCGCCCAAAAGCTGGAGCGTGGCCGGTTCGACGCTTTTTTTATGGCCGACCATCTAGCCGTGCTCAACATGCCCATGTCGGCGTTGAAGCGGAGTGCGACCGTCACCTCCTTTGATCCGCTGACGTTGTTGCCCGCGCTTGCGATGATGACCGAACATCTCGGTCTGATCGCCACCGCCTCCACAACTTTCGAACCACCCTATCTGATTGCGCGTCGCTTCGCCTCGCTTGACCACATCAGCGGGGGGCGGGCCGGTTGGAACTTGGTTACGACCTCCAATCCGGATGCGGCGCTCAATTTCGGACTCACCGAACATCTCGGGCATGGCGAGCGCTATCGCCGCGCGCGCGAGTTCTGCGATGTCGTCACCGGGCTGTGGGACAGCTGGGCTGATGACGCTTTCATCCGCGATGTCGAAACGGGGACCTATTTCGATCCCGAGCGACTGCAGGTACTCGACCACAAAGGAGAATTTTTCTCGGTGCGGGGACCGCTCAACATCGCACGGCCGGTTCAGGGCTGGCCGGTCATCGTCCAGGCCGGAGCCTCGGAGGCGGGGCGCCAGCTCGCTGCCGAAACCGCCGAGGTGATCTTCGCGAGCGGCAACAATCTCGCCGACGCGCAACGCTTTTACACCGATGTGAAGGCTCGCATGAAAGTGCTCGGGCGTTCGCCCGAGCATATGAAGATCCTGCCGGGCGCCCTCGTGGTCGTCGGCGACACCGCCGCCGAAGCCCGCAAAAAACGGGCGCTGCTTGACACCCTCGTGCACCCGGACAGCGGCATCGCCTCGCTCTCGATCGCGCTCGGCCATGATGCCTCCGGCTTTGAGCTCGACGCGCCTTTGCCGGAAATCCCCGAAAGCAACGCCAGCAAGAGCGGTCGCGAGAGAATTGTCGAGCGGGCGAGACGCGAAAATCTGACGGTCCGACAATTGGCCCAAATCGCCGGAAGCTATGGCGGCTTGTCGCTCCTCGGCACGCCCGCAATGATTGCCGATCAGATGGAGGAATGGCTGCTCAGCGATGCCTGCGACGGGTTCAATATCATGTTTCCACACGTACCGGGCGGTCTCGACGATTTTGTTGACCGCATCGTCCCGGAGTTGCAGCGGCGCGGTCTCTGCCGGCGCGAATACGAGGGTAAAACCCTGCGGGAAAACCTCGGATTGCCGAGGCCCGAGAACCGGTTCTTTTCCGATCCAGCTTAATCCGCCAGGCAGGAGGCCTCGCGGCTCGATATATGGGGTGGCAACCGGTGGCATGAGGGATGGCGGCGCTTGCCGCGCGCGCTCAGAGCCTGCAAAGCAGTGCGGACTATAGGTTCAATGCCGGCAACTCGACCCACCGCCGCTCGCGGTTGCTTTGATGGCAGGCCTCAGCAAGCTGGACACTCTTCGCCCCTTCGAGAAAGGGCGACGGAAACGGCGCGTCTTCCGCAACATGCTTGAGGAAGAGCTCCCAGCCAGCGCGATAACCGTTGCGGACTGGCTCGACATTGGGCATCTCCTGCCATTGATCGGCGAAGACCATGGGCTGGGGGTGCTCCGGGTCGAAGAACGGTTTGGGTGTGGTGATCAGCGGCTGCACAAAGCAGCGGTGGAGGCCGCATACCGTCGAACCGCGCACCCCGTCCACCTGGATCTGCAGTAGGTCGTCGCGCCTGACGCGGCTTGCCCACGAACAGCTGACCTGGGCCAGCACCCCGCCCGCGAGTTCGAAGGTCGCAAACGCCGTGTCCTCGACATCAACGTCGTACAGCTCGCGATCCTCGTCGCGGCGTTTGGGGAGTGCTGTCATGTGGCGGCACGACACGGCCTTGATCTCGCCCAGCAGCCGATCGAAGATGTAGCGCCAGTGCGCGAACATATCGAGGATGAGCCCGCCGCCGGTCGCTTTGCGATAGTTCCAGCTCGGCCGCTGCGCCGGGTAAGGCGTGCCGTCGAACACCCACCAGCCGAACTCGAGCCGGATCGACAAAATGCGCCCGAAGAAATCAGCATCGTAAAGCTTGCGCAGTTTGGCGAGGCCGGGCAGGAATAATTTGTCCTGCACGACGCCGTTTTTCACTCCGGCGCGTTCGGCGCGCCGCGCGAGATCCAGTGCATCCTCGAGGGTTTCCGCAATCGGTTTTTCGAGATAGACGTGCTTCCCCGCCGCGAGCGCCGCGCGCGCACGGGCGGGCCGACCGCCGGTGGCATTCGCGTCGAAATAGATCGCGATGCCGGGATCGGCGAGACAGGCGTCTCGATCGGCGCTCCATTTGAGATCGCCGTTCGCCGCGGCCAAAGCCGCGAGCTTCGCCGGGTTGCGGCCCAGCAATAGCGGATCAGGCACGAGATGAGCGCCATTGGCGAGCGCCAGTCCGCCTTCGTGACGAATTGCCATCAGTGAGCGCAGATGCTGAGTGGCGCCGAGACGCCCAGTCGCACCGTCGATGATGATACCGATGCCGCGCGCGGCCATGCGGATCGCTCCCTTAAAACCGCTTTGCTCGGGCTATAGTCGAGTCAATCGGATGGTGCACCAAAACCGGGCCGGTTTCCGCGTCCGCGAGCCTGTCGTACTCACCCATTAGCCTCGTCTTGCGCAGCCCGGCCTCAAACCTTTACGGTCGAGGCCCGGTAAATCTCGTCGATGGATCTTGCCAGCGTCGCGTCAAACTCCGCATCGCTCATCGAATGCCTGAGGTCTTCGGCGAGGGCTCGTGAAAAACTGGCGATCATGCCGTGATTGGCGGAGAGGCGTTTGCACGCATCGGCTCGCGTATACCCGCCGGAAAGCGCGACAACCCTGGCTACGCGCTCGTGTTTCGTCAGCGCCGAATAAAGGTCCGGAACATCGGGGATCGTGAGCTTCAGCATCACCCGGCGGCCACCCGGCAAAGCGTCTAGCTTTCTGGTCAATTCCGCGAGAAGGATGGCCTCCGCACCGGCTTTGTCCGGGCTCTTGATCAGCACTTCCGGCTCGATGATCGGCATGAGGCCATGCTCGGCGATTTGCGCGGCCGCCTCGAACTGTTGCGCCACCACGGCAGCGATACCCGCCCGCGAGGGCAGGTTGATGACGGAGCGCATCTTGGTGCCGAAGACGCCGAGCTTCGCCGCCCGGGTGAGAAGCGCCTCCAGCTCCGGCATCGGCCTCATCAGCTGGACGCCGTCTTTCTCCGGCTCGAGCCCCTTGTCGACCTTTACAAACGGGATGACGCCCCGGTCTTCCCACAAAAAAGCCGGCGTGGGCTCGCCCCGCACTTGGCCGTCCATTGTGCCTTCGAAAAGGATGGCCGCGATAACCTTCGCTCCGGTGAACGCCGATGCAGTCATGATGCGCACGCGCATCTCGTGCATGAGCCTGAACATTTCGGCATCGCCGCTATAGGCATTGTCTGCAATACCGTAGAGGCGCAGAGCGCCGGGCGTCGATCCGCCGCTCTGATCAAGCGCGGCGATGAAGCCGTCCTTCACAGAGTTTTGCGTCATCATCTTGTCATTGGCCATGATCGTCCTCCTCGCTGAGACCAATACGCTTCGGAAAACGCGCCCGGCCCCGCCGACGCGGCCGCGCGAGAGCTTCCTGTAGTCCGCCTTCTACGGATTCACAAGGCTGGTGCGCTCCCCGCTCCGCCGGGTTCGCTCCAGGCCTGCGAGTCCGCGGCGATCAGGGCGCTGGGTTTCGCGGGTTTGGATCCTGAGGCGCCAGGCGCGGCGCGGCCGGGAGTGAATTTGCGTGATGGCCAGATTCCCGGCTTTTCCCGTCGAACCGGGAAATTTTTCGATTTTGGTCGATAAGCACCGTTTTGGCACAGAAAACCGCGAGCCGAATCAAGCAGTTGCCGGCCAATTCCCGTAGCCGGCTAAACGGGAATTTTTTCCGGCGTTGACGGGAATTAAATCCGCCGAACCGGGAATTCACGAGAATGTCTTGCACGACAGCCAAAGCTCCAAAAAAGAAACACAAAACCACTTAATTTAATTCTTCAAGCTTTCGAGACGATACCCCGTAACTTGGCCTTTTGTGAGACGGACCCGGGCGGATGGCGCACGTAACCGCTTTGTAAAGGCTTATGTCCAAGCGATGTCAGTCACGCCGGTTCCGTAAAATTCCGTAAAATTCGGTGAACAATCGAGCCTTTGTCACAATGGAGTGCTATTGCTGCGGCTTCGAAAACTGCCGATCGGGGTCGGGGGGACATGCCATCGAGCGCTGTGCGCACGTTCTCGGATCCTGACGATTATGCTGCGGCCATCCGCGCGACAAAGGCGGAGGTGGCGGTTACCGGCCGCGGGCGGTTCGCTGCTGAGATCATCAGGATCGACCTGCACCGGCTGTGGATGCAGCGGTTCTCCGACAATCTGCCGCGCATTGGGCACTCCGCTGCCACCAGCGGACGCGCGATCATCTCGTTTCGGACCCAGCCCGGGCCAAGCCTGCTCGCGGGCGCTGCGGAGATGCAGCCGACGAACATCGTGCGATGCAGCGAAGGTTCGAGCAGTTTCCAGCGTTCATCCGGGTCGGCCAGATGGGGCTCCATATCGCTGCCGGTGGAGGACATGGTGTCGGTTGGGGTCGCAGTCGGCGGATGCGATCTGGCGCCGCCAAGCGATACGGTGATTGTCACCCCTGCGCCCGCCGCGATGTCAAGGCTCCAGCGGCTGCACGCCGCGGCCGCTCACCTCGCAGAAGAGGCCCCGGAAATCATTACCAATCCCGACGTCGCTCGCGGGCTCGAGCAGGCGATGATCGAAGCCATGGTCGCCTGCCTCGGCCCTTCCGAGGATCGCGAAGACAGTTTTATGAAGCGGCAGCACGCAATCGTCATGCGCCGCTTTCGCAGAGTAGTGGAGGAAAACCCGGAGCAACCGCTCTACATTCCGGACATATGCAAGGCGATCCGGGTTTCCGAGCGGACGTTGCGCATGTGCTGCCAGGAGCATTTGGGAATGGCGCCAAAGCGCTACCTGTTGCTGCGCCGGATGGGTCTGGCGCGGCGGGCATTGCGTGAGGCAGCGCCGGATGCGACGTCGGTGACCGCCATCGGGACGCGCTACGGCTTCTGGGAGCTCGGGCGGTTTGCCGTCGAGTATCAGGCGCTGTTCGGCGAGTCTCCGTCCGCGACACTGCGCGGGCCACCCGGGTAGCCGGCATCTGTTTGCCGAAAATACATAGCTGGCCGCAGGATCGGTCGCTTGACAACCGAGGAGAAGAGCGATGCCGTCAAGCGCTGTCCGCACCTTCACCGACCCCGACGACTACGCGTTATCGTTTCGAGAGGCGCAGGTCGAGCTCACGATCGCCGCGCGCGGGGAGTTCGCCGCAAAAATTGCCCGGATCGATTTGCATAGGGTGCGGATGCAGCGGTTCTCCGACAACCTCCCGCGGATTGCCCATTCAGCCCTAGAGACCGGAAGCGCTATGTTTTCCTGGCTGACGCGGCCGGGACCACGCCAGCTTTCGAGCGGTGTGGAAATGCAGTCGACCAGCATCATGCGGCATAACGAGGGCAGGACCAATCATCTGCATTCGTCCGGCCTGGCCTCTTTTGGCAGCATGTCGCTTCCGGTCAAAGAGATGGCGGCTGTTGGCGAGGCAATGGCCGGCGTGGACCTGACGCCGCCGCGTGATGCAATGCTGGTCACGCCTCCGTCTGGCGCGATGGCGAAGCTTCAGCGGCTGCACGCGGCCGCAGGTGATTTGGCGGAAAACGCCCCCGAAATCATCGCCAATCCCGATGCCGCGCGTGGGCTCGAACAGGCGCTGATCGCAGCGATGGTCGGCTGCCTCACCGGCGGTGAGGCTCGCAAGAACAGTCTGGCGCAGGGCCAGCACGCGATCGTCATGCGCCGCTTCCACCGGGTGGTGGAGGAGAACCCGGAGGAACCGCTCTACATCCCGGAGATTTGCAAGACGATCGGGGTCTCGGAGCGGACATTGCGCATGTGCTGCCAAGAGCATTTGGCAACATCGCCAAAGCGCTACCTGTTGCTGCGCCGCATGGGTCTGGTGCGACGGGCGTTGCGTGACACAGCGCCCTATACGACATCGGTGACCGCCATCGGGACGCGCTACGGCTTCTGGGAGCTCGGGCGCTTTGCCGTCGAGTATCACGCGCTGTTCGGCGAGTCTCCGTCCGCGACACTTCATCGCCGACCGAACTAATGTCGCGGTTCCCAGGTATTAGTCATTGCGAGGACCCCCCGGACGGCCGCTCTGCGGGCGTTCCGGGGGGACGTGGCAACCTCCAGCCAGGCCGGTGCTTGCTCCACGAGATTGCTTCGCTGTGCTCGCAATGACAAACGCTCTGAGATCGAGGAGTTCGCGTCCGCTGCACCGGCATTGCATCTATTTGCCGAAACTGCATAGCCGGCCGAAATATGGGCTGCCTAAGGTTGAGGCTCGGGCAAGCTCTGCCCGACTGTCCTGAACCCTTTCGGAGACTGTGCCATGATCATCAACCTGACGGCCGCGGCGCGGGTCATTCCGCTGACCGCGCTGCTCTTGGGCGCTTGCGTGTCGGAAAAAGCATACGAACAGCAGACCCAGCAGTTGCAGCGGACGCAGGCCGAGCTCACCCAGATGCAACAACAGGACAAGTGGGTCGTCGCCGGCGACCAGCTGTTCCCGGAGGGCGGCTATCAGCTCGGCCCCAATGGCAAACAGGCGTTGAAGCACTACGTCCCCAAGCTGCAAGGCCTGCACAACGCCAAAGTCGTCGTCTACGGCTATACCGACAATCTGCCGGTCGGTCCGGCGCTGCAGCGCAGAGGCATTGCCAACAATATCGATCTGTCCTCAAAGCGGGCCGACGACGTCGTCGCGTATTTCACTTCGCAAGGCGTCGATCCCAATATCATCTCGGCCAAGGGATTCGGCGACACGCATCCGGTCGCTTCGAACGACACGCCGCAAGGCCGCGCGCAAAACCGGCGCATCGAGATCGTGATGGAGGGCCCCGGCGCCTGACACCGCAGACGCTTTGCCAATTGGAGGCGAGTTCTTTCGTCATTCCCGCGAAAGCGGGAATCCAGAAACAAAGGACTCCCGCTCTTGCCCTGGACCCCCGCTTGCGCGGGGGGTGACGAGCTACTCGGACTCCAGACAGGGTTACGCAATGAGACACAAATCTCTTAACCGATTAGTCGGCGGCGTCGCCATCGGGGCATTGCTGACTGTCGTGGCGGCGCAAATCGACCCGGTCTCGGCACAAGCTCCAGCCCAGCCGCAGCAGCAACGGCCCAATATTGTCATGCTGATGACGGACGACACCGGCTGGAATGATTTTGGGGCCTATTCGGGCGGCGGTGCCTCTCTTGGCCATCCGACGCCGAACGTCGATCAGATCGCCAAGGAAGGTGCAGTCTTCACCAACTGGTACGGCCAGGCGAGCTGCACCGCGGGCCGCGCCTCGTTCCTGACCGGGCGCTACCCAATCCGCTCGGCGCTATCAATCGTGGTAGCCCCGGGTGACGAGAACTTTCTCCGGAAGGAGACGCCGACGATCGCCGAATTCTTCCGGAAGAACGGCTACACGACGTATTTCTCCGGCAAATGGCATATGGGCGACAAGCCCGAGGCCTATCCTACCGAGCACGGCTTCGACGAGATGAAACAGTTCGCCGCCTATTACGCCGGCGTGTATTCGTATAACGACACATCCAAGTGGTTTCACCCCTGGTTCCCGTCCTTCAACCCGCAATACAATCAGATGTACGACAGCATCGTGAACTTGGGTGAATGGGAAGGAGTGGCCGGCCAACCGGCCCGGAAGGTCGGCACGATTAGTTATGACTCGCTGGCGACCTTTGACATTCGGCAGACCGACTCGGCGGTGGCCTACATCCAGCAGCACGCGCATAGCGGCAAGCCGTTCTTCATGGATGTCAACTTCATCAAGATGCACAACCCGACTAATGCGGCGCCGGAGTTTGCCGGCAAGTCACACCTCGGCGATTACTGGGACTCACTGATGGAGCTCGACGCCGATATTGGCCGGGTCATGACCGCGCTGCGCAATGACGCGCCCAACACGATCGTCATCGTGACGGCCGACAACGGAGCTTGGCTCGATGCGTGGCCCGACGCGGGCAACACGCCGTTCCGCGGCGAGAAAGGCTCGCCATTCGAAGGCGGCTGGCGCGTGCCGGGCATCATGTGGTGGCCCGGGCACATTCCGGCGGGCGCGCAGTACGGCGAGATGATGTCGCACGTCGATGCCTGGTCAACATTGGCCGCGATGGCCGGCATTACCCCGCCCCCGCACGGCGAATGGCAGGACAACAACAATAAGCCCATCTACTTCGACAGCATCGACAACAGCGCGTATGTCCTTGGAAAAGCCCCGCACTCCGCGCGCAACTCGTGGGTCTATATCGACGGCGAGACCTTCCAGGGAGTGCGCGCCGACATAGGCGGTGATCCGAACGCACCCTGGGTGCACATCGCGTGGAAGTACCTCTACACGGCCAAGGACTCGTGGCTGGGTGCGGAGGCCAATCTAGGCGCGATCGGCGCGATCTACAATCTCACGATGGACCCTTACGAGAAATACGATATGACCTTTAACGGGGCCGCACCGACCCGCACGCTGTCGTCATCGCCGGGTAAGTATTCGGGACAGGACAACGGCTGGGCCTTGTCGCTGCTCGAGCCAGTCATCGTCGAGTTCGATAAGTCCATTATGCAGTACCCGAACATTAAGCGCTTCCCCGGCGGCGCCTCGAACGACTTGGTCCCGGATCTTCAGCATCCGGACAACCCGCTGCCCTTACTAAAGACCTCGCCGGGGTTTAAGGTCCACGCCGCTGGCGGCGGCTAACCTCGACTTTAAGGATAGAGAGGGAGCGGCGTCGGCTGCCCCTCATTTCAACGAGAGGCGCGAGGGATGAGGCGCTTGGTGGCATTTATGCTAGTTGCCGCGCAGCTGACGGGCGGTGCTCTGGCCGTGCTCGCCGACGCCCAGACCGATGATAACGTCAAGGGCCTCGCGCTTCGCTGGTATACACAGATGCAGGCCGGCGAGCTCGACCGGACGCAATTGACTGCGGCGTACAGCGCCCAATTGACGGATGACGCCGTACGCAAGATGTCGCATGCCGTCAACCTATACGGCGCGTCACCAAAGGGCGCTCAAATCTTGGAAAGCCGCACGATAGCCGACCAGAAATTCTACTTGGTGAAGCTTGTATTCCCGCGCGGCGACGCCGCCAGCCTTCTCATCGGTTTCGATGGCCAAGGCAAGATCACCGGCATCGATTTCATGAGTATGGCCGGAGATTGAACAGCGAAGGAAATGACGATCTACAATGTGATGGGGCAAGGAGCGAGGAAATGAGCGATCTCTTGGTTATCGAATTCCCGACCGAAGCAAAGGCGGAGGAAGTCCGCCAGAAGCTGCTCGAGATGCAGCAGGAGTACCTGATCGAGCTCGGTGATGCCGTCGTCGCCGTGAAGCAGCCAAACGGGCACATCAAGCTCAATCAGCTGTTCCATCCGGCAGCAGCCGGGGCCGCGGGCGGTGCTCTCTGGGGCACGCTGATCGGCATGCTCTTCCTGATGCCGCTCGCCGGTACCGCCCTCGGGGCCGCCGCCGGGGCGCTCGGCGGCGCGCTCACGGATGCCGGGATCAACGACAGGTTCATGAAGGATGCGGCGCAGACCCTGCAGTCCGGGAACGCCGCCTTGTTCCTGCTGATCCGCAAGATGACGACCGACAAGGTGCTGGCCGAATTGCAAGGGGTCGGCGGCACGGTGCTGCGCACCTCCTTCGACCATACCAAGGAGGATGCGCTGCGCCAGGCGCTGGCGGCTCATACGACGGCCAATCCCGCGTCTTGAAAGCTGGGCGCCTTAAATGAAGCACCTATCCTCCGCTAGCGCCCTGCTCATGCTGCTCGCCGGCTGCGCCGCGCAGCCGACCGGGACAACTCCGCAGGCGACGGTTCCGGCGCTGCAGCCGGGCATGGCGCGGGTATGGGTTCTGCGGCAGCCGAGCGCGCCGGGCGGCAACGTCGCAGCGGCGGACCCGATGGTTTATGCCAATGGCGCACCCCTTGCGCAAAGCGCGCAAGGGACGGCCTTTTTTCACGATTTCTCGCCCGGGACCTACCGCTTCACCGTGCAGCCTTACGGAACGCCCGCCAATCTCGTCGACACTTTGCAGCTGGCGCCCGGCATGCAGGTTTACGTTCAGGTCCAGGCGGTGCCGAACTGGGAAATGGGCTCGACCGCCGGGGGCGCCAGTTTTGCCGTGCTGACGATGTCGCCGGCCGACGCGAAGCCATACCTCCAGACGATGACCAATCTAGGTCAGCGCTGATCAGCGCGGAGAAAATGACCAACGGAAATCTAAAGCGGTTCGCTCGCATCGCGGGAGCCATGGGTGTGCTCCTCGCTGGATGCGCCCAGCCCAACCCGGATACCGCGGCAGGCCGTTCGGACATAGCGGGACAGAAATGTGGCGTCTGCATGGCGACAAACCCCGGTGATTACTGGGCCTGCCACGCAATCTGCGTGCAGCGCGTCGAGGATGAAGATGCGTACGTGAAAGCGATCGGGCGGTAACGGCGTCTCGCCGTCATCTTGGTTCGCGGCGATAGCGCGCAGGTTTTGGCGAGAACAACCGGCCGCATTGGCCCGCAGGGGATGAAAAAACGGATAGCGCTCTTTGTCGTGGTGCCCGCGACTCTCTGGATCGGCCAAGCCGCCGCCCAGTCGATGCCCACGGTGAGCGACACCGACACTGAACTGTCCAAGGAAATAGAAAACCCGGTGACCCGGCGGATCACGCTCCCATTGCGCTACGAGGCCGACTTCCTGGATGGCGCCTATAAAAAGACCAAGGACACGTTCGAAATCGATCAGGCGGTGGTGCCGTTCCGGTTGAACGAAGACTGGGCGCTGATCACCCGGACCAAACTGCCGGTGGAAGCGCTCCCGCCGAAGAAGCTCGGGGAGTCCTGGGCATTCGGTCTCAGCAACGGATACACGACATTCTTTCTGTCGCCGGAACACGGCGAGGTTTTTTACTGGGGCGTCGGGCCGGTCCTCTATTATCCCTCGGCAGGGAATTCAGCCCTCGGCCCTACCAAATGGGGCTCCGGCCCGTCCGCCGCCTTCATAAAGAAGGATGAAAGCCCGTGGGTGTTCGGCGCGGTCGTCAACAATATCTGGTCTTTTGGCGGGCCGGGCGGCACCAACCAGCTCTTTCTGAACCCTTTCGTCAACTATCATTTCGCCGACGGATGGTCCGTCGGCTCGTCGCCGGAGATCACGACCAACTGGATTGCGAGCGGCGGCAAGTGGACGGTCCCGGTCGGCGGCGGCTTCGGCAAGGCGTTCCGCCTCGGCGGGCAGGCCATGAAGCTAGACTTCAACGCCTTTTACAACGCCATACGGCCCAAGGCCGGCAATGAGACTTGGTTGCTGCAGGTGAAGCTGACCTTTCAGTTCCTGGATTAGGGGATGCCGCGGCGTCACCCGGTGGGGTAACAGGCGCCGGCGCTCAACGTGACGGCCGGCAGAACCACTCCCGAATACGCATAGGTTGCCGTCACGCTCATTCCACATCCCGCCGTCGTGACCGAGAAACTCGATGCGGCAAGGCCCGGCAGTCCGGCGAGCGACGCTCCGTAGGCGGCGGTCTGGGACGGCGAACTGCACATCGCCGCGCTGATGGCCCCGCACTTCGCGGCAGCTTCCACGGCAAAATTGATCCGCGTTTCCGCCAGCATCACGAGGCCGGTGTCGATGATGCCGAGCAGCAGGAGCAGTAGCGGCCCCAATATGATCAGGAATTCGACCGCAACGGCGCCGTTGCAATCGCGCGCAAATTCGGAAAGGCGGCTGGCGCAAACGCCAGCCGCGCCGTTCGTCACGAAGCGATCTCGGCCTTCTAGCAAGGAGATGAGCGGAAGTCGGATGGCCGCCAATGGAGCCTCCGGGTCGAGCGTGGGCTTGAAGCATATGCGGACGGCGTCAGCGGATCGTCAGACCGGCGTCAGTCGCTCCATTGGCCTGTCGGCCCCAAGATCCGCGAAAACCAGGTTCCGCGTCCGCTCGCGACGCGGCAGTGACGACGCGCGGCTCGACAAAGCCCCGCGGCAGGTGCTTGATAGCTTGTTAACCGGCCAGGGCAGCTGCGCTGCTGCGCGCGACGCAGTAACGTAGCATCAGAACCGGAACGAACCAGCTGCTGGAGACCCGCTATGCCGCGTCTGAATTTCGGCGCTTTCCTCGCTCCGCATCATCCGGTGGGCGAGCATCCGATGCTGCAGTTCCGCCGCGATCTCGATCTGGTGGAAAACCTAGACCGTCTCGGCTACGACGAATTCTGGTGCGGCGAGCACCATTCGAGCGGCTGGGAAATGATCGGCTCGCCCGAAATGTTCCTCGCCGCAGCGGCGGAGCGCTCGCAGCGCATCAAGCTCGCCACCGGCGTCATCTCGCTGCCCTACCACCACCCATTCAATGTCGCGCAGCGTATGGTGCAACTGGACTGGATGAGCGGCGGCCGCGCAATCTTCGGCTCGGGGCCGGGTGCGCTCGCCTCCGACGCGCACACGCTTGGGATCGATCCGATGGTGCAGCGCGACCGGCAGGACGAGGCGATCGGCATTATCCGGCGGCTGATGCGCGGCGAGCGGGTGAGCGCGCAACGGGACTGGTTCACCTTGCAGGATGCAAAGTTGCAACTCCTGCCCCTGCAGGAGGACATGCCCTTCGCCGTTGCATCGCAGATCAGCCCATCGGGCATGACATTGGCCGGGAAGCACGGGATCGGCGTGATCTCGATTGGATCATTGTCGAGCGAAGGCCTCAACTCACTGCCGACGCAGTGGGGGTTTGCCGAGGCCGCTGCCGCCAAACACGGCACCACCGTAGAGCGCAAGCATTGGCGCGTTCTGTTGAGCTGGCACATCGCCGAGACGCGGGAAAAGGCGATTGCCGAAGCTCGCCACGGTCTCTTCCGCCATCACAACGAGTACATCGTCGGCACCCTGCAGCGGCCGGATGCGAAGCCCTTCCGGGATCCCGACGATGCGATCGAGAAGACCGCGTATTCGGAAAGAGCCGCGGCGACGATTGGAACACCGGATGACCTGGTGGCCCGGATCAAATCCGTCCTCGAAATCAGCGGCGGCTTCGGCACCGTCGTCGGCTTTGTCCACGACTGGGCCAACCGCGAGAACACGATGCGCAGCTGGGATTTGGTGGCGCGGTATGTCGTGCCTGAAATCAACGGCTATCTCGCAGGCTTGCGGCAGTCGCAGAACTTCGTCGCGACCAATCGCGGCGTCTTTGATCGTGCCAAGGAAGCGATCATGGCCAAGATCCACGAGAATGACGCAGCCGTCGCAGCACTTGCAGTGACGAGGGGATCGCGACTGGGCGATGTGGCTTCAGCGAGCAATGTGCCCGATCTGGATAACGCCCGCGAGCGGGCCGGAACCCGCTGACGGGAGGCGTTCTGGCCTCGGACGGCTCAGCCGGGCGTAAGCGGCGCGTGCGGTCGGGTTCCTTCGCAGATGATGCCGCCGCGATCGCCGATCGTGAGGCTGCCGTAGCACTCGGCAAAGACAGCGGGCAGCGGCCGGGCATCCGGCGGCGAGAGCCACAGCCGCAATAGATGGCGCTTGCGCTCGGGCTCCGGCCAGTCCTCATAGGCCGACCGAGCGTGCAGAATCGTATGATTGTGGAGGAATTGGATGTCGCCCGGCATGAAATTCATGTCGAGCCGCAATTCCGGCTCTGCGGCCAGTTCGGCCAGCATGTCGAGCGCCTCGAGGTCCTCGGGCGTCAGCCGCCGCGCCTCGGGAAACCGTTGCGAGGAGCCAATGTGCAGCCGGGAATACAACACCGATACATGACCGGCATATTCGTTGAAAACCGGCGCTTCGTAGAATGGCGCCTTGCCCTCCGGCACCTCGCCGCGCCGGTCGACGGGAAAGGGCTGATACAACCGCCCGAGCAGATCGGGCCGGCATTGCGCCATGACATTATGCACGGTCATCGAGCTGACGATCGACGACTGTCCGCCTGATTTGGCGCGCCGCACGCACAACAGCGCGACGACGTCGCAGCGGTCGATGTGGAAATTTTGGCGCTCCGCAGTCGCATAGCTGCGCAGATTGGGGTTCGTCGCGCTGAGCCCTTTGCCAAGGTCGTAGACATGCCCGAGCAAATGCCCTTGCGCGTTTTGCGAGCGGGCGCCGCCGAAATAAGTGCCAATGCCCCAATAAGCGGTCGCGCTATCGATGATCGGCCGATCCTCGACGGGCAGGCCGCGCAACAGCACAAAACCGCGGCCGTCGAGGACCTCGGTGCGCATTCGGTCCAGCACGGGCCCGAGCATGGGCAGCGGAAAGTCGTCACGGCGGCTCTCGGCAATATCGAGCCCGCGCGTCTGCACCGCTTGCACCGCGGTTTCGATCTCGGCAATTTCCGCTGACGACAGGCGGTAGCTCCACTCCGTCTCGCGCTCGCGCATATCGGCGCCGATCCACGCCGACGGGCCCTCGATCGGTGTCCGCAACGGAACAGGTTTCGCCGTTGCCGTAGCCTTTGGATTTGTTTCACTAGCGGGCATATGGGCTTACCCTGGCTAATTTCGCGCGATATCCTAACGCGACATCAACTTCGGGCAAAAGGGGGCCGCGCGCTACCCGAACGTCACTTCACGCCCGGTATCTGAGGCCTGCTTGATGGCGTCAACCAAGCGGTGCAGTTTGACCGCGGTCTCGAAGGTCGGCTGCTGGCTCTTGCCGTCGCGGATCGCCTGAGCGAACAGTGTGTACATTTGACCAACGTTGACCGCCTCGCCTGGCGGCGTATCGGGTGTAGCGAAGCTGAAACGCTCCGGCACCGGCATCGGCGCGAGCGGCTTGTCGCCCTGCGCCCCGTGCAAAATAACCGCGCTCAGCTGCGGAGAGTCCCTGCCCGTAGCTGCCAGTGTCCCATCCCGGCCGTAGATTTCCATGCGGTAACCGCTGCCCGCAAACGGAATGGCGCCGATGTGCGCCGATGCCACGGCGCCGTTCGCCAGTCGGCCGCTGATCAGCACGTTGTCGGGCGCGGTGACGTCGAGCAGCGTGTTGGCGCCGGTGTCGAGCCACTGCTTTGCCTGCGTCGCTACTACTGCCGATAGCCGGCCGAAGTCACCGGTAACAAAGCGCATTGCATCCACAGTGTGGCCGTTGGCAATCGTCAGCGTATTGGCGCCGAGCTCGGCGTCGCGCTGCCAAGTGCGATGCGAGGGTCGGGACAGTACACCTTCGCGCAAAAGGCTGACATGGACGGCCATCACCTCACCCACGAAACCGGCCTCGACCAGTTCCTTCATGTACATCAAGGTGGGATTGACGCGCGCCTGCAGGCCAACCGCCGTGACGAGCCCTTTCGCCTTGGCCAGCGCCGCCAGTTCCACGGCCTCCGCCGTCGTCCGGCCGAGCGGCCATTCGCAGTAAACATGCTTGCCGGCCTCCAGCGCCGCCTTTGCCGGGGCATAGTGCGACGGCACGCGCACGACGACAGCAAC
>Ga0126371_10000237_pt1 | contig 43255 bp, 46 predicted proteins | sample PanSoiMetaPlot_4_FD_110145 | JGI IMG/M metagenome (GOLD analysis project Ga0126371, IMG submission 110145) | Tropical forest soil microbial communities from Panama - MetaG Plot_4 | ecosystem: Environmental > Terrestrial > Soil > Tropical forest > Bulk soil | place: Panama | collected 2016-02-17
CACAAATCGCCGGAGTACACTCGATTAAAGTTCTCGTAACATTTGAAACTTGCATTTTCTGTTGAGGTTCTGCTCTGCGCTCGATCTTCATCAACTACCGGAGAAACGATTCAGAAGGCGAGGCTGGACGCCTCTTCGACGATCTCACATCCCACTTCAGCCACAACTCCGTATTCATGGATGTGGCTGCCATCGAGCCCGGACGCGATTTCCGCAAGGCCATCGACCAGAGCGTGGCCAGTTGCAGCGTTCTGCTCGCCATGATTGGCCGTGACTGGCTTGACACAAGAGACGCGCAGGGACAGCGCCGCCTCGACAACGTGAACGATTTTGTCCGCATGGAGCTGGCGTCGGCGCTGCGCCGCGACATCCCCGTCGTTCCCGTGCTGGTGCGCGGCGCAAAGATGCCCACCGAAGACCAGCTTCCCGACGACCTCAAAGAGCTGCACTACAGAAATGCTGTCGAGCTGACCCACGCGCGCTGGAAATCCGACGTGCAGTTGCTGGTCCGCGCGCTGCACCCCTACATGGATCCACAGTCCGCCGACGAAGCATGTCCCCCCGTCGATGCACCCGAGACTGCAACGCGCTCTTCTGCGGCTGCAGCTGTCACGTCCACGCAATTCGAACCGCAGACTATCGAGCGCATCAGCAAAGAGCTCGCAACGTACATCGGCCCCATCTCGTCCGTCATCGTGAAACAAGCCGCAAAGCGCTGCTCCTCCATTGAAGACCTGTGCATAAAAGTCGCAGAGGAGATCGAAGCCGAACCCGAACGCGCCCGCTTCCTCAAATCGTGCCGTTTTTGAATTAAAAAAAGTGCTGTCATCCTGAGCGAAGGACCTGCTTCTACAACTCCTCAATCATCTTCAAGGCCTTCACCAGGCTCACCTGCATCCGGTTAAATGACGCAGCCACCGTGCCGATCTCATCTTTGCCCTTGATTGAGATCGGAGGCACATCTTTTTCCCCGCGACTCGCGCGGTCCGCGGTGTCCGAAACGATCTTCAGCGGACGAATCACGAAATAGTACACGCCCGCATCCAGCGCCAGAATCGCCGCCACCATCATTACAATCAGAAACAGCAGCAGCCGATGATACGCGCGGTTCGCAATCGTCACTGGCAGCGACATGGGGACGGAAACAATCTGCGCGCCAATCACCTCGCCCAGCTTCCATCCAAATCCGTTCGCCGATCCGTATACGGCAAGCATCGCCGGGGGAGCCACCTTTGGCTCGCTGTGGCACTCCAGGCACGGCTTCGTCACCACCAACGGATGGGCAATATAAAGCGACCTGCCGTCGGGAGTCTCGCGGTCGCCTGTTTTCTCCTTCAACCCAGGATTATCGCGCAGATCGCGGATAATGTCCGCCTCCCAGTCTGTCGCGCGGTCTTCCAGATTGGTGGGATTGAGCGTGGCCTCCTTATAGGTGTAGTCCGGGTAGTCTTTGCGCAGATTGTTGAACGTAGCCGTTGCTCCGTGCGCCGGAACCGTCTCAGCCAGGAAGCGCACCCGGTGCCGCGGATTCTGCTGCAGCAGCGGCGAAAGATCGTTGGCCGTATAGTTGCGAACGGACTCCGCACTGGCCATCATCAACTGCGCCTGCTCCAGAACCTCGCGCCGCGCATTGTCGACGAGGAAGCTGTGCGCCAACTGCGAAATCAAAAACCCGAACGCCGCAAATATAACCAGCAGAATCAAATTGAACTTCGTCAAAAGCTTCATCGATGCGCCTTCCCCTGTCGCTATAGCAAAAGCAAATTGGCAGATTGGAGTGTCGCACCGTTATAGCACCGCAAGTCTTGAACCAGACAGCGCTTTCTATACACACGCGCAACGAATCAAGGCTTTCAGTACGCTCATCTTTTCTCATTGAGTACAACCTCGATTTGTCGACAATCATCGAAAGTCGTATTCGTCGCGCTTGAACCCGCCACTTCAGGTGTAATCAGTATGCCGATGAATTCTCGCTTTTTTGTCACTATTCTGCTCGTCTGCTTGTTCGGCGCTCCTGTCGCCTTTGCTCAACAACCGAGCGCATCCAGTAGCGGGACGGCATCCGCGGCCCTGCCCCAAATCCCATCGCCATCCGGGCCCTTCGGCATCGGCAGGATTGGGTTTCACTGGATTGATACGTCGCGGCCTGACAAATACGACCCAAAGCGGCAGCGCGACCTGATGATCTATTTCTGGTATCCGACCTCAAAATCCGCCGGGGCCAAAGGACAGTACCTCCCAGGCGCGGCGCAGATGGATGCTCAGCCAGAAGTCCATAAACTCATGAGCGTCGAATTTGGCAATATCTGGGCTCCGGTTGTTTCTGGACAGATTTCGTCGCATGCGATCGACAATGCGCCGATCGCCAGCAGTGGCGCGCCGTTTCCGGTAGTCACGTTCTCTCACGGGCTCGGCGGCATGGGATTCGAATACACAGTGCTGATCGAAGACCTGGTGAGTCACGGATATGTCGTAGCCGGCATTGACCACACGTATACGGCGAAGGCGGTCTGGTTTCCAGACGGCAGAGTCGTTACTCAGCGCAACGATTCGCCGCCTGCCGGACTCTCCCAATCCGAGCGCATGAAGTGGATGATGAAACAAGTTTCGATCGGGATCAGCGAGGGCGCAGCCGACGTTCGCTTCGTCATCGACCGCATGACGCAGCTCAATCGCGACAAGCAGCAATTCGCGCTGGCCGGCGCTATAGACCTGAAGCGGATTGCCGCCATGGGACACTCGGCTGGAGCGGAGTTTGCCGCTCGCGCCTGCCAGCAGGACTCGCGCATTCATGCCTGTGTCGACCTCGACGGGGGCATGGTCCCCTTCGCCGCTCTTCCGATCTACGACGACGATCGAACCATGCGCCAACCGCTCCTGTTCCTTGAGGCTTACCATCCGGACAACAACATGGGCGGCACACCCGATCAGATTGCGGAATACAAGAAAGTCAAGGAACAGCAGCTTCAGGCACTGCGCCCGGGTTCGTACGATGTCGTGTTGCACTCACCGGGGATCGCTCACCCGAGCTTCAGCGATTGGCCACTTCTTTTCCACGGCCAGGATGGATTTCCCGAAACGCCAATCGTGCTGCACAACCTCGATCTCATCACGCAATTCATTCGAGCGTTTCTCGACATGACACTTCTCGGCGAAAAGCAGCCTCTGTTCGATGGCCATACTTCTCCTGTTCCGGAAGCCATCGTCACGGCATATGGCCACTGATTCCGAGGCTGTCGATAACAGACCAATGCGCTCAACTAAGAGCCAATTGTGGGAGCGCTAGCCTCAATTCCGCTATAGCTTCTTGACCACAAAATTCCCATTTTGGGAACAATCAAATTGAACTTCGTCAAAAGCTTCATCACGGCGCCATCCTGTCGCTATAGCAAAAACAAATTGGCAGAATGGAGTGTCGCACCGTTATAGCACCGCAAGTCTTGAACCAGACAGTGGTATATGCGCCAGCCAATTAACTGCCAAATGCCATCACCATTTCTCGATGAGCGCTTCAGCGATTATGTGTCTAATGACGCCGACTTGGTCCGTGTACCACACTTTCCGCAATGTCGAATCATGCTGCATCCACAGGAGGCTTTATTGCCGTGGATGCAGCCGGCAGGGTGAAATAGAACGTCGCGCCGCGTCCGACTTCGCCGTTGGCCCATATCCGGCCGCCGTGTGACTCGACAATGGACTTGCTGATAGCCAGTCCCATGCCGCTGCCTTCCTGCTTAGTAGTAAAGAATGCATCGAAAATCTGTTCTGTTTTGTCGGGGGACAATCCAATACCTGTATCACTGACTGAGATCAGTACTCTGTGGTCCTGATCAAGTTGCGCCTTGATCGTAAGAACTCCGCCTGTCTCCATCGCCTGAATGCCGTTGAGCATAAGGTTCATGAGCACCTGCTGCATTTGCACACGATCTGCCATAACTCCAGGGAGCCCGTCGGCAACATCGATATGGATCGTTACGGAACGGCTAATCGCCTCGTTGTGCAGAATCACCAACATCTCACTGATGACCTGGCTTACATCAACTGTTTCCATCCGTGAGGAGCCCTTCCGGTACAGCGAGCGGACGTGGTCGATGATATCAGCTGCACGTCTGGCGTCCCTTGCCATTTCCAATGCAGCTTCTCGCGCATCCAAAACATCGGGCTGATCCCGATCAAGCAATCGCGCGCACGCTTCAGCGTTAGTAACTGCGGCTCCAATTGGCTGTTTGATTTCGTGTGCGAGCGAGGCGGTCAGTTCGCCCATCGTGCTCACTCGGTTTACGTGAGCCAGATCTGCCTGTAGCCGCTCGGCGCGCTTACGATCCTCTATATCAGTCGCCACAGCGCACCACTTCACAATCTTGCCTCGCGCATCGCGCAGAGGCTGCGCCCGCGTCTCAAACCAGCGATAAATCCCATCGCAGCCGCGCCGAACTCGCGCCTCATAAGCCAACGGTTGACCCGCAGTCTGCGCCGCGCGCCATCCCTCGTTGACGCGGTTGAGATCATCAGGGTGAATGGTCTTCTCCCATCCTGACGCTGACGCTTCTTCCCGGCTCAATCCTGTGTATTCGAGCCAACCCCTGTTCGTAAAAGTGCGGTTACCGTTGAGGTCGGCAACGAATGCCAGAGCCGGCATGGTTTCTACTGCGTCGCGGAACTTCTTCTCTTGCTCCTGCAACTGGTGAACACGTATTTGATAAACGGCCCAGAGCAGCATGATGAAAGTCAGAATGTAAAGCCCTCGGAACCAAATCGTCTGGTACCAGGCGGGCGCGATGTTGAAGTCTAAATGCGCGCCCTCGTCATTCCAGACTCCATCGTTGTTGCTCGCCATCACACGAAACACATAATGCCCTGGCGAAAGGTTCGTGTAGAACGCTTGGCGACGGACCCCGGCGTCCACCCATTGCGCATCCGAACCTTCCAGCTTGTATCGAAATCGGACGCGCTCCGGAAACGCCAGGCTCAGAGCTGTGTAATCGATCGTCAGGTCTCGTGTGCGGGGAGGCAGTTTCAACCCCGCCGACGACGTGTAGCGAACCTCGTTCGCTGTGATCGAGCGAATGACGACGGGCGGCGGAAGAAGATTTTTTGGCATGTGGGCAGGATTGATCCAGTCCACACCGGCAGAGGTTGAAAACCAGATACGCCCATCCGTTCCCTGGACCGCGGTTGGGTACGGTGGTGTCTGTTGAACTGCTCCGGTTAGCCCATCGTGTTCGTCGAAAACCTTGTACTGAACTCGGACGGAAGGATCTTTGAGGAATTTTGAAACCGTAGTTTCAGGAATAAACACCACACCTCGTTGTTCACTCAGAAAGAGGTCGCCTGCAGCGTCCTCCTGAATTCCTGAGACGCCGTGGAATGCGTCATTGTCCGCTGGAATCGCGGCGCGAAAGCGGTCTCCTTCCCAAACAGCCAATCCGCTCTCTCCACCAATCCAGATATGACCTTCATGGCCTGTGATTGCCATGACAGACCCGACGTCTAAACCATCTTTCGCCGAGAAGGTCCGAACCTTCGTGCCGTCTATCACCAGGACGGTGCTGTCGGTAAAGCCGAACCAAATGCGGCCATTCGCATCGGTGAATGTAGCCCGCGCCCGTTTTCCAGCCACCGCCGGCGGCGTCTCAAACCGCTCCCATTGTCCATTCTTCAAAAAGAAAAGACTACGCGGTCCATTTCCTACCCAGAGCGTTCCCAGGCGATCTGCGGCCAGTACCGTGCCGAGCCAGGGATCGTGAATACTGGCTGAAGTCCTCGCAAACGTGGTTAGTTTTCCCTGTTCAAGCCGTAATACGCGGAAAACAGTGAAGCCGCCGGCCCCCCTGGCACTATCCAAAAGCCAAAGCGTGCCATGCGCATCTCGCAAACCAGACAGGATGGTCGTATGCCATAAAACGCCCTTCCACGAATTTCCCTCAATTCGGCCGAGCGCGGCGCTTACAGAGCCCACCCAGATGTCGCCGCCGTTTCCAGCGACCAATGCCTTCAGAGCGAACTTCGCCGGCAGCGGGATCGGAACCAGAGCACCCCTGCGGAACCGGTCGAGCCCGGCTGATGTACCCACCCAAATGCTGCCTTCCCGATCTTTCAGAATGCATGTTGCATAATCACTGGTCAGTCCATCCTTGGTGGTGAAGCTCTCGAGGGCATCGCTAAACTCGCCAATCTTTTGACCGTTGAGGCGGTCCGGATAAGGAACACGCCGCATTCCGTCGCCGATGGTGGTGATCCATAAACTGCCGTCATCATCGAAGAGGATCCCGACCGATCCCACCTGAATCTCGGGCTCAACACTATGGCTGTTTGCAGGGAGCAGGATAGGACGAACCGACCTCGTCGTTTCCGCCATCCATAATGTGTCACCGGGTGAGTCAACGATCTGGTACGTTTGCCCTATCTTGATTCCGGTCGTTTGAAACTTTCTGGATCCGCGTGGCAAAAAGAGCACCGCTCTCTCCGAAGCAACCCAGAGAGTCCCACGACGATCAACGAAAAGGGCCGCTGCCCTGCCGCTTGGATAACCCCAATCGTTTCCGACTTGTTGCCATCGATTATGGTCGAAACGAGCCAGACCTCCCTCGGTTCCGGCCCAGATCGTTCCGTCCCGGTCCTGCACCAGCTTCGCCACTCTTCCCGAAGGCAATCCGTCCGAATTCGTGTAGTTGGTGTTCCTCGAACCTCGTAGCCGGCTCACACCCTTATCGCGAAAGCCGATCCACAGGTCTCCATTTGGGAGCGCCAGCAGCGAGGTGACGAAGGAGGAAGGAAATGCCGGTCCGGATTGCGGCTCATACCGTTCGAAAGTGATGCCATCAAACCTGTAGAGGCCCTGCATCGTTCCGAGCCACAGAAATCCGTCGGGTGTCTGCGCTAGAGCATAAACATTACCCGGGGCGCCGTCCTTTGCCGACCAGCTCGTGTGTACGAACTGACCGATCGTACGATCGACCTGTTCGGCGTGCAGCCAGCCAGGATTCAGCAATATCAGCAAGGCCGATAGGATCTCGAAGCCGTGGAGAATGGATTTCGTCATCTACCTGGTGTTCCGCAAACGCGAACCTCCCCTCCGAAGCTGTTCTCTAAAAATCGCCGATCGGGCGCTTGCATCTCCTATTCCATAAAAGATGAAGCCAATCCGCAAGTTCTGGTGGCGTTTACTCTCCCTTTATCGAAATTTTTCTGGAACAGCAGCTGGGCAATTTCGCCCGGAACCGCCTTGGGACGACGGCTCGCGGGGAGGTTTCGGCCTCTTAACTGCACATTCCCATTGTGGGAACCACTGGAGCAAATAAGTATTCATTGCAACAAATACCTACCTGCAGCTGCGCCCTGATTACGCTGAAATCGTCAACTCGATGAATCACCACTTGAGCATCTGCAACTTCAGACTGCGGATCGAGATTGTGGCTGAATATTGGGTAGTGTCTCAGTTTGAATTTTCACAGCTCGGAGCAAAGCGTTAGACTGAGCGCATGGGGAACAAAGACAAAGGTAAGCGCGAAGTGAAGAAGCCCTCAAAGAAGCAACCAAAAGCGGCACCCGCGCGCAGACGCGAGGATTTCAACCAGGCGGCTGCGCGGATTGTACGAGAAGCCACGGATAGATAACTTTAGCTTTCCGAAAGTTCTTCGTCTGGGAATGGCAGTTCTAGGGTGTTCCCGCGTTTTGGTAAGACCCGATCTACCAGCTTCACATACCTATTCCAGCCGAATCCGCTATTGATTGCTAACCTTTGGAACATCATCAGCGAATACAAATGTTGTGCCAGCATCGGATTTCCAACATCTTCCGATAGCCATTGATGAAATTTATTGGGTCTATGCCCCTTTTCATCCGGAGGGCTTTTCTTTTCCAATTCTTCAAGCAGGCCCGGGGCAATGCGTTCGTAGACAAGATCGCGAGTATAGTGCGCCACAACGCTGTATCTGTTTTTCTGCATACCAGGCCAGCGCCAGCCCTTAAGCTTGTAGATGTTCTCATAAAACTCATCAGGAAACCGCTTTACCCAAGCAGCCAATTCCTTGCGAATCAGTTTTTGCAAATAGACTTGTAGAGCATCCTGTGGACGAATCCCTTGGTATCCCGTCACTTCGTCAATGACCGCAATGATCCCGACTTTTGCAAAAGAGCGGATGACGATTTCTGCTGCCGTCGCATATTTGGCCTGACTCGCGAGAAGCAATTCCTTGTCGTTTGCTTGGAGGATGATCTGGCACGCATCTATCAAGGTCGTAGCCTCATAGCCGTATGCGCTAAGACCTCCGGTAGGTGGCATAAAAACAATCGGCTCTGTCATGCGCAAGGATAAGTCTTTAGAAACAGAGAGTTTATCCTCAATCTTCTCGATAATTCGAGCCGTTCTGTGCGCACCGCTCGACCCGCCTGATGTGGACATGCCTATCGTGGTCTGCATTCCACGTTGACTGATTAGGCGCGTACCATCCTCCAATACGAACACGGGAATTTTTACGCCGCCAATGTCTAAGAATCCTGAATGCGTGGCTTTTGGCAATGGCTTCTCGCTCCATCGTGCTAGCGCAGCTTTCTTAGCGATTTCGGCCCGCTTTTCGGGAGTAAGAGATTCCGCTCTTGCTATTCCGCCCTTAGCCTTGCTTGAAGCCCCCAGTTTCATGCTTGCTCCTTTTATTGAAATAATGCTTGCATTATTAACATGCAAGCATGTATTGTCAAGATGCTTGCATAAGGAAATCGGATGAATTGCTTGGGTATGGCGAAGCGGATTCAGATAGTTTCGGCACTCGTAGAAGGAAATTCTCTCAGAGCGACAGCTCGGATGACTGGCGTAGCTATCAACACAGTCATGAAGTTATTGGTGGATATGGCTGTGTTTGTGCCGCTTTCCATCATCGCAACGTGCGCGGGCTGCGCGTCCGCCGTCTTCAATGCGATGAGATTTGGGCATTCGTTGGAGCCAAAAAGAAGACAGCCACTCCTGAGCAGAAACAGCAGGGGTGGGGTGACGTTTGGACATGGACGGCGATTGATGCGGACACTAAGCTGTGCATCTCATACCTCATTGCAATGCGAGATAAGGGCAGCGCGTATGAGTTCATGCAGGACTGTGCGGAGCGAATTATTGGCCGTCCACAAATCACGACAGATAGCCTGAAATCCTATCCCGACGCGATAGAAACTGCATTTGGCTCAGAAGTGGATTACGCGCAAATCCATAAGATTTACGGCGCTCCTTCAGATGAGGAACAGCGTCGCTATAGCCCGGCAACCTGCATCGGCTGCGATATGAAGACCGTCAACGGCAATCCCGATCCGGCGCACGTCAGCACGTCTTATGTAGAACGCCAGAACTTAACCATGCGGATGAGCATGAGGCGGTTTACCCGACTCACAAACGCTTTTTCTAAGAAGGTAGAGAACCGCGGCCATGCGGTTGCGCTTCACTTCATGCACTACGATTTTGCCGCATTCACAAGACTTTGAGAGTAACGCCAGCAATGGAAGCGGGTTTGACTGACCACGTTTGGAGCCTTGAAGAATTGGTCTCGTTGCTGGACAGAAATTCAAACTGAGACACTACCGAATATTGTTGTTGCGGCGGAAGCGATTTTCCGGATCGTAGGTCGCTTTGACGGCGGAAAGCCTGGCGTAATTGGCGCCATATGCTTCGGGAACGCGAGCGGCGTCATCCTGATCGAGAGCGTTGACATACACCGAGCCTGCTGACCAGGGCTGCATGGCAGAGTGGAACTCACGCGTCCAGTCGATGTGGCGCTTGTCCTCATTGGGATCGCTCCAGATGCTGATCAGGACGAGGTCAAAAGCGGCAGTCCGGGATGAAAAAGGAGTTGCATCGACTGCAACGCGAGACACGGCTCCGTGGCCATTTTCGAGAATTGCGAGCGAGCGCGGCGAGGTGCTGGTTTCGGCGTATCGCACGAATGTGTCTATCGCGTCATCCGGAAGCTCGCTGAGGAAGCGGCTTTTCCAATAGCTGCGGAGACCAAATGGAGCTACTCCGTCGATCATTTGCTGCATGGCAGTGTAGGGCATCGCGGCGACGAGATCGGCGATTGGCGAGCCGAATTTCCGAAGCGGCTCGAGAACACGCTCTCCCTCGGCAAGGTCTCCACACCACGCGGGAATGAGAGCGACGACGGGATTTCCGTCGGGCGTGCAGAGGGCCCCGGCATAAACGATGAGTTCATCCGGCAAACCAGACATGACGAAATCGCGGTAGAACCTGAGCACGTCGCGGGCGTGGGCCAGGGGATGCAGAACCATGCCTGAGATAACAGTGGTGATTGGGTACATGCGATAGGTGATGGAGGTGACAACGCCGAAGTTTCCGCCGCCGCCCTTGAGGGCCCAGAAGAGGTCGGGATGCTCGTCTGCGTTTGCGCGGACAAACTCGCCGCTAGCCAGGACGATGTCGTAGGAGAGGGTGTTGTCGCAGACCAGGCCGCATTGCCCCATCAGCCATCCAACGCCGCCTCCAAGTGTGAGACCGGCGATACCGGTGGTTGAAATGAGTCCGCCCGTAGTGGCGAGGCCGTATAGCGCGGTCTCGCGATCAAACTCACACCATGTGAGGCCAGTCTGGGCGGTTGCGGTGCGGTTTGTGGGATCGACGAAGATGCCTTTCATTGTGGAGACATCAATGATCAGGCCGTCATCCAGCATGGCAAGACCGGCAGCGTTGTGCCCTCCACCGCGAATCGCGGGGTAGATGTTCTGATCGGCGGAGAATTGAACGGCTGCCCTAACGTCTGCCGGTCCGGTGCAGCGCGCAATGGCGGCAGGTTTGCGATCGATCATCGCGTTCCAGATGATGCGGGACGCGTCGTACTCGGGCGAACCTGGTGTAAGAATCTGTCCTCGGAAATTGGATTTAAGTGATTCAATATTCATGTCGTTCTCCGGGTGCGGCGAATGGTATCACGGGCTCCAGTGATTGACATGAGGTATTTTGCCGGCGAGTGTCGATCACTTTCCGAACTAAACCAAATGGATCGATCCAATGGATACGAAGCAGTCGCGGAAGGACTCGCCGGTTGTCAGCGATTCCGCCAAAGATTTTTGGTCGGCGGTCGTCTACGACAATCAGACGCGCTCACTCTTGCGGACCGATCAGCAATTCCCCAGCGTGAGCAGTCATACCAAAGGACTCAAGGTCGATCCATACGGTTCGGTTGACATCTACTTTGGCCCTAAAGCTCCTGCCGGTTATGAACAACAGGGTGCAGACGATTCCCGGCAAAGGCTGTTTTATCCTCTTCCGCCTCTATGGTCCGCTGGAGCCGTGGTTCGACAAAACCTGGAAGCTCCCCGACATCGAGAACGTGCAATAAACACCAGTATGGCAATCTTGACAGGATTGCTAAACTAGGTAAGAGAGTAAGGGAAAAGCCCGCTAATCCAGGCGGGCTTTTGATTTATGGTTTCAGGGAAATAGAGATGACGCTAACTATCCTGTTTTGGAAGAACTTACCAAACATGGGGGGAGGGCAGCAGCAATAGAAAGGCGATCGTGAAGAGGTTGCTGTTTCGCAGAAGTATAGCTTCAGGAGTCTACTCTGAGCGAAGCCAGATAGAGCCATAAGCACAGTGCGGTTTAGCCGATAAGATAACGGTTTCAGGAGTTTCCTAAGTCTCTTCTTTTGGAGGAACTTGCAGGAAAGATAAGGGGGTGCCTACTGCGGCCCGGCCACATGCTGCTGATACGGCTCTACAGAAAGCAGGTTTCCCAACACCGTTCGCTCCTGCGGCGAGAACTGCTGCTGGAAACGGGCCGAATTCAGAATTGATTGCCGCTGGTCAGGGGGAACTGCGCGCAGGTCCTGAAAGGCGCGCTTCATCTCGGTCTGGCGGTCAGCCGGCATCTGATGGAAGGCCTGTGATGCGCCGCGCACTCCAGCCTTCTGCTCCGGTGACAGGCGCTCAAACATTTCCTGCCGCTGCAGCATCCTCTGGCGCTGCTGCGGTGGGGCGCTGTTTAGGGTGTGCATCCGGTTGATAAGCCGCTGCTGCTGGTCCTGGGGCAGAGTTTTGAAGCCCGGCTCCTGGCGCAGCGCGTTTTCCCGCTGCTGCGGCGTCATGTTCTGGTGCTGATTCAACCACTCCGGCAAATGACCCGCTTGTACCTGCCGGTTGTTGAACTGCTGAGCGTTGTATTGCGGGCGCGCTTCCGGCGTAGGCTGCTGCCGCATCTCGTTCTGTGGTGGGGGAGTTTGTTGATGCGGCTCCTGCCTCGGCGGCTTGTATCGAGGCGCCTGCGTGTGTGGGGCCTGCGCATGCGGATGCCCGCCTCCCTGCTGACGGGCGAAAGCTGAAGCTGAAAAGGACGTAAACCCGATCGCGAGCGCGCAGACTACAGGCAGAAAGACGCGACCCTTGCGCCGTTTGTCCGTGCTTCTCTGCTCTTTCCGTGCTCGCATCGTAATGGTTTCCAAGGCGTGTTCGTTACCGTTTGCGCGGCAGGACCATCTGCTGAAAATCCCGTGGCCGCCGCGCCGTTTTTCATGCTCCGCTCTCCGTCCTACAGATTGGGCGACGAACTGCCACTGTCGTCCTGATCGTTCTGGTCCAGAGAGTTTAACTGCTGAAACACCTGCGCATTGTCGTCGAGTGACTTCAGATCTTCGACCGTAGCCGAGGTTTTTGCCGGCGTCGAATGTGACGACATCAACCCGGCATAAGTTCCTCCGCCAATGATAATCAAAAGCGCCAGCGCGCCCACCGCAATGGGCCGCAGATGGGTATTGCTTCCGAAGAGCAGCCTCGCGCGCACCCGTTCCAGCATCCCGGCAGGCTCGGCCCGCTGCTCCTCTCGCAAGCGTACCGCCAGCTTCGAATCGAAGTACGACGACGGCTCGGGCGCCTGCCACTCGTCCATTAGCTTCATCGTGGCTTCGAGCGTTACCAGCTCCTCGCTGCACGCGGCGCAGTCTTCCAGGTGGTTGCGCACATCAACCGGCACCGACTCTGGGTCAAAGAGCAGGTTGGCCAGGTTCGCTTTTACTTTCCGGCAGATCATAGTTCCCTCATTGCTTCTTTAAACGAATTCCTTCAGCCTCTCGCGCAGCGATTGATACGCGCGAAAGAGGAGTGACTTGGTGGCGGACTCGCTCAGCTTCAACACGTCGCCAATTTGCTTGTAGTCCATCCCCTGGTACTTGTGCATCAGAACCGCCATCCGCTGTCGCTCCGGCAGCGCCATCACATGCTGGCGAATAGCCCGCATCCGCTCGTCACGAACAAGGTCGTGCTCCACCGAGGGCGTCGAATCGGCCACGTCCGGCGTTGTTCCAGTCTCCGGATCGGGTTGGTCGAGATACACATTCTGCGCCGCCCGCTCATGCTTTGTATCGCGGGCGTGGTTCACACCCAGGTTCGTGGCGATGCGGTAAAGCCAAGTCGTGAACCGCGCCTCGGCCCGGTACGTCTGGCGTGAGCGGTACACGCGCAGGAAAACTTCCTGCGCCAGTTCCTCAGCCACTGCCTGGTTATGCACCATGCGGAACATGAAGTGGATGATGGGCTTGCGGTATTTCTCGATCAGATAATTGAAGCCCTGATCGTCCCCTTCGCTTACCCGCAGCATGATCTCCGCGTCAGTGAGCGCGCTCCAGTCGGCGACTCGTTCGCGCGTTACGGCCTGCTTACGAGTACCCTTCAACAGCGGTCCATCCAAAACCCGGTCCAGAGCAATGGTTGCCATACTTTTACGAACACTGGAACCATCCTCAGGTTGCGGAGAAGATGTATTTTCTTCAGTGGATTCGGCAGCCTCATGGGAAGACGCACCGTCGTCCGCCGGATGGCGGAAAAAATCGTCCGAAAGCGGGCCTGGATCGCGAAAAACCATGGGAACTTCAGTCCATCTGATTGTAAACAGATGCCGTCATCGCGCGGCATGGCGTTTGGCAGGCAGCCATACAGGTGATACTCTACCTAGAGTCTACCCACCCGATCCGGGCGCATAACTCAGCGGTAGAGTGCCACCTTCACACGGTGGAAGTCGTAGGTTCGAATCCTGCTGCGCCCACCATGGAATCAATCACTTACATGATTAAGGGATTTTGGATCAGGGTCCATTAAGGGTCCAATTGTTCCGGAGCCCTCTTGCGGTCCCGGCCAGAGCATCTTCACAACCCGGCTTTGTGCCAGACGTTTCGCCGGACTGACAGCTTGTGTGTAGATGTCCATTGTGATCTGACTCGAAGCATGGCGGAGCAATTCCTGAACAGTCTTAACGTCCTCTCCGTTTGCCTTGAGGAAAGTGGAATAAGTGTGCCGGAAAGTATGAAATCCAACTCGTTTGGTTATACCCACACGTTTCGCGGCAGGTTGAATGTAGTTCTGCAAGATAGCGTCCGGCCACCACGGCTGTTTCCCTCCCGTCGAACTGCTGGCAAAGACCCAGTCTTCCCGGCGAGGAAATTCCGAGCACTGGCGCCAGCTATAGAGTTCGTCTGCGACCCAAGGATCAAGAGGAAGCGGGCGCTTGGACGCTTCAGTCTTACAAGGACCAACGACCTGACGAAAGACTGACCGGGTCACGTTGATCTCAAGTCGCTCGAAGTCGATGTCCCCCCATCGGAGGCCAAGCAACTCGCTGCGTCGCAGGCCTGTAATGGCATCGAGCATGACCACAGCTCGTTCCCGCGGAGTAAGCGCGGCGAAGAGAGCCTGGATTTCCTCGATCTCCAAGACATCCGGAATGTGCAACCTTTTAGCGCTTTGCCGAACAAGTGTCACAGGATTTTTTCCCTGAGACAGCCATTCATAGCGAATTGCGTGATTGAAGAGTGCACTCATAATATTTCGAATTTTTGCTTTTGTTCCTGGAGCTAGATTCTGCCCGTTGGACTTTTTCAAACCCCGCAGCCACTGCTCAATTGCAATTGTGCGGACTTCCCGTAAATTGGTCGTGCCCCATCGAGGCAATATCCAATGATCGAGAAAATAGGCGTATGCAATGCGAGTGGAATAAGCCTTGCCTTCCCAATCAGTGCTTGCCTTAAGCTCGCTTTCCTTGAAATGGTGAATGAGATCAGACACGGTGATTGGGTTCTGAATCTGCCGTGGCTTCTCCTGGTTGATGGTTATACGCAACGCACTTGCGGCCTGTTGTGCTTTCGACTCAGTTGGATATTCTTCAACCGTGCCGACAACGGTCTTGCGGCGAATTTGCACTCCGCTCGAATCCGTTTCTCGCCAACGAAGAACCCAATAGTCCGGGCCGCTCTTCCGGCGTTCGCGCTGCAAACTTCCTTGCTGAAATCGTGTCCGCTTGAACAAGGTCTGCTCCTGTCATGCGGCACGGATGGCTTATTCAAAGATAAGCCAGCCATGCGCCAAAAGAATAGAACAAAGCGCACGCTAGCCGGCACGGTATTGAGAACAAAGCCATTCCTGGAGGTCAGAGGCGCGGAATCGCCAAAGCTTGCCAATATGTGCCGCTCGGACTTCGCCGCGGCGGGCCATCTTCTTAAGTGTTTTCGGATGAATACTGAGAAGACGTGCGGCCTCCAAACTATCGAGAAGCGGTTCAAATTCAGAAAAATTGTATGGAACGCGATCGCTCAATCGAGCGGTTTGTGGGAAAAATGCAGGTATCATAAGTCCTCCTGTGGAGAAATAATGACCGCGTTTTCCACAGGTGTCCAAGACCTAGATCAACAGATTTGATAGCTCAAAGGCATCGAGTCGGCAGCGCCTACCTGCTAGGCATTTTGTGGAATCTAAAGGTGCGTGAAAGCGCTTGGCAAAGTGACTTTCTTAACTTCGCAACGACTGGGAGGATCTGATTGTCAAAAAGCGTATTTATGAACCTAGCAAGCTATGTGACATCTCATTTAGACGACAGCAGGATAATGGGAGATGAAGACTGGAGACCCAAAGAATTCAACGACTATTACCCGTGTAGTCCCATCTCAAATGCAGCGACGTGCAGCTTACTTCTCGACGGCAAGCGATTTCAAGCTGGGCATTCTCGAAGATTGAGCGAAAGAGCTGCTCGCTTGCCCGCAGCTTGTCTTGCTCCTCGGACTGTAGCCGATCAATGCACGCGTAGCCCGGTTGATGAATATGCAGTTTCCTTGCAAATCAATACCATAAACGCCCCTTTTACAGCACGGTGTTTATCAAAACTCTTGCCGTTTATGTTTAGTTTGAGGGAAGGATCGATCGATGGTAACTGTCACTTGCGACAAGCCGACGCCTGCGAAAGCCGGAGGCTCGGACCACCTTCTCAGTTATATGTGTGCAACGTCCGTCCGAAAAATGCGGCTGCTCCGAGAAGAGCAGCCACATTCTAGTCAGCATGCCGTAGTTGACAAGATCGGCCTATTGCGACGAGGGCGCTGCCTTAGCCTTCTTAGCCTTACTCGTTACCGGGCCTTCCGTGACCGCCCTTTCGTCGTTGATTCGTCAACCGTTTGTGTTCCTTCCCCACTGAAGCTGGCACCTTCGGGGACGAAATAGAGCTTCGCGCTCTTGCTGCCGTGCGCACCTGTGCGCGCTTCTATCCGTGATGGATCAATCTGTGCCTGACTCTCACCCGACGTGAGATAGTATTTGACGTTCACGGCACGCTGACCGTCGATATTGCTGACCTTCGCGACTTCCTCGTCCTCTGCGTAGCCGACTACGACTAACCTTCCATTCGGCTCACGCTGGAGCCGCAGGGCAACTTCATCCAAAACCGCCTTGCACTCGTTGTCCACGCGCGCTGTCTTTCTGGGGTCGTTAAAGTTGCAGGCACCAACCTCCTGGGCCTCAACCACTGTGACTGGCGGGGCCAGCACATTCACCATGGCTGTGCATGAGGTGCTCAGGTTGCGATCATCTACAACATTTGCCGTTACAGTAACGGGGCTGCCTGGAGTGACACCCGCAGTGCTGAGCGTTGCCGTATTGCCGGTGCCAGAGGCATTCCCCGATGTCGCAGTGTAGGAATAGGTCAATGGACGTCCGTCAGGACTGCTCGCTGTTACTGTGATCGTTGCCGGGGAGCCGGGTTGTACCGTGGTTGGATCCGCCGAGCAACTCGCCATTGGTGGCTGCGGCGTCTTCACCGCAAAACTCGCGCTGCAGGAGGCAGTGTTGTTCTTCTTCTGCTTCGCGTCCGTGGCAGTTCCGGTCACGGCATAGCTGCCCGGAGCCAGATTGGCTGTATTCAAATTCGCTGTTGTTCCCGTACCAGAGGCCGTTCCACCCGTGCTGCTCCAGTTGTAGGTAACGGTGTGCTTGGGGTTGAAGTTCTGAGTGCTGATAGTCGCCGTTACGGGATCTCCGGCCATAATCTCCGTTGGTTGAACGGAGCAGCTTGCTGTAGGCGGTATCGGAGGTGCTCCACCAAACGTAAAGTCTATGCCCGCAAAATACCGGAAGTTGTTCTGGCTTCCTGTGTAGCTTGTGCCGTTGACGCCGAATCGCGTCAGAAGATAGTCAACCTGCACCGGACGGGCACTGATATGCGGCGTGAGCTTGATATCAAGGCCACCGCCGGTCGCGAAAGCAAACGCATTGTTATTGCTGGAGGCATTTGTTGTTCCATTGTTCGCATCATAGAGCGAAGCGTACAGGTTGCTGTGCGCCGCTCCAACCAATACTTCTCCAAACGGCTGAAACACACCCGTATGCTTCTTGATCTGTGGCCCGAACATATACGTGAACACGTTCCCGTTCACATTTCCTGTATAACCGAGCGCGTGAAGCTTGCTGGTCAGGCTGCTGCTTTGTGTATATCCCATAAAGTCCGCTTTAATCCCCAAATACGGACCAAAGTTGACATCGAATTCACCGCCACCACCGAACACGTTAAAGCTGGTGATCTGCGAGAAATCAGGATGGACGTTGACCATGGAAAACCCAACGGGCACCTCTACCTTGGGAACATCCTGACCCAATGCCGCATACCCCGATAGTGCCATGACAGCTAATAGCAAACGCCTCTTCATCACCACTCTCCTTTGCTCAACGGTCAGCATCTTGGGGTAATCAGGACAGTCACGTGTCATAAGATTTCGACATGTCTTTGTAACATCGTCCGCGGCCTATCCGGCTCGACGTTACTCCGTTTGGCATGCGCGTCACATCATCTGCAGACCACTTTGCACCAAGTAGTTAGTGCCGCCTACTGTCACATGTGTCAGTCGTCGACAAAAGTCCTGTCTAACTGTCCAAAGTGACAGTTACAATTGGCTTTCGAACGCGTTTAGATAGCGCTGCGCGACAAAAGTAGTAGTGAGCATGTAACGTTACGACACTATCTTTGCTGAATGACTGAGTCTTGGCTTCATGGTGCAAGAGCAGCTCAACACAGCCCTGTCATCGGGTGCACAACGACGACGATTGATAGGAGGTGAAATGGAAATGAAAACTGTGTTTCAACTACCTGTACTCGCCAATATGCGATTCGCCGTTCTTCTTATCCTCACTTCTGCGCCATTAACGCCACCTGTCCGGGCGCAAGCCCCTGTTTTCACGGTTACGAAGGAAGATAGTTCGGTTAATTTCTCCGTAAAGGCTTCGGTTGCTATTGCCGGTAAGTTCGACAAGTGGGATGCAACTCTAACATTTACTTCCCCGGATGCTACGACAGGTGTTTTAGACATTAAGGCTCAAGCGGCGAGCGTCAATACGGGAAGCGGCTTCAAGGACGACAAGCTAAAAAGCAAGGACTTCTTCAACGCAGATCACGATCCGTTCATCACGTTTCACTCGACAAAAGTTGTTCAGACTAGCCCAAATACATTTGACATACCCGGTACTTTCACGATTCGCGGCGTTTCGAAACCAGAGACTCTGACCCTCACGGCTTCCGGTGAGGGAACAGGATCAGGGGAGATCAAGGGGACTATGGCTTTTGACCGCAAAGATTACGGGATGAACAGCGGCATCCCCTTCATCAAGATCGCCGACCGCGTTGAGGTAGATGTGGACCTTCACGCGAAGCGCGTCAGTGGGCCTCCTCTCGTCTTTAAGAAAGAGTGATCATTCCCACGAGGCGGCTGTGCACGCCCATGCCACAATGTTACACGCAGTCCACCACATACCATAAAACCGTTGCCACGCACGCCGCGGGCGGTAGAAGACGGCGATCAACCGCTCTGCCCCGAAGACTGGTTGTAGTTCGGTAGCCCCAAAAAGGAATAAGCGTAACGAACACAAACTCCAAGAGAGTCGAAATTCCCATACATTTGTTTGGCTTAGGCAGCTTGCGATCGTACAAGTTCAGACATGACGACTTATTTTTTTCGCCCTCTCGCTTATTGTGCATGGAGCGATTGAGACAGGCTCATCAGATTCTGCGGAGCCACGCGAATGATGCCTCGGCGCGGGCTATCAATATCGGCTATGAGAAAAAAGGCGATCGATACAAGCACTGGCACAACCGTGAAGAGCACGGCTCCCCTCTGGTGCGCACTATAACCAATCAATATGCAGCAGCAGCCAGCCAGCGCTGCCATCAGGCTCCACGCGCCTGCTGGAATGCGATTCCACCAGGCAGCCTGCGTGTATCCCTGCCAATTCAAGACATCGTTCATCCCAGAGACTACGAGAGCGACTACAGGGTTCGGCGCTGCCGCGGCGACACTCTGGACGGTGGACCACAGTTCGGCCTGCAGTTGTGCTGTCTCTTTGTCGACAATTTCAAGCTGACGCGGATCACGGCTCGTATAGAACAGCAGTCGCCGATCAAGATACTGGGGTAGCAACTGACGAAGTCTCGCGGCCTCGGCGGCAGGGAGCAAATCTGCCCGGATGTACTCTGTACCAATTGCGTTTGCCTCTTCCTCTTCATAATTCTTGCGTTGATCGTAGCGGCTTACGGCCAAAGAAAAGCTGAATCCGATGATGAGGGCGAGCAGCGTCAGGCTTGCGCTGACTACAAGATCGAGATCCTGTCTTTCCTCCTCTTTCACAGGCTGCAGACGGCTGGCCAGGAAAGAACCTACCTGCACTGACAGCAAAAGGGCTGCGAGAGAAAATGCGAAAAGCACGAATGGATGGGTAAATATTCTGGTCACGTTCCGTCCCCTTCTGTCTTTAAATTAGTAGCCGTGAACCAGAATAGTCGTTACGTCAGTTTTGAGTGCTGTTACTTCGTTCAATCAGAATAAGGGCTGTGGACAATTCCAAATGGCCTTCACTCTCGTTAGAGAACATTCCATCAGGGCAAGGAACTGCGGGCGCGAAACCGCGCTCTTGCAGTAGGCTCAGGCTGCCATTGAGCCGACAGCCGACCAGTTTAGGCTGCAGCAGGGACTGATTGATGCGGGCCGCGCCATTCACGGTGCCAACAAGGAGCGCCGCCGCATTCGTCACCAATCCCCAGGATCCCGATATCGTCGCGCCGATCATTACGTGTGGTGGCCAGGTTTGAGGCCCAGATCCTCCACGACGTTTTCATCGAACTCCTTCAGTTCTGCCAGCAATCCTTGGTCTGAGAGATCCAGAGGATGTGAATTCTCCCAGTCATGTTTAAGTACTTCGTGAGTACGGTCGACGATATGCTTGTCCCGAACCTCAATAGCCAGTTCACGCCGGCTGTCGAAGCTGCCGGGCGCGAGATCGAAGTGCCACTGCTCATCGATCAGTAATCCCCAATCCATGACAGAACGTGAATCGGCACCACAGAATCCACTCAATGCTCGCTATCGCGCCAATGCGCGCTACTGTTGATGCGCAGCGGCGATCTCTCCCAACGCGATCGCTGTCTTGGAACGTTGATTCGTGCTCAATTCCAACCCCTTCCTGTTCGCGAGATCCCGCAGCTCGACAAAGGCGGACTGCCCGGCCTCTGGTTTCACCTTCGTTGAGACTTCGAGAACGCGGCCACTCGGCCACTCCCAAAGCTCCAGGCTCAACTTGCCAAACGGCGGTTGCGCGCGCGTTCCCCAACTCGTTGATTTAATCTCCGCGACACGCTTGACACGCCTCCAGTCAATCTGGAGCTTCGAGTCCTCGAGCAGTTTTTTCTGTCCTTCGCTCAACAGTTGGTAGATTTCCTGGCCCGTCTCCGGCACCTCTCCTGCAACGTACCTGTTCTGTACAGAAAAGGACGGATTCTCGACGCCATCGTTCAAATCCACTTCACACTTCCAACGTTCGCGTCCGCCGGATGGATCGAGGAATCTTTCGCCGGGGAAAGGTCGCAGTTTTGCCGTAATGTCAATCTCGGCGCCCTCCCTCAAACGAAGGATCACGCCCTTCGCGAGCAGAGCAAGATCTGGCGTGTCATAAAAGTAGATACGTCCATGCTTCTCCCCCCGAGCCTGAAGGGCCAGAATCGCAGCCTGTACCTGCGTCGGGGAAAGGAGAAGTTTCACCTCTTCGTCGCATGTTTCCTGCCCATGCAGGCTGAAGACAAGCAAGAACGTCACCATCAGAATTACGGTAGAGCGCATGGCAGAAGACATAGCTTGATCCTACCTGTCCTGCACGTGCCGCGGAACCTCCCGCAAAAACGGGGTAATCGGTAACTACGTCGTCCTGTAGCACTGATTGCGGCGGCCCTGGATCTTTTTTCTCGCGTTGGCGAGCGATGGGGAAAGTGACAAGCGGCATTACTTTCCTGGCCGTGCTGCCTATGGAGAATCTTTCGGGCGATCCGAAGCAGGAATTCTTCGCCGATGGGATGACCGACGAGTTGATAACGATGATTGCGAAGAGCACGCCGCTGCGCGTGCTCTCAAAAAGCTGTGATGAGCTCAAGGGAGCGCGAAAACCGGTGCAGGATATTGCCCGCTCGCTCGATGTGGACGCAGTTGTCGAGAGTTCTGTAATTAGAGATTAACCGTCAGACCAAATGCATGGTTGACAATTTTCCAGCCCAGGCGGCGGGCGGTAAGTTCTGCGGTGTGCTGATGCGGTGCGTTTGCAAGTCCCGGGAGGATGTCCGCGAAGTAGTGGCGCACCCAGACTTTGAGCCGGCGGCAGCCTTTCGATGCCGAGAGGATTGCAGCTACGCGGGGTCCGGCCTGTTCGCTGCCGACGTGGATCCAGTTGTTGCGGCCAACTGCGCTCGGCCGCATCGAGTTCTCGGCGCTTAATGCTCAGCTCGAACTCGGGATAAGCGTGTTAGCCTTTTCCAGAGCGCCAGCGTGTAGCGGCATGCCTGGCACGAAATTGAGGAGATGGTGCACCCAGGAAGCGTTGTGTCACTTGTCCTTTTTGTCATGGGCAGGCTTGAGGCCCAGATCCTCCACGACGTTTTCATCGAACTCCTTCAGTTCTGCCAGCAATCCTTGGTCTGACAGATCCAGAGGATGTGAATTCTCCCAGTCATGTTTAAGCACTCGTGAATACGGTCGACAACATGTTTGTCCCGAACCTCGATGGCCAATTCACGCCGGCTGTCGAAGCTGCCGGGCGCAAGATTGATGGAGCCGATAATCGCTCTTTCTCCGTCGGCAAGCAGCACCTTGGCGTGAAGTTTTATGTGCTTGAGCTTGTGAATCTTAACTCCCAAATCCTGAAGTATGCGAAGACCGCTCACGCCTTCGACCAGTTTCTCCTTCTTGAGGTTGTGAGGTGGACGCGCCATGATGTGGATTTTCACGCCGCGCTCTTTTGCCCGGACAATATGTTCGATGATCACCGGGTCCTGATACCGCTCATTCTGCAGCCACAACGATTCCTTTGCCTCGTCAATGAACTTGCCCAGCCGTTGCCGGCCATTCCCTACGCACCAGATAAGATGGGAGCTCTCGCCCGGCGTAAATTCCCCGCGTGTCCAGTCCGCTTCAAAACATTCGATGATCTCATTCACTTCGTGCTTATGGGTGGTAACGATGGCATAGTCGCGCGTCTCCGTCAGGTTCTTGGTCTGCCAGTTGAGCGACTTAACAAATGCAGTCTGGTCGTCGACCACCATGGACTTTTCATGCGTAACATCGAAGGCAGGATTGCTGTCGATGACCTCGACCCCAGCGGCTAGAAGTTGGCTTCGCGTTTCGTCATTCTCTTTCTCGCCGCTTCGCCGCGCGGGATTCAGCATTATCCGCACTTTCACTCCACGCTGGTGCGCATCGATGACCGCCTGGATGAGCGTCGGATCCGAGAAAGTGAACATCTTGATCCGCAGGGACGTTTTCGAGTTGTTTATTGCTTCTACGATCGGACTGCCGGAATCATCCGGCAACACAATGACTGAGCGGGACATGTGGCCCTCCGCGGTGAAGTTCGTGTTTATAGTTCTTATCCATGCCTGACGAGAATAATTGACCTATGCGTTCACCTTCGTTGTGCCTGTGTCGAACTGCGTGCGATGAAGCTCGGCATAGGTACCGTTGAGAGCGATCAGCTCATCGTGCGTTCCATTCTCGGCCACGATACCGTCCTTGACGACAATGATCTGGTCAGCGTCACGAATTGTGCTTAGTCGATGAGCGATTGTGATGACAGTGCGGCCCTTCATTAGCCGCTCCAGCGCACCGATCACCAGCTTTTCCGACTCGCTGTCGAGCGCCGCCGTAGGTTCGTCGAGGATCAGAATCGGACTATTGCGGACCATCACTCGCGCGATGCCGATTCGCTGGCGCTGACCTCCGGACAGAGTCGACCCGCGCTCGCCGACCATAGTGTCGTAGCCCTTGGGCATCGCCGTGATGAAATCATGGGCGTTTGCGAGCTGGGCCGCTTTTATGATCTCTTCTCTCGTCGCATTGGGGCGGCCAAAGGCGATGTTCTCTGCGATAGTTCCCCGGAACAGTACGGTTTCCTGCAAGACATAGCCGATCTGGTCGCGCAGCGGTTTTAGTTTGTAGTCGCCAATATTCTGTCCATCAATTTTGATACTTCCGGCCTGCAGATCATAGAACCTGGGGATCAGGCTGACAACCGTCGATTTCCCGCTTCCTGTTGGTCCTACGATACCTACAAACTGGCCGGGCTTAATCCTGAAATTCACATCCGTTAGGATTGGAACGGCCGGATCATAGCCGAATGCAGCGTGCTCAAACTCAATATCGCCAGCAAGTGTTTCCGGTTCGAGGCCATCTTTTTTCTCGGGGATTATTGTATCGGTGTCAAGAATTGCACGGACCCGCTCCGCCCCCACAGCGGCTTGCGCGATCGCATTGGTCGCGGTCGCAAGATCTTTGACTGGTTTGAAGAACTTGGTGAGGTATGCGAGGTAGACAGTGAGTTCGCCAATCGTCATTGAGCCAGCAAGGATCAGGGCTGCTCCGCGCCAGAGAACAATGGCAGTGCAGGCGGTGACAGTAATTGTGACCACCGGCGAAAGCAATGCCTTTACACTGCGAGCCTTCAACGCGGCACCTACGGTCGCATGGCTGACTTCCTGCAACAACTCCTCTTCAGTTTTCTCCTGACCGAACGCTTTCACGACTTGCATCGATTCGAGCCCCTGCTGCACTACCGCGACAATCTCGCTCTGCTCCTTGCGAACTTCATGCGTTGCTTTCTTCACAGCTTTCTTGAATCGGCCGACAAATAACAAAAGAAACGGAGTGACTGCCACTGCAATTAGTGTGAAATCCCAATTCAGCCAAAACATAATGCCGAGCATGCAGACGATAGTCAGCAGATCGACAAGAATGGATAGCGTCGACGACGAGGCAAAGCCCTGAATGGTCTGGATATCGGAAGTAAAAGTACTGAGAATTGTGCCTGTCTGATGGCTGGTGTAATAACCGAGTGAAAGCCGCTGCAGATGGTGATACATCCTCATACGCAGGTCGTGGGCCACATACTGTCCAACGCTTTCGGTGTAATAGTTGTCAATGTATGATGCGGCTGCTCCCAGAATTCCGATGCCTACGAAGACGAACGCCGCTATGCCCGCAAAGTACAATTTGGAAGAGTGTTCAATGTCGGATCCCAGAAAGAAACGGATCCATGGTTCAAGCTTTCGGTTTCCGATGACGTTGTCGAGAATGATCTTAAGAGGCCAGGGGCTGGCTAAACTCATGGCAGTTTCAATGAACATGGCCAACAAGATGATCGCCAGCCTGCTGCGATAAGGACGGATTAAATCGCCGACAAATTTCAACATGGGCGAACACTTTCACGGGGCGAACGGCAACGCGGTCGGCCCGGTAGGTGACTTTGCGAGCTCACAACAACAGGTCGTGAACCAATATGCCAGGACGGATTTCAACCTCTCGATTGCAAACTCTAGTCCGTCTAGGCTTCGTTCAGAACTGGCAGTTTGGACAGGTCGGCGCGCCACATGTTGCACTATGTTAAAGCAGCCGTATGAACTTCGCTACCAACGCGGTGGAACGCCTCAAGAATCTCGCAACCAAGCCGACAAGCCCCGCCTTTGAGGCACCGTCGCATGGCGCTTTGCCACGCACCAGTCGCTAAAGGTCACCTGCAGTGATGGCACCTATGTTCGGTTCGGCGGCAACTACAATAGCGTGCAGGTAGGCTGGCAATATTTGTGGCTTGGTTGGCCCGGGAAAGGTAGCGGGTTGCAATGAGGAGCCTGCACCAACTCCTTACTCCACAACTGTCCAACTCTTGTCGGGATTAAATTCCGTCATCGTGGCAGCAACTTGATCCGTTGTCGGTCCAAGGTCTTTCTGGAAAGCCGGACCGTTCTGATTGATGATGAAGGTCATGATTCCCGAATCGCGATACTGAGCAGGATAGGCGACGACAGCGAATCCGCCGATCAACTTCCCGTTGATGATGTAGTTCTTCGCTCCGCCTTTCGCATCCGGTCCTTGCTTGTCTAGCATCGCAAAGTAATAACCGTAAAAAGGTTGATGCTGGCTTTGCTGAACCTTATATCCTTCTGCGGAGGCGTAGGCCACCAGGGGCCCCAGTGGGCTCTTGGGTTGACCCTCAGTGGTGGGCCAGTACAATCCATTCTGCTTGCCCTCGTCGCTAATGAACTTTTTGGCGTACTGTTTCGCGCCATCATGAGGTTGTGAGAAGTATTGCTGCTGGGCATCAGCAATCGCGGCACAGATATCAATCGCCGCAGTCTCGTCTTTACCGATGCGACGTGCCAGAATCTCCTTCTTTCCTGCTTCTACATCGAAATACCACTGGCCGGCGCTGTTCTGTTTGAGTGGAAGGGGAAACGATTTATTGTCCGTGCCAGTGATCAGCAGTTCACTGCCATCGCTCAAATCTCGGAAACGGTGCATGGCACCGTAATCGGAAACAAATCCCGCGATAGCTGCTTTATCCTGCGTGGCATCGCCTGAATAAATGATGTCTTCAGATCCCGCTCCCAGGATCGCCAGCAGGGCATCGCGACTATTCGACTGCGCTGCTTCGACCAGAGCTTTCGCCGCATCGTCGGGTGACGTGAACGTCTTTTGGGCAGACTGGGACCGGGGTCCGGTCGGCGTTTCCTTGTTGCAGGAAGATAACAAGATCATCAAAGGCAGGAGCGCCGTCATAACCTTTAGCACGGAAACTCTAATTTTATCCAGCAACATTGCAAACCTCCATGTCTTCAGCCTCGCGCTTCAACGCCGCATTGCAGCATCGACTCACAGCAGCTACCTCCGGAAGCCGCCTCCTCCGAATCGTCCACCACCCCAGCCTCCGCCTCCACCGAGGCTGCGCCAACCACGCGAACTGGACGTCCGATCTCCCCAGCCTCCGCTTCCGAAGCTTGAACCGGAGTGATCGCCATAGCCGCTGAAAGCAGTTGATTGATTGCCGCTGTCGCGCGATCCCCAACCGCGAGCAGCATCAAAATTGGACCATCCCGACTTGTCCAATGAATTCGCGGCGCCAGTGTCGCCTCGATTGAGGTTCACTGTGTTGCCGCTTATGTTGGTTCTACCGTTGTAATTGTTGTTCCCGAAGTGCTGATTGCCGGTGTTGTAATTCGAGCGATACCCGCCGTTGTGGTAGCCGTAATTGTTATAGGGGTGGTAGCCGCCATTGTAGTAGCCGCCGTGCCAGGCATTGTTCCCGTAATAAGCGCCACCGCGGTAGACCGTAGTGTGACTGTACCAATTGCAATTCCAGCTGCTGTATCCCCAGCCGCAGCACCCTCCACCCATCATGGATCCGATCGCCATGCCCACGCCGAAAGAAAGTAAGCCCGTTGCCACCAGGTCGGCGGTACTGTAGCCGGGAGGACTATAGGTTGTTCCATAAACTACGGTCGGGTTGTAGGTCGGAACATACACGATCTGAGGATTCGCCGGTTGAATGACGATCACCTGCTGTCCGTTTTGCGATTCGGTTGTTACGGTTTGCTGAGGCGTGGTCTTTAGATTGCCGGCAGTTTTCGCCTGCGCGCGCAACGCCTGAACGGCCGACATCACTTCGGACTGCTGATTGTGGTACGCGTCACCCAATTGCGACGTCCAGGAGAGATTCTGTGACAGGTTGTTCAGCACTGTTGGGAACTGCGTGAGAGCCTTTACGCTTGGGTCCCATGACTGCTTATCGACCGCCTGCATTAACGAGTTGCCCGTCAGGCTCTTATTCTGTTGCAACCAATAGCTTGCGACCGCGATTTGATCAGGGAATGTCGCCGCCGCAAGAATCTGGGCCACGAGGGAGTCAGGGTAGAGAGCGATGGGTGAGACCAGCGAGTTTATCTCTTGCGTGGTTAGAGGTGCGCCTTGTCCTGTGTACGAAGAAGAATTCTGACCTGCAGAGAGGGCACTTGACGGAATCTCTGGCTGCGCGCTCTGCGACCAAGCATTGTCCTTCGGAGTAGTCGCCAAGACCAGAAGGCAAGCGAGCATATGGGCAAGAATCTTTTTCAACCCGGTCCAAATCAGCTTCACCTCGACTCCGATGTACGCAGCAGCAAAAAATTCAGCACCACCATCGGTTCTTCGCGTCCTCGGTAGCAACAAGGAAGTACTCATAGCTCAACTCCTGGATTTCGCAGCAAAGCAAGCGCAGCTTTGCGAGGCGACATTAAGTTATCGAAGATACAAAGGCGCTTCTACTGGCACATGTGACAGTGCCAGATATTTGTGGGATAAGTTGATCGCTATGAGGATATCGCCTGCGAAATATATTTACGCCCTTCCAGAGCATTGCGGATCGCTGGAACTAGATCGGTAGTAACGTCTGATTTAACGACATAAGCGGAAGCTCCGGCGGAGAATGCGGCAGCAACAAAATCCGGGTCCTCATGAACAGTTAAAAATATCACTTTCGTTCGGCTCTGGGCTGATTTCAGCTCGCGGGCTGTTTGCAGTCCATTGACAATGGGCATAGATATGTCCAGAACGAGTACATCCGGATCGAGACGTCGCACTTCCCCTAAAGCGTCTCGCCCATTGTTCGCTGTGCCTACGATGTCAAATTCCTCGTCCAGCACCGTGCGTACCTGAACCAGAATCGCCTCATGGTCTTCAGCTAGCAACACTCGAATCCTACCCATGACACCACACATAATGGCATTCTTGTCTTGAGGACCCTGTCCTCTCTACTGTCAGTGTGGACAGTAGAGAGGGTTGTCAGGCATCAGTGCGCGTGAAGCCATCCCGAATCGGAGCCACCTTCTCCTTTGCCAGCGCTTGCCGATCCAGCAGCCGGTGCTTCAGAGTCTCGTAAATCGGCTTACTATTCAGCGCCATCGTCATAACGATCGCTACCAGCGAGGCGCTCAGTAGGGCCAGGGTTAAGTCGCCGCGCCCGGTCATTTCCACCGTGAGTACGATTCCAGTGAGTGGCGCTCGAACGCATGCCGAGAACAGCGCTCCCATTCCCACCACCGCACACGCCGTCGCACTGACACCCAGGTTGGGACTGGCACGGTTGATCACGTCGCCAAAGAAAGCGCCGAACGAAGCGCCCAGCACCAGCATGGGGCCGAAGAGGCCTCCAGGAGTGCCCGCGGCATAAGACCAGGAGCCGAGAAAGAAGCGCAGCACGAAGAGGATTGCCAGCCCCTCGAGCGCGTAGCGTCCGGACAGAACGGCCTGCGTCAGGTTGTCGCCACCGCCGACCAGCATCGGCTCAAACCAGGCCGCCAGTCCGATCGTTGCTCCAATGCACGCAGCCCGCTGTACTGAGGTGAGCCGCGAAGATTTATCCGTGAAGCGAAGCAGGACAACAATAAAGCGATTGTAGAGAGCGCCAATCACACCCAACAGCACGCCCAGCATGAGAAAAGGGAAAATGTTCCAGGTCGCCGCAAAATCAACTCGCTGCACGGCAAAGTCGAAGTGATTTCCCAGCATTGCACGTACGATCCAGACGGCCACCGAGGCGGCAGCAAGTGTGGCAACCAACAGCGAGGCGTGAAGCTCAGAGTCAGTTCCTCGAAGACGAAGATAGAGCCGCCCATGGGAGCGTTAAATGCGACGGCGAGTCCAGCGCCCGCACCAGCCGCGTCCAGGACACGGGTATCCTCTTCGTTCTCATGTAGAAAGCGCGAGAGTAGCACAGCAAGAGAGGAACCCATCTGCACCGTCGGACCTTCGCGGCCTAACGCCAAACCGGAGCCAATTGCCAGGATGCCGCCGAAGAATTTGACGGGCAGAATCGCCGGATCGGGCGGTTAGCCTCACCGCTGAAAACCGCTTCCACATTCTGTAGACCGCTTCCCTCAGCCTGTGGCGACAGGCGAACAACCATCAGCCGGGCGAGGGCCGCACATATCAGTCCCATCGTGACCGGGCCCAACCAGCCGATGTATGGCCACGCATGCGCCCACCCCACGAACGCGCTGCGCAAGTGCTCCGCGACCAAAAGCAGCACGCGGAAGATGCCCCCGACAATTCCGATCAGCAGCCCGGTGCCTAAGCTTGCGACGGAAAGTCGGACGACCCGGGAATTCAAGAGCATTGTAAAACCTTGGCTGGTGAACGACTAGAAGCCACTAGACCGACGAGGAAAGTCAGTGCAACCGTCCGGCAAGCATCGTGTAATTAAAAACGACGCTTCAATCCCGACAATTGCGCCACTCTGAGTCAAACGGAGCCCGATGCGACTATTACGGGGATTATTTTGCATCACCAGTCGCGATCCCAGCTGATACCCGCATCGAGCCTCAAGTGTTTTGAGATCGTGAAGCCAATACCATCGGTGGTGGATACGAAGTTTCCATAACCGAAGAAATACATGCTGTTCACATGTCCTTCCACGAAGAGACGAGGTGAATCGGTCAGATAGAAGCCAAAGTCCGGGCCTGCGACTGGAATCGGCACCAACAGCGACCCCTTGGCAACAACTGCAGCCTGATGTACACCTTCACCGGTGATCTGAGCTGCAGCGCTGATACTCGCTGACGTGTTGAAGAGATCAATCTGCATCATGTTTCTCCTCGCGAGGGGAGTAGGAGCTGGTTTCAAGAGCTTGAGAATCACCGCTGTTGGGGGGAGCGTGCGGCAGTTGTATGCTCCCCCTTCTGCGTGGTAGGCCAACCGGTGTGCTTTGTTACGGTCCAGCACCTGGAGGAGGTTGTTAGCTCCGAGAGCAGGCCCGCACGCGCTCGATGAGCGTGCGCTGGTTGGCGAAACAGTTATCTCAATCCAGGGCTGATTTCATTCCTCTGCTACTTAAATGCATTTAAAGGCTCGAGAAAACTGTCACTAGTGACAGTGGAGAAACGTCATCCAGAGCCCTTGTCGCCATAAGCGCCTTCGGCTCCTCTCGTACTTTTGCGGCGAACTGTCCCCAGTGACAGTTACGCGCGTGCCTGCTCGACCATACAGTTTTCACATCGGAAGCGCTTCGGCTCGATGCCCACAGCATTTCGAATATTCCACGCTGATCCCGCCGATGCAGGTAAAACAACGATGAAAATGAAGACGCTTGAGCGTCTGCTGATTACGTTCGATGCACTAATGCTTTTCATCTACGCCTTAGCTCGTCTTCACGGATTTGTTCTTTCGCGAATGGAGGTCGAAAGATTTGAGAGCCAGCAATTGTTGGCGCAGGAATTGAATAGTGGAACCCCTGCAGATAAGTCTCTCGATTTCAATCTGTGGTCGGCCAAACGCATTCGGGGTTATCAGGAAAGCCTGGCTTCTCATTTCCAACCTGCGCTAGCGCTACTCAGCATTCCAAAGATCCATTTGGAAGTTCCGGTTCTGGAAGGAACTGACGATCTCATCTTGAACCGGGCAGTGGGCCACATCATAGGAACAACGCCTCCAGGAGAGAGCGGCAACATCGGAATCGGAGGCCATCGCGATGGGTTCTTTCGAGGACTAAAGGATGTCATCATCGGAGACAAGATCGAGATCCTGACACAGAAGGAGACGACCAGCTATGTGATTGATCAGATCATCATCGTGAATCCCAGCGATGTCTTAGTGCTGGCTCCGCGGTCGCGTTCTTCCGTCACCCTGCTTGCTTGTTATCCTTTTTACTTCGTAGGCAGCGCTCCTCAACGCTACATAGTTCAGGCATCGCTCCGGGGGTCGGCGGAGAGCTAAATGAAAGCCCCTGGAGATTTCCGGACATTTCGGGCCGTCATTCCGCTTTTCTGCCTGGGAATATGCCTTTATTTTGCGGACCGGGCCGCTGCCGAAATGAATTTGACGAACGAACAGCCGTACAGTGCGAAATCGCAAGGCCCGCAGGACTCCACTCAACAATCCTCATCAAGTCCCTCCCCAGAAACGAAACCGGAAACAAAAGAAGAGAAGAAAAAAGAGAAAGGGAAAAAGGCCGACCATGCGGGATCATTCGTCGTCGCTCCCCTGCCGATTGTAAGTCCGGCGCTCGGGGCTGGGATTATACCGATTCTCGGCTATATCACCCCCATTCCAGCAAAGGACCGGGCAGTAGAACCGTCAGTGATGGGAGCCGGTGGCTTGATTACCAACAATGGGAGCCTTGGTTTCGGCCTCGGTGCGGATCTCTATCTCAAGCAGGCGCGTTATGAACTGGAGTCTGTGTATGCGCACGGAAACATCGATTACAACCTGTATGGCGAGGGGTTCGTAAATGGAAATGCAGGGCTCAAATTGCCTCTCGAACAGTCCGGACAGATATTGTTCTTCAAGCTCCTCCGCAGAATTCCCTGGGATATCTATGCAGGCGGGCGCTTCGTCACAGGAGGCTCGTTCATTACGCTCAAGCCAACTTTGGGAAAGATCCCGCCGATTCCTCCAGATATTGGCCTGCATACGGATCTTCGCGCGCTTGGCATGGAAGTGTGGCGCGATTCGCGTCCAAATCGCTTCTATCCTGAAGGGCAGCGTCATTGACTTCACAGGCGATTTCTTCGCGCAGGATCTCGGCAGCAAATATTCCTTTCAGTCCTATAAATTCATCTTCAACAAATACGTAAGTCTTAGTGATAACCAGGTGCTGGCCTACAACTTATATTGGTGCGGCACGGGCGGTTCACCACCCTTCTACGGCAATTGCATCTACGGTGCGAATAACGAACTCCGCGGCTATACCGCTGGTCGATATTTGGACCGGTATATGTTTGCCACCCAACTCGAGTATCGGCTGGTTCTGCCATGGAAGTTCGGCCTGGTTGGCTTTGGTGGTGTCGGCGCGGTCGCTCCTGGTTCAGACCTGTTTTTTCGTGCAAACCATTTGCTGCCCGCAGGCGGAACAGGCATTCGCTATATGTTGAGCAAGAAGTATCACGTCAATCTGCGGACAGATTTTGCCTGGGGTAAGGACAATTTCACTTGGGGGGTCGGCGTTGGCGAGGCGTTCTGAGTCCGTCTAATGCCGTGCGACCTGCATCGGCTTATTGAAAGATTCAACTGTAGCGATCGGAGATAACTAAATGAAGGCGATTACTGTTAGACCGATGACTCCTGGAAGCGCCGAGCTGCAGGATATGCCGGAGCCCGACGCAAGCGAGGGCACCGTGCTGGTAGAAGCGATAGCGGTCGGAGTATGTGGCACCGATGTCGAGATCGTGGACGGAAAGTATGGGTGGGCTCCTCCCGGTGAAGCGCACCTCGTGCTCGGCCACGAATCTCTCGGTCGAGTTGTCGATCCAGGCACTTCTACTGCTCTGAAGAAGGGAGATCATGTGGTCGGCATCGTTCGCCGACCTGATCCCGTTCCCTGTCCGAACTGCGCGGTCGGTGAATGGGATATGTGCCGCAACGGGCAGTACACCGAACGTGGCATTAAAGAGAGAAATGGCTTTATGTCGGAGCGCTGGCGGATCGAGCCCGATTACGCGATGAAGGTTGACCGTTCGCTCGGCCTGCTCGGAGTGTTATTGGAACCTACGACGGTGGTGGCAAAGGCGTGGGAGCAAGTCGTCGCAGTTGGCCAGCGTGCTTTCTGGGAACCTCGAACCGTCCTGGTGACGGGTGCGGGGCCGATAGGCCTGTTAGCCGCCCTGCTTGCCAAACAGCACGGACTTGACGTCCACGTTATAGACTTGGCTGATTCCGGACCAAAACCACAACTGGTCCGCGCACTCGGCGCGACCTATCACTCCGGTCCGATTGCAGAGCTGGGCTTTGAGCCGGACGTCATTATCGAATGCACCGGCGTTGGACAGGTAGTCAAAGACTCTATCGGCGCGGTTGCTTCCGGTGGAGTGATCTGTCTTACGGGTGTTGGCAGTGGCGGCATTATCGGCGAGCTGCACATCGCCGACGTGGCAGCTCATGTCGTACTGCGGAACAACGTGGTCGTAGGAAGCGTGAACGCAAATAAACGGCACTGGTACAAGGCTGGTGAGGCTTTGGCCCGGGCGGATCGCACATGGCTTGCTCAGCTCGTGACACGCTCCGAGCATCCGGCAAATTTCGCGCAGGCGCTGGTACGAACACCGGACGATATCAAAGTCGTAATTCAGTTTGCGGACGTTTAGGTCCTGTCTGCATAGCAAAATCATCATCAGGGCAAAAACGCATGCCCCAATCATGAATGGCAAATTAATTATCGACTGCCTTGGCAGTACCTTTTCCGACGTCCTTAACGCCTACGGCTGTCTTCTCACCGGCCTTTTCGGTGTACTTAACTGAAACCTTGCTGCCCTCTTTTATGCCTTCGCCAATATCTTTGCCGCCGGCCACAGTCGTTTTGTCCGTCCACTTGATCGAGTGTTCCGTCCCGTCGCCTGCCTTGACAACCATCGTTTTGGAGTCCTTGTCAATGTGCTGGACCGTGCCCTTCACAATGTGAAAAACGTCGTCCTGGGCTGATATTTTTTGACATACGCTGACCGTTAGTAAAGCGGCAACCGCAACCAAAAACGCTACTCGATACCTTAATGGAAACGACATCTGGATTCTCCTTTCGTATAGCCCCTGGCAACTTCCTTTGACTGCTCATTATTCCACAAGAAAGAAATCGCGATAAATAATCGCTAACCGATGCTTTGAGTAAAGACCCCCGCAGCCGAACATGATGTCAGCGGCTCCGCCGGCAATTGGGACCTTCTTTAATCGTTACTTCACTACACGCGGAGGATAAGGAGTACTGTCACTTGCGACAGTCTTGATCGATTTCTTGAGGGCTCAGAATTGAAGGACGGTAGGAGGCATAAGGCGTGGCCGCGAATTAGGGAGGGGAAATAACCGAGTGCTTGATGGCGTACTGCACTAGCTCGGAATTTGTTTTGATTCCCAATTCCTCCATGATCTTGTACTTATGAAAACGCACAGTTCTAAGCGATATCTGGAGATTGAAAGCAACTTCCTTCATGGGCCTGCCCTCTGCGAGCATTTGCAGTACCTCCCGCTGCCGGTCGGTCAGCATCTTGGGGCGATTGAGCGACATTGGATCGCGGATGAATCTTTCCTCCATGGCGCGGCCGATCTGCGGAGTAACATAAGAAGTTCCGCGAATTACGTAATGGACAGCCTGCAGAAGTTCCTCTCCCGCTGAGCTCTTCAGCAGGTAACCGGCGGCCCCGATCCGGAAGGCTTCGCTCGCAATTTCCGCATCGGGATTCATCGTGAGGAAGATGAGTTTTAGCCGAGGCATCAGCTTCTTCAGCTCTCGCCCTGCGTCGAGCCCATTCAATAACGGCATTCCCACATCGACCAGCACAAGATCGGGGTTCTTCTCCACGGCTGCTTTGATCAACGCGCGGCCATCCTGAACGCAACCAATCACCTCAAATTCAGGTTCAAGCAGTTTCTGGAGACCGGCACTAAACATCGTGTGGTCATCTGCCAGCAAAATGGTGGTTCGTTTCATGCCATCCTCGTCACGCTCGAGGTTTCATTCAGGGCCCCATCTTCTAAAGACTCTCCATTCTGAACAACAAGCGGCACAATAGCAAGTACAACTGTTCCCTTTCCCGGTTGCGATTCGACTGAGAGCCTGCCATGCACCAGATGTACCCGTTCCTGCATGCTCACAAGTCCCAACCCTCGGCTCTTCGCCTCTTCCGCCTCAAAGCCCGCGCCCGCATCGCGAACCTCAAGCCGCACCTCGTCAACGATGCTGCTTATCTTTACAGAGAACTGGCTCACACCGCTATACTTCACCGCGTTATGCAGAGCTTCCTGGGCAACACGGAATAGGCACAATGAAACTTCTTTGGGCAGATTTCCAGGCACATTCCTGTCCATAAACTCAATGTTCACGTCATGCTGTTTTGAGAACTCGCTGCAAAAGCCTCTGATCGCAGCTACCACTCCCAGGTAGTCGAGTTTCGAGGAGTGCAGTTGATGTGACAGCGATTGCACATCACCTGCAATCTCGGAGCAGTGTTTCCGGATCTCCTCCAGGTTCTTTGATGATCCGTTGGCATTGCGATTCGCCTGCTCAATTTCCATCGAGAGCAATGCCAGCCTCTGGCAAATATCGTCGTGCAATTCCCTCGCAATCCGTCCACGCTCTTGCTCCTGCGCCTCGATCAGTCGACCACTCACTTTTTCCAGCGTTTGCTGGGCCAGCTTCTGGTCCGTCACATCAATTGCCGAGCCAATGAATCCGGCGAAGGATCCATCTCCATTCATCCTCGGAGACGCAACATCGAACATTCGTCGATAGACTCCATCGCTCCGGCGCAGACGGTACTCCTTCGAAAATGGCCTGCGTTCCTTCAGGGCTTTGAAAAGAGCATCCAGAACGTTCTGCATATCGTCCGGGTGGATGTATGCGATCCAGCTATCGCCATACCCCGCCGTTGGTTCTGGCCCCGTAAACGCAATGCGCCGTTCATTCAAATACGTAACCTTGCCATGCGAGTCGCACATCCACACGAGCGAAGGAGTACTATCGGCCATCACGCGGAAGCGTTCTTCGCTCTCGCGCATAACTGCTTCCGCCTTCCGTTTGCGTGCCCGTTGCCACAGCAGTCCGATAATCAGAAGTGTCTGAGCAACAATCAGCGCGATAGAGGCAAGCAGGTATTTTCGATATTGCTCCCAAATCGTTGGGGGACGATCGAGGATCAAGCTTCCGGGCGGCAAAGCCGACTCTCGAATGTGCCAGTGCTGAAGTGCCCGCCAGTCCACCTCTACCTGAACACTGGAGTCGCGCACAATGGGAATGTTCTCGGGCCGCTCACCCGATACCACCCTTGCTGCCATTTCTCCAGTCAGCTTCACATCTTTGGGAATATCACGGTACGCTCCACCAATTCCCCCATGAGTCAAACCAAGCCCTGGGTAGACGGAATAGATGGGCAGCCGCTGCGCGGCCGCACTAAGGACCTCAACGTAACCGAACGTTGCTTCATTTGAATCGTGTGGTGCAAGCTGAAACAGAACCACCGTGTGCGGAGGCAGTGCAGCAATTCTCTCAAGCATCTGAGGGGCCGGGAGTCCGAGTATGTCAATTTCTCTCACCTTATCCCGATAACGGAGGAGTTCGGAATGTGCCAGCTCGAGCCAGTACCGCTCCCATTCCGATGTCCCCGTAATCACCGCAACCGTACTTGTATCCGGATGAAGATGCAGCGCGAGATCGATCGTCTCGTGCATAGCCAGCGGAACGACCACGCCTGTCACTCCCGGCAAAATCTTCTGCCCTTCCCATTCGTTGGGATAGACATCAAAAAAAACGATTGGTACACCGGGAAACATCTTGTTCCGGTATCGCACTGCGAATTGAAGAACCGGATATGTAGATGCAATCACAACATCAAGCTTTATCCCGGAGTACCCACGGCGGAAAGTCTCCGCAAGGCTCTCTTGATAGTCTTCTTCTTCGAATCGCCGATTTGACATGGATGTGGTATAGAAGTTGATTTGCCCAGGAATATGAGCCTGCATCGTGGACTTAAGGACGGCGAAGGACGGCGGTTCGCCATAGGGATACAACACAAGTACGTTTTTCGCATTCGGCTGTGACGTAGCATCGGGACCGATAAGTACACACAACAGGATACAAAGAATTAGGTATAGATAGCGGCCAAGCGCCCGCGCGCTAAACCGACGTAAAGAATTGCGCTGCCCTGTGCCTCGAAAGATCCCCATAGCCCTCTTGCACGCATCAAGTGGGGTTGCCGTAATCTCTGCGCCAGACGGCTCGTTTCAGCCAGCGGTTGTACCTTATTCATTGGGGCCCGGGCTAGTCTGGATTGGCAACAATCTCTACAGAACTGCCACTGCTGGAAAACTCGCGAAGAAATACAACAGAATTGCCGCGATTGTAGCGCTTCGGTGCCGCAGTTTGATAGCGATTTCTTGGTTAACTCTTTGGCGCAATTCTATTAGTTAACAAAACAAATTGGATGACGTAAAACCCACGCTAACTTCGCTTTAAATGGACGAAATCTGGCATAATTTGCCCTGTTCGTGTCGAAGTGCCTACTTGCCAGAGAACGGGGCTCTCTTTCTTGCATGAATTCTTGTCAAGCCCCAAGAACGCCAGTCTGAGCGCTAACTAACTTAGTTTCAATGGGATAGACCGCTGGATAGCGAGCAGGAAATTTTCGGCAATTTGCTAAAATAGAAGTAGAAAAGAATCTGACAGGAAAAGGCATGGCGTTAAGCCCTGCCTTTTCTATTTTATAAATAACTCATTGAAAGCAAAATAACTCCGTACATGTTGATACTGTAAATGATTGAAGACACAACGACTCCGTACAAAACTGGGAAAGACCCGACACCTCTAAGCCGAAAACAGCTCAAAGCAATCAGAGTGAGCGTACTCGCTTTTTCTTACGGAACCACGATAAGTTCAGCCATGCTGTTCCCGCACATTCCGTAGATTGCTCCTGAAAGGCACGCTCCAACGGAGTACTTGTAGCACCCTGGAGTCTTGGCAACTACACTCACGGACTTGTCTGAACCGCCAATAATGTCGCCGGTCGAGAACGGTGTTTTCGGGCCCATGTCGACGATGAACCCCTGATGTTTCGTGTCGCTCTTCCAGGTCACCGATGTGCCTGCCTTCACGCAGAAAGTAGAATTTCCCTTCGCATCCTCAATGCTGGGAGTCGCAGAAGCGGAATTGGCAGTGCGCTTTACATCAACAGAGCATGGCTCTGAGCTAGATCCGCATGTGTTGCTGGCAGTGCAAATCGAGGCGGGATTCGCCTCCGAGCAGGCGTACCTGCTTTTCTCGTCCTGTGCTTGGGTTACTTGAGCTAACAGGATAAGGGACATGGCGAGCAAAGCGCCTCGCATGGCAAGGTGTTGGAAGAACTTCATAACTTACCTCGTTTGGATAGTCAAAACTATCCCGGCTATTACAAATTGTTGAACCCTCGTTCCAGAATCCGGCTTGAAGAATAACCGTGGCAGACAGGATATCAGTTGACTCCCTGCGTGCCTTTCCAATCGATAACATCCTGTAACTTCCACGGATTCTGATTGAGGTCCAACTGCAGCTTGCCTTCTTTGTCAAGGATCAGTTGCGCTAATGGGTAGAGAAACCCAGTACTCTTACTTTTGTCCTGATCGTTAAGTTCCAGTACGCCGGCGGTGAGGTCGTAGGACATCGTTTGGCTGTCTGTCCAGGCCTCTCCAAACCTGATCTGTCGATTGGTGGCAAAAACGATCCGTCGGCCTGTTGGTGTCGGCGTCATGGCTATGTAGGCGCAATCATAGCCCAATGTGCCTGTAATCTCGACGTGGCCTACGGCTCTCATTTTCTGGAGCGCAGTAACCAATCCCTGATTTTGGCCCTTCTCGAAAGCCTGCACGAGATTTGTTCTGTCTGCGGGTGTTGAGAACTCGTAGATATTCAGCGTTACCCCAATATTCTGGCCCAGTTGGGTGCCAGTGCCGAACGCCTGCGCGTCGATCGTTTCATACTTGTCTCTCGAAAACGCAGGGCTGCTTCCAGCCAGCACTATACCCAGCATCACTATGTTCATTGCGACGTACTTCGACAATCTTCTCTGTATGTGCATATTCTTCACTCCTGGATGTCCAATTTAGTGGCCCGCGATTCATTAAGAGCCCAAACGTACATCGTTATCGGCACCCCAGCAACTGTCACAAGTGTCAGTTAGAGATAAAATGTCGACGATGTCACACACACACCACAAAGCAAGTTAGAGAAGCGACTATCGTTGAGATTGGCTGACTGACTAAGTCGTCTTCTGGTAATTGCTGTTCTGGATAGCAATAGTTAACTGTTTGCTGACACCGTCTATGGTCTCCGTCCACACATGATTCGGTCCGTCAGGAATAGCGCTAAATTGAACCGTCACGTTGACCGCATCCTTGGGGTCATTTAAGTAGCTCGCGATGGATAAGCTCACAAGACCCTTCTGTGCCTTGTCCACAACCAGAGTCAGGGCGTCACCCTGCTTGAGGTAGTTGGAAATTACGAGTTTGTATTGCTCTGGCGTGCCGGCTTCTGAGCTCAAAGCAATGTTGCCCTTCTGGCGAGCTTGATCGATTGCATCCTTATCCGGAGGGACATATTGCTGGATCAATGCCTTGATCTGGTTAGCGTAGTCTTCGTATTCCTCCTTCTTTTTTGCGACTACATGCTCCTTGAGTCGTCCTCCTCTTCCGCCACTTTGCGCGGCTGGTTGGGCCGGAGGATCAAGGGAGGTCTTTTGCGGCTTACCGTCGGGACCAAGACGCACCTGGAAGTGTTCCTGTTTTTCTGCTCGCCTTTTAGGCTGATAGTGGCCGTTTGATTCCAGGTGTATTGCGCAAGGGCCTGCTTGGTCTTCGCCATTGTTCCTTTGACATCGGCAACTCGCTGCTGCAACTCGGGCCTTGAGCGTTTACCGAGCTAGTAAGTACCGAGCCAACGACAAGCGAGCACAGGATCAAGGAAACACTGATCCCCTGAGATGTTTTGTTGCTCATGTCATGTTCCTTCCCTGATTTATCTCGGAAGCTGTTCCGCTAGTGTTTTGGCGGGTAGTTCTTCAATAACTTCGCCATGGCATTGTTCAGATTCTTCTGGTTCTTTTCCTGGTTCGAGCTGGGATTGAGTGTCTTGGTCGCACGTCCGGTCCAAACAAGCTGTTTGGTGGACGGATCATACATATCCACGACTAGCGTCCCAACGTCGATGGTCGAGCTGGTGGCAGACGCCATCCCGCCTCCGAAGCGCCATCCACCGCCCATGCCGTAAGCGTTCCACTGCTTTTGCTGATCGATTGACGTCTGGTAGGCGACATAAAGATCGGCCTTGTCACTATCAGTCAACGTAAGGCCCTTGGCCGACAATTGAGAATTAATGGCATCCTTGATCTGCGCATCCACAATCTGGTTCGGATAAGTTGCGTTTGGAACTGCCACCCACTTATAGGTGTAAAACTTCGAAAAGTCTGTCCCCGGCATGAAGTTGTACCTGACGTCCTGCGCAGCGACTCTCCCTACGGTGAGTATCAGCAGAGCTACGGCGAGTGCCGAAAAAACTGTTGTGACTTGTCTTGGCCACATATTTACCTCCTATGCGAAGTAACAAATAGGAGCTTTGGGGCAAAAATGGAACTGGCATACGGGACAGGTTGCAACTGTCGCTTCTGCCAATCTCATTGACTTCATTCCTGATTTGTCATTCGGATCAGCAGAGCCTCGCATCGAGTTGATGTGCAGGGCTCTCCACAACGAAGAGCATCGATAGATGCAGTACAACCGCCCATTAGATGCGGGTTGCCACAAGGGACACTTGTGGTTCCTTCATAGCCCACGCTGGTGTTGGGAATGATGTGCTATATGACATCGAAGTAGCAGTGCTTATCCATGCCACCGCTGGCGAGGTAGTGGCTAAGGCCCTCAACTACGTCTTCGCCAAAGATCGTGAGTTCCAAGATTACCTGAAGTCCTCCGATGCCCGGCGCGTGACTCCTACCCTGCGCGTGCGCAGGGCAGGAGTGCCTGCAGAGCCCAGGAGTAAGCCTGTAGCGAAGCCAATAGCAGGGGTGGAGTCGATAGAGTCAGCCCGGGGAGTGAAGCCATGATTCGGACCCAAGACACGTGGAGGAACGGAAATGCTGCTCCGCAGCAGCTGTATCTCGACACTCCACCCCTGAAAGGGTGGCGTTCGCTACCAACTGGTAGCGAATGCTACCGCGAACGAAATCAGTACCTTGAAGAATCCGCGATACCGAATGGTATCAGCCGGTATCGCGACTCGTAGAGACTTAGGAGGCCCTCACGATGGGCAAAATACTGAGCGTCGACAACCCGGAATCTATCAGCCGTCCCGCAGTGCGCAGCCGACAGATTGGTGTTCGCCTCATGGCTTTCGCCCGCCCGTTGATGAGTGGCATCACGTCTTGCTCGAAGATACGAAATGGCAAGCCGAGCAGGAGAAACGCCACCGCGAAGAGGCTTTGGCTCAAGCCACGGGTATGCGAACGCTGGCAGCCATCGTGGCCGCAGTTCCGGTACGACTCATGAAGCGTGATCTTTTCTTCATAGCTGAGCACCTCTCAGCACTGCTTGACGAAAGTCGTCTCGAGATCATTGCGCGGCATCGCAGTATCAAGAGGGCGAAAGACAGCGAATCGATTGTCAAGCTGGTAGGTGCCTTCATTCGCAAGGCTGATGAGGGCGATCTTGGACGGCTGCTGGTGGAAATGGTCATATTGCAATCTGCTCGGAGTCAGACGGATGCTGGCGCAGTGCTGAAAGAAGCTGCCGAGCACTACAAAGTGGACCCCGACGTTATCGCTTCAAAGGTAAAGCAGGAGTTCGCCGCGAAAGAGAAATCGAGAACAGCGAATAGACTTTCTGCCAAACCTAAGACGAAACCCGCGAAGAAATCAGCGGCAGCTTAAGCTATATTCCAATTTTGCGGAGCCTGTCTCAACAGGCTCCGCTTTCCTTTGTCGCTAATGGAAATCATGGGACTGCACTTCTAAGGAGTAGCCGGATAGCTCCCTCAGACGGGTCGCTCTTACATGGATGACGTTGTCCCGATTCTGAAGAATACCTTCGACGAGAAGGAATTCAAGCAGAATGACTGCATCTAATGCTGTGCAATATCGCCATATTTATCTGAATCTAAAAGATTTATTTGAATGCTTATATTGTGAATTATTTTCTCCTTTTCTTCGCTATTATGGATGGCGTGTTCCACGGACCGCCGCAACGAATTCACGATTTCGTTATCACCTGTAAGCGCTGCCGAGAGAACATAGTTGCCCCAGAGCACATCATGCCGGACTCATGGATTATCCATACCTGTCCATTGTGTGGCGAGCGACGGCGCTATCTTGCAGCCGAAATATTCAAGGGCAGACTATCTGGTGATTTTGAAGCGTGGGCGCGGAGGACGAAACATGCCTTCTGAACCTGAGATCGGCGGCTACAACGTTTCCACGGATTGGCCCAAACTTGGACCTTCGCTCTTGATCGCTACCTGTCTTGTCCTGGCGATTCGGACAGCGAAGTGGCCGGCGACATTTGAAAACACAAGTTCCAACCCAGAGCTCGACAAAGAGATCGAATACGCCACATTCCTGGCCAGTCGAGTCATGGCTTCATTAGTGTCTCAACGCGAGAGGCTGTTTCCGCAGAAACGCGAAGCCTGGTATCAACCAAAGGAGGAAGACGTACCGAAATGACCGGGTATAGCCTTTAGCACTTTTCGCCGGTAACCTCTTGATGATTACAAGTTGCTGCAGCAAGGAAACCCAAAGAGGGGTTTCGGAAGGAAAGGAAGAACAGCTACAGTTCCATCATTGAGTAGCACTTGGGGGAGGGCTACAGAATTGTGGCGCCAGTGAACTGAAGCATTCACTGGCGTTTCGCATTTTATGAGCAGCGCAATCACAATCATTTCGTAAAGATTCCGCGCTTCTCGTCGTACTTTTGTTCGGTCCTCTGTGCTTTTTTCGCCGCATCCTCTGCGGCGCGACTGGCGTTCTTTCCTGTTGTGGTTTTGCTGGTCTTGGTTTTAGGCACGGCTGAAAGTTTGCTTTCTCTTGCATAATGGTTCCTCCCTCCCCTCCCCTTGATGCAAAATTTCCGGGGGCCCGAGTTAGCTGTCCATGCCTGTCGTAGACTGTCTCAATGTGCGGTCGATACCAGCG
>Ga0126371_10000238_pt1 | contig 43207 bp, 32 predicted proteins | sample PanSoiMetaPlot_4_FD_110145 | JGI IMG/M metagenome (GOLD analysis project Ga0126371, IMG submission 110145) | Tropical forest soil microbial communities from Panama - MetaG Plot_4 | ecosystem: Environmental > Terrestrial > Soil > Tropical forest > Bulk soil | place: Panama | collected 2016-02-17
CATCGCGGCCCGCGCCCGGGCGATCAACGCGTCGGTATGGCGGCTTGTGGCATAAGCCCCGCCCGTGTTGGCATTGTCCTGCTTCAGATATCCGGAGATCGCGTCGATCACGCGCTGCGGTACCTGCGTTCCCCCTGGACCATCGAGAAACGCAGCCGGATACCCGTTGACTGTTTGTGCCAGAGAAGGGAACTGGGCGCGAATGTAGTTGAGATCGAGGGCGGGTGCGGTTTCCACAGTTGTTGGCATCGTCACCTATTTATTCTTGTGAACTCGTTTCGCTTCAAAATAAACGTTGCACACAGCAAAGACGATTGTGCCGGCATCCTTGACCACAACATCATCGCCAGGAATTTCGATTGTTTCCGTGAACAGATGGCCGGGCGAGTGTTTAATTGCGATTTCCGTGATCGGGTCGCTATTAATCCCAAGTTCCTGCAAGCTGATCTCTGCCCCATGAGGGCCGGCGCCCGAATTCTCGTCATGAAACTGCTGAGCTGTTACAGTTCTGACGTCCACCACTGGATTTTTGATCGTCGTTTTGTCCCAACGGAAGACCTGGTCGGAGTATTGGAGTTCGGTCCTGATCAGCTTTTTGGCGTCTTCCTTACTCCAACATGAAGCCGTTTTCGTTGGTATCTCGCGGCTGACAATCCATGTGCCCATGATAACCTCAGGCATCGGCTGTCTACTCTCTCCTTCGAGCAGCCCCACGATGCATAGAAGAAGGCAGGAAGCTCTAACAAGCATGCTTAGCGTCTCTTCTCCATCTTAATCTCGCACCCCTCTCACAAAATCTGCCAGCATTCCGTAGGCGGTTGCGTACAACCCAGGATTTTCTTCCGTGATCGCGAGTCCGGGAAAAATATCAGTTTCAAAACAAACATAAGAAGATGTGCCGGCAATCTTCGCCATCGGCTGAGTGCTTTGTACTCTCTCCGGCCCGATGCTGGCCACCACCCCGTTGGGTGTGCGGCGCGCCCGGCACACGAGCTTGAAACGCCACCCGTCGCGTTTCGCCGTGCGGACGGCCTGCGGCGTCAGATCGCGAATGCCATCACGCTGAATCTGGTCGAGCTTCAGCGGAACATCCATCAAGACGGTGATCAACGCCGCCGTCTTCACGGCAGCGTCCCAGCCATCGATGTCGTGTGTGGCATCGGTTTCCGCGATGCCCAGTTCCTGGGCCTTCTTCAAGGCCTCATCAAAGCTCAGTCCTTCTTCCATCTGGTTGAGAATTACATTCGTCGTAGAGTTCAATATTCCATAAAAGCCTTGCAGATGAATCGCCGGAAGCTGATCAAACAGGGAGAAGATCGGAACTCCATCCATCACAGTGGATTCGAACAGAAAGTGTTTGCCCCTGGTCGCGGCCAGGTCGCGCAGCTCTCGGTATGCATGGACGATTGGGCCTTTGTTCGCTGTGATGGCGTGGGCTCCATGATTGAGAGCGGCACGGATGTGGTCGAGCGCAGGCTGACCGTTTTGGACGTTAAGCGAGGTGGCTTCGAAGAGAACGTCGGCCTTCGCCGCCTTGAGCCAGGACGCCACATCGGTGGCCGAAGTCGTTTTTTCCGATAGGCCCGATCTGGGCGCCGGCATTTCGCGGGCGGGGGCGCCCGCGCCACATGATTCGGGATCTACTCCGTTCGGATCTGCAATCCATCCCAGGCGACGAGAGGCGATTCCGGTGATTCTGAATGTGATCCCATAGCGGTCGCGCAGCTCCCCGGCCCGATCCTGAAGAAGCCGCGCGAGCGTCCGATTGACGTTGCCGAAGCCGAGAAAGCAGAGATTGAACGTGCGGATGGTGAAATCCTCGAACCACAACCCACATTGCAAAGTTTCAAGGTTTCAATGTTCCAAAGAACAGCGGCAGACTCTTTCAAGCAACGAACCTTGAAACTTGAATTCTCCTATCCCATCACCGTGCTGTGCTCCGGCTTGATCTTGTACAGCACTCGGACTTCGCCGGGCTGGCTGTATGGATACTTATCCACGCCGAGATACTTTTTGGCCATCTTGTTGATATGCTCCGCGGCGCCCTCTTCCGTGATTTCCACCACGCGGCCGCGAATCTCAAGATAGCGGTAAGGGTTGTCCGGATCGATGATTGCCAGGGCGACCCGGGGATTGCGGCGCACGTTTTTATCTTTCTGGCGCCCTCTCGCAGAGTTAAAGATGACATGCTCGCCGTCGAAATCGCACCATACGGGAGTGACTTGCGGACGGCCGTCAGGCATGAGTGTGCCAAGGCTGGCGAACGCGCGTTTCTGAAAAAGATCTTTGTATTTCTCGGGGATGGCTTGCGGCATTAGACCTCCGAATCGAGCTGGAGAATGTTACTGACGGAATTATAAATGCGAGCTAGCGGCGATGCTCTGCGAGTCGAACCTGAATTTGCAAAGCCACGTTGCTTCCTCAGCGAACTCGGCGAGTCTTCGGCGGTTTCAGTGGTCCGCTTTTGTTTTTTCACCGCTGAGCTCGCGAAGAAGAGCCGCCGAGGTGCCAAGCAGAGCATGAGAATGTTCCAACGCGACTCGGCTCGTCGAATTACGCACTGCCACTTCGGGTTGCGGCATTTCGGTTTTATCGCTCTTTGTTTAAAATTACCCACTTACTCGGAAAATTCAAATGCCTCACAAGGCGGATGGTGAGGGCGTGAGTGTGTGGATGGAGAGACTCTACTGCTTCAGTAGACAATTACTGAGAATCAAGAAGGATCGAATGATATTTTCTTTGACTTTTCGGAAAACAATCGCGTTCCGCACAGCCGTTTTCCTTATTCTGACGCTCGCTCCAGCAGTCGCCACGCGGTTGCGTCTGTGGGCCGCCAACGAAGCGCAGAAGTACCCTCCAACCATTGTCTTTATGACGGATTTCGGCGTGGTCGACGATTCAGTTGCGATCTGCCGCGGCGTGATGTACGGGATCATGCCCGACGTTCGCATCGTCGACCTGACGCATCAGGTGACGCCGTTTTCGATTTTTGATGGAGCCCGCTTCCTCTATGGTGCGACGCCCTACTATCCTGCAGGAACTGTTTTCGTTGTGGTGGTTGATCCGGGAGTCGGCAGCACACGCAAGGCGATCGTGGCGCACTCCAGGCGCGGACAATATTTCGTGCTTCCGGATAACGGTGTCCTGACGTTTGTTGAGCAGCGCGACGGCATCGACCAGGTCCGCGAGATTACCAACCCCGACTGGATGATCGGCAGCAAGCTGTCTTCCACCTTCCATGGGCGGGATATTTTTTCACCGGTCGGCGCGCACCTGGCGCGCGGCGATGACTGGAAGACCGTTGGCCGGGAGATGCCCGTCAAAGATCTTGTGCGGCTCGATGTGAGGATTGCCAAACTCGACGACCATGGACTGAATGCCACAATTATTGCGACCGATGGACCGTTCGGGAATCTTGTAAGCAACGTGGACGGCAATGACTTCCTGAAACTGGGATATCAGCGCGGACAGGACGTGCCGGTGAAGATCGGCGACAAGGAATTGACCATCAAGTTTGTAAGAACGTTCAGCGATGTTCCACTGAACCAGCCACTGCTGTATATCGACTCGCGGGGGCATCTCGGGTTGGCAGTGAACCAGAACAGTTTCGCGGCAACCTTCGGCATCAAGCCGCCTGTGGCGTTGTTCATTCCGCGCGCCGGGCACTAAAATTTACGTCATCGTTGAGTCGAGCTGAAGGGGCGTAGTTATGAATCGGGTGACTTTGCTCGTAGTCCGTCGTAGTGTGTTTTCTAAAATTGCTCTTGCTTTCTTCGTATTCTTGCTGATTCCAAGTTTGGTCGTTTCCCAGAGCTTTCGTGGATCCATCCGGGGCAAGGTAACGGATCCAAGTGGCGGCCTCATCCCGGGCGCTAAGATCACGGCGAAGAATACGGGTACAGGGCTGGTTCGCGAAACCATCACCAACGACGCAGGCACCTTCGTGGTAGCGGAATTGCCTGCGGGCGACTATACAGTCACCGTGAGTACCAAGGCATTTGCGCCCGTGGCTCAAAACGTGATCGTAAACGTCGGCAGCGATAGCACGGCCGACTTCAACCTGCTCAAGGTCGAACAGCAGCGCGATGTTGTGAACGTGACGGGAGAAGTTCCTCTCGTCGAATCGGCACGCGATGTACTCGGAGAGGTGGTCGATCAGAAACTGGTAGCCGATCTTCCGCTGAATGGCCGCGATTTCGGAAAACTTGTCGCGCTGGTTCCGGGAGCAACAGTCGAACCGTCTGGAGTAGCCGCGATTCAAAGCGGATTTGGACAATTCTCGATAAACGGCAACCGCGATCGTTCGAATAACTACACCGTCGACGGTACGGACAACAACGATCCTTTCTTTAACAACTCCGCTTTCAATCAGACTGGAATCGGGGGCGCACCTGCTTCCCTGCTGCCGATCGATGCGATTCAGGAGTTCAATCTTCAAGCCAACTTTCCGCCGGAGTACGGACGCAACAGCGGTTCGGTCATCAATATCCTGACGAAGTCCGGCAGCAATCACTTCCACGGAACGGCGTTCGAATTCTTGCGCAATAGCGCCATGGACGCGCGGAACTACTTCAACCGCGTCCGCGATGCGAACGGCCAGCCGGTGAAGAAGACTGCATTTCGCAACAACAACTTCGGAGCGTCGCTCGGCGGGCCAATTATTAAAGACCGGACTTTCTTCTTCGGTGCTTACGAAGGCCAGCGCGAGCGCGTGGGCTCTGACTTTACATTCCTTGTGCCGACTCAGGCGCAGATCACCGGCGCACAGCAGTTGGTGCCTACTTTTGAGAGCCCTGATCCCAACGGCGCGCTCACGCCGGCTGCGGCGAATCCGGCTCTCACCAACATTCTCGCGTTGTATCAATCGTTGCCCGGATATAACGGGATATCCGGAACGATCGGTGGCACGGATCTCGATAAGAACGGTGTCGACAGCTTCATCGTCAAGATTGACCACGCATTGAGTGAGAACCAGTCGCTGACCGGCCGTTACGCTCTCGCACGGAGTCAACAGGTGTTTCCGCTCGGGGGCCTGGGATTTGGGGCGGGGTCCCGTCTACCTGAATTTGCGCAGACCTCGCCAACGCGGGTGCAACTTGCCTCAAGCAGTTGGCTTTCGACACTCAGTGCAAGCAGGATTAATGAAGTGCGCTTTGGCTACAGCCGTTACCGAACGTCTTTCGCAGGATTGGACGGAAATGCGGATCCGGCCAGCTACGGAACGAGCGCATCACCCTTCAACCTTGGATCGGGAAAGTTTGGGCTTCCGGAGATCGACTTCAACGGCACTTTCGAAAATCTCGGCGCCAGCGGGTTCAGTATTCCGCGCGGGCGCGTGAGCCAGAGCTACCAAGTCCTCGACAACTTCACGTGGCTCAAGGGGCGTCATACGCTCAAGTTCGGTGGCGAGTACCGGCGCGCTTCCATCAGCAGTTACAACGACAATTTAGCCCGCGGCATTTTCGCCTTCTTTGGAGAAGATCCATCGAACTTCTCGGCCTGCACCGGCACGAACCCGGCCGCCGCGTGCGGCGATTCGGGTGCGTTGATGCTGGCTTCGTTTTATCTGGGTGACACGTTCCCGCTGGCCAACACCGGCAACACGCATCGCGATACGTTCAACAATGACTTGGCATTCTTCGCGCAGGATGACTTCCGCATTTCGTCGAACCTGACGCTGAATTTTGGATTGCGCTGGGAATATTTCGGTCCGCTGGGAGAGAAACATAATCTGCTGTCGAATCTCGGAGCCGACGGGAATCTTGCGATGGTCGGCACTGACGGCCTGAAGCACATCTATAACCGTGACTTGAACAATTTTGGCCCGCGTGCCGGTTTTGCCTGGAATCTGCGCGCGACGACGGTGGTGCGCGGAGCTTACGGAATCTACTACGATTACGTCCCCCAGGATCTGCTGATCGCCAACTTTACGAATTCGGCGGGACTGGCGACCAACCCGATCGGGCCGCAAGCAGTCGTTTCCTTCAACTACGACCTGACCGGGTGGGATGGCATCAACCCTGGAACGGCGATCCTGACTGCGCCTCAGGGACCGTTCCCGAGTTCTGGGTCGAGCATTTTTGTGACTCCGCGGAACCTGGTGACACCCTACGCGCAAAACTGGAATCTGAACATTGAACAGCAAATCATTCCCGCGCTCGCTTTGCAAGTCGGATACATCGGCAGCAAGGGAACGAAACTGGTGCGTCTGCGCGATGCGAATCAGCCGGATGTGAATGGCAATCTCTTCAACTTTCCGCAGTATGGGCCTGTCGACGAGTTCAGCACGATTAGCTTCTCAAACTATGACGCGTTGCAGGTGACGTTACGCTCGCGCCAATGGCACGGACTTTCAGGATTTGCGGGCTACACGTGGTCGAAATCGCTCGACGATGCATCCGACGGCATCGACTTTAATTTCTCTACAGTTGCGTTTCCGCAGAATTCTTACGACACTCGTGCGGATTATGGCCCGTCGAACTTCGATACGCGCCAGCGATTTACTGCCGCCTTCTCCTATGCCTTGCCCGACATTTCCAGCCGCAAGCGGCTAGGAAGCGGTTGGGCTCTGAACACGATTGTGACCGCGCAAAGCGGGCGTCCGGTGCCGATTGTCAGCACCAACGACACCAGTGGCCTCAATGGCGTTGCCGTTTCGAACTTCCACCAGCGGCCTAATATGAATCCGGGCGTGAATCCGATCATGGCGAATTGGAGATCGGCTCCGGATACGATCGGCTATTTGAACCCAGCCGCTTTCATTCAACCTCCCGATGGGACCTTCGGGACGATGCAGCGGAACTCAATCTACGGGCCGAGATTTCTTGATCTGGATTTCGCAATCACAAAAGATACGAGCATTAGCGAACACGTGAGCTTGCAGCTTCGCGCCGAATTTTTCAATATCTTCAATCATCCAAACTTCGCGCTGCCAAACTTCTTCGTCACTCCGGGATTCAACGCGGACGGCACTCCCACCGGAGCATCGGCTCAGGGCCTGATCACCCAGACGCCGGATCAGGCGCAGACCAATCCTGGCCTGGGAGGCGGTGGTCCACGGGTAATTCAGATGGGAGCGAAGATACTGTTCTAGCTGACGGCAGCGAGATAATTGCGTTCGCCTTCGGCTTCGCGGGACGGACGAATGCGTCCGTCCCTACACGAGCTGTTCGATCCGGGGGAGCACTGCGCGCAGCAGCACTTCGAACGTCGATTTGACCCGCTCCCCTGTCTCCATCACTTCCGCGTGAGAGAGCGGTTGGTCGAGAATTCCCGCAGCCATGTTGGTGACGCACGAGATCGCAAGGATATTGAGTCCCATATGACGGGCAGCGATCACTTCGGCGACCGTCGACATTCCTACCAGGTCCGCGCCGATGCGGCGCAGATATTCGATCTCTGCCGGAGTCTCGTAGCTCGGTCCAAGCAGCGCGGCATATACGCCTTCGTGCAAAGAGATGTTCAGCTTCCCTGCCTCTTCGCGAGCGATCTGGCGATAAACGCGCGAATAAGTGTGCGTCATGTCGGGAAAGCGCAAGCCGAAGCGATCATCGTTAGGGCCGACGAGCGGATTTGCTCCCTGCAGATTGATGTGATCGCTGAGCAGGACGAGCGCGCCCTGCGAATAGCTGAGATTGATGCCGCCGGCCGCGTTGGTGAGAATCACGGCCTTGATCCCCATACGTGCAAAGACGCGAACGGGAAATGCAACTTGCTGGGCGGAATATCCTTCGTAGAGGTGAGCGCGTCCTTGCAGGGCAGCCACTGGCACGTCTCCGGCTTTGCCGAGGACGAGCCGCCCCGCGTGTCCGATCGCTGTCGATTGGGGGAACGACGGAATCTCGGAGTAGGGAACGCATGTCGCGTTGGCCAGTGAATCAGCGAATGCGCCAAGGCCAGAGCCGAGCACAAGGCCAATCTTGGGTTGGTGCGGCGTGCGTTGAAGGATCAGTTGTGCAGCAGAGTCGGCGAGCGTGAATTGATCAGGCATTCGGTCGTCCTGCCTCTGGAGCCCAGAGAATGCATTGTTCGGAATTGACTTCGATGCGTGCGTTGGCTAGCTGCAAAAGCTCTGAAGGCACCCAACTGACTAGGTATTTCCTGAAAAAGCAAACCCAAATATCCCAAAGCGGAATATTGTTTACGTCGAAGAATCCCTTAGAGGAATATTTCGCCGCACCGTCGCACAAGTTCTCGTCGGGGGCATACAGCAGTAGCCTCCCAGCTTGAGGATCAGTTGTCGCATCGATGGGGTAGCGTTTCTTCAGCCGTAACCGCTCGGCGCGCTTCTCAGACAATGTGACAAGTATCTGCTGTTTTTCCTCATCGGACGGCGGATACACGAAGGGGCTGGGTTGCAAAAATGAAGACCGGAGTTGATGGTGCATGGGAACGATCTCGTGTAGTTTGGCTTTTGTAAACAGTCTTTGGGCGCGGCGATAGAGGGCAGATTTGCAAAACCCCGTTCCTTTGGACAGATAAGCCTCGCGTGAGAGCTTGGCAGCTTCCTCGCCAAGCATTCGCCGTTCCTTAATGCTCGCACTCTCAAATGGATTGGACTCCAAGGATTGGCTTGTGCACCAGGCGATCGTTTCCGCCAACCTCCATCGAAAAGACGGGAACGCAGACTGCAGTTGATCGATCATCCAGCTTATCCTGCTACAGATCGCCGTCAGCTAGTTGACGCCCGTGGCCGTTGCGGTCCAGCCAATCATACAGAAATGTCTGATAGAGGTAGGACGCGACGATTTCCTCACCGAGTTCGTGGGTGTCGGTGCAGATGAACGGCAGGCGCAGTCCGGTGAGCACGGCGATCAGCGATTGCGTAATCCGATTGGGATTGGCAGCGCGGTAGGGGTACTCCGATTTAATTTCGGTCAAAGACGAAGTCACAACCAGCAAGCTGTGTGGAAGCTCTGCCATTCTGCGAAGCCGTGCGACAAAGACAGCGCGATTGGTCGTGAACGAGCAGATCAGATCAGCAAGGTCCTTGCGCTCGACGACGCAGGTATCTTCCATTCCTTTTACCGAATAATCGCCAAGCGGCAGGGCGCGGTATTCGATTTTCCCGAACCATCCACGGAAGCGACGAAATGAAAGCGGATTCTGTTCACGCGTATCGACAATGAATGTGGGAAGCGGCGTGCGGAGTTGCGTGCCTCCGCGCTCAGCGACGACTGGCAGCGGAGGATGCGCGACGGGCAAGTTGAGCGTAGTCCACGCCAGTGGCGCTGGGATGAGAGTTCGTTTGCGCGGCATGAGGTGTGGTGCAACTTTCCAGGTGTGTCTCTACACAGTGTAATCAACTTCGCATAGTGCCCTCTAACTAGAGAATCCTCCATCTTCAATCTCGCTGCAGATCACGCCTACCGCTCAACAGCCGAGGTTGCTAGCACGTTTTTGAACGAACCGGTGCCTCCATGTAACGGACTACTTCTGTGTTTCGATTTTCTCGATCACCAGCGCGTTCGAGCCTCCCCGTGCAAACACTTTCCCAGTCGCAGTAACTTTCTGCCCAGCAAATGGCAAGAGGCGGTCGTTTTGTCCGGAGGATGGAGTGGTGTCGGCGATGGGCCAGTAAATCGTGCCGTTGTCCGTCAAAATGACCAATGGAGAACCGGCCTTTGCGCACGCCGTGGCGCATTCAGCGCTTATCGGCTTCTTCAGTCCCATGGTGAAGGCGCACGCCGAATCGAGCACGTAGCCCTTCACGGTCGCTGGTTTGCTGGAGTCGCTGCTCCAGGCTGCGCCTACGACCAGGACGATCGCCAGGAATAGCTTTGCCGCATTGCGGAGACTCATATGCGGATCCTCCTCGAAAAATATCGCATCACGCTACGCACTGGCGCCCCGCCTGGCAATAATTAGAAACAACTATGAGCTATAAGGCGCGCGAACCCAATTGGCTTCGCGGAGGTGATCTGGTTGTTGCGGCGGCTGCAACCGGACGACAAGAGCATTGCTGAGTTTCGCCAGAACGGCGGAGCGATCACCGAGACCTGCGCCGAGCTGGTGGGCTGGGCGCGGAGTGTGGGACTCGTGCGGGGAGAATGGGTGGGGGCGATCGACGGATCGACCGCTTCCGCTTTAACCGCCGCAAAGCGATTGTCCGTTGCGGCTGTTTCGTAACAGACTCTGGAAGCGCCAGGAAAAGTGAAATCTCACCTCGTCCCGGAGGGACGCCTGAAGTTCTCACACAGATTCTTACGTCCTGGGGCTTTGGCCAACCAGAGATCAAACTCCTTCAGTGCTAATTCGCATTGCTGGCGGTGGCGTTCCTTGCGGTCGCGAACCTTCCTTTCCAGCGGTGGTAACAAATCGAAAGTGATATTTGCCGGTTGGAAGTTTTTTGGATCAGCATGCGTTACGTAGTGAGTTAGCGATCCGAACGCGGATGCTCGTGGGGCGACGCTTAACTCAGCCCCCGCTGCGATCACTACAGCGTGCATTCCCGCCAGCAAGCCAGTAGCAATGGATTCCACGTACCCTTCGACCCCACAAATCTGTCCGGCAAACAACACGCGAGGGTGCTGCTTCATCTGCAGCGTCTCACGCAATAAAGTGGGGGCGTTAATGTACGTGTTGCGGTGGATCTGCCCGTAGCGCAGGAATCTTGCGTTCTCCAGACCGGGTATGAGACGGAGAACCTTTGCTTGCTCGGCAAATTTCAGGTGATTTTGAAATCCGACCAAGTTGTAAGAATCGGCACGCAAATTTTCTTGCCGCAACTGCACAACGGCGTAAGGCATCTTGCCCGTGCGAGGATCCCGCAATCCGACTGGCTTCATTGGCCCGAAGCGCAAAGTGTCTCTTCCGCGACGGGCAATTTCCTCGATCGGCAGACACCCTTCGAAGTAATTAAGCTGCTCCCAGTCCTTCTGTTCGACGGACTGTCCAGCCACCAGAGCGTCGTAGAACGTCTCGTACTCCTCCTGCGTCATCGGGCAGTTAATGTAATCGGCCGATCCTTTGTCATACCGGGCGGCCATGTACACGCGCGACATGTCGATCGACTCTGCTTCCACAATTGGGCTGATCGAATCATAGAAATACAGGTGGGGACTCGGGGACGCAGTCGCCTCAGCCTCTCCGATGCCTTTTAACGCACCCAAGCGAGCGATTTCGGCCGCCAGGGCATCCGATGTCAGTGGACCGCTGGCTATGATCGTAATGTCTCCCGTTTGGTCGACGCATGTGACTTCCTCTCTGCGCACATGGATACGCGGCTCGCGCGCAATCGTTTCCGTCACCCTCGCCGCAAAGGTCACACGGTCTACAGCCAAGGCATGCCCTGCAGGAACAGCACACACGCGCGCGATCTCCATCAGAAGCGAGCCTGCCCTCCGCATTTCTTCCTTCAGCAGCCACGGCGCGGTATGCTCGCTGTCCGACTTCAGCGAATTCGAACAGACCAACTCTGCAAAATCTGCAGTCTGGTGCGCGGGCGTGGATCGCACCGGACGCATCTCAAACAGCTCAACATTGAATCCGCGCCGCGCACACTGCCACGCAGCCTCCGACCCGGCCAGCCCGGCACCAATGATTTTGATAGATCCCATTCGGCATCTATTTTGACGCATCCCATGGAATCGTGTCCGGCCAAAGGCCAAGCGACTCGAAACTGGAGATGGCGCGTCTCTTGCTTCTGCGCTTCGGTTATTATGAAAAATTCTTGCAGGAGGATTCGATGGCTCGCATTGCTCTGGTCTCACGCGAAACCGCGTCGCAAGAGGTCAGGGAGATTTACGAAAAGACGCTCCGCGGTAAGCCGGGCAACGCGCAGAAGGCGCTGGCTCACCGCCCGGAGATGCTGAAGAATTTTCTGGGCTTTTACGGGAGCGTGGGGCGCTCGCTCGAGCGCAGGCTCTACGAACTGATCTACCTCCGCGTTTCGATGATCAACGGTTGTTACTACTGCACCCAGCACCACGTGTCTTCTTCCAAACGTGTTGGTCTTACGCCGGAAGAGTGCTCCGCCTTGAAGCAAGGGGACTATTCGCGATTTAGCGAGAAAGAACGCAGCGCTCTGGTCTATGTTGAAAAACTTACCCGTACTCCTCATGACATCAGCGATGCCGACTTCGTCCCACTGAAGAAGTCGTTCTCAGACCCCGAAATCGTTGAGGTCCATTTGTTAACCGGACTGGCAAATCTTACCAATCGATTCACAGATCCATTGGGACTTGAATTGGAGTTCGCCGAAGAAAAGATCTAGTAGTCAGGTGGGCATCACAGAATCTCGCGAACGTCTCCCACTCGACGGGTGATGCGTTCCCTATCCAGATATTCCAGCAGCGGAATTGCGTATTTTCGGCTTACACCGGTCATTTCTTTGAACAGGGCTACGTCCATTTTTGACGACTTCGCTTTCTGCGCCGCGACGAGTCGCCGCAGTTCTTCCAACGCAGTCCGATGAAAGACGAGTTGCTCCGAAACCTTGACCAGCATTCGCTCTCGCAGCAGCAGCGTCACGATCTTCTGCGCGCGTGCTCGGTCTACCTTCAACCCCTCCAAGACTTCCTGCAGCGCAGGCACTTTAAGCCCAGCAGCAGCGAATGCTTGTTCAATCTGTTTCTTCGACTCAGCCTCCTCGTCCTTCATCACTACTCCATGGCCCGGTAGCCGCACCAAGTCCCCCTGCACCTCGATCTTTCGATCCTTCATCAACAGGTTCAGCGCTGCGGCAAAGACTTCGGGGCTTAGGCTGAACTTCTCGCGAAGAACTTCTTTGCCTAAGCCAGGGACGAGAGGATTTTGCCGATGAAACATCGCGAGGCTTTCCGGTACGAGTTGACGCAGAGCGGAAACGGCCGTTGCGTGAACAAAAAGGTCTCCAAACTTTAGTACTTCACTGCTTGCGATCGGGTCGGCCAGATAAGAGACCACTGACTCCTTCCGCAAACCGGTTTCCGAGACGGCTTGGTCAAGCGTCAGGCCCCCGTACCAGCGCCTCGCAATACGTGTCTTAAGCACCTCTGCTACATGCCCGCTGGCCGCATGACTGAGCAAAGAATCCACGATGGTTTGTTTGAGGCGCGGGATGGGAGCCGCATCGAGCACAACGCCGCCTCCGATAGTCATCACGGGTGAGAATTGGCGGATGATGAACCGGTCTCCGGGTAGAAGCAGCGTCGCCTGCGACAGACGAATACGCGCGAAGGCTTCTGATCCTGCCGCCATTTGAATCGTGTCATTCTTGTGGATCAAGTTAGGGTTGAGTTGTAGAGAAGGCTGAAAACTTACTTCCGCGACGGCTTCCATCGAGTGGGCATGAAAGTGAACTTTTCCTCGCTTCTTCAGAGGGTGCTGCGCCGACGACAGCAGCCGCAAGCGAACGTCGATGGTGCGCGTCGCTTCGAAGACATCCGGTGCGGACAGCATCATGCCGCGCAATAGATCTTCAGTACTGGCTCCGACCAGGTTCAATGCGGTCCGTTGGCCAGCGGAAGCTGAAGCCGCTTCTTGGCCGTGCACCTGCACCCCGCGTACACGAGCCCTACGACCAGTTGGAAACACCTCTAGTTCGTCTTCCTGACGAATGGTACCTGAGATCAGTGTTCCGGTAACGACGGTGCCAAATCCTTTCATTGTGAACACACGATCAATTGGCAGCCGTGGAACGACCTGTGGATCTCTCGCCTCAATCTGGGCCGCAGCTGTAAGCAAAGTCTGCTTCAGATCCCCTAAGCCCGCGCCAGTCAGCGCGCTAACAGGAACGATAGGGGACCTTGACGAGTCTAGAAACGTGCCCCTTAAGAACTCTTCCACTTCGAGTCGCACTACTTCCAAAGTTTCCGAATCCACGGCGTCGGACTTTGTGAGCACCGTGATCCCGCGCTTGACCCCCAGCAACTGTAGGATGTCGAAGTGCTCTCGGGTTTGGGGTTTGATCGACTCGTCCGCCGCAATCACCAGCAGAACGAGATCGATGCCGCCGACGCCCGCCAGCATGTTGCGGACAAACCGCTCGTGCCCGGGCACATCGACAAATCCGATCTGGATCTTCTCGCCGTCGGCCCCAATAAGATCCGTATGCGCAAAACCGAGATCGATCGTGATCCCGCGCCGCTTTTCTTCTTCGAGACGGTCTGCATCAATACCGGTCAACGCTTTTACCAGCGCCGTCTTCCCGTGATCGATATGTCCCGCAGTACCGACGATGATCGATTTCATCCTCGAGAATCGTAGCAGGATGTCGCGAAAATGGGCCTTCCTCCCGACGCAAAACCCTGTACCTGTTGCAGCCCAAAATGCGACAATAGAGTTCCTCCATGCCTACTTCCTTGACCTCTGCTTTCTCTCCGGAGACTATCCGGCAACACGGCCTCACGCTCGATGAGTACGAAAAAATCAAGCAACTTCTAGGCGGTCGGGAACCGACCATTACCGAACTTGGCATTTTCAGCGTGATGTGGAGCGAGCATTGTTCCTACAAGTCCTCGCGCGTCCACCTGAAGCGTCTACCCACACGCAGTAAACGGGTTCTGCAGGGGCCCGGAGAAAATGCTGGAATTATCGACATTGGGGAGGGCTGGGCGTGTGCCTTCAAAATCGAATCTCACAATCACCCGTCGTTCATTGAGCCTTTCCAGGGCGCAACCACGGGTGTGGGCGGAATTCTGCGCGACATCTTCACCATGGGGGCTCGACCTGTCGCAGTCATGGATGCCCTGCGCTTCGGACCGATTTCGGCCACCAAACGCACTTCGCAAAAAGAGCTGCATAAGAACCATTCCATTCTTGAGGGGGTGGTTAGCGGTGTCGCTTCTTACGGCAACTGCTTCGGAGTGCCCAATCTCGGCGGCGAAACAAAATTTGAGCCCTGCTACTCGGGTAATCCGCTGGTGAACGCTTTCGCGCTCGGGCTGGTCAAGAAGAACGAAATCTTCTATGCCCGCGCCGCTGGCGAGGGCAATCCCGTAATTTACGTCGGCGCAAAAACGGGCAAAGACGGCATCCACGGGGCAACCATGGCCAGCGAAGAATTTAGCGAGGCATCCGAGGCCAAGCGTCCCAATGTCCAGGTTGGCGATCCATTCCTCGAAAAGCTGCTCCTTGAAGCCTGCCTCGAAGCCATGCAGACCGGCGCGATTGTCGGCATTCAAGACATGGGAGCCGCTGGACTCACTTGCTCCACGTGCGAAATGGGTGGCCGGGGCGGCGTGGGGATCGAAATCGAGCTTGACCGCGTTCCACAACGCGAAACCAACATGACCCCTTACGAAATCATGCTCAGCGAGTCGCAGGAGCGCATGCTCCTGGTTGCTCAGAAGGGCCGCGAACAGGAAGTCTATCGAGTTTTCGAGAAGTGGGGACTGGATGCCGCAGAAATTGGCCGCGTCACATCGGGTAACAAACTACGCGTCCTCGAACGTGGCAAGGTCGTCGCTGAGATTCCGAATCAGGCCTTAACCGACGAGGCCCCGGTTTACAAACGTCCCCTGGCGCGGTGGGAACCTCCAGTGCCACGCGAAAAACTGGAACACATCACTTTCGGTCAAGGACCCGACTGGACGGCTACGCTCAAGCAACTTCTTGCGGGCCCAAACATCTGTGGCAAGCGCTGGGTTTGGCAACAGTATGACCACATGGTGCAGACCAATACGGTCGAAGCTCCGGGTGCTGGCGACGCTGGCGTCATTCGCATCAAAGGGACGGATCGTGGGCTCGCGATGGCTCTCGATGGTAACGGACGCTGGTGCTACCTAGATCCTCGCCTTGGTGCTATGCATGCGGTGGCGGAGGCTGCTCGAAAAGTAGTGTGCTCTGGTGCGATTCCGGTAGGAGCGACCAATTGTCTGAACTTCGGCAATCCCGAAAAACCGCATATCATGTGGCAGTTTTCGCAGACTATCGATGGACTCACGAAGGCCTGCGAGGAACTGGAAATTCCAATCACTGGCGGTAATGTCAGCTTCTACAACGAGACGCTGGGTGAAGGCATCTACCCAACTCCAGTTCTCGGAGTCGTCGGAATTCTGGAAGATGTACATAAAGCCGCCAAAATGCACTTCTCCTCCCTCGGACGCACGATCGTGCTATTGCACGTTGCCCATGCCGGAGATATCACCGATGCGGAAAGCGAATTCGGCTCTTCGGAATACGCAAAGGAGATCCTGGGTACGGTTTGGGGATATCCACCCGAACTTGATCTGGAGCAAGAAGCCGCCTTGCAAAAGGCCACAATCGAAGTGATTCGCCAAGGCCTCGTAGAATCTGCGCACGATTGCTCAGACGGAGGCATTGCGGTTGCCCTTGCAGAAAAGGGGTTTCCCGACGGCGTCGGGGCTCGGGTGAATCTAATGTCGGAAGGTCTATTTGGCGAATATGTCCTCTTCGGAGAGGACGCTAGCCGAATTCTGGTCTCTTGCGTCCCGGACAGGGTCGGGCGAATCAAAGAGGTATGCGGGAAGCACGGCATAGCGGCGGGCATAATCGGGGAAACGATCCTGGACAGGCTTGAGATTTCTTTAGATGGCAGAAGCGTTGTTTCCGCGGCGATCTCCGATTTGAATGAATCGTACGAGTCAGCTTTGCCGTTTGCGCTGAAAACCGATCCCGAACTGGTTGCGGCAGACTGACGTTCAGAGCACGCAATTAGAGTCAAGGGCCAACAGCGAGATGAACATTGTCGACAAATTTCACGATGAATGCGGAGTAGTAGCGATCTTCTCGCATCCTGAGGCCGAGAAGCTTGCCTACCTTGGCTTGCACGCCCTGCAGCATCGCGGTCAAGAGTCCGCGGGCATCGTAACTTCCGATGGCCTATCGGCGCGCTCTCACAAAGCCATGGGCACGGTTGCCGATATCTTCACTGAGGATGTGCTCGCCAAATTGCGCGGAACACTCGCCATTGGCCATACCCGTTACTCGACGGCTGGAGACTCAGCTTTGCTGAATGCTCAACCCATCCTCGTACAGTCCAACAAGGGCGCTATCGCGGTGGCACATAACGGCAATCTCGTGAATGCCGCCCCACTTCGAGCCCGCCTCGAAAGCCAGGGATCGATCTTTCAGACCAACAGCGATACCGAGGTGATCGTTCATCTGATCGCTCTTTCCAAGGAGCACACCCTGCCCGAGGCGATGGCCGACGCCCTGCGGCGCGTAGAGGGTGCATTTTCGCTCGTAATGATGAGCAACGATCGCGTTTTTGCCGTGCGCGATCCACGTGGCTTCCGGCCCCTCGCCATGGGCCGCATCCCTGCTCTCGAAGGGCAGAAGCGCGACACCATCGTTTTCGCCTCCGAAACTTGTGCTTTTGACCTGATCGGAGCCGAATACATCCGTGACGTGAAGCCCGGGGAGCTTATCATTGTCAGTAGCGAGGGAGTGAGTTCTCGCTTCTATTCGACCGCGGCTCCGCAATCGAGCTGCATCTTTGAGCACGTCTACTTTTCCCGTCCTGACAGCCTTGTTTTTGGTCGTCCGGTGCAGTCCAGCCGCGAGGAACTGGGTCGTCAACTAGCCCGCGAGGCGGGCGTTGACGCCGATTTGGTTGTGCCCGTTCCAGATTCCGGTGTAACGGCCGCGGTGGGCTATGCCGCTGAGAGCGGCATTCCGTTCCGTTTCGGCTTGATCCGGAATCATTACGTGGGACGAACGTTTATCGAGCCCAGTCAGAGCGTCCGCGATTTTGGAGTGAAGCTGAAACTCAATCCGGTGCGATCTCTGCTGGAAGGCAAACGCGTCGTACTGATCGACGACTCCATCGTGCGTGGCACGACCAGCCGCAAGATCGTCCGGATGATTCGCAACGCCGGTGCCACCGAGGTGCACATGCGCATCTCGTGCCCACCTACCATTTCGCCCTGCTATTACGGCGTCGACACTCCTTCGAAGAAGCAACTCATCGCCGCTAACAAGTCGGTTGAAGAGATCCGCGATTATATCGGTGCAGACTCACTCGCCTATCTCTCGTTGGAGGGGCTCAAGAAGGCCTGCGGAGAAGGCGAAAAGATTTCGTACTGTTCCGCCTGTTATACGGGCAAATATCCTACCGATATCGTCGATATCGAAGAGATTCAGCCAGCCACGGTGCGGCGATAGTCTTAAGAGCGAGGCTTGCGAGCTCGCACGACGCGCGGTATCGACTGCAGGTCCGGGACAATCTCCACCTCGTGCCATCCGTTTGTCAAACCGCGGACCTTTTCTACGATCGTTCCGCTGATTTCCATCACTAACCATCCACCTGGACGCAGTTTCGCCCAGGCCGCTGGAATGAGCCGCTCAATCACTTCCGTCCCGCTCGGACCGGCAAAGACGGCAGCCCTCGGTTCGAACTTTCGAACCTCCAGCTGCACCGTGTCTTTCTCTGACTCTCCAACGTAAGGGGGGTTCGAAACGACAACATCGAACGCGCGGTTCAACCCGTCAAGCAGATCCGTTTCGTGAAAGTTAACCCGTTGCTCCAACTGAAGCCTCGCCGCGTTCGCGCGAGCAACCTCTAGCGCATCCGGAGAGACGTCTGTCGCGTGGATTTCCGTGTGCGGCAGCTCTCTTGCTAACGCAAGAGCGATGCAACCAGATCCCGTCCCCACGTCGACGATTCCGAGTTGTTTGTCTCGAGATAACTCACGTGACTCAGTTCCAATCAGCCCCAGAACGGCCTCTACCACGTGCTCAGTCTCGGGCCGCGGAATCAGCACCGCCGGACTGACAATTAGATCCATCCCCCAGAATTCCTGGTGTCCGGTGATGTATTGCGCGGGCACTCCCCGAGAGCGTTCTGCCAAAGCCGACTCGTAACCCGACATTTCCTCGCTGCTTAGCTTTTGTTCCGGATGCGCAAACAGGTATGCGCGATCGCAGGTCAGGGTGAACATGAGCAACAGTTCGGCATTCATCCGGGGAGATGGGACATTGTTGGCAGTGAGTTGAGATACCGCGTTACTCAGCACTTCCTTGAGTTGCACGCTTCTATTTCATCATGGAAGGCACGCCAGAAAAATTGAACCGATCGCAAACCGATACCGCTCACTCCGGGCTCGTCACCGCTCGAGCAACCGAGGCGTTACGAAACACGACAGTGGGCTGAGCCCAGGATTCCGCTTTCTTACCGCTGAGTTCGCGGAGAAGAGCCGCAGAGGCCGCTGAGCAGGGCAGAAAGTCGCTTGACCCAAGTGTTGTCGGCTGGCGACGCCTTGCCCATATCCGTCTGGCTGTGAAAAACTAGTTCCTACTAGTTTTTCTTCCATCCTCACATATGGGAACCGCGCGGACATTATTTGAAAAGATTTGGGACGGCCACCTGGTCGCCCGACCGGACGGTCGGTCGCCAATCCTGTACATCGATTTGCATCTGGTGCACGAAGTGACCTCGCCGCAAGCATTTGACGGCTTGCGTGCCGCGGGCCGCGGAGTGCGGCAAACGCTTCGCACCGTTGCCACTGTCGATCACAATGTTCCCACCGAGCCGCGCGGAACTCCCATTACCGACTTGATCGCCTCGAAGCAGATCGCGGCTCTGCAGCGCAATTGCAGAGAATTCGGGATTCGGCTGTTCGATATGGATTCCGCCGAACAAGGGATTGTCCATGTGATCGGACCCGAACTTGGACTGACGCAGCCAGGAATGACGATCGTCTGCGGCGATAGCCACACCAGCACCCACGGGGCTTTTGGATCTTTGGCTTTTGGAATCGGAACTTCGGAAGTCGAGCACGTGCTGGCGACCCAATGCCTGGCGCAGCAGAAGCCGAAGACGATGAAGATCGAGGTCCGGGGACGGCTGGCGGAAGGCGTGACCGCGAAGGATCTGGCCTTGGGAATCATCGGGCAGATTGGGACCGATGGTGCGACCGGGCACGTGATCGAGTATGCCGGGCCCGCGGTGCAGGCGCTCTCGATGGAAGCGCGGATGACCCTTTGCAATATGAGCATCGAGGCAGGTGCGCGTGCGGGCATGGTTGCGCCCGACGAGACCACGATCGCCTACGTCGCGGGAAGACGGTACGCACCGGTAGGCAATGAATGGGATCACGCCCTCGACCGCTGGCGAAATCTGCCTAGTGATGACGGAGCGACATTTGACAAGATTGTAGAGATTGATGCCGCGCAACTTTGCCCGTTTGTGACGTGGGGAACGAATCCGGGAATGGTGGCTCCGGTGACGGGACGTGTGCCGGAAATCAAGAGCATGCAGGAAGTGGACCGCCGTGCAGCCGAGCTGGCGCTGCAGTACATGGCGCTGGAGCCCGGAAAGCGAATCGAAGATATCGGGATCGACCGGGTCTTTATCGGGTCGTGCACGAATTCGCGGATTGAAGACCTAAGGGCTGCGGCTCGGGTCGCTAAGGGACATCGCGTGAGTTCGAAGGTGCGTGCGATGGTGGTCCCAGGATCGCAGGCGATAAAGCGGGCTGCCGAGCAGGAAGGCCTGCACAAGATTTTTCAGGATGCCGGATTTGAATGGCGCGAGTCGGGGTGCTCGATGTGTTTGGGGATGAATCCGGACATTCTGCAGCCCGGGGAGCGTTGTGCCTCCACGAGCAATCGGAATTTTGAGGGCCGGCAAGGACGCGGGGGAAGGACGCATCTGGTGAGTCCGATGATGGCGGCTGCCGCGGCGATTGCCGGGCATTTCACGGATATTAGGAATTGGACGTTTCACTAATAAGTTCGGTATGGCCGGGGACGGTATTGCGATGCTCGCCATGTCTTTTCTGGGCCTCGCGCTCGTGGTACGGGCGAACGTTCTTTATTTCGGGATTATCCTGGAAGTGGACGCGGCGGTTCCCATTGATCAGGGGATCAGTCCGTGGAAAGTTGGACTGTGGAAAGTTGGACTAAGGTCGTCCAGCTTCTTCAAACGGCAGCGCGAACGGTTTCCCAAGAGCAACCAACGCGTCATGACGACCTGGCTAAGTGAATTTGGGTTGCTGCTCATTCTCGGTGCTTTTGGCCATTGAATTTCCTGTGACGAAGGTCGTCTCTGCAAAGGCGACAATGTGGCAGACCTCTGGATCGACAGCTAAGGATCGGTGATGAAACCATTTACAGTGCATCGGGGGCGCGTAGCGCCGTTGGATCGCGTTAACGTCGATACAGATCAGATCATCCCTAAGCAATTCCTGAAGAGGATCGAGAAGACCGGGTTCGGACAATTTGTCTTCTATGACTGGCGGTTTGGGGCCGACGGTAAGAAGAATCGAGAATTCATTCTGCATGAGCCGCGCTATGACGGGGTAAGTATTCTGGTGGCGGGAAAGAATTTCGGGTGTGGATCGTCGAGGGAACACGCGGTTTGGGCTCTGGCGGACTTTGGGTTCCGGGCTGTGATCTCATCATCGTTCGCAGACATCTTCGCCAACAATTCGACCAAGAACGGGTTCTTGACCGTAAAGCTATCTGATGCCGAGGTCGCTACCGTCATGCGGCGGGCGCAGGAGATCGACAACTACGAACTGACAATTGATCTGGAGCAATGTGAGGTGCGGGACGATCAGGGATTCCGTGCAAACTTCCCCATCGATGCATTCGTCAAGCATTGCCTGTTGAACGGCCTTGACGACATCGGATTGACGCTGCAGCATGAAGCTGAAATCGCTGCCTTTGAGACTCAGCATCCCCTTCCTGCGCCACTAAAGGTGGCCTAAGTTCATGAAAAGTCAAGTCGAGTAAAAGTATGTAAAACCTGCCCGCCAGTATTGACCCGCCTAGGGTGGGCAGTTGATCCTAGAGGAGCGCGGTTCTGCCTTAGCAACAGCACGTGAGCCTTGGCCTGAGCGGTTAGGAGGCCTCCTCGGCAAGAGAAATTCCTGCCTCTTTCGGACTGAGTTGCCGCGAACCGAGCCTACAATGCATACGTCTAATATCCAGGCCTACTATCGAGCTTGGCTTAATGAGTGTGGTGACAGACCTGTGAACATAATTTACGGCCTTAATAACGGCGCCAAGGCGGTCCGAATACATCGCCTGGCGACGATTGCCATTCTTGCGGCAGTTTGCGCGTATTTCGTTGGCTGCAGTTCGGGCGATCCCAAACAACAACGGGCACAAGCGGCCGGGCCTCCACGGGCGGTTTCCGTGGCGGTTGCGCCCGTGCAGCAACAAAATGTACCGGTCTATCTGTCCGGCCTTGGATCTGTAACTGCATTTAATACGGCGAACATTAAGAGCCGCGTGGACGGACAAATCATGAAAGTAAACGTTCGCGAAGGACAGGATGTGCGCGAAGGAGAACTTCTGATCCAGATTGACTCCCGTCCTTACGAGGTGCAGGTTGAGCAGTTGCAGGCCCAGTTATTTCGCGATCAGGCTCAACTGCGGGATGCAAAGTTGAACCTCGAGCGGTACACAGCTCTGATCCCTTCGGGCAGCATAGCGCAGCAACAGGTCGATACGCAGAAGGCACTGGTGGACCAACTGGACGGAACGGTGCGCAACGATCAGGCCCAGATCAACGCGGCAAAGCTGAACATCGTCTATTGCCACATCGTGGCGCCGTTCAACGGACGAGTCGGCCTCCGGCAGGTGGATCCGGGGAATATTGTGCACGCGTCGGATACGAATCCCATGTTGATTCTGACGCAACTGCAGCCAATCGCGGTGATTTTCACCCTTCCCGAAGATGTGCTGCCCAGAGTGGCGAAGGCGATGAGCAAGGGGACGCTTGAAGTGGATGCGTTCAGCCGAGACGACCAGACCAAGCTCGCATCCGGGAAGCTGCTGACGATCGACAACCAGATCGACCCGACTACGGGAACTGCGAAGCTGAAAGCGGTCTTCGATAACCGCGATAGCAAGCTGTGGCCGAACCAGTTTGTGAATGCAGACTTGCTGGTTGAGACTCGCAAGAACAGCACCGTGGTGCCCACGGCCGCGATACAGCGCGGACCACAGGGAACGTTTGTCTATGCGGTAAATCCGGATAAAACCGTGCAGGACAAGCCGGTAACAATAGCGCTGACTCAGGGAGACATCACGGTGGTCAGCGACGGCGTCAACCCCGGTGACACGGTTGTTACGGACGGTCAGGACAAGCTGCAGCGCGGCAGCCGGATTGAACCGCGCAACTTGACACCGAATGCCGGTGCCGGCGCAACAGGGCCGGTCGGACGGCGGACAGCCAACTCGCAGGGCTCGACGGGCACATCCAACTCTGCCGCGCGGCCGACGGCCAACCCAGGTTCATGAGTCCCTCTCGGTTATTTATTCTCCGGCCCGTTGCGACCACGCTGCTGATGGTCGGTGTGCTGCTGGTGGGCTGGGTGGCGTTCATGCAGTTGCCGGTTTCGGCCCTGCCCGAGGTCGATTACCCCACAATCCAAGTCGTGACCTTTTATCCCGGCGCGGCGCCCGAAGTAATGGCGTCGTCAGTGACGTCTCCGCTGGAGCGCCAGTTCGGGCAGGTCCCGGGTCTGAGCCAGATGACCTCGACGAGCTCGTACGGAAGCTCGCTCATTACGCTGCAGTTCGGTCTCGACCAGAACATCGACGTCGAAGAACAGCAGGTACAAGCTGCGATCAACTCGGCGACGACCTATCTGCCGACGGATCTGCCGAATCCCCCGATCTACAACAAGGTGAATCCGGCGGATGCACCAATTCTGACGTTGGCGCTGACGTCGGATTCTCTGCCGCTATCGAAGGTCGAAGACCTCGCCGATACGTCGCTTGCCCAAAAGATTTCCCAACTACCCGGCGTGGGTCTGGTTTCGATCAGCGGTGGGCAGAAGCCCGCCGTAAGGATTCAGGCGAATCCGACGGCGCTGGCTTCTTATGGGCTTAGTCTTGAGGACCTGCGCGCGGCTCTGGTGCAGGCAAACGTGGATCAGGCCAAGGGCGTGATCGACGGACAGCGGCAGTCATACACGATCGGCGCCAACGATCAATTGTTCTCGAGCGAGCAGTACAAGCCGATTGTGGTGGCTTATCGCAATGGCGCTCCAGTTCGGCTCAGCGATGTCGCGAATGTAGTCGATGGCGTAGAGAACGATCAATTGGCGGCGTGGATGGGCACCGCCGCAAACGGCGGCCAGGCCGCGAGCCTGACGCCGGCAGTCATCGTGAATATTCAACGTCAGCCGGGCGCCAACATCATCAGTGTCGTCGATCGGATCAAGAAGTTGCTGCCGCAGTTGAAGGCTTCGCTGCCGAGCGCAGTGAACGTTCAGATTCTGACGGATCGAACCAACACGATCCGCGCGTCCGTCAAAGACGTCGAGTTCGAACTCATGCTGGCCATCGCTCTGGTGGTGATGGTGGTGTTTCTGTTCCTGCGCAATCTCTCGGCAACCGTCATTCCAAGCGTGGCCGTGCCCCTTTCCTTGATCGGGACGTTTGGCGTCATGTATCTGCTCGGATACAGCCTCAACAACCTGACCCTGATGGCGCTGACGATTTCTACCGGGTTCGTCGTGGATGACGCGATCGTCATGATCGAGAACATCGACCGCTACCTGGAGGATGGAGATTCTCCGCTGGACGCGGCGTTGAAAGGTTCGGGGCAGATTGGATTCACGATCGTTTCGTTGACGGTCTCGCTGATTGCCGTGCTGATTCCGCTGCTGTTCATGGGGGACATCGTCGGCCGGCTGTTCCGGGAATTCGCGATCACGTTGGCGGTCACGATTCTGGTTTCGGCGGGTGTTTCGCTGAGCTTGACGCCGATGATGTGCGCCAAGCTGCTCAAGCACAAGAAGGAAGGCGAACAGGGACGCTTTTACGAGGTCACCGAGGACTACTACAACCGGATCATCGCGTTTTACGGTCGCACGGTGAAGTGGGTATTGAAGCACCAGACCGCGACGCTTCTGGTGACAGCCGCGACTCTGGTGCTGACACTGGCGCTATACGTGGTCGTTCCTAAGGGGTTCTTCCCGGTCCAGGATACCGGCGTCATCCTTGGTGTTTCTCAAGCTCCTGACAACGTTTCGTTTGACGCGATGTCGCAGCGCCAGCAGGCTCTGGCGAAAGTGATCCTGAACGACAAGGATGTTGAAAGTTTGTCGTCGTTTATCGGCGTTGACGGAACGAACACGACACCGAACGCGGGACGGATCCAGATCAATCTGAAGCCGCGCGATGAGCGCTCGGACGATGCCTCGGCGATTATTCGACGGCTGCAGCCGGAACTGGCGAAGATCGATGGGATCACCCTGTACATGCAACCGGTGCAGGATCTCACCGTGGAAGATCGCGTGAGCCGGACGCAGTTTCAATATTCGATCGAGGACGCGGATGCGCAGGAACTGGCGCAGTGGACACCAAAGTTGGTAGCCAAGCTGCAATCGTTAGCCGAGTTGCGCGACGTGGCTACGGATCAATTGACCGGTGGACTGAAGACGACGATCAACATTGACCGCGATACGGCGTCGCGGCTTGGGATTTTTCCGCAGGCGATCGACAATACGCTCTACGACGCGTACGGACAGCGACAAGTGTCAACGATTTTTACCCAGCTGAATCAGTATCACGTCGTTCTGGAGGTTTTGCCGAACTTTGCGCAAGATCCACAGAATCTGCGGGACATTTATATCAGGCCAAGCGTGGTAACGCCGAATGGCGGTGCTCCAACCGCAAACGGCGCGGCTGTGACGACGAGCGGTGCGCCTGTTCCGCTTTCGGCGTTCACGCACATGAATTCTTCGAGCACGTCTTTATCGGTCAACCATCAGGGACAATTTCCAGTGGTGACGCTGTCGTTCAACCTGGCTCCCGGGGCCTCACTCGGAGATGCGACAAAGGCGATACAGCAGGCGGAGAAAGATATTCAGCTGCCGGCCAGCATTCATGCGTCCTTTCAGGGAACGGCGGCGGCATTTCAGAACTCGCTGGCTTCCGAACCATATCTGATTCTGGCAGCTGTGATTACGGTGTACATCGTGTTGGGAGTGTTGTACGAGAGCTACATCCATCCGATCACGATTCTCTCCACTCTGCCTTCTGCGGGCGTGGGAGCGATTCTGGCGTTGATGATTACCGGCAACGATCTAACCGTCGTCGCCCTCATTGGAATCATTCTTCTGATTGGAATTGTGAAGAAGAACGCCATCATGATGATCGACTTCGCGCTTGAGGCAGAGCGTGTGGAGCACAAGGAACCGGAGGAGGCAATCTATCAGGCATGTCTGTTGCGATTCCGGCCCATCATGATGACGACCATGGCGGCATTGCTTGGCGGATTGCCGCTCGCACTGGGTACCGGCACGGGCGCGGAGTTGCGCAGACCTTTAGGCATCACGATTGTGGGCGGATTGTTGCTCAGCCAATTGCTCACACTGTATACAACGCCGGTGGTTTATCTCTGGTTTGATCGGCTGGCGCGGAGATTCGCAAAGTATCGAATCGGCAACGAGATTCCTCCGGAGCCGGTGTCGGCAGACTGAGTAAGCACAAGCTGCACTCGAGATGTAGAGAGAAGTTTGATCAGACGATGAATATCTCCGCCCCATTTATCCGGCGACCGATTGGCACCTCGCTCCTGGCGGCGGCACTGCTTCTGTCCGGGATTCTCGCGTTTAATTTCCTGCCCGTGGCTCCGCTGCCGAGAGTCGATTTTCCCGTCATTGGAGTCGGCGCGGGGCTTCCCGGAGCCGACCCGCAAACGATGGCATCGGCAGTAGCGACACCTCTGGAGCGGCAATTTGGGCGAATTGCTGGCGTCAACCAGATGACTTCGTCCAGTCAATTGGGAACGACAGGCATCACGCTGCAATTTGATTTGAACCGTAATATCGATGCAGCGGCACGGGATGTTCAAGCAGCGATCAATGCCGCACGCAGCCAGTTGCCCGCCAACCTCCCGAGCAATCCAAGTTATCGGAAGGCAAATCCGGCGGATGCTCCGATTCTGATTCTGGCACTTACTTCAGACACGATGACAGTGCCGCAGATGTACGACGCGGCGGACTCGATTCTGGCGCAAAAGCTGGCGCAGGTGGATGGCGTCGGGCAGGTATTCGTCGGCGGGGCGGCACAACCTGCCGTGCGCGCCGAGGTGAATCCGACACTCCTGAATAAACTTGGGGTTGGGCTCGATACCGTTCGTAATGCTCTGAATGCCGCAAACGCCAACAGGGCAAAAGGCGCCCTATTCAACGATTCACGCACATATGTTTTCGATGCTACAGATCAGCTGTTTACGGCCGACCAATACCGTCCGCTGATCGTTGCTTACCACAATGGGGCACCGGTCCGCCTCGGAGATGTAGCGAATGTCCAGGATTCGGTGGCCGACGAGCGGACGCTGGGATTGGTAAACGGGAAACCGGGCGTGCTGATCATCGTGTTCCGGCAACCTGGGGCCAACATCATCGAGACCGTTGACAGGGTTCGGGCACTGATGCCCTACCTGCAATCGTCGATCTCTCCGGCGATTACGCTGTCGATTGCAATGGATCGCACCGTTACTGTGCGGGCATCGGTCAAAGACATTGAGACGACACTGATCATCTCAGTGATCCTGGTCATTCTTGTCGTGTTCGCATTCCTGCGAACGGTAAGAGCTACGATCATTCCGAGTATTGCAGTTCCGCTGTCCCTTATAGGGACGTTCGGTGGAATGTACCTGTTCGGCTACAGCCTCGACAATCTCTCGCTGATGGCGCTCGCGATCTCAACGGGTTTTGTGGTGGACGACGCGATCGTAGTGTTGGAGAACATCACCCGCTACATCGAGCAGGGGATGGGGGCAGTGCAGGCGGCATTTAAGGGCGCGGCCGAAATCGGTTTCACGGTCCTTTCGATGAGCACGTCCCTCGTAGCAGTGTTCATCCCGCTGCTTCTGATGGGCGGGATCGTGGGGCGATTGTTCCGTGAGTTCGCCGTGACCCTGAGCATCGCAATTGGCGTCTCGTTATTGGTATCACTAACCACGACACCCACAATGTGCGCCAAATTCCTGCGTCGGCCGAAGGAACAGAAACACAACCTGTTCTACCGATTCAGCGAGGCGGTCTTCGAAAGGTTACTGCGGACGTACGACACCTCCTTGCAATGGGTTCTGCGACATCAACCGGTGACGTTAGCGGTGACGATCCTAGTAGCGTGCCTGAGCGTGTACCTCTATATCAAAGTGCCAAAGGGATTCTTCCCCCAACAAGACACGGGCCGCATCATGGGCGGAGTAATGGCGGAGCAGGACATTTCATTCCAAGCCATGTCGGACAAAATGAAACGGTACGTCGAGATCGTGATGAAAGACCCTGCCGTCGATTCAGTGGTTGCGTTCACAGGCGGAAACACTGCACTCAATCAGGGGCGCTTCTTCATGATGCTGAAGCCGCTGGAGGAACGTGGATCCTGCACCAAGAAACACTTCTGGGAATCGTGCAGATATGTAACTGCGGATGATGTCATCAACCGGCTTCGAGGAAAGCTTGCTGTAGTCCCGGGAGCTACGCTGATCATGCAGTCGGCACAAGATCTGACGATTGGCGGACGTTTCGGAAACGCTCAATACCAGTACACACTGCAGAGCGCGAACCTGGACGAACTCAATGCGTGGGCTCCACGATTGCTGCAAAAGTTGCGAACGTTGCCGGAGTTGCGCGATCAAAACTCGGATCAGCAAGATAAGGGCCTACAGGCGAAGCTCGTCATCGATCGCGACACAGCGAGCCGGTTAGGGATCACGCCGCAGATGCTGGATAATGCGCTCTATGACGCATTCGGTCAACGACAGGTGTCGACGATGTACCGGCCACTTAACCAGTATCACGTGGTCATGGAAGTCGCGCCACAGTTCCAGCAGACTCCGGAAGCTCTGCAGAACATTTATTTAAGATCGACTGCAGGGACTCCGGTCCCGCTGGCGGCCTTCACGCATTTTGTGCCTTCGAATACGCCGTTGGCAGTAAATCACCAGGGACAAATTCCGTCCGTGACGATTTCGTTCAATCTGGCTCCGGGCGTCTCGTTAGGACAAGCAACTCAGGCGATTGAGAATGCTGAGCGCTCGATTGGATTTCCTCCGAGCGTCACGGCCAGTTTTCAAGGTACGGCTGCAGCCTTTCAGGATTCGCTGTCGAGCGAACCGATCCTGATTCTTACCGCGCTGGTTACTGTTTACATTGTCCTGGGTATGCTCTACGAGAGCTACATTCATCCGATTACTATTCTGTCAACCCTGCCTTCGGCAGGTGTGGGCGCATTGCTGGCTTTGCTGCTGACCCACAATGAGCTGAATGTAATTGGGACTATCGGCATTATCCTGCTGATTGGGTTGGTGAAAAAGAACGCGATCATGATGATCGACGTTGCGCTCGAAGTAGAGCGCAACCAGGGCAAGAAGCCTGTAGAAGCCATTTATGAGGCATGCATTCTACGTTTCCGTCCGATCATGATGACGACCATGGCGGCTCTATTGGGCGGTCTGCCGCTGGCGGTGGGCCGGGGGACAGGATCGGAGTTGCATCGTCCGCTGGGCATTACGATCGTTGGAGGATTGATCGTGAGCCAGATGCTGACGTTGTTCACCACTCCGGTGGTTTACGTGTACCTCGACCGTTTGAGACTGGCCTTGCGTGGAGGAGAGGACAGAGCGTTGCCGGATACCTCTGCCCCGATCACGCCGAGTCCAGCGCATTGAGCCCCTCTCGGGCGAGTGCCTCATCCTCTGCTAGGTTTGAGAAGGTCAGTCGCCGCAGGCGATCCCGGCAGTACAACCTCGATCAAGCAGCCTCGCATCGCAGAGAAGAAGGCTCATCGGCTGCGCAAAAAACCATTCGTCCCGTATGATAGAAAGTACGAGTGGTGCTGCCAGAAAGCGGCTCTTTTCCGAATCCGCACGGCAGATCGGTGTTTCCAACTGTTTTCGGCAAATTTCTTGAGGAGTCACGGATGCTAAAGAAAGCAGCGGCTCTGATGCTTGTTTGCGCAAGCATGGGCGCGTGGGTGGGATGCGGCACAACGACAAGCAAATACGTGTACGCAGCGATTCCGGCGTCGAACGAGATCGTCGCATTTCGCATGGACCCCAATTCGGGAGCATTGCTTCAGCTTGTAGGTAGTCCGGTTACGGCGGGGCAGGCGGTGCAGTCGCTTGTGATCCATCCATCGCAGAAATTCTTGTACGCTGCCAATTCCGGGGCTACGCCAAGCGGGACCGTATCGTTGTTTATTATTTCGAGTGGCGGAGGGTTGACGGAAGTCACTCCACGGCAAAACGTAGGCACAGCGCCGACTTTGCTGGTGATGGATTCATCAGGAAGCTTTCTGTACGTAGCGAATTCGGGGTCGTTGGACATCTCGGTGTTTTCGATCAACTCAAGCACCGGAGCCTTGACATTGGTACCACAGACTGGAGGAGCGACAGCCGGGATCGGGATGTCGGCGCTCAACATGCAACTCTCGCCATCGGGCAACACGTTGTGGGTGACGGGGCAGGTGGGGACGCAGGGCTTCATTCAAGAGTTCCCGGTCAGCAGTGGAGTTATTGGAGCGCCCGTGGGGGGATCACCTTTCCTCACTGGCAACGGTCCCTATGGATTGGCGCTCGATTCGGGCGGGACGCACCTTTACACCGCCAACAAAATCGACAACAGCATCTCGGCATTTTCCGTCAACTCCAGCGGTGCACTGACCCTGATTTCGACAACAGGGGAAACGTTTACCGGACCAGTGGCGCTGTTCATCGACAAATCAGGCAAATACATGTACGTCGCGAATCAGCAAAGCTCGGGCAATCTGGCGGCATATTCGATTGGATCGGATGGCGGTTTGACTCTGCTGAGCAACTCGCCTTTTGCGACGGGCCCGCAGCCGAGCTTTATCACCGGTGATTCCACTGGAAAATATCTTTTCGTAGGAAATCAGTCTACCCCAGTCGTTCAGTCGTTCAGCCTCGATCCGAGTACTGGGACGTTAACCTCGGTTAACTCTTACTCCGTGCCGGGGACACCTACTTCGATCGCGATTACACACTAGGCTCGTTTGCTTTATGATGGCATGCCATTCGCGTCAAGAGGCACAGGTCGGGTGCAGTTGTGACGTTTTCTGACCGGATTCTTTTGACCTGCATTTGACAATTAGAGCTCTGGGGACTTGGGACAATGTATATACGGCTTGATTAATGTGGGTGCAACCACCAATCAGCGTGCATCCATCTAACGACTCATTCAAACGTCCGGTCGCGTGATGGCGCTGACGCTGTGCCGGAACCGGGGATCCATACACCATGCAAATCGCCAGCGCGGCAAGTGCATTTCCTAAGCAGTACTACTCTCAGAAATTCCTCCTAGAACAGCTTCAAGAATACTGGGGCGATCGCTTACGGAATCCCCAGATGCTTGCACGATTGCATCGGAATGTTGCGGTAGAAGGGCGTCATCTCGCATTGCCCTATGAGAAATACTATGAGTTGAAAACATGGGGATGCGCGAACGATGCGTGGATTCAAGTCGCGCAAGAGTTGGGGGAACAAGCGTTGTGCCGAGCCCTACATCACGCTGGCTTAGAGCCGAGCGATTTGGGCGCACTGTTTTTCACTTCCGTCACAGGGATCTCAAGCCCATCCATGGACGCGCTCCTGATCAATCGAATGGGGCTTTCATCGAACATAAAACGAATACCCATTTTCGGGCTGGGCTGCGTTGCCGGCGCCGCTGGAATTGCACGTGCCGCCGATTATGTGCGGGCATATCCAAAACAGTCAGCGGCACTGGTATCGGTGGAACTCTGCTCGCTAACGATTCAACGCGAGGACTTGACGGTAGCCAATCTGATTTCTTCCGGACTGTTCGCGGACGGTTCAGCCGCGGTCGTGGTGACCGGAGACGAGTTGCCGAGGCCAGGTCCTGAAATCCTGACTACACGGTCAGTTTTCTATCCCGATACCGAGCGGATGATGGGATGGAAAGTCAGTGAGAAGGGCTTTCAAATTGTTTTGTCACCCGAGGTTCCGACGCTGATTCGCGAACATCTTGGCAAAGATGTGGATGCGTTTCTTTCCGAACACGGATATACGCGCAGCAGTATTGGAAGTTGGGTGCTCCACACCGGCGGGCCGAAAGTACTGGAAGCAACGGCAGACGCGCTCGATTTACACGATGGACAGCTGAATGCGTCGTGGGATTGCTTGAAGCGCGTGGGGAATTTATCGTCGGCTTCGGTGCTGGTTGTTCTGGAAGATGTGATGAGAAACCGGCGACCGGAACCGGGTACGCTCGGTCTGCTGGCGGCGATGGGACCTGGATTCTGTTCGGAGCTCGTACTTCTCAAGTGGTAAGGATCTGACCTTGTTGAACCGGACCGACGTTTTCGTGATTGGTGGAGGGCCTGCGGGACTGGCCCTGGCGATTGCGGCGCGTCAACGGGGATTACGGGTCGTGGTCGCGGACGGTGGACGTCCGCCGATCGACAAGACTTGCGGTGAAGGTCTGATGCCTGACGGCCTTGCGGCCCTGGAGCAATTGGGACTTCAGTTGCCACTTGCCGAAGCGTATCCTTTTCGGGGCATTCGCTTCTTAAGCCATACTCGATCGGCAGATGCCCTGTTTCCGAAAGGCGGACGGGGGCTTGCCGTACGACGCACCGTTTTGCACCGTGTGATGTGGGAACGTGCGGCACAGGTGGGGGCGGATCTGATTTGGGGTACGCCGGTCACAGGCATCTCTGTTGACGGCGCTTACGTAGGCAAGAATCTTCTGCGGACGCGTTGGATTGTGGGCGCCGATGGATCGAATTCCCGAGTGCGCCGATGGGCTGGGCTGGAGGCATGCCGTCGGCCGCGGTTGCGATATGCCTTCCGTCAACATTATCGCGTGACTCCGTGGACCGATCATATGGAAGTGCACTGGGGCGAGCGCTGTCAGGGCTATGCAACCGGTGTGAGCGAAGACCAGGTGTGCATCGCGCTGGCATCACACGATCCGAATCTACGCCTGGAACAGGGATTGCAAGATTTGCCGTGGTTGAGAGAGCGGATTCAGGAAGCCGAGGCGGTTACAGCTGAGCGTGGGGCCATCACCGGAAATCGGCGTCTGAAGCGCGTATGGCGTGCTAACGTGGCTCTGATTGGCGATGCCGCAGGAACCGTCGACGCGATCACCGGAGAGGGCATTGGGCTGGCATTCAGTCAGGCGGTTGCGCTCGCGAAGTGCATGGAATCCGGTGACCTGATACCGTATCAGGCTGAACACGGGCGGCTGATGTTGCGTCCGCTGCGGATGGCCCGCCTGATGCTTACCTTGGACGGCAGGCCGAAACTGCAGGATCGCACGCTGCGAGTGTTTCAGAAGCATCCGGAAGTTTTTCGACGGTTACTTGCATTGCACGTGGGAGCGCTGCCTCCTCAGCGTCTCGTTTGGGATGGTCTGACTCTTGGATGGGGGCTGCTCACCGCCTAACGATGAGCTCAAATCGACTCGAAGCATCACAAATCACTCGACAATTTGTCTTCACAGCGGCTGTACTGCTGGCGCTGGTTTTCCCTAGCGCCGCACAGGACCGCGGATTTCAACTCGATCCCACGCAAACGTCGGTGAAGTTCACTGTGGCCGACGTGCTTCACACGGTGAATGGGACGTTCAAGCTGAATCACGGAGCGCTGCAACTCGACACGTCAGGCAAGGTCTCGGGAGAAATTGTGGTTGACGCGAGGAGCGGTAACACTGGCAACGGAATGCGCGACCGGAAGATGCATCGCGAAGTACTTGAAAGTGACCGCTATCCGGAGATCTCCTTTCGTCCCGATCGGCTCGAGGGGCCGGTCGCCACGGCAGGAAAATCGGCGGTGATGGTACATGGGATGTTCAATATTCATGGAGTGGACCGGGAAATCTCGGTTCCGGCACAAGTGGAGATCAATGCGGATCATTGGACGGCAGCGATCCACTTCACTATTCCCTATCAGAAGTGGGGAATGAAAAATCCGAGCACTTTATTCTTGCGGGTGAGTGATACCGTGGAGATTGATCTCGCGGCAGCAGGAAGTGTCTCGGCGCCCAGTGCGAGTTCCTCTCAGTAGCCGTCTTCCGGCGTGACTCCCTTTCCTTCAACGCATTCATAACTGCGGCCAGCCGAGATGTTCTTGTGCTCCTCCGTTTCACCGCTCGGCCAATGGATAACGACGCGCTCTACTCGATCGCGCTTCTCTAAACCGAAAGTTACAGGAAGCTCGGACTGCGACAGGTAGCTGGAACCTCCCTTGACCACGCGAGACTGGGTGAGCCCTCCACAGTAGATCTGCACGATGGCGCCGATCGCGTCGCGGTTCGATTTTGTGCCGACGAGATGGAAGCGAATGCTGCGATTGCCTGCCAACTGATCGTTGCGATAGAGGTAGGCGGGTCCGTTGTTCGTCGTGATCAGGAGGTCGAGATCTCCATCGCGGTCGAAGTCGCCATAGGCGAGCCCGCGTCCGACCTTGGGATCATCGAAGCCTCCACCAACCTCGCCGGCGACATCGCGAAAATTCGCATGCCCGCTGTTGAGAAAAAGCTGAGGCGGCTGTGCGTATCCGACGTTGCCGCGGATGTTGCGGACGGTCTCGTCGATGTGTCCGTTGGCGACAGCGAAATCGAGCCAGCCATCAAGATTCACATCGAGGAAAGAACAACCGAATCCGAGGCTGTTTCTGGAGGCGATGCCGACCCCGGCCTGCGGCGCTATGTCTTCGAAACTCTTTCCACTCAGGCGATACAACCCGATCATCTCATTGTCAAAGTTCGTGATGCCAACACCAGGGACACCGGAGTTCTCGAAATCGGCGACATCGATTCCCATGCCGGCACGGGCCTTTCCTTCGCTGCTGAAGGCAATTCCGGTTTCGACCGCGACATCCTTAAAGGTGCCATTGTGCTGATTGCGGTAGAGCTTGTTGGGTTGCGTGTCGTTGGCAACAAGAAGGTCAGGCCAGCCGTCGCTGTTTTCGTCGAACAAGGCGACGCCGAGGGACTTTGAACTCGAGTCGAAGATCCCGCTACTGGCAGTGACGTCTTCGAACGTCCCGTTACCGCGATTGTGAAAGAGCCAGCACGTGGCACCACGATATGCTTCCGGCGTGCAGTAGGATTTGTGCTTCCCATCAAGGCTGCAGAAGACATCAGTTTCCGGCGACCACTTCACGTAATTGCAGATGAAGAGATCGAGCAGACCATCGCGGTCGTAGTCGAACCAAATGGCCGAGGTGCTGAATCCTTCGCGCTTGCCAAGACCAGAAAAATTGGTGACATCGACAAATGTACCCTTACCGGTGTTGCGAAAGAGGCGGTTCTGTCCGACGCAAGTGACGAGAATGTCCGGAAAACCATCGTTGTTGTAATCGCCGACGGCAACCCCCATGCCGTACATTTCCACGTCGAGCCCGGCCCGCGAGGTCACGTCGGTGAAAGTGCCGTTGCCGTTGTTGTGATAGAGGCGAAGAGTCGTTCGCGATTTCTTGTGCCCGGGCCAATCGGAGCCGTTGATCAGCAGGATGTCTTGCCATCCGTCGCGGTTGTAGTCGAGGAAGGCGCAACCGGAGCCTAGAGTTTCTGGCAGAAACTTGCCGCCGAAGGCTCCGCTGTTGTGGCGGAATTGAAGGCGGGCTTGAGACGTGACGTCGGTAAAATGGAAACCGAGAGAATTCGACGCTGAGGCCTGCGCTGCAAAGGCCGGCAGACGAGAAATCTGCGACAACGAGATGAGACCTGCCATTCCCCCCAGGAAAGACCTTCGATTCACGGAACGTTCACCAGCCCGGCGCGAATGGCGTAGACGACGAGTTCGGCAGTTTTATGAATGCCGAGTGTATTCATGATATTGGCACGGTGAACCGCGACCGTATTGGCACTGAGGTCGAGAGCGGTGGCGATTTCTTTGTTCGACTTGCCATCGACGATCATTTGCAGAACTTCGAGCTCGCGTTGTGTCAGGGCGGAGCTGCGCTCGCCACGCAGAGCCGTCTTCTGCTCGACTTTGGGGTCAAAGACAGTCTCTCCGGCTGCGACCTTGCGGATAGCTGTACTGAGTTCAAGATCGAGGGCGTTTTTCAGGACATAGCCCTTGGCGCCGGCTTCAATCGCCTGACGGACCCAAGTGCTCTCGCTATGCATACTAAGCATGAGAACAGCCGTATTTGGCGAGCTTTCGATAATCTGGCGAGTCGCGTCGAGGCCGTTCATGCCAGGCAGGGCGCAGTCCATCACGACAACTTGAGGGTGGAACTGCTTTGCCAGCCTGACCGACTCTTCACCGTCGCCAGCTTCGCCGACGACTTCCATGTCGGATTCATCTTCCAGCATGCGGCGGAAGCCACGCCGTACCAGACTGTGGTCATCCACGAGCAACACTGTGATCTTCTTTTGCATAAGACTCCGCTTTCTCTCGAGGCACGATGAGACGGACTAATGTTCCGCCATCTGGCGGATGCGAAACCACGAGCTGACCGTTCATCAGCTCCGAGCGTTCACGCATCGCAACCAAGCCGATTCCACGGCGGCTGGGCCGCTCCGGAAAACCGGATCCGCGATCTTGCACTTCCAATTCCAAGGTGCCCGGCAGGAACCGCAATCGCACCCACGCTTGCTTTGCCCCCGAATGGCGCGCGACGTTGTTCAGAGCTTCCTGCAGAATGCGGTAAATGTGTACCCCAGCCCCGCCGTCCACCGGAAAGGGCTCGCCCTGCTTCTCATAGGATATGGTAATTCCCGTCTGTCTTTCCACGGTCGGAATGTACCAGTCGAGAGTGCTTTCCAGGCCGGCTTCATCGAGCATCACCGGGTGCAAGGCCTGGGAGAGGCTGCGGACGCTTTCGAGGGTCGTCTGGACAGTCTGTAGGATTTCCTGCAGGTCAGCCCGCAGGGTGGAACCATCAGGAGCGTGGGACCCGGCGCGCCGCAACATGGATCCTAGGGCAGTCAAAATCTGTCCGAATTCATCATGCAATTCCCGGGAGATGTAACGCAGCGTAGATTCCTGCGTGGAAATGAGTTTCTGCGCGAGCTCGCTGCGCCGCTCGGAGATTTCCGCCAACCGCGCAAACAGGCGCCGATTCCAGCGGATCAGGGACAATCCGTTGAGAAGGATTGCGAGAAGCGTGGCTCCCAGGAAAAAGTAAACCTGACGCTGAACGCGGTCGTAGATCTGGACGATGCGCTGTCCCGCCTGCTCCTCGTTTTCACTGTTCTGCACCAGCAGGCGGGCGACGGCGGTGCTGAGACCGGCTTGCCGTTCCTGCAGGGATAGTTGAATCTGCTCGCGAGCCTCTTTGTCCTTGCCTTGTTGCGCGAGGGCAAAAACGCGGTCAACGGCATCCCAGAACTGGGTCACCGAGCTCGAGAGAAACGCACTCTGCTCAGGAGTGCGGCTGGCGGCGGCGAATCCCGCCTCAAGGCGCATGGCATCATCGAGATCGGTGCGGATCCGCTGAAATTGCGCCGACCACGCGGTCAACGGATAAGGCTCGTCGCTGCTGACCATGTCGCGCATCGCCACGGCCAGCAGATTGAGGTCGTTCTGAATACGCAGCAACTGAAGAGAGTCCTTACGGTTGCGGTCGACAAGATTGGTTTGCAGCTTTCGAAGGCCATTGACCTGCCAGCTGATATAGGCGGAATAGGCCAGGACAGCTGAAAGAGTGATCAGCAGGCCCAGGACGAGGCCGATAGTAGGTGAACGGTCCGTCGAAGAAGGGCGGGACACGTCCCGAGCATACAACGGCAGAAGCTAGTGTGTCACAGGGCCGAAATCGGCCTACAGAAGGCCAGCGGAGTGGACGTTGATGTGTGACAATGCAGTAATAATGAAGCCAAGCTAGGTCGAACGGAGTCAAACAAGGGATTGAGTTCACCACCAAAAGAAGCCGCGAAGCCCCCAAAGATGGAAAGACTGAAGGCAGTTCTGCCGGAAGTCTGGAAATTGATGCGTCCCCGGCGCAGGTTGCTCGCCATCGGATTCGCGCTGATGGTCATTAATAAGCTCGCGGGTTTCGTTCTTCCCTATTCTTCGAAATTCCTGATTGACAACGTGGTTACCCGGCATCAGACCGGATTGTTGCGGCCGCTGGTTGCGGCCGTGCTTAGCGCAACCGTGATTCAGGGCGTGACGTCGTTTTCACTGACCCAGCTACTCTCGAAGGCGGCCCAGCGGCTGATTGCCGACTTGCGGGAGCAAGTGCAGACGCATATCTCACGTCTTCCGGTTGCCTACTACGATGCGAACAAGACCGGCGCGCTGGTTTCAAGAATCATGACGGACGTGGAGGGCGTGCGGAACCTGCTGGGGACTGGGCTTGTAGAGTTCGTGGGCGGGATTGTGGCGGCGGGGATTGCGCTGGTATTACTGATCCGGATTAGCGCGCCGCTGACATTAATTGCGGTTGGTTCGCTGGGATGCTTCGCCTTCGCACTGAATAAAGCGTTCGCAACGATTCGTCCGATTTTCCGGGAGCGCGGCAAGATTAATGCAGAAGTGACCGGGCGGCTGACCGAATCGCTGGGCGGAGTGCGGGTAGTCAAGGGATATCACGCGGAAGAACGGGAAGAGAAGATTTTTGCTGGCGGAGTGCGACGCCTGCTGGACAACGTGATGCGCACCCTGACGGCAACTTCGCTGATGAGCCTTTCGGCAAGCGTGCTGTTGGGAGTCGTAGGAGGGGCCACGATGTATGTCGGCGGTCAGCAGATGGTGGCGCGGACTCTCAGCCCAGGAAGTTATTTTTCATACAACTTTCTTCTCGTGTTCCTCGTAGCTCCGATCATGCAGGTCGTGACCATCGGGACGCAGCTAACGGAAGCCCTAGCCGGATTGGAGCGGACGCAGGAAATCATGCACGAGCGGCCCGAGGATCGGGATTCGAGGCGGTCGGTGGGGCTCGCAGATATCGTGGGACTTGTGGAATTCGACGACGTAAGTTTTAGCTACGACGGCGCGCATGAAGTGCTGCATAACATCTCGTTCCGGTCGAAACCCGGGACCGTGACCGCGCTGGTGGGGTCTTCTGGTTCCGGAAAATCCACAACAATCGGATTAATTTCCGCATTCTATGTACCGTCTAAAGGTGCAGTGCGTGTCGATGGAGTGGATTTGAGCATGGTTAGGCTGGACTCATTCCGCACGCGATTAGGTGTTGTGCTGCAGGAATCGTTCCTGTTCGATGGGACGATTCGCGAGAACGTTGCGTTCTCGCGGCCTGACGCGACTGAAGAACAAATTATGCGGGCATGTCGGATCGCGCGCGTGGACGAGTTCGCAGAGTCGTTTGCCGACAAGTACGACACTGTCGTGGGCGAGCGCGGAGTCAAGCTCTCTGGCGGGCAGCGGCAGCGGATTTCAATTGCGAGGGCAATTTTGGCGGAGCCGCGAATCCTGATTCTCGATGAGGCAACTTCAAGCCTGGACTCGGAATCGGAACAAATGATTCAGCAAGGACTGTCCTATCTGATGCAGGGGCGAACGACGTTTGTGATCGCCCACCGGCTGTCGACGATTCGACGGGCCGACCAGATTATGGTGATGGAGCAAGGGCAAATCGTAGAGCGCGGAACGCACGCGCAACTCTATGCGGCTCGCGGCCGGTACTACGATCTCTACACGCGCCAACACGGGGTCGAAGAAAATCTGTTTCTTGCCCCTGGCGAAGGCGACGCTGTTGTGGCCAACGCTAATGCGAGCGACGCCAAAAACGGCGACGTGAAATCCGGCGATGCACTGAGTGTCCTGCGGGGAGCGATCCGATAGCATCATGACGACCGCTCCTATCGTTCCTGCATCAAGCACAACTGAGGCGATCCGAAGCGAAAACGTCTGCCGTCATTACCGCATGGGCGACACTGTGATCCGTGCCGTCGACGGCGTGTCACTGGAAGTGCCTGCGGGACAGTTCGTGGCATTGCTCGGAAGTTCCGGTTCCGGCAAATCTTCGATGCTGAATTTGATTGCGGGACTGGACACACCTACGTCGGGCAGTGTGATCGTGCAGAATCGCGAGTTGGCAAAACTGTCGCGCGAGGAATTGGCGAAATATCGGCTGCACGTCGTGGGGATGGTCTTCCAATCCTTCAACCTGATCGCAAGCATGACGTTGATTGAAAACGTCGAACTGCCGCTGCGCTTTGCGGAAGTGGATCGCGGGCAACGCGAGTCGATGGCTCGTGAGGCCTTAGAGCGAGTGGGATTGAAGGCGAGAGTTCACCATCGCCCGAGCGAGCTTTCTGGCGGCGAGCAGCAGCGTGCTGCGTTGGCACGAGCGCTAATTAATCGTCCGAAACTTTTGCTGGCTGATGAACCCACGGGAAATCTCGACAGCCATACCGGCACCGAGATCATGAACATGTTGCGCGGTTTCAATCGGCAGCTTGGGATGACGGTTGTGATGGTAACGCATGAGCGCGGTCTAGCCGAGCGTTATGCGCAGAGAATGGTCTTCCTGGCAGATGGAAAAATGGTAGACGATCGGCCGAATCGTCCTGCACCGGAGGCGCAATCGTGAAGTTACCCGACCTCACCGAACTGGCGTTGCGCAATCTGCGTGAGTCATTGCTGCGAAATTCGCTGACTACTGTCGGCATTTCGGTGGGCGTCGCGTCGCTGGTCGCGATGCTATCGCTGGGCATTGGGCTACAGCAAATGGCATCGCGACGGCTGGTGAAGTCAGGCCTGTTTGACACGATTATCGCGAGTTCGCGTCGCGAAATGCGCGGGATGGGGCGGGAAGAGGAGCGGAACGGTCCGATCCCGGGTCAAAGCCGCATTCTAGACGAGGCGGCGCGACTCGAAATTGAGGGCATGCCGAATGTCAGCGAAGCGTATCCGGACATACGTTTTGCCACCGAACTGCGATTTGAAGACAAGCCCCACCTCACAACGATTTCTGCCCTACCGCAATCAGCAAAGGGTAATGATTCGTTCGACGGGATGCAGGGATCGTTCTTCTCGTCGGACACGGCCCCGGAAGCGATTTTACAGAAGTCGTTTGCCGAAGAATTGTTGGGCAAGACACCACCATTGGGTGCTCCTGACCCAAATGTTGCAGACCTCGCGAAGCCGCTGCTTGGAAAAGAATTGACGATGCGGTATGCGCAGCGAGCTGCGAGCCTAGCACCGCAGGCGGCTCAGGGCAGCGATCCGGATTCCAATTCCGGCAACGACTTCGCCGGTGTGTCGTATTCCGTTGTTTCACGCGAGCAGAAGCTAGAAATCGTGGGCGTATCCGATCTTGATCCGGAAAGCATGCGCGGGCCTACGCGAGCAAAGGTATTTCTGCCGCTGAAGCTGGCGGAAAGCCTCCATGTCATGCAGCCAACCGATCTGCGAGAGCTCTCACGGGATAGCGATCAGCCGGTCTATTCCTCGATCAGCGTGCGCGTGAAGAATCCGGCGCAGATTCAGGTAGTCGAGGATGCAATCAAGAAGATGGGCTTTACGACGTTCTCGATCGCGGACGCAAGCCGCGGACTGCGGCAGTTTTTTGGCGTGCTTTATGCATTCTTGGGGATTTTCGGCAGTCTGGCGCTGATGGTCGCGTCGATCGGCATTGTGAATACGCTCGTGATGGCGATCCTGGAGCGCCGGCGGGAAATCGGAATCATGAAGGCCATCGGTGCCAGTGACGCAGACGTAAAAAAGCTTTTCTTCGCAGAAGCGGGAGCGATGGGGATTCTCGGCGGTATGTTGGGAGTCGTGCTGGGCTGGGCGATCGGGCAGCTCATCAACTTTGGAACGAATATTTATTTGAAGCGGCAGTCATTGCCGGCGGAACATTTTTGGGCGGTGCCGTGGTGGCTGGTTGGATTTGCGATTGGATTTGCGTTCGTCGTCAGCCTGGTGTCGGGACTGTATCCTGCGGGTCGAGCGGCTCGGCTCGATCCGGTGCAAGCTCTACGATACGAGTAGATTTCATGATCTCTCGCCGATGGCTCTGGATCTCGTTTTGTTTCTTTCTTGCGATACTTCCGGCGAGAGGCCAGAGTCGCATCGATTGCAGCGCACTCGATAGCAAGACTCTGAAGCGCCCCGTTCGATACTGCGTCTATATTCCGTCCGGCTACGAGGCAGGTTCTAAGGAACACCCTGCCCGACGTTATCCGATTCTATATTTTCTGCATGGATTGGGCGACAACGAACAGACGTTGTTCAACAGCGGTGGCTGGACTCTGTTGGATGATTTGCGCAACCAGCACAAGATGGGTGACTTCCTGATTGTGGCGCCCGAGGGCAGGAGAAGCTTTTACATTAATTCCGCGGATGGTTCGGTGCGCTACAGCGATTTCTTCCTGCAGGAGTTCATACCGCAGGTCGAGAGCAAGTACCGCTTCCACGGCGGACGCGCCGACCGCGCCATCAGCGGAATTTCCATGGGGGGCTACGGTGCGCTGCGATTTGCATTTGCACATCCGGACCTGTTTTCGGCAGTAAGCGCGCAAAGTGCCGCCTTGATTACCGAATCTCCACAGCAGCTGAATGCAGCGTCACAGTCTGGTGCACCGCTGCTTAGTGTTTTGGGGCCAGTTTTCGGCAAGCCGATTGATGTGCGGCATTGGAATGAAAACAATCACCTGCTTCTCTCAAAGAAGAATGCGGCCGCGCTGCAAAGGCTTGCGATCTATTTCAATTGCGGACAGGATGACAACTACGGCTTCGAAAAGGGAGCAGCGGCGCTAGACGTGGGATTGCTGAGAGACCACGTAAAGCACGAGTATCATCCGTATCCGGGAGATCACAGTATCACGTACTTCTTGTCTCACTTCGCGGAAGTGATGGAGTTCCACTCGCGTGCGTTCGCACTGCTGACCACACATTGATTGTTTGGCGCTCTCTCGTCGAGTTCACCACAGAGGCCACAGGGAACACAGAGGGAAACGCGTCATGTAAACTAAAGTCACAGCAGTCGGGCCGTTTCTGCGGACTTCTGTTGCTCCCAATCGCGAGTGTACGATCGAAACAGCCGGAGAGGTGGTAGAGCGGTTGAATACACCGGTCTTGAAAACCGGCATACCCGAAAGGGTATCGGGGGTTCGAATCCCTCCCTCTCCGCCATTACCTTAGTTATCTAGCACTTGCAAGCTGGTGATATCTACACTGATATCAAAGTGGAGGATCGCCAGTGAACCGTCAGTGCAACCTCACCAAACGAATCCTGACAGGCAAAGGGCCACGCTACTGCCCAGTGGTGCTTTCCGCCAATGGAAGAATCAAGCCGGATCTGGTCTTAGTCGGAGACCGAGAAGAGCGACACCCCGAGGGGGCATACTACATTTCCTGGTACGAGGGAAAGCGCCTTATCCGGCTTTCAGTGGGCAAGGACGCTGCTACTGCCACTGCCCGCCGTCTTCAAAAGGAAGCC
>Ga0126371_10000239_pt1 | contig 43086 bp, 27 predicted proteins | sample PanSoiMetaPlot_4_FD_110145 | JGI IMG/M metagenome (GOLD analysis project Ga0126371, IMG submission 110145) | Tropical forest soil microbial communities from Panama - MetaG Plot_4 | ecosystem: Environmental > Terrestrial > Soil > Tropical forest > Bulk soil | place: Panama | collected 2016-02-17
CCTTGGTTTCGCCTGCTTCTTCCTGGACTACGACAATGACGGCTGGTCCGACATCTTCGTCGCCGACGGCCACATCGAAAATGAAATCGAACGCGTGCAGAAGCGTGTCAGCTACGCCGAGCCTCCGCATCTCTTCCGCAACCTCGGCGGCGGAAAATTCACCGAAGTCACCGAACAGATGGGCAAGTCGTTTGCCGCGGCAAAAGTCGCGCGCTCCGCGGCTTACTCCGATATCAATAACGACGGCTTCCTCGACCTCCTCGTCACGACGAACGCTGGCCCTGCCTACCTTTACCACAACGAGGGAGGCACAAATCACAGCCTCCGCATCAAGCTGGTCGGAACCAAATCCAATCGCGACGGCATCGGCGCAGTCGTCCGCCTGAATGCAGGCAGTGACCACCAGTGGAAGATGTTACGCTCAGGTTCCGGTTATTTGTCGGCCAGCGAACTAGTACTGACTTTCGGCCTAAGCTCACACACAAAAGCCGAGCAGATCGAAATCCAATGGCCCAGCGGACAAGTCGATAAACTGTCAAACGTAAATGCCGGCCAAACCATAAGCGTGCAGGAAGGAAGGGGAATCGTAGCCAATCGTTCATACTCAGTCCCGCATGCGCATACCGAGAAGCAACTAGCAGTTCGCAATTAGCATTAGCTAAGCGGATGGTCATCCTGAGCGAAGTCCATGCGCTCGCGAAGGCGAGTGCATGGACGCAGTCGAAGGATCCCTACCACCGACCTCGGCAATCGTCCTCTGGAGGAGTTTCTGTCGGCAATGATGACGCTTCCGAGACTTTCCCTTGTGAACCTTAGTGTCCTTTGTGGTTAAATCTCTAGCGGAATGAATCCAAAAATCTTTGCCGCCGTGCTCGCCGCCCTGGCTGCGGCCGTAGGCCTCCTCACGTCCGCCTCCCAGCCGAATCCCATCGAGGCCTCGCGTTTGAATAATCTCGGCGTTGCCTACATGAATCAGCAACTCTTCGAAAAGGGCCTGAATACGTTTCAGCAGGCAGCTGCTGCCGATCCGAAATTTGTGATCGCGCGCCTGAACGAAGGCGTGGCGTACCTGAACCTGCAGAAGATTGACGAAGCGAAGACAGCTCTCGAAGACGCACTCAAACAGGATCCAAAGAATCCCAACGCGTGGTACAGCCTGGGCCTGCTCGCGAAAAACACGGGCGACGCCCAAGCCGCCATCGATGCCTTCAAACGCGTCACCGAGATCGATCCTAACGACGCCGACACGTGGTATTTTCTCGGCACCGCCTATGTGCAAGCCAAGCAGTTCCCGCCCGCGATCGAAGCTTTCGAACACGCCCTGAAGATTAACCCGCTGCACGCCTCCGCCGAATTCGGATTGTCCCGCGCCTACCAGCAATCTGGGGACACCGACCACGCACGCGACCACCTGAAGAAATTCCAGTACATCACGCAAAACAAAATCGGCGCCCCGATGAGCCTGGCCTACGGCGAGCAGGGTCAATACTCGCGTGCGATGGAATCGCCGCTGCAGCCGTTAAAGGCCCCCGCCCCGATTACCGTGAAGTTCACCGACATAACAAAACAAGCTGGTATCACCTCTGTTGGCGCAACTTCGTCCGGCTTCGACTTCACTTCCCTCGGCCCTGGTGCGTGCTTTCTCGACTTTGACAACGACGGTCAGTTGGACCTAGTGCTCACCGGCAGTGGCGCAAAAGGTGGATTATCCCTGTATCACAACCGCGGCAACGGCAAATTTGAGGACGTAACCACCCAAGCCGGCCTTGACGCCTCACTGCGTGCTCTTTCATGTACCACCGGTGACTACGACAACGATGGATACACCGATCTTGTCCTGACTTCCAAAGACCGCGTACTTCTCTTCCACAATGAGAAAAACGGGAAGTTTGAGGATGTCACGGAGAAAGCCGGACTCTCAGCAAAGTCGGGTTCACCTTCCAACGCCCCGCCATCCATGCCCGGTTTGCTGGTTGTGGGTGTAACTTTCATCGACTACGACCACGACGGAGACCTTGATCTCTACGTAATGCGATCAGCGCCAAGCAAGACCGAAGAACTCGCCCATTCCGGAAACAACACGATGTGGCGCAACGACGGAAACGGAACTTTTACCGACGTGACAGAATCCACCGGGCTGTCCGGGGTATCTTCGAGTGTGGCGGCGGTTGGTACCGACTACAACAATGATCGTGCTATCGACCTGTTGGTCACTGGCGGTCCAAAGGGGCCAATGCTCTTCGAAAATGCCCGAGAGGGAGCTTTCAGAAAGCGTACGCCGTGGGGACCGGGTGTTCCACTGCGGACCACCGGCGTTGCGGTGTTGGACTTCGATCACGATGGATGGATGGATATCGCGCTCGCCAACGAGGAAGAGCCCTCGATCACGCTCTGGCGCAACAATCGCGGCAAGAACTTTGAACCGGTTGCCCTGCCTTTACCACACTGGTTCCGAGCATTCGGTACTGTAGCGTTCGACTATGACAATGACGGATGGGTCGATCTCGCTGTCGTTGGTGAGACTCCCGGCGGTGGCAGAGGCGAAATTCGCCTCTTCCGCAATCTTGGGCCTGACGGATTCAAGGATGTTACGGCCGACGTCGGCCTCGACAAGATTCAACTCAACGAACCGCGGACTATCATCACCGGCGACTACGACGGAGATGGTGCCACTGATTTGCTGGTTACTCAAAGCCGCGGCCCTGCCGTCCTACTTCGTAACGAAGGCGCGAACAAAAATCACTGGCTGAAGCTCTCTCTCAAGGGACTCAACGACAACAAATCGGCGATCGGAACGAAAGTAGAAGTCTTCTCCAGCGGTAACCGCCAGAAATTCGAAATCTACGGCTCTAACGGATACCTCGGCCAGAACTCCACCGACATCGTCGTCGGCCTCGGCGAATCGAAAGAAGCCGACATCGTCCGCATGCTCTGGCCCACCGGCGTTCTGCAAGACGAAATCCAGATCGCGGACGACAAGCGGCACGAAATTCTCGAAATCGACCGCCGGGGCAGCTCCTGTCCCACTCTGTTCGTTTGGAACGGCCAGCGCTACGAGTTCGTCGCAGACATGCTCGGCGCCGGCGTCGTCGGACACTGGATCGGCCCCAACCAGCGCGACATCCCCCGCCCAGTCGAGTACATCAAGATTCCGCACGACATGGTGCGCCTGAAACCGACCTCGGGCCTCGGACTTGAGACCTCAGATCCGGGGCGCGCCGGTTCCCCTGACCTCCGACGCCAGACGCCGGACGCCGGAAAGATGTGGCCGAGGTCCGGGATCCAAGGTGCGGGATTTGTTTTATCCTTCCGTTTCATGGAACCCCTCGAGGAAGCCGTCTACCTCGATCAGGTACGTCTGTTAGCTGTCGATCACCCCGCGAACGAAGACGTCTATCCGAACGAGTACTTCGCCTCGAATCCGCCATATCCGCAGTTCAAGGTCGTCGTCAGCCGCGATGCCCGTCCCCCTGCCGGTGCCTGGGATGAACACGGCCACAACGTCCTTCCCGATCTCCTTGCGCATCGCTACTTCGGCGATTTCGAAGTCACCCACTTCCTGGGCTTCGCCCAGCCGCACACACTCACGCTCTACCTCGGCACGCCGTACAACGGCGGCCCACTCTGGCTGCTGGCGCACGGAGAAATCGAATACTTCTCAGCCAACAGCATGTATGCCGCGTCGCAGGCCGGAATCGCGGTGATCGCGCCTTACGTCGAAGCACAAGACTCCTACGGGAACTGGAAGCGGGTTATGGACGATATGGGATTCCCTGCCGGAGGCCCCCGCACCATGACCGCCGACCTCACAGGCAAGCTCCCGCACGGTACCCAAACGATCCGCATAACTACAAATCTGCAAATCTATTGGGATAGCATCCTGATGAGCGGAACTGCGCAGCCGCCTCTAAACGGGTCATCCATTGAAGGGCGTCATCCCGACCGAAGCCGCTTTTCCGGCGAGGGGAGGGATCTCGCGCGTATCGGCAATGAAGTCCGTCTGACAAATATCCCCCTCCTACGCGCCGACCTCGAATACCACGGCTATCCCTACAAGATCGAGGGGAATCCGCCCGGCAACGTGCAATACATTTACGAGAAGGCCAGCGCAACAGGACCGTACACACGCCCATTCGGCACCTATACGCGCTACGGCGACGTCGTGCCCCTGCTCACCGATACCGACGACAGGCTCGCCGTCTTCGGCTCGGGCGACGAAGTCCGGCTCGACTTTGATCCATCGAGTCTTCCCCCACTCTCGCAAGGCTGGGTGCGTGACTATTTCTTTGCCGCCAACGGCTACGAAAAAGACATGGATTTCTACGCCGCCGAAGGCAACTTTGTCGCGCCGCTGCCGTTCCTCAGCATGGGCGAGTATCCCTACGCGCCGAAAAAGTCGTTCCCACTAGACAACGCACACGTGAACTATTTACTCGAATACAACACCCGACACATGTCAGGAAACGAACAGCGGGGCTACTGGTTCGACTACGGTTCACGCTAACCCAGACCCGATGTCATCCTGAGGTTCGGCGAAGCCGAATCAAGGGACCGTACGCAGGCAAGCCATAGCGATGCAGCCGCGAGGATCTATATCGCTGCCAAAGCCGACGTTCCTATCGCGTCCGCCACCGGCATCTGCATTCGTCAGGTTCCTCCGAGAGCTTTGCTCTCGTCAGAATGACATCCTCAGAAGAAGTCCCACCTTTATAGAACCGTTTTAATATTGACTTTCCGCCCCCTGCCATAATTCAATAGCCGTTCCGATGGAAACCCAAACCGCCTCCGCCCCTACCTCAACCGCCATCCCTCGACTGCGCCGCACTCTTTCGCTCTGGGACCTGATCTTCTACGGAATCGTCCTCATCCAGCCGATCGCTCCCGTACCGCTCTACGGCGTCGCGCAGAAGCTCTCCGACGGCCATTTTGTCACCATCATCCTCATCGCGCTCTTCGCCATGCTGATTACGGCGGTCAGCTACGGACGCATGGGAGCCCTCTATCCCACAGCGGGATCTGCCTACACCTACGTCGGCAAAGGCCTGAACCCTCACCTCGGCTTTCTTGCCGGCTGGGCGATGATTCTCGACTACCTGCTGCAGCCGCTGATCAACACTGTCTGGATTTCGACAGCGCTTCACGAGCGCTATGTGCACCAGGTGCCGTATGTGGTGTGGGCTTTGCTGATTGCCGCTGTCATGACCGTGCTCAATCTGATCGGCGTGAAGGCTTCGGCGACCGCGAACAAGGTGCTGCTCGCGATTATGACAGTCGTCGTGGCCGCATTTGTGGTGCTGGCACTGAAGTATCTTTATGGCGGACAGGGCTGGGCAGGCCTGTTCTCGCTAGAGCCGCTCTACAACCCGCAAACGTTCAACGCTCACAAAATTCTTACTGCAACCTCATTCGCAGCTCTCACCTATATTGGTTTTGACGGCGTCACCACTCTCGCCGAAGACGTCGAGAACCCCAAGCGCAACGTGCTGCTCGCAGTCGTTTTAACCTGCGTTTTCGCCGGTGTTTCCAGCGGAGTCGAAGCTTATCTCGGAGCCCGTGTATGGCCCGATTGGCGCTTGTTCCCGAACCTTGAGACCGCCTACATGGACATCTGCAGCCGTGTCGGTGGCCCGATCCTGTTCAATGCGATGGGATTCATCCTCATCGTCGCAGCCTTTGGTAGTGGGCTTACCGGCACGCTGGGCGCGGCCCGTCTTCTCTTCGGCATGGGCCGTGACGGCGTGCTCCCGAAAAAGATCTTCGGGCATCTCAAGCCCGGCACCAGCACTCCCACCTACAACATTCTGCTAATCGGCGGGCTGGCGTTTGTGGGAGCGGTGCTTCTCAACTACATCGGCAGCGCCTATCAGCATGCGGGCGAGTTGCTGAACTTCGGCGCGTTCCTGGCGTTCATGGGCGTAAACCTCGCCTGCTTCTGGCAGTTCACCATCAGGAAGCAGCAAGGCTATCAGACCAAGTTCCTTCGCGACACACTGCTTCCGATTGTCGGTTTCCTGTTCTGCGGCCTGATCTGGGTCAATCTCAACATCATCGCCAAAACCGTGGGGGGCATCTGGTTCGCGATCGGACTGATCTACGTCGGCTCCAAGACCAACTGGTTCCGTTCGGCACCAGTCATGATTGATTTCAGCGACCAATAAACGAGTATCGTGCCCTGTCGCTTTTTCGACACTCATTGGCGGAATAACGTAATGCCGCAGCCGTCGCAACCAAGGTAGGCTCTTCACGATACTCGCGCAGGAGGTCCGCCATGCTAAGTTCGTCGAAGATCATCGCCTTCATTCCCATCAAGGACTCGCAGAAGTCCCGCGCCTTCTATGAAGGGATTCTCGGTCTCCGCTTCGTCAAAGACGATGGCTTCGCGCTCGTCCTGGACGCCAACGGCATCATGGTCCGTGCCGCAAAGATGAAAGACTTCACTCCAGCACAATTCACAGTTCTAGGCTGGGAAGTTTCCGACATCGAAAATGTAGTTCGAGACCTGGGCAAGAAGGCCGTTCACTTCGAGATCTTCGGATTCTTCAAGCAAGACGAACTTGGAATCTGGACGAGTCCCAGCGGCGACAAGGTGGCTTGGTTCAAAGACCCAGACGGAAACACCCTCTCCGTGTCCCAGCACGTATCCTGAAGCGCCCTGCATGCGAGTCTTTCTATTCCTTGGAACCGACCAAGAATGGGGATTTCGCCGCCACGAAAGATTAGAGCAGCTGACATCTTAATGAGTCAATGACCCAATGACCCAATGACTAAATGATTAAATGCTTAAATTTCACGGTTCCACATTCCACCCGCTGACCTCAACCTTAGCCGTTGCCGCTCCCAGTTCGCTCGTCCGGTACGTTGCCGAGATCTCTCGCTTCTCCCCCGGCAGCAGCAAAATGTAGTTATCCTCCCAAACCGTCGGCAAGATCTCCTCGCCTTTTGCTCCCTTAACGACCTTCAGCCGCACAAAGAACGCCAGGCTCTTGCTCGGATTCTCGACACTCACATGCGTGATCGATTCCTCTCCCTTGTGCTCCGTGCGTTCCGTGACTTTTAGCCTGACCTTGGGGAGTTGGGAGATGGCCGTAAAGTCGGCATAAGACGCCGTTGGAGTCATCCACCAGGTGCTCTTCGCCCAATCGACGACTTCCGGCTTGGTCGAGAGCCAGTAGAAATTTGATCCTACTTGTTTTCCCGCTGAGTCTTCGAGACGCAGCACCAGGAAATACGTGTTGCTCAGCCCAGACACGTCCGGAAGGGTGAATATCTTCGCCGTGCTGTCAGCGGCAGCATCCACGGTGTTCTCTTGCGTGAACTTCTCGGTCGCGTCCAGATTGTAGATCTTCGTGGTGAGCTTCAGCCCCTTGGCGTCGGTGTACTGGCTGCTGACCAGCCAAATCGAATGGTCGTCGTACCCATAGAGCGGATGCAGCGCTTCCATGGCACGCTTGGCTCCAAAATAGCCGCCGCCGGGACGCAAGTAGTAGTCGTACAGGTGCCAGATCATCGAGGGCCAGGCATTGTTCAGCATCCACTGAATCACGCCCGCAGCCTGGTACTTGTTGCGGCTATAAGCTTCATACATTGCGCGGACGCCTTCGTAGGTCTGCATCTGCGACTTGATGGCAAAATCTTCCACGTTGTCCGACTTGCCATAGCGGTTCGTCAGCGCGTCCGTGAACACGCCGATCGTTTTAAACTCCCCACCACCAGCGTGGTAATTCCACACATCATCGACCGGCCACATGTGATCTTTACCGACCATGGCGCGAATACTCTCAATCGGCGGAACCGCCGGCCCCATGCTGGTTTCGCTGTCGAATCCGTAACCGCCGCCGCAGCCGCCGGGATTACAAAGTTTTCGGCCCGGTTGACCTTCCGGCGTGTCGACCTGCCAGTAGCTGGGTGCGACATATTCATAGGGACCACTCATCTTCATGCCACTGTCACCGGTGACGCTCGTCTTCTTTCCCGTCGCCGACGAAACGACCGGGTTGGGCCAGAACAGATCTTTCTCGATATCTAAATACATCTGCTCGACATCCGGGGGAGGGGGATTGTCGCTGCCGTTCAACCACATCACCAGACTCGGATGGCTGCGCAGCCGGTAAATCTGATCCCGCAGCGATTCTTTTGCAATGTCAAAATCTTTTGGCTGCCACCGCGGCCAGCGCTCCCAGAAATCGCAACAGCACCACCCGGCCATCACGAGGATGCCGTGCTTGTCGGCTAAATCGAAGAACTCCCTGGTTTCCAGTTTGCCTTCGAGCCGGACCGTATTCAGGCCCATGTCCTTGACATAGCGGAATTCATCCTGCAGGCGTTGCGAATTCTCGCGAAGCATCATGTCGGGTGTATAGCCGCCGCCACGAATCAGAATCTTCTTGCCGTTGATCTGGAAGACTCGCCCGCCGACGGAGTTCACCTCTGATGTAATCTCGCGAATCCCAAACTCGCTGCGCGACTGATCGCTGACCGCACCATCCGCTTCAAACTCCATGGAAAGCTTATACAGATTCGGCGTACCCATCTGCGCCGGCCACCAGAGCCGCGGATTCGAAAACACCAGCTGCGAGAACTTGTCCGGAGTAAACGTCACATCCTTGGCTTCATTCGCCGCCAACTCCACATCCTGCTCGAACGAAACGTTTTCGATCTGTCCCTTGAGCTTTCCTTTGACCGGCTGATTCGTGCCGTTTTTCACTTGCGCTGTCACCGTTAGCTGAGCGTTGTCATTGGCCGGCGGATTCAATTTCGAAACAACGGTCGGATACCGCAGCGCCGCCGGACCGCTGGTCGTCAAATAAACCTCGCGCCACAATCCCATGTTCTTGTCAGGAGGCGCCGGGTTCCAATCGACAAACGTGATCGCCAGGTCGTGCTCGGTCGGAGCCCATGCCTGTACGGCCAGCACGTTTTCCGCTCCAGGTTTTGTCGCAGCCGTGATGTTGAACTCATACGTGCGCCACGCGCCCGCTACATCGTCTGAGTTTGCGATCTGCTTTCCGTTCAGCCAGATGTTCGCCCGGTAGTTGATCCCGTCGAACTTCATCCAGATGGTCCTTCCTTTATAAGAAGCCGGCACCGTGAACGCCTTTCGGTACCACCACGACACCGCGTACGGGCTGTCAGGCGCCATAGCAATATTGGAAAAATTCCCGCCGATCGGATAGGTCACACCCGGAAAGCTGCGCAAATTCATCCCCGGAAATGGATCGGGTAGCGTTTTATCCTTGATCAGGGCGGCCACCACGGTCGTCGGAACCGTCGCCTCGTGCCATCCCTTTGGGGCGAACTGCGGCGTCGAAATTGCTTCTCCCCTGGCCTCAACCTTCGCAGAAGTCTGCAGCGCCCAACCCTCCCTCAAAACGAGCCTGGCTTCACTGTCGCGTTTCACAGGAGTCTTTTCCTGACCGATGGAGAACGACGACAAAAGAAATTGGGCAAGAATAAGAACGAAGATCGCCGCGAGCGGCTTACCTGATTTCATGGTGCTCCTTTGGCAGACGGGCATAGATTGGCAGAAAGGCAAAGTTCGGCACGGAATTGTCGGAAAATGCTCCGCTGAATGGATAACACTTCTATTAATTCGTTTCAATAGCCCCTTTTCACGTCGTGGAGAACTGGGACTTCTCGGTTCTGACGATAGATAACTATCTCCGGCAGGTCCTTGACGTGTGGCAATCTTGGCCGCTGCAAGAGTCCGGGGCAAAGGGGGCTAGTTTATAATAAGAAATTCGTCCTTCTACTCTGGAGTGATAAGAACATGATTCGCTTTCTGCAAACGCCCGGACCGTTCAAGAAGTATGTCCTTGGCGGCCTGCTCCTGCTCATGACCGTGTCGATGGTCTGGTATTTGGTGCCCAGTGGCGGTAACTACACTTTCGGTGCGCCCGCAAAGGGCGTAGTCGCGAAAATCGGTGATGCCGAAATCACCGCCGACGAGGTCCGTACCACGGCTCGCCAGATGCTGCAACAACAAATGCCGCAAGGCAGTAGCGCAAACATGAGCATGCTCCTGCCGTTTTTCTCCCAGCGCGCAGCCGAGCAGCTTATCACTCGTGAAGCCCTGATCAACGAAGCCGACCGCATGGGCCTTCGTGTCACTTCCGAGGAAATTAAGGACGACCTGCAGCACGGCCGTTACGCCGCCACCTTCTTCCCCGGCGGAAATTTCATCGGCCAGACCGAATACGAAGACATGCTGACCCGCGCCAACCTCACCCCTGCGAAATTTGAAGGCGAAGTCGGCAAAGATATCCTTCTGACGAAGTTGCAGGCCTTGATTTCGGGCACCGCTAGCGTCACCGATGCCGAGATTCATGACCAGTTCGTCAAACAGAACTCCAAGGTCAAGTTCGATTACGCCGTTCTCAAGGAAGACGACATCAAGAAGGGTCTGCATCCCACCGAAGCTGAGCTGAAAGCCTTTTACGAGAGCCACAAGGCCAGCTATGCCAACTCTGTGCCGGAAAAGCGCAAGGTAAAGTACGCCGTCATCGATACGGCGAAGGTTGAGTCCGGCATTCAGATCACCCAGGCCGATCTGCAAAGTTACTACGATCAGCATCGCGACCAGTACCGCGTGCCCGAGCAGGTCAAGGTCAGCCACATCCTGATCAAAACGCCGCTTGCTGGGCCCGATGGCAAGGTCGACGATAAGGGTGTAGCCGAAGCCCAGCATCGGGCCGAAGATTTGTTAAAGCAGCTCAAGGGCGGCGCCAAGTTCGAGACTGTGGCGGAAAAATACTCAGAAGATCCCGGTAGCGCGAAACAAGGCGGATCGCTCGGCTGGATCGGCCGTGGGCAGACCGTCCCCGAATTTGAAAAGACGGCCTTCTCGCTGCCCAAAGGCCAGATGAGTGATCTGGTCAAGAGCAGTTACGGTTTTCACATCATTCGCGTCGACGATAAGCAGGATGCGCACATGAAGTCGCTCGACGAGGTCAAGTCCGAAATCGAACCGATTCTGAGACATCAGAGAGCCCAGCAAATTGCCCAGCAGAAGGCCGAGACGCTGTTAGCTGATGCTCGCAAGAACGGTCTCGACGCGGCCGGCGCAAAACTGAACATCCCTGTCGTCACCTCCGACTTTTTCGCCCGCAACGCGATGCTTCCGGGCCTAGGGTCTTCCACGCAGTTTATGGACGCGGTGTTCTCCGCCGCCGAGAATGCTCCGCCCGACGTTGCTCCCGCATCGACGGGTGCGGCAGTTTTCCAGTTGCTCGGGATCAAACCTGCTTCAACGCCCACTTTCGAAGAAATTCGCACTAAAGTGGAGGAGGAATTCAAGAACGAGCAGGCGAACACGCTCCTCACCCAAAAGATTCAGGAACTCTCGGACCGTGCTAAGGCCGAGCATGACCTGAAGCGCGCTGCCCGGGAACTCGGCGCCACTATGAAAACCAGCGATCTCGTTCTCCCTGACGGTCAGGTGCCCGACGTCGGCTCCATGTCCGGTCAAGCCTCTGTCGCCTTCACCATGAAGCCCGGGGAGATCAGCGGTCCCATTCGCAACGGGGCCGATGCAGTGGTGCTTCAGGTTGTCCAGAATCAGCTTCCTACGGATGCCGATTTTGCCGCGAAGCGTGACGAGATTCGCGATCAGCTCGTGCAAGGCAAGCAGCAAGAGCGCTTCGCCCTTTTCGTCTCGAACCTGGTCGACGAAATGACCAAGTCGGGCAAGATCAGAAGAAACGAAGAAGAGCTTAAGGCGCTGACTCGCACCGGCAGCGAATCCGGAATGTAAGCGGCGGTGTCATGTCCTTTGCACGTGCCGCCGGCATTCTTCTGCATCCCACGTCTTTGCCGTCACGCGGCGGCATCGGAGACTTCGGTCCCGCCGCGTACCGTTTCGTAGATTTCCTGGCCGCTGCCCGCCAGGGAGTCTGGCAGGTTCTGCCCCTCGGCCCTCTTGGCTACGGCAATTCTCCCTATTCGTCGACCTCGGCGTTCGCTGGTAATCCGCTGCTCATTAGCCTCGATCGGCTCGCTGACCATAACTGGATCGACCGTTCAAAGCTTGATCAGCTTCCCCCAGCCTCAGGCCCGGTCCAGTATGATCAGGTATTCGCCCAGAAGATGCCGTTGCTGTTTGAGGCTGGACGTAACTTCCTGCGTTCCGCTCCGACCGACGCATTGGGTCGGTTCGAGTCCTTTTGCCACGACAATCAGTGGTGGCTCGACGATTTCGTCCTGTTCGACGCCATACGCGCCCGCCGAAAACTTGAACCGTGGAACCATTGGCCGCAGGAACTCGCCTCGCGCGAGCCGGCTGCGATCGCGACTACGCGCCAAGAACTCGCTGTCGATATGCGGGTCCGCAGCGCTCTCCAGTTTGCCTTTTACGAGCAATGGCGTGCGCTCAGGCAGTATTGCGCCGATCGTGCAATCCGCATCGTCGGCGATGTCGCCATTTTCGTGAATCACGACAGCGCCGATGTGTGGACGCATCGCGAACTCTTTCGTCTGAATGGGAGTCTTGAACCAGAGGTCATCGCCGGCGTTCCTCCAGACTTTTTCAGCAAGACCGGACAGCGCTGGGGCAATCCGCTCTATCAGTGGGAGGTGATGAAGCAGCGCGGCTATCAATGGTGGATCCGACGGCTGAGGTGGGCCACGAAAAACTGCGACTACATCCGCCTCGATCATTTCCGCGGATTCGATCAGTTTTGGGAAATCCCCGGTCACGATGAAACCGCCGTGAATGGCCGCTGGGTTGACGGTCCGCGCGACGACCTCTTCAACGCGGTGCGCAAGGCTCTCGGAGGCCTCCCATTTTTTGCCGAAGACCTCGGCTACATCACGCCGGAAGTACATGCCTTGCGGGACCGTTTGCAAATGCCGGGTATGTGCGTCCTCCAATTCGGTTTTGGAGACGAGGGCGCACACATGTACCTGCCGCACCGAGCCGCCGGCAAGGTCATGTACACCGGCACTCATGACAACGACACGGTCGTCGGATGGTGGACTTCTGGCGCCGCCGAACATGAACGCCGGCATGCCGAAGCTTACCTAGGCCTCTCCGAAGATGGTATCCACTGGGCATTTATACGCGCGGCCTTAGGTTCGCCCGCATGCCTAAGTGTGATTCCCATGCAAGACGTCCTAGGCCTAGGCAGCGATGCGCGCATGAATACGCCTAGCCTTCACGGCGGAAACTGGCGCTGGCGCTTCGACGAAAGTCAACTCAAAAACGAATTGTCAGCAAAGCTGGCGGTCCTCGCAGAAGTAAGTGATCGCCTCCCTAAACCATTCACGAACCCCCCAAACGAAAATTTCGTAGCGTAAGGTGAATGAAAGCCTTGTCACCTGAGCCTATAGACGACGGTCCAAGCGACGGACGACCGTGGAGGAGCGCTATTCATAACCGCGTCAAGCACCAAATCAATCAGGGCTTTAGCCCCGCCGCGGTATGAATAGATCATTACAGCGTCGCGCTTTCCACGCAGATCGTGTATAGACATTACGGAGCCCAAGCGTGTCTGAAGCCATCATCGAAGCCGTCGCCGTCGAAAAGTCTTACCCGCAGCCCGACGGCACGCGAATCCAGGTGGTCGGATCGACCAACCTCGTCATTGAGCAGGGCAAGATCATTGCTCTGCTCGGGCCATCCGGTTGCGGCAAATCCACGCTCCTGCGCATCCTGACTGGACTCTCCGAGCCCTCTTCCGGAGCCCTCCTCTGGCACGGAAAGCCGCTTAACGGCCAGACGCCAAACGTCGCCATCGTGTTCCAGAGCTTCGCCCTTTTCCCCTGGCTCACCGTCATCCAGAATGTCGAAGCTCCACTCGAAGCCAAAGGAGTTCCGGAAGTCGAGCGCCACAAGCGCGCTCTGCGTGCTCTCGATACCGTCGGCCTTGACGGGTTCGAAACCGCTTATCCAAAAGAACTCTCCGGTGGAATGAAGCAGCGAGTCGGCTTCGCTCGTGCCCTTGTGGTCGAACCCGAAGTCCTCTTCATGGACGAGCCCTTCTCCGCTCTCGACGTCCTCACGGCCGAAAACCTGCGCAACGAATTGCTCGAACTCTGGCTCAGCAAGAAGATGCCAACTAGTGCCATTTTTATCGTTACGCACAACATCGAAGAGGCCGTCATGCTTGCGGATCGTGTGATGGTCCTCGGACGGAATCCCGCCCGCGTCCGCTCCGATTTCAACGTCCGACTCAAGCATCCACGCGACCGCAAATCGGCCCGCTTTGTCGAACTCGTCGACTACATCTACAAGGTGATGACTGAGCCTGAAGTCGAGCACGCCTTGCCCGATGCCGAAACCACGGCTGAAATCATTCTTCCGAGGGGAGGCATCACCAAAGAATCCGTCAGGAAACAGCAAGCCCCGGTGCGCACCGCGAGATATCAGATGCTGCCGCATGCGAAAGTCGGTGGCATCGCCGGTCTTCTCGAGTTGCTGCGCGACCGGGGAGGCCGCGAAGACTTGTTCCGCCTGTCAGAAGAACTTGTCATGGACGTCGAAGACCTCCTGCCCATCCTCGAAGCCTGTGTGCTCCTCGGATATGCATTGCTCAAAGAGGGCGACGTACAAATCACGGCGGAGGGCGTCGCCTTCGCGGATGCCGACATCCAGAACCGAAAGGTCCTCTTCCGCCAGGCATCCCTCGAACACGTGACCATCCTGAAGCAGATCGATAGCATTCTGAAGCGTAAGGCCGATCACTCCATCGCCGACGAATTCTTCCACGACATCCTCGACGAACATTTCGCCGAAGACGAAGTCCAACGTCAATTCGAAACCGCGATGAACTGGGGACGCTATGCTGAAATTTTCGACTATGATCGCGCAACCGGCAGACTGACCCAGGCCGAGCCACCCGCTCCGGAAGCGCCCATCAGTAATACTGTGCCCACAGCGTAAGAAAGTAGTTGAAAGGAAGCGTAGCGGTAGTCGAATAAGATTTTCTCCACGTTCTCTGCGCGATTCCTCGGCACCCTCAGCGGTAAAAAGCTTTTGAGTTCGCCGAAAGCAGAGGTGAACTTGGCAGAAAGTTAAGCGACAAAGCAAGCGAATGAAAAAATACGTCAGCCTGCGAGGATTCTCGGCCTACCGCCTCTGGACTCAACTGCCCAGCGTCCAGATCTCCTATCTGCCCGACCTGCTGATGTTCTCCGCTGCCTTCGCACTCTTCTACGGAGTGCTCATGGTCGGCCGCATGTGGCTCGGTCCTTTTACGCCAGAAGTCGAAATCTCCCGCAGCCTCCTCGCTCTTCCGGCCTATGCTGGATACTCCCTGTTGCGCATCACCATCGCCTATCTGCTAAGCCTCGCATTCACCCTCGTCTACGGATACATCGCCGCCTATAACCCACGCGCCGAGCGCTTCATGATTCCCCTGCTCGACGTTCTGCAATCGATCCCTGTCCTCAGCTTTCTCCCGGGTGTCATGCTGGCGATGGTGGCTCTGTTTCCTGGACGGCAGCTCGGGGTCGAAGCCGGTGCGATCCTTCTCATCTTCACCGGCCAGGTTTGGAATATGGCCTTCAGCTTCTACGCCTCGCTGAAGAGCATCCCCAAAGAAATGCGCGAGGCCGCCAAGGTCTATGGCTTCAATGGGTGGCAACGTTTCATCGAGATGGAGTTACCCTTCGCCGCGATCGGCCTCGTATGGAACTCCATGATGTCCGTCGCCGGGGGCTGGTTTTTCCTGATGGCCTGCGAAATGTTCGTGCTCGGCTCGCGCGATTTCCGCCTGCCCGGCCTGGGATCCTATCTGCAGACGGCCGCCAGCAATGGCGACACGCGATCCATCCTCTGGGGAATCGCCACCATGATTGCAGTCATCGTGTTGCTCGATCAGTTCGTCTGGCGGCCGGTGATCGCGTGGGCCGAGAAATTCAAAGTCGAGCAAGTCGAGAGCACCGACGCTCCCCGCTCATGGGTGCTCAATCTTTTCCGCCATTCGCGCGGATTGGCGCACCTCGAGAATCGCACCATCCGGCCTCTCCGAGAACGACTGATGATGTATTTCTCCCGCCAGCACTCCACAACCGAAGCCGAACAACCCAGCCCGTGGAAGCTCTGGCTTACGCGCTTCATCGCCGTCGTTCTACTCGCGGCTGTCGGATACGGAACCGTCCGCATCGTAATGCTCCTGAGCGGGCTTGAGCGCTGGGAAATCCGCGAAGCTGGCGTGGGACTGCTGGCAACATTTGTCCGCGTCAACTTGGCGCTCCTGCTGGGCGCTCTATGGACTATTCCCGCCGGTGTCGCGATCGGGTTTAATCCCCGCCTTGCCCGCATTGCCCAGCCCCTGGCACAAATCGCCGCATCGGTTCCCGCTACTGCGCTCTTTCCCGTGGTGCTGCTTCTTCTTATTCGGGTCGGCGGAGGGCTTGGCATCGGCTCCATCGCGCTACTATTATTGGGAACGCAGTGGTACATCCTGTTCAACGTCATCGCGGGTGCCATCGCGATTCCGACGGACTTGAAGGAGTGCTGCTCGGTCTTTCGTCTCGACGGAATCGCGCGCTGGAAGAAACTCATCCTCCCTGGGATCTTTCCTTATCTTGTGACAGGCCTTGTCACCGCTTCGGGGGGCGCCTGGAACGCCAGTATCGTCGCCGAATACTTCACCTTCAAGGGTCATACATACACAACCGCCGGTCTTGGCGCCACGATCAGTCAGGCCACCGACAACGGCAACTTCGATCTCCTTCTGGCTGCCACCATCATGATGGCCGCGACGGTTGTGACCATCAATCGCCTGGTCTGGCGCAGACTCTACGGACTAGCCGAGACGCGCTACCGTCTCGAAACTTAATCGCCTCATTTCCGCACAGCCTTTCCGTTGGTTACCACTGGTTACTTATCCGTTTCATCTTGCTCGACATTTCATCAACTTTTAACTTGTCCGTCATTCTGGCGAAACTCGCCTGCGTTATCGATGTACCATGCCATCAAACCAGCTTCAGACCGATCTGTCGCAGGGGGAAGTGTTATCGCGCGTCGCGCAGTTTCCTGGCCTCGCCGGAAAATTAGCTCCGGTCGGTAAGGTGAGAAACTTGTATCGGCGCGTGCAGGATTCACCGGCGGGCTTTCGCCTCGAGAGCCTCCTATCGGAAATGCGAATCGATTTCCGTGTGGATTCCGCCGATCAGGCGCGAATCCCTGCAAGCGGTCCCGTCGTGGTAGTCGCCAATCATCCGTATGGTGTTCTTGATGGCGCGTTGCTCACAGTTCTTCTTACCCGGGTTCGTCCAGACGTAAAAGTGCTCACCAACTTTCTGCTCGGTGATGTACCCGAGCTCCAAGATCATTGCATCTTTGTCGATCCGTTTGAGACCGACCGCTCGGTGGAGTCGAATCGCCGGGGGTTGCGTCAAGCACTGAGTTGGCTGCAACGGGGAGGCATGCTCGCCATCTTTCCTTCTGGCGGAGTCTCGCAGTGGCAAATGCCGGCCGCGCAGATCGCAGACCCCGAGTGGAACGACACGGCAGCTCGCCTGATTTGCCGCACAGGAGCTACAGCTCTGCCGGTCTATTTCTGCGGACACAACAGCGTCGGATTCCAGTTGTTCGGAAGGATTCATCCCAAGCTCCGCGCCGCTTTTTTGTTGCAGGAGTTTCTGAATCAGGAAGGCAAGCGCGTTGAAGTCCGCGTCGGCAGTACGGTCCAGCCTGATACGCTCGCTGCGCTATCCGACGACCGTAAGGCCATCGAATACCTCCGTTGGCGTACGTATCTGCTCGCCCGGCGCAGCAAAGCGGAGATGTCGTGGCCGATTGCGTTGCGTTCAAAAATCGCTTCCAAAATTCAGGAGCCGGTCGCAGCGCCGTCGCTTAAGTCTGCGTTGGCAGAAGAGATTGCAAGTTTGTCGGCAGATCGTCGGCTTGCTGACAATCAAGAGTTGGCCGTGTATCTCGGGAGGGCCAATGAGATTCCCCATTTGCTGCTCGAAGTCGGACGCCTGCGCGAGGCAACATTCCGCCGAGCTGGCGAAGGCACAGGCAAAGCCCGCGACCTCGACTCCTTCGACGGCTACTACTGGCACGTCCTGCTGTGGCACAAAACCAAGCAGGAGTTGGTTGGCGCGTACCGTGCGGGCAGCACCAAACAAATTCTGGCCGAGCGCGGCGTCGCCGGACTCTATACCAGCACGCTCTTCCGCTACGACGAGCGCCTTTTCGAAAAGCTCGGTCCCGCGCTCGAACTAGGACGTTCCTTCGTTCGTCCCGACTACCAGCGCCAATATGCTCCGCTGCTCTTATTGTGGAAAGGAATTGCCCGCCTCGTTGCCGCGCGTCCCGAAATTCCTGTGCTCTTCGGTGCAGTCAGCATCAGCAACGACTACACTCAGGCGTCCCGCGAAATGATTTACTGCTTCTTCGAGTCGCGCATGCAGGAAGACAATCTCGCCGGGCTGATCGTCCCGCGCCGCAAATTCCGTCCCGGACGGCTGCGTCATTGGGACTGCCAGGCTATGTGCCGCGCTCTCCGCGATCTCGACGAACTCTCGCAACCCATCACCGATATCGAATCCGACGGCAAGGGCCTGCCCATTCTGCTGCGTCAATATGCGAAGATCGGAGGCAAGTTGCTCGGCTTCAACGTCGATCGCAAATTCTCCAACGTTCTTGACGGTCTCGTCGTCGTCGACCTTCGCCGCACCGATCCAACTGTTCTCGAACGCTATATGGGGAAAGAAGCCGCGGCGAAATTCCGCCGCATCCACGGACTAGCGGTCACTTCGTAGGATTGGGAAGGGAACAGACCTGCGACGCGTTCTGGAGTGCTCGATCCAGTTGTTGTCCCAGCGTCGACAACTCGGCTGGCGGCATTAATTCCTGCAACCGCTCAAGCAATTGCCGCTCTTCTTTGCGGACATGCTCTGAAAGCCTCCGCGCAAACACCAGCAACTCTTCCTGCGAACTCCGTCGCGCTTCGGCCTTGGCGAAACAGGCTCGCAGCCATTCGTGATCTGCGAGTAATTCCTCGACTAGTGGATTCAATTCGCCAAATGCCCCGGCGGCAGGAAACAATATCTGCTCTTCCGCCGCAAAGTGAACCTTGATCTCAGCTTCAAACTGTTGCGTAATCTCCGCCTGCCAGTCTCCCACTTTGGTGTCGTCAATCGGCATTGCCCGCTCGATACGCACACACAGCGCCAAAGCATGCTGGTGCTGCCGGGACAGTGGTATGAGACTCTTATCGCGTAACATGATCTGTAACTACGAGTTTATCGGAATCAGCTTTGACCCGCTCGCCACTTTCTCGGCTGTGGTGGGCTCGGCCGCTCGACGCACTATAAAAATAACTGATCCCGACTATGTTTCCGTAATTTCAATGATTTATGAATGACTCTCGCGAACATTCAAACAGGAGATCGTCACGAAGTGAGTAACAACGAATCCACCAATCACGAAAGGTTCTACATCGTAACCGGCGGCCCGGGATCAGGGAAGACTTCGCTGCTCGAAGCTCTGCGCTCACGCGGCTACACGTGCTCTGTCGAAGCAGGCCGCGGCGTCATTCAAGATCAAGTGTCCATCGCAGGCCGGGCGCTACCGTGGGACGATCGCTCTCTCTTTGCCGAACTGATGCTCTCCTGGGAGATGCGTTCCTACCGCATGATTCAGGAAACCACTGGCCCGGTCTTCTTCGACCGCGGCGTTCCCGATGTCCTGGGCTATCTTCGACTGACCGCAGTTCCCGTACCAGACCACATCAAAAATGCCGCCCAAAAATTTCGCTATAACCAGACGGTCTTCATCACCCCTCCCTGGCGTGAGATTTTTCAGCAGGACCGCGAACGCAAGCAGGATTTCGACCAAGCCATCCGAACCTATGACGCGCTAGCCGCGACCTACAAAGCCCTCGACTACAAACTCGTAGAGATTCCACGAATACCCGTTGAACAACGCGCAAGGTTCATCCTAGATCACCTAGGAATCTGAAATGGCAGTCGATGAAGGAGTAAACACTTCCTCCGCGTCCTCAGCGGCATTTCGCCCTCAACGGTAAAGGTTTTTTTGCCGAACTCGCGCCGAAACTCAGGTAAATCCCGACCTCCTGATAGCGAAGTCCGATGCACCTTTACTAAATCCCACCCCGCGTCCACAATAGAAGGTTCGACTTCTAACCCGATTTTCAAAGAGGAGCCTCATGGCAGTAGCTACCGGTGAACTCATTCGCGCAATGAACTATGTGGATGACATCAACGCCACCCTCCGCCGCATCCTGATCTACATCCCCAGCATGAGCCTCGACGAGCGTAAGCGTCTCGCTGAAGCCATGCGCGGCGCCTCCGCTGCTATCAATTCCGCTCTCGCCGATCTCGAAAAGGCGGAGAAGTAAGGTGCCCCCAGTTCAGACGATTGCTGTCATCGGCGCCGGCATCATGGGACGTGGCATAGCCCACGCTGCCGCTCTTGGCGGATACCGCACCATCCTCGAAGACCTTCTTCCCGCCGCCCTGCGTAAGGCTGAAACCGAAATCCGCGCCAATCTCGATAAGGCCGTCGAGCTGAACAAAGTCACCGCCGCCGATGCCGACGCTGCCTTCCGGCGGCTCGAATACGCCGGTTCGGTCGAAGAGGCCGCCCGCGAAGCCGATCTCGTCATCGAAGCCGTTCCCGAGGAGATGGAATCGAAGATCGAAATCTTCACCCTCCTCGACAAGATCTGCCGCCCGACCACGATCCTCGCGTCGAACACTTCCTCGCTCAGCGTCACCGAAATTGCCAGCGTCACCTACCGCGCCAAAAAGTGCCTCGGGATGCACTTCTTCAATCCCGTGCACAAAATGAAGCTGCTCGAGATCGTCCGCGCACTCGAGACCGACGACGACACCCTCGCGACCGCCGTCGAAGTCGGCCAAAGCATGGGCAAAGAAGTTGTTGTGATCAAAGAGAGCCCCGGCTTCATCACCAGCCGCATCAATGCCATGATCGGCAACGAAGCGTTCTACATGCTGCAGGAAGGAATTGCCTCAGCCGCCGACATCGATAAAGCCCTGAAGCTCGGCCTCAATCATCCTATGGGCCCATTCGAACTCGTCGATCTCGTGGGTCTTGACACCCGCCTCCACATCCTCGAATACCTTCACAAATCCCTGGGGGACAAATACCGTCCCGCGCCCTTGCTCGTGCAATACGTGAAGGCAGGCCGCGTCGGGCGCAAATCCGGCCGCGGTGTGTACGAATATCCTGAGACCAACGATCCTAAAAACTGAACCTCGCCTGCAACTGAATCGTCCTGCTCCCCAACGCCGAGCCCGCAACTCCAAAATCGGAGTTCACGCTGGTTACCGCTCCGGTCGGATCGACTGAGCCCAGCAGACCATCGATCGATAAGACATTGATGTTGGTGTTGTTGAACAGATTGTAGATGTCGCCCCGGATCTCAAATCGCGCGTTCTCGCCTAACGCCCGATTCCTCGGTAGGCCAAACGCTTTCGCCAGACTGATGTCCACATCCTTGTAATCCGGACCGTTCAAACTATTCCTGTGGATGCCCGGCGTCGGCGCTGGAGCCGTCACGGGGAACGACGGCCCCGCCACGAACGTAGGCGGCACGAAGAATTTTGTGCCGTCGCCGCCGAAATTAGGATTCGTATTCGCCTCAAAGTTGCCGTTGGCTGTCCTCGTGCCGAAGCCCGATACAACCGCTGCCGGACGCAGCTGTCCGTACTGGCTGTTCTGGTAGTAAAAGTCTGTGCTCGCGTTGTAGAACGGATCCCACGGAAAACCCGTGTGCCAGTTCCAGATGCCGCTCAGAGACCACCCGCCCGCGACCTTCTCGATCCAGCTGTGATTGCCGTGGAAGAAAACCGGCTGCCATAGCCCGTAAATCTTCACCCCATCACGCACATCGTAATTCGCGCGTCCGTAAGCGTTGCTCGGATTGAACGGGTACGCGTCTTGGTAGTATGGCCCGGAATTTTCATCCATCGCGCGCGCCCACGTGTACTGTAGGGAGCCCTGAAACGTGTGCGAGAAATTGTGAGTCAACGTGGCGAGCATCGCGTTATAGTTGGCGTTGGCGATGTTCCCCCAGAAATTGATGGTGTTGACCAGCGGATTAACGGCAATGCCGTTCGCTGCGGCGATCGCATTCCAGTTGTTATGTGCCAGCAAATGCCGCGTCTGATTGCCTTGGTATCCCAAGGTGAAAATCAGGTTCCCAGGCAACTGATTCTGCAGATCCAACGAGTAGTGGTAATTCGCAATCGTCTTCGGATTGCCCTGGAACCCGGTGAGCGTCACGTTGCCCCCGGTGGGAATATTCCCCGGGCCAGGCAGCGAGATCGCGGCGGGATTGGGCGCATATCCAAAAAGCGACTTAACGTCTCCCGCCGTTTCGTAGAGAATTCCCGTTCCCGCACACGTGGGATTCGTCGTATATGGATAGTCGCAGTGGAAGAACGGAGTTACCGCATTTGGCGGATTGCCGTTGGCATTAGCCGTGATGGCGATTTCGTTCTGGTTGTAATTAATCCCGAAGCCCCCGCGCAGCACCGCTTTGCCGTCCCACCGCGTCGGCGCCCAGGCAAATCCCACCACCGGTCCAAAATTCGTCGTCTGCGGAGTGTAAAGCCCGCCTCCAATTCGAATGTGCAACCCAGTCAGCGGATCCGTTGCCGGCCCGAATACCATGACGTCCATGTTGTTCTGCTTGGCATAGAGTGAGTCAAAGTAGGACCAGCGTAATCCTAGATTGATGGTGAGGTTCGACCTTAGTTTGAAATCGTCCTGGACAAACACTCCCCAGATGTTCGCGCGATCATCCTGGCGATTGGCGAACGGTACCCCAGTCGCGAAATTGAACTGTCCGCCGAAGTTGCCGCCCTCGCCATACGGCGCATCGTTGGCGAAATCCCATAGGTTGTGGAAACCAAACCCAGGGCGCACGGCATAGGTTTGTTCGTTGAGATAAAACAGCCGCGTCAGATCGCCTCCTACCTTGATGCTATGCCGCCCATGAATCTTGGTGAGGACGTCGGAATAGCTGTAGGTCCACTGATTGAACGTGCTCGGCCCCGGAGGTCCGAAATACTGGACGGTCGCCGGTGTAGCACCGGTCGAGTTCCCGATCGAATCGATCGAAGTGGAAGGCAGTCCGAACGGTTCCTGCGGATTACTTGCTACTTCATTCCAGCGCCATCCCGCTGCATTGACGCGTGCTTCATTCAGCAAACTTGGAGAAAACACGTGATTCCAGATCACCGCGTACGCATTGTTGGTTTGAGAGTGGTGCCACAGATTTTCCGAGCGCACCGGCCCGTTGAAGTTTGTAGTCGTCCCTGGCACGTAGTAAAGAGTGAAAGTCACACGATCCCTCTGTGTAATGTTCGCATCCACGCGCCCGTTGTACTGCATCTGCGACGTGTTCGTCGGGTTCACCGTGTTGAAGTAGGCGATGTCCGGAACGCCATCCAGCCCTCCGCCAATTCCCGGGATGCTCGGGTTTCCTCCATACGTCAGGTCTTGCCTGCCAAGACCGGTGTTGAGCGGGGACCCAACGTCGAGGCCTCCTGTGACGGTTCTACAATTCAGTCCTTCGCTCAATCCGATCGAGGCGCATGTCCGTGGAATGATGCTGCTCGATGACACCGCATTGCCGGGAAATGAAAGAAATTTTGCCGCGATGCTTCCTGCCGTCGCCGCCGACTGATCGAATTGTGACGTTTCATACCAGCCTTGCGCCGTTGTCGAAGACGCGAGAGGGCTGCTCTCCCAGTTGAAAAACGCGAAAATCTTGTTCTTCCACAGTGGACCGCCAAGACTTCCGCCGTATTGGTTAAAACGATTCTCGTCGCGATTCAGACCACGCGCCGCCGGAGTTCCCGCCGTATTCGAGCCCACTCCGTTCCAGCTCTGGTACGCATTCAATCCCGGTCGTGAAGCTTTAAAAAACGCGCTACCGTGCAGTTGATTGGTCCCACTCTTGGTCGTGACCTCAATCTGCGCTCCACTGAATCGACCATTCTCCGCGTCATAACTGTTGGAAACCACTTTCATCGTCTCCACCGAATCTTCGCTGGGCGTGATCACCGACGTCCCGCCCCACACCGCGCTCACCGTGCTGATCCCGTCGATCTTGATGCCGTTCGTCTCGTACTGGCCCCCCGCATTCTGAATCTGTGGACCATTCTCGGTAGCGAAAATTCCGCCCGAACCGCCGGGAGTTCCACCGGGCCCCTGATTCCCGGGAAGTTCAAATGAGCCTCCTCCTCCTTGCTGCGATGCATCTCCGAATGTCCCCGGTGCAAGTTGTGCCAGTTGGAATACGTCTCGGTTGAACGAAGGCATGTGCTGAATCTGATTCGTTGTGACCGTGCCGCTGACCGTCGCCGTTTCCGTGTCCAGAGTCTGCGTCGTACCGGAAACTGTTACCGTCTCCTGCACCTCGCCCAATTCAAGTTGCAGATTCAGGGAATTCAGCTGCTCGGGAATAATCTGCACATTTTCGAGAACCCTCTTCTTGAATCCTGTATGCTCCGCCGTCAGCGAGTAAGGAGCCGGCCCCAGAGCGTTGAATTGATAAATGCCGTTGGCGTCGGAGGTCGCTACCAGTTTCTGTCCCGTGGCGTTGTTGGTCAGAGTCACTGTCGCGCCTGGCACTTCGGCGCCCTGCGGATCTGTGACCGTTCCACGGAGCGAGGCACGAAACTGCGCATGAGCCAGGATCGAGCAGAAGGATAGTAAGGTGGTCAAGACGAAGACACGGGTGAAACCCACGGAGCGGCTCATATGCCTCCTTGCGGCTTAAAAACCAACGTGCTGAAAGTGATTTACAAATAGATAGGAGTAAACTTCTCCCGAAAAATCGGCTGATTGCCCACTGCTGGCGGAATGTGTCTGGACCGAAGGTAACAACTCATTCCAGTTGATCCGCGGGAATGTTTTCGCGCGATTGACTTGGTTGCAGGCCAATCGAATTTGGTTGGCTACTTTGATGCATGCTTAGAGCTTTGGTTTCGTAAAGGCGTTCAGGGTGTCGCGGCGCTGCAAGCGTTGCGGAAGGTGCTGACCTTGTGTGGCGGATTTGAGCGGCTGAGGGCCATACCGGATCAGCTAAACTGCTTTAGTCCTTCCCGCTCCAAACCGATCTTGCGGCAGCTAACGCATGCTTTGGCTTTCGAACGAAAACAAACATGCGAACAAGAGAACTCATGAATACCAAGTATCTCGCAACAATTGTTATGTCTCTTCTGCTTGCCCTGGGAGCCGCAGCTCAATCTCAGAACGAAACCATCCTGATCGACGCCACAGCCCCTACCCAGCCCTTCCCACATTTCTGGGAGCAAGCCTTCGGTTCCGGCCGCGCCATCCTTTCGCTGCGGGAGAGCTATCGAAACGACCTGCGCGAGGTAAAGAAGGCCACTGACTTCGACTACGTCCGCTTTCACAACATCCTGCACGACGAAGTCGGCATTTATGACGAAGACGATCAAGGCCATCCTCTCTACAACTTTTCTTATGTAGACCAGATCGATGACGGACTTCTGCGCAACGGAGTCCGCCCCATAGTCGAAATCAGCTTCATGCCGAAAAAACTGGCCCTTCGCCAGGACGTCCATCCCTTCTGGTACCACCCCATCGTTTCGCCACCCAAGGATTATCAGAAATGGGACGACCTGATCCGCGCGTTAGCCCAGCACCTCATCGACCGCTACGGACTCGACGAGGTGGCCCAGTGGTACTTCGAAGTTTGGAACGAACCCAACATCGATTTCTGGACCGGAGTTCCCAAGCAAAGTACTTACTTCGATCTCTACGATCACACCGCGCGGGCTCTCAAATCCGTCAGCCCACGCCTGCGGGTCGGCGGCCCGGCCACCTCTTCGGCGCACTGGGTAGACTCATTTCTCCGGCACATTGCCAAGCAGAATGTTCCCATCGACTTCGTCTCCAGCCATGGATACGCCGATGATACCGTCAAAGATCTCTTCGGAAGCGATCAGGACATGCCGATGGACCAGCGAGTTTGCGCAGCAATCCGCAAGGTTCACGACCAGATCGCCGCCTCTCCGCGTCCGAAACTTCCGCTTTTCTGGACGGAATGGAATGTGCCATCGTTTGGGCTTCTCCATGCTCGCGATACGATCTACGTCGGCCCGGCACTCGCCGACGATATCCGCCAGTGCGACGGCCTGGTCGACATGCTATCGTTCTGGACGTTCAGCGATGTGTTTGAAGAAGACGGCCCGAAGCGTGAGCCGTTTGATGGTGGATTCGGCCTGATGGCCATGGGAGGAATCAAGAAGCCAAGCTACGCGGCCTTCGCCCTGCTCCATCAGCTAGGGCAGGAACGAATTCCTCTCGATGCCCCGGAAGTCCTGGTCACTCGCGGGCCCGACAACACGCTGGCTATCGCCGCATGGAACCTCGTCGATCCAGACAAGAAGGGGAGCACCCGCACAATCGAACTTAAAATTCGCGGCGTGAAGCCCAACGCATCGGTCGCCATCACTCGCGTCGATGCTGATCACGCGAACACGCTAGCCGCTTACCAAAAAATGCGAAATCCTCAGTATCCGACCGAAGCCCAAGTGCGCGAGCTGAACGCCGTAGCGGACCGCAATTCGCCGCAAGATCTCGAACTGCATGATGGAGAGCTAGAGCTACAAATTCCCGTCGATGGTTTGGTTTTGTTGAACGTTACCAGAGGAGACTGACACCGAATCTAGGTCGTTCGAAGTATTCCCAATTTGGAACTAGGATGAGTTTTTAAGTTCAATTTTTCTTGACGCTGCGCAACTGGCCTGAAACTCTAAAACGGTACGTTTTTCTTCGAAAGACGCTCGAAGATTGAACTAAATCCTTGGCGCTCAAGATTTTGCCCCTAAGTCACTGAGCCCCGTAGATTATTTCGAGAATTCTCGCTAAGTCGAACATTTCAAAGATTCGAGGGGGAGGGGTGCCTGGGGTGCCTGAGAGCAAGTACACTTCCCGAAATGGGAAAGCCTCACTTCTGCCGACCAAAGCTCAAGCCCGCCAGCGCTGACGTCTTCTTCGCATCTAGTCCTTTACTCGCCACCAGCACGTGAAAGCTCTCGCCCATTCCCGCAGGCGTCACCAGATGCTTCAATTGCAGCGCCACCTTCGCCCGCTCCTGCGGCAAGCGGCATTCTTCAAACGCATCGGCAAACTGACTCGCTTCGCCAATCCCCATCAAAAACTGCGATTGCGTGATGAGCTTTTGCACCGCGAACCCGCATTGCTCCGCAATCGCCGAAAGGGCCGTGAAATTCACGTCAGCGGTAATATCCTGCTCTCCCGGAGCTTCGAACGTATTCGCACTCACCGAATGCTGCCGGATCGCTTTCACCGTTCCGCGATGTCGCCCCGCAAGTTGCTCGTCCCGCGTGTAGCCGTAATCAATCACCACAACGAATCCAGTCTCGAACGCGCAAGCTGAAGCCATCTCTTTCTGCGCCCGAAGCGCAACCTCAACGCGCTCTCCCTCTTCCGGATGCACCGAATACCGATCCAAAAACTCCAACTCTTCGGCGTATGCAGAAACCCAGGTTTCCAAGAATCGCCCGTCCCGCGAATCGATCCGAAGCGATCCCTGCGAGCTGATCACAGACACGGGAATCGCATCAAGAAACTCGTTAGCAAATACGATCGTAGGAGCGTTCTCAGCCCTAGATTCTTTGGGTGCCCCATTTCTCGCGTGTTCTGTGCGCGAGAAGGCTTGCCCTGAGCCTGCCGAAGGGTGGGGACTTTCCGCGCCCGCGAACCGAGCCTTGCCCGCTTCAAAGCGCCGAGCCAGCGTCTGCGCAATCCGCTCTCGCAACGCACTTGACTGTTCGACCAACTCATAGCGCAGAGCCCTGAAGAACTCCGAAAACTTCTTCTCCGACCAATCCATGACATCCTGCGCAAACAACCCGCGCCCCGGACCAAGCTCTCGAATCACAATCCGCTCCGGCGATCCCAGCGCGCGCCACATCTCCTCGAATTGCCGCGCCAGCAACCGCCCGAACACTGCATGGACATCGCTCGAGGTGTAGAAGTCCCCAGCCTTCCCGAACTGTCCCGCATTCCGCGAGTAGTACCCAAACTCCGGATCGTAAAGACACAATTCCATGTAGCGAGAAAAGGGAATCGGCCCGCGCTCTCGAATCTCCTGTTCGATCTTCCGCCGCAGTTCGTTCACAGACCCTTCTGTTGCCGATCTTTTCGGTCCTGCGGTGTTCGAATGAACATCTCGACGAAGTAATCGTGCAGCGCATCGTAAAGCTGCCGCTGGAAGCTCCATTCAAACTGCGGATCATCCAGGTCCCGTGGATGCAGATCAAAATAATAAGTGTGCACGGGCACACCCTCATCCTTGAACTTGATGATGACCTCCACGCCGTCGCCCTTGGCACGCGCCGAGAAGTTCAGTAGCGGATGCTCATACAGCCGGAGTTGTGCGGTAACGCGGTCGAGTCGGACTTGCGAAGCTTCAGGCATCGCGAAGGATTGTAGATGATCTGGCATTGGGAGGAAGGAAAACCACAAAGGACACGAAAGTTCACGAAGTAAACCTTGTAGTCCTTCGTGCACCTTAGTGTCCTTCGGGGTTCAAAGGCTTTTGGCAGTGGAAGACTACTCGTACCGCAACGCCTCGATCGGATTCAGCCGAGCGGCTTTGATCGCAGGCAGCATCCCGCTCACAATCCCGACAAAGCTAAGAATCGCCGTCGACCACAGCAAGGTAGCTGCATCGATGTACAGGTGAATGTCGCCCTCGCTGGCGTTATCTTCAAAGGCGCTCCACAGAGTCAGTGATCCCACCGACCAGGAAACAAAGTAAGCAAGCACAACGCCCATCAGTCCGCCAATCGCCGTGATCACGAGCGCCTCGGCAAGGAACTGGAACAGAATATGCCAGCGATGCGCTCCCAGCGCCTTTTCCACACCGATCTCGCGCGTTCGTTGGGTTACGGACACCAGCATGATATTCATCAGGCCAACGCCGCCAATTCCCAGGGTCAGCAAGCCGATGAAGCCTAACAGAATCTTGATTCCCGTCGAGATCACCTGCAGGTCCATCAAATCCGCGAACACGTCGAAAACGAAGATGGCGCGCTGGTCCTTGGGATTGAAGTTGTGATGGAATCCCATCGACTGGCGAACCGCCTGCACGACCTTCGCGTGATCTCCCTCATACTCCATCACGATCGCATTGAGGTAGAACGTATTCATCAGGTCGCTCATCGCACTGAATGGAACGTACACGTGCTGGTTGATGTTGTCGTCCCCGTTCTGAATCTGATGTTTGAGGACGCCCACGACCTGATAGGAGATTCCGTCGAGACGGATACTCTGCCCGATGGCCTCCTGCCCCGAGAAGAGTTTGAGCTTTGTGTCAGACCCGATCACAGCGACGCGCGTATGTGTGAAGTCGTCACCTTCGCTGAAGAAGCTGCCTTCGCCGATGTCGAACTTTCTCATCCGCCCATAGCCCGCATAAACGCCGCTCACTCCATAGTTTCCGCTGCGCGTTCCATAAGCGACCACGCAATTCTTCGTGGCCTCTGGAGAAACACGCTTGAGCAGCGGAACCTCCGCGCGAATGTAATCGATATCGTTGACGTTAAGCCGTACCTGCGTGCCCGCCTTCGTTCCGCCAGCCTGCAGTTCGGTTCGTCCCGGGAAGATGAAGACCAGGTTCGTACCGAACGACCGGAACGCCGACCATAGTCCACGCTCGAATCCCGATCCGTACGCGAGCAATAGCACAACCGTCGCTATGCCCCACGCCATGCCAAGCATGGTGAGCAGACTGCGCCGCCGGTTATGCCGAAGCGCGTTATATGCCTGACTTGCGAGATCGACGATCATGACGTAACTTTGCCTTGTTCCGTTCAGCACTGAAGAATTGTTGATTACTGATTGCTGATTGAACAACCCTGAACCCTAACGCTTTTCAATCAACAATCATCAATCGCCAATCAACAATTGGTTTTTCTACTCCTGCCTCAATGCCTCAACCGGCGGAAGCAGCGCCGCCTTCCTCGCTGGATACAGCCCCGCCGCAATTCCTGCGACCGCCAGTGATCCGATCGCAGCCAGAGCCGACGCCGGAATGATGCGCGGCGTATCAAATCCTTCGGGCGCGGGCAGCATGGCTAACAGCGTGACAAACCCGATCGCGATCGCAAGTCCAATGCCGCCGCTGAACGCCGTTAGAAACGCGCCCTCGATAAAGAACTGCGTCAGGATTGCGCGATACGTTGCGCCCAGCGCTTTCCGCAGGCCGATCTCTTTTGTACGTTCGGTGACGGAGACCAGCATGATGTTGATAATCCCGATTGCGCCCAGTCCTAGAGTCACCACGCCAACGACACCCAGGAACCAGTCCATCGCATCGAAGATCTTGCCGACGCGCTTCATGTTCTCAATCGTATCCCAATCCTCAAACGCATCCTGCAGCTTGGGATTGAAACCGTGCCTGCGCGCGATGATGCGGTGAATCTCTTCCTTCGCCTCAACGTGCAGGTTTTTCTGGATAGGCCGATAATTCAGAAACGAAATCGCATCTTCAGAATTCGCCTTAATCAGCGGGAACAGGTCGCGCATCGTGTCGATGGGAATGAAGATGCGTGAATTCGTCCCGTTATTGCCGTCACGTCCGACCTTGGCTACCACGCCAATCACGTCGAAGTTGACGCCGTTCAGCAGAATCGTCGAACCGACCGCAGGACGCCCGGGAAACATATTCTTCAGCAGTTCCCATCCCACCACCGCAACCCGCCGTCGTTCCGTGACGTCCTGCGGATTGAACCAGCGTCCGGGTTCCACGGGCACATTACGAATCTGGTTGTAATCCGAAGCCACGCCAAAGACTTGGCCGTTCGTTGAACCGTAATCGCTGACCGCGCGGATGTCTTCCCGGTTCAGCACGGGCGAGAGCGCGCCCACGAACTGGGCCTCGTTCCGTACCGCCCGATAATCCTTATACGTGAAGTAATAGAGCTGTCCCGATTGCGTGCTTCCCTCGACCGCAGGAACCCGCCCAGGGAACATAAACATGATGTCTTGACCGAGGGTTGCGAGCTGCTTTTCTTGCCCACTGCGGAAGCCTTCGCCTAAACCAACTAGCAATAACAGAGAACCGACCCCCCAGGCGATGCCAAACATAGTGAGAAATGAGCGCAGCTTATGCGCCCAGAGGGTCGCCAGCGACTGCCGGACAATATCAACAAGCATGCGCATAGGTGAGTTCGACGGAATCATGCCCCCACGCCTCCGGGGAGGAGCGTGGGGGCCCCGGGTAACGTTCAGGCGAGGGGTCTCAATCCCGCCTAACCATCTGATCAGAAATACGCAGCCGGGTTCGGTAAAGTTCCCCGCTGGCATGTATTCATTTAGACCCGCCGCAAGGGCAAAAGGTTAGCTGGACAGCAAACGGGGGGCACCACTCCATCATGTGGAAAACTAAAGTCATCTGTGGCATCGCCGATAGAAAGCACAGCCCAGCAATGCAGTCGGAGGTGTTTTATGCCGGAAAACGGACTCTCGCCCCGGGGCGAAACTCCGGAACCGGATTTCGCTCCATACCAAAGCGCAGATGTCGATTTTTCGTTTGATCCACCAGCGAGCGATTTTCTGACGCTCGCCGATCAAATCGATCCCTTTTCGTTGACTGCCAAGCACGCATTCGTCGTGCAGACCTCCGCCAGAATCAGGTGGCTCGCATGCACAAGTTCCTGCGGCCTTATCGCACGATTGAGATTTTTGAGTCTGTCGCGCAGGCGGAAGAGTGGCTCGGCTTATGAATCGAGATTGAACGCTGAATGAATAGATCTGGCTACTGGTTGCTTTTTCCCTTCGGTCGCTCGTACGCCTTTTGTAGATACTTGCGTGCTTCTTCAAGAGCGCCGAACGTATTGTCGTTGGTTTGCAGCGCTTGCCGATACTGGCCGACCGCTCTTTCGCGCTGTCCAGTGACATCGAAGATCTTTCCGAGTTGGATGCGGCTCCAGACTTCCGTCCATCGCGGATCCCCATCACCATCAACCGCCGCGCGATAGGCATTCGCCGAAGACTGATAATTGCGCTGCAGGAAGAAGATTTCCGCAATGCGGTAATGAGCCAGCGAACTGTTCTTGTTCAGGTCGAGCGCCTTGTTGAATTCCGTGAGCGCCCCTGACAAGTCGCCTTGCTGCTGCATGGCCTGTCCGCGCAGGATCGAAGCCCGCAATTTCACATCACTGGAGTTCGTCAAAACGCGATGATCTGGGTCGACGGCGATCTTTCGCGGACGACCGAACGTCTCGATCGTGAACGGTGAGTTTGTTCCGACAACCTCGACACGTTTGTTCTCAGTTTTTCCATCGGTATCGATCCTGAGATCCACCGGCATGCGGAACAGATCGAGGTCCTGCGAGATCTCACCCGTGACGCGGAAGCCTGGAGTCTTTTCTTCCTTCGGATTCTGTGCTGCTGCTCCGCCCAGGCGATACGTCGTGTATTTCACCTTGAACTCGGGAGCGCCGGTGGAATCCAGCCACTGCGAGAAAAACCACGTCAGTTGATCGCCATAAACTCTTTCGGCGACCTCGCGAAAATCATCCGTTGACGCGGACTTGCCCGCATACTGAGAGGCAAAATCACGCATCGTCTTGTTGAATTTGTCCTCGCCCAAGACCCAGCGCAGCATGTGCAGGATCATTGCGCCCTTGTCGGTCGTGAGTGACTGGAATTCCGTGGAAAAGGTATCAAGCTTGCTCGCGCTTGAGAGCGGCACTGTGTCATAAGCCAGAGCGCCGACGGACATATCTTTGACCGCTTCTTCCAAGCCCGCGGCTCCCGCAGCGTTTTCTACATACATCGCTTCCGAATACCGGGCAAAGCCGTCGCTCAGCCACCAATCATCCTTGGTTGCCGGGCTTACCGATACTCCCCACCATTGATGAGCAATGCCATTCGCCAGCAAACGATAGTTCGTTTTCTCTGTGATAGAAGGTCCAGCCAAGCCAACGATTTCGGGTGCCCACGTATAGGGGAGAGTGTCACCGGGCAACTCCACGAGGTTCAGCCTCTGCGAAGGCAGAGGTCCGAAGAGCGTGATGAAGTAGGTAAACTCCTGAACCGCGGTCGCCGTGTACGCCGGAGCGATGCTCTGATGTGTGGGCTTGAAGTAGGTGTGCACGTCCATCCCTGCTTCGTCGCTCTTGTGCTCCTGGAAGATGCCCGCAACGATTGTGCCCGGAAAGCTGGGTTTATCGGAGACGAACGTAAATGTCTTGGTGGGCAACACGCTGGTAGCAGGTTTCTTCGCAGAAGCCACGTCTGAGACCGTTTCTTTGCCGCTGCCAATGGCCAGCATATGCGCCGGAAGGGTAATGCTGATGGTTGAGGTAAAGCGATTCAACCCGTATCCATTGACCGGGAACCAGCGTCCCGCATAAAGAAGGTAGCTGGTGTCATCTCCGATATACGCAAGGCTTAAGCCCGGCACGGGGCTGTTATCGGCGTTCTCGAGTTGGCCCTCGTATTCGAAAGTCAGTGTCATGGAATTGTCTTTCGACAATCCATCGGGAAGAGGAACCCGCACTGTGGAATCCTGCGTCACGCGCTCGGCCGACAACTGCATGCCCTTCTCGTCAACCACCTTCGTGACCCGCAGGTCATTGTGCAGTTCAAATACAGCAACGCTTAAGTCCTGCAGCGCTGTGAACTTGACCTTTGTTTTGGCTGTGATTTGATGGAGATGCGGCTCGAGGGTCGCCTCGATCTGGTAGTCGTCAACACGTAGACGGGCTTTCTCCGCGGCGCCTGCTGGTTGCGCCAGTGCAAAGAGCAACAGAGTCAGAGAAGTCGTAAGGACGCAAAGACCGCGCCGCCGGTCAATCAACATTCAGGAGGATCTCCAGGAAATGATAACCCATTTCCTATGATGAAGATTCTGAACTAAAAGATGCTGCTAGCACAAGGTTATATGCGGTGCCGCAAATAGGCGTTGTTCCAGCACAACTGTACGTGCTAGGCTCAGTTTTTCGGGTCATTCATCGTGCGAATGGGTCGTAACTTTGTGCAGAAAGAACTCTTGAACTACGCCGCCAATCGCGCTGCCACCAAGCCCGATTGCTGTGTTCTGGAAGGTCAGGCCGATCCCGTTTCGGTTCGCTGCCGGATAGTAAAGGTTAGAAAGGCCTCCAGCAGCCAGGCTCCCCAGCACACTCGAGTAATTCGGCTGCCAATGCCCATTGTCCCCTTTGCAAATCACGCCGTGCGCCATGGCGTAGAGCAGCCGCGATTTCTTGCTTCCGGTTCCTTTGTAGAAGTATCGCGGATCTTGCTTCAACAGTGACGGGAAGATGACATCCCCGAAAAATGTTCCCGACACGAAGTTGGCGTATGCCGCCCCGAAGCGTTTGACATACCCTTGCGCCCCGCCGCCGTAGCCGCTATATGTGTTTCTCGCCTGCTCAATTCCTGCGAAGGCTCCGGCAGTGACGAAGGCAACCGGATTCACAGTGAATTTCCAGCCTAGCTGGAACTTTTGGTGAACATTCAGCGGAGCCGCATCGGGCACGTAGCTCACGTAATAGTTCGGAATCACGCCAAAGAGATGCTGCTGCTCCTCGACGTGGATTTGCTGTTCGGCGATCTCTTCGCGCGTCTGTGTGACATTGATCTCAATTGTGGTAGCTACGACCAACTGGATTTCTGGAACGATGTAGTCCTGTCCAGCCTGCAGCGTGCCAGACTTTGTTTGACTGGCGAATCCCGGAGCGCTGATGGTCAATTCGAATGGTCCAGATGGCACGGTCGTGAAGTCGAACGCCCCCGCGCTTCCAGACTCCAACTCGGCAGAAAATGCCCCCGACGTTAAGACGATCTTCGCGCCTTCAAGGACGGCTCCATCCTTATCGATGATCGTGCCGTTAATGCTGCCCGTCCCGCCCGGAGCCGATGCATTCGGCAGTTGCTCACTCTTGAGTGTGGAAGACGCCGACGGAGTCGGTTGCGACTGCGCCGACAACGATCCACCCAAGCTTCCAAGCAGAACGCCCACGGCCGTCAGGCATTGCACCGCAAAACGACGGATGCGCGACGACTCGACCTCGACACGATCTTGGTTCTTCCTCATTCGACAGTCCAGCCTTCTTGTAGCCCCACTCCGAACCTCCACTTGCGGAAGCCTTGCAAACGCCTTTTCGAGCGCCCGTGAACAGAGATCTCCCTGGGGCGCCCCGCGGGCCCTCGTGCCAAATGGAATTACGCCCCGATGGTGCGTACTGCTGATCTACTGCCGTGTACGGTTGGATGCGCCGAGTCGGCCAAAAGTCAGAATGATTTCAGCGGCCCTATCCGCCGGTTGGACGTAATCCGTTGTGGTTTCGGAACCCCGGAGAAGGGCCCTGACCCGGGCTAGCCCTTCGAGCATGCGATTCCGGGCATCGCCATCGGGCAGGATTTGCTTCATGAAATAGACCACCTTATTGGCCGTGAAATTATGCTGCACCAGTTCCGGAACGATCGCCTCGTCTGCGATGAGGTTCACCATGGCAAAGCGCAACACCTTTACCCGCGGCTTCCCCAGCAGATAGGTCAACGGCGAGACCCGGTAAACCATGACAAACGGAGTATTCATCATTGCCGCTTCCACAGTGGCCGTGCCGCTGGCGACAATTCCGGCGCGAGAATGGAAGAGCGCCGGGAGAGCATCCGGCACAAGTTTGATATCAGGCAATTCAGTCCTGGTGTTGCCCATCTCGTACTCCCCCATTTCGCGATACAGGAATTCAGGGTCCAGTGTGGGGGCAACGGGCAAGAGGTACTCATAATCACTGCCCAGGAGCAGCACCGCGTCCGACATAGTCCAGAGGTTCATCCGCACTTCTTTTCTGCGACTGCCGGGCATTAACGTGATCCATTGCTTCGCTGGATCCAGGTTGAACTTTCTTGCATACTCCTCGCGGGAAATCGTAGGGCGTGGCAGGTTCGCGAGAGGATGTCCAACGAACGCCGCGTCCACGCCGCGATCGCGGTAGAACTGTTCTTCGAATGGAAAAATGACGAGTGCTTTATCGATGTAGTCGCGAAGTAACTTCACGCGCCCTTGGCGCCACGCCCAGAACTGCGGAGCGACGTAGTAAATGGTCGGAATGCCACGCCGCTTCATCTGTCGGGCCACGCGCCAGTTAAATGCCGGCGAATCGATCACGATAGCCAGGTCGGGCTTGCGGCGGTCCGCTTCGCGAATCAGGTGTTTGTAGAGCCCGAGAATCTTCGGCAGATGATTCAGGATCTCAGTGATCCCGACGACGGCCAGCTCTTTGGCATCGACGACCGTGTCGCATCCGGCCGCGCGCATGCGCTCTCCGCCCACCCCGAAGAATGAAAGTTTTTCTGCTTGTGCGGCGACAGCCTCCCCCGGCTGTCCGGCGGAGCGAAGCTCCGCGGGATTTTTCTCAGCAGCCTCACGCAACGCCTCAATCAGCTGCGCCCCATACATTTCACCGGAAGCCTCCCCGGCCGAGATCAGGATCAGCACCCGACCATTGTAAAGTGTTGTGGGCAGTGGAGATACGGAAGCTTACGGAAGTGAAATAGGCCCAGTACGTACGTAATCTGGGAACCTCGAGCCAACTCACAAATAATTAGCACGTGTCGCAGTCTGGCCAAACCAGTGCTTGCCCGGTATGCCACAACCGGCTGACTCCCTACGTTCGGGAAGTCACGGACACAGTGACCGGCCGCCAGTTTGACGTACTGAAATGCGATGCTTGTGGCGTAGGGGTCACGAGCCCATTTCCCGAGCGCCTGCACACTCATTACGCGGGCTACTACGGATCTCGTCACGGCATCACCGCGAAACTTTGTTTGAAACGGCGAATGGCGCTCGTGACCAAGATGATGGGCCAGGGCCAGGGACGCCGCCTGCTCGATGTGGGATGCGGCGAAGGCAGCTTTCTTCAGGCAGCGCATGATCTCGGCTGGCAGGTCACGGGGACTGAAATCAATCCCGATCCGGCGCGATGCATCGGATTGAATGTTTTCGAAAGCTTGGAAGAATGTGCGGCGCGGGGCCCGTTTTCATGCATCACACTCTGGCACAGCCTGGAACACATGACCGACCCGCGTGGGGTGATCGCAAAAATTCGCCAGCTGGTGGCTGATGATGGCATCATCCTGATCGCGGTTCCTGATTTTGAGGGGTTGCAATCCAAGACATTCCGCCAGAGCTGGTTGCATCTCGACGTACCGCGGCACTTGTATCACTTCACCGCGACCTCGATCGACCGCATGCTGAATCAGTCAGAGTTCGTCCCGGTTGCGCACTGGCATCAGGAGTTCGAATACGACTTGATCGGCTGGTGGCAGAGCGCGCTCAATCGCTTATTGCCAACGCCCAACGTTTTGTTTGACTTTCTCGCTCGTAAGAAGGTTCGGGGAACTTTCTTCGATCGGATCGTCAGCGGTATTTCCGCTCCGCTTTTATCCCTCGCTTCCCTTCCGTTGGTATGGCTTGGCTCGCTGGCAGGCCAGGGCGGAACGCTATTGGTCGCTGCGCGGACCAGCGGCCGGCAGCTAGCCAGCGCGTCTGGCGACTGATCACTTCCCAAGCTGAAGTTTAGTCATCAGCGCTAACAGCAGACTGGCTTCCCGCAGGAATCTCCTGGTCCTTATACTGCAGCTGATAGAGCTTGTAGTAAATCCCTCGATGCGCCAGCAGTTCCTGGTGCGTGCCCATTTCCCGCAGTTGTCCTTTATGCATGACGATGATCTTGTCGGCGCGCTGGATGGTCGACAGCCGATGCGCGATGATCAGAGACGTCCGTCCTTCCACCATTCGTCCCAGCGCGTCGCGCACGCGAAACTCGGTCTCGGTATCTACGCTGGAAGTCGCCTCGTCAAGGATCAGGATCTTCGGATCATGGGCCAGCGCGCGAGCAAACGAGATCAGTTGCTTCTGTCCGGTCGAGAGCGTTGATCCGCGCTCTTGAACTTCTTCGTCGAATCCCTTCGGCAGTGCGCGGATGAACTCGCCCAGATTCACGTCTTCGGCGGCCTGCTGTACATGCGCATCCTGGATTCGCTCCGTGCCGAGGCGGATGTTGCCGCCAATTGTTCCGGTAAACAGAAACGGATCTTGTAGGACAACTCCGAAACGACTGCGCAGATCAGCAAGGTCCATTTCCTTTACGTCGACGCCGTCAATACGCACTGCGCCTTTCTGCACGTCATAAAAACGAAGGAGCAGGGAAATCATCGTTGTCTTGCCCGCACCGGTGTGTCCGACGACCGCAACGGTCTCTCCCGGTTCGATCGCGAAGCTGACATCGCGGAGGACCCAGTCCGGGGTTTTGATGATTTCCGCAGCATTGCCGTTTGTGGGCACTGCAGTCGGGTTTTGCTCGACCGGACGGCCGATGGCGGCCGTTCCCACATGGTCCTTGCCGTGCTCTGCCAATTCCCGATACGCGAACCATACATGGTCGAACTCGATGCGACCTGCACCCTGCGGCTTCTTCGGAGCGGCGGGCGAAACTACTGCAACCGGAGTGTCCAGCAGCTTGAAGATACGCTCACTGGCTGCCATCGCTGACTGCAGGATGTTGTACTTCTCGCTGAAATCCATGATCGGACGGAAGAATCGCATCGAATACTGGATGAACGCGATGAGCACGCCCAACGAGGCCGCGCTCCCGACCAGGTGTAGCGAAACGCTTCGCATTACATCCTTACCGCCCCACCAGATCACACAGGCGATCGCAATGGAAGAAAACAAATCGACGACCGGGTAATAGACCGCATAAGCCAGAATCGCGTCCTTGTAGGCGTCCATGTGATTGCGGTTGATCTCGGAAAAGCGGTTGTACGCGCGGTGCTCACGATTGAAGAGCTGCAGCACCATCATCCCGCTGACGTGTTCCTGGAGATACGAATTGATGCGGGCAATCGCAACGCGAATTCGCCGGTACGAGTCGCGGACCTTGTCCCGGAAAATCTTTGTGGCCACCACAATAAACGGCAGCACCGAGAACGTAATCAGCGCCAGCTTCCAGTTCATGCTGAGCATGATCCCGACGATTCCGAAAAGCACAAAGAAATCTTCGAAAATCGAGACCACGCCCGAGGTGAACATCTCGTTCAGCGCATCCACGTCGGTTGTAACCCGCGTCACCAGTCGTCCCACCGGATTCTTGTCGTAGAAGGCAACGTGCATCCGCTGTAGGTGGCGGAAGATCTGGCTGCGCAGGTCGAACATGACCAGCTGTCCGGTCCACTGCATGAAGTAGGTCTGCAGGAATTCAAGTATGAAGGTGAAGATCAGCAGACCGATGTAGATCGCCGAGATCTGTGCGATGCCCGTCAACGGATGGGGACTGAGCCAATTCCATATCCGGTTGGTCGCTCCCGCAGCCGGAGCTAGGTATCGATCGACTGCAACTTTGACCAGATAGGGTCCAAGCACGTCTGCGATTGATTTAAGGACGATCGAGACCAGCGCCACCGCAACGTGCCATCGATACCGACGCAGGTAGGTGAGCAGCCGCTTCATCAGACGGCTGTCGTACGCTTTGCCTAATACCTCTTCTTCCTGCGCCATGGGTTTGCGATCAGAACGTGCAAAAAACAGGCAGAAGGCGCCAGCAGCACCCTCCAACAGGGTACCTCAAATAGATGGTCGGGACGCCCAAGAGGATGGAAAAGGTTTGGGATAATGGAAGGCAGTGAGCCTCGGGATCTACATCTCAGTGCCGTTCTGCCGCACCAAGTGCAGCTACTGCAACTTTGCCTCAGATGTCTTCTCGCCTGCAGTTTTTGAGCACTACGTCGATCGCGTTTGTGCGGATATCGAACAGTCTGAGCGGATCGCCACGGAAGTGGGCGGCCAGATCGAAGGACAGGTCGATTCAATCTACCTCGGCGGGGGCACACCGACTGTTCTTGAGCCAGATCAACTTCGCCGCGTGTTCGATGCCGTACGTGCGAAGTTCTCGATAACGTCAGATGCGGAACTGACCGTCGAATGTGCCCCGGGTACTCTCACTCCACAAGTCCTCGAAACGCTTCTGCAATGCGGCGTAAATCGCGTCAGCCTCGGTGTGCAGTCATTCATTGATCGCGAAGCCTCTGCAGTTGGACGCCTGCACAAGCGAGCCACGACACTCGACGATATTTCGCGGCTTAGGTCGTCTGGAATTTCGAATATCAACATTGACTTGATCGCCGGATTGCCCCACCAGACTGCTGAGAGTTGGAGCGAATCACTTAGCCAAGCCATTGCCGTGGGCGCACCGCACGTCAGCGTCTACATGCTCGAGGTCGACGAAGACTCGCGCCTCGGACGCGAACTCATCGCAGGTGGTACGCGCTACCACGCCCATTTTGTTCCCGACGAAGATGCGGTCGCCGATTTTTATACCATGTCCTGCGAAACGCTCGATGCAGCGGGCGTGAAGCAATACGAGATTTCCAACTTCGCTCGTCCCGATTGCGAGTCACGCCATAACCTGAAGTACTGGACGCGCAAGCCCTATCTCGGCATTGGCATCGACGCGCACTCGATGCTTGTCTCTTCAACCCCGGACTCGGAGACAGTTCGTTTTTCGACACCTGATTCAATCGAGAAGTACGTTAGCGGAGCGGACCTGCAAAGAACCATCGTCACGCGTGCGAACGCACTGGAAGAAAGTTTCTTTCTCGGAATGCGTTTGAATCGTGGTATCGACCTGCGCGAGGTCGCGGATAAGTTTGGATGCGAGGCGGTTGCGCAAGTGTTTCCGATGATCAAGCAATTGGAATCTGACGGTTTGCTTGACGCGTCACGCAACGTCGTGCGTTTGACGCCGCGCGGCCGATTGCTTTCGAATGAAGTTTTCCAGAAATTCCTCGCAACCACCGACACTGCAAGAGTCTAAAGCGTGGGCGTATGATCCTCTTGGATCTTCAGCGCTGGTTTGAGAATAGCGTTGCAGGCCGAAATTGCCAGACCATCCGGTCGGTAGGTTGGTGCGCAAAGACGCATAGATTTGCCAGTATTCATGCGGGTTTCTCCTTCCTTCTCCTTTCATCTCCGGACGTAACTTCTTCCCTTTTCAGCGCTGTGTTCTAATCGAAAATTCGGGCTTGGCGTCTCCCTTCTGATCGGAAACGTGGGAACGCGCTATGCCCGTGTGCGCGGAGGCGAACCTTGGACTTCCAACTGAACGAAGAACAGCTGCAATTGAAAAAGAGCGTGCGCGAGTTCGCCGAGCGCGAAATCAAGGCGCACGTCATGGAGTGGGACGAGAAGGGAGACTTCCCGCTCGCGACCATCAAGGAGCTGGGTAAGCTCGGGCTGATGGGAATTGTGTTTCCTCAGGAGTACGGCGGCGCTGGCATGGGTTATGTCGAATACGTCACCGCCATCGAGGAACTCTCGCGTGTCGACGGATCGGTAGGCATCATCGTAGCCGCGCATACATCACTCTGCTCCAATCACATTTTTCTCGCGGGCAACGAAGCGCAGAAGAAGAAATACATTAGCAAGCTGGCGACAGGAGAATACATCGGCGCTTGGGGACTCACCGAGCCCTCGTCCGGTTCCGACGCCGGCAGCGCCCGCATGACTGCTGTCCGCAAGGGAAACAGTTGGGTTTTGAACGGCACCAAGACGTTCTGCACCAACGGCCACTATGCCGATGCCGTCGTAGTGCTTGCTGTCACGGACCGTACCGCACACACACATGGTATCTCGGCATTCGTCGTCGAGAAAGACACGAAAGGTTTTCGTGCCGGTAAGAAGGAGAACAAGCTTGGCCTGCGCGCGAGCGACACCGCTGAACTGATCTTCGAAGACTGCGTCATTCCCGCCGAAAATTTGCTGGGCGTCGAAGGCCAGGGATTTTCAGACGCGATGCGCGTGCTCGACGGCGGCCGAATCTCGATTGCGGCGCTTTCTCTGGGCATGGCGGAAGGTGCCTACGAATGCGCTCTGAAGTATTCCAAGCAGCGCCGCCAATTCGGCAAAGCCATCAGCGACTTTCAAGCGATCCAATGGAAGCTGGCGGATATGGCCACAGAAATTGAAGCAGCGACCTTGCTGACGATGAAAGCCGCGTCGATGAAAGACGCGGGCATGAAAACTACGCAAGAATCTTCGATGGCAAAGCTCTACGCCAGCGAGGTCGCGGTAAGGTGCGCCAACGAGAGTGTGCAGATTCACGGTGGCTACGGCTTCATCAAAGACTATCCCGCGGAGAAGTTCTACCGTGACGTGAAACTGTGCACCATCGGCGAAGGCACCAGCGAGATTCAGCGTCTGGTCATCGCGAGGCAACTACTGAAGGATTAGCCCCGTATAACCTCGCTCGAAGTGGCTTTCCTCAGCGACCGGTTCCCTTCGGAGCGGTGCCATTCGCCAAGCCACCCGCGTTCCGGCATCACCACGCCGGCTTCCCATCCTGGAAGCGGAAGGTGAGCGTCTCGCCGCTTTTGACCACTTCACGCGCCAGAATCAGATCCGAGCCGTCCTGCTTTACTTTCGAGCCGGTGATTTGAATGGACTCGTCGGCTTTGAACGCAATCCCCAGATCATCGAGAAAGCTCTTCGGACAAAGGTACACTTGGATCGTGTCTTTGCTTTTGTCAGGGCCAGTCTGAGTCAGAAGATAGGCAATCGGTTTGGTTCCCGAAGGAGGCACCAGTCTAAGTTCTTCCACCGTGCCTTTGAGGGTGGTTTCGGTTGCCCGATCATATTTGGGTGACGATACTTTGGGTGGCGCTTGGGAAAACGCAGCTGCGGTGAGCAAGCCAGCTACGGCCAGATGCAAAAGAAGCTTGTGGAGCCAGACAGAAGGGATCATCGTGGAACCCTCCATTGGGCCGCAATGTTAGGACGCTTTGCCGGGGAAATCAACGGAAAGTTGCAATGTTCGGCGCCAGCCGATCGGAGTGGTCCGGAGCAGCCTCGAGCCGATACTGCCCAATCCAGCAAAGAATATGAGCCGCCCCCTGAAAAGGCGGCTCAGGTGGTGATGCTTCGATTCGCTGCTCAGTTAATCGTGACCGCGACGGCAGCCGAAGGAATACCGTTCGCGACTACGACCAGGGTGCTTGCCCCAGTTTCAATTCCCGCAGGCACATCGAACTTCGTGGAAACTGCCTTCGTCCCGGTGGCAACTCCCATC
>Ga0126371_10000241_pt1 | contig 42734 bp, 43 predicted proteins | sample PanSoiMetaPlot_4_FD_110145 | JGI IMG/M metagenome (GOLD analysis project Ga0126371, IMG submission 110145) | Tropical forest soil microbial communities from Panama - MetaG Plot_4 | ecosystem: Environmental > Terrestrial > Soil > Tropical forest > Bulk soil | place: Panama | collected 2016-02-17
ACGAAAGTAACCTACCCAAAGTCAACACTTAGCGCGATGATGTCCCTGCGTCCGAGGCGTTCCACTAACCCGGAAGTAATCGATCATGCCGCAAAAATTCATGGATGTGCTTATGCTTGGGCGCTGCTCTCACGAGTTCTCCTGGCCCCGCCGTGGTGCGGATGGCGACTACTACCAGGTTTGCCTGCTCTGCGCGGCGGAATATAAGTATGACTGGGCGACCATGCGCCGCACCGAGCGTGTGGAGCACAAGCCCGAGACTGGCATTCGCCGCAGCCATGCGCGCGAGAAACGCCCGTCCTGGGTACCGCGGGCTCGCCGTCTCAAGCTCGACATTCCTCTGCGTTACAGGGTGAACAAGACCAGTTCCTGGTACGAAGGGATCATCGAGAACATCAGCCAGAGCGGTGTCCTGTTCGTCGGGCCTCAGCCCCTGCCAGTCAACGCGCTAATCGAGATGGTCTTCGAGATGCCCGAAGAGATTTCCGGGCAGAAGAACAGCAACGTCGTCTGCCAAGGTCGCGTCATGCGCGCCAAAGATGCGCCTGAGCAAGAAGACGGCAAAGTCGGTCTTGCGGCCTCAATTGTTGACTACAAGTTCATCCACTAGCCGACGTTGTTTCGGTGACGCCTGGGAGCTTCCCGATTCGGGTACGAACCGCGATTTACATCTGCAAAGAAGCGTCCGAGCATCTACACTTATACATATACGGGGCGACCCACGTGTCGGGCCAATGTCAGGAGTCGAGTTATGAAAAGAAAATCTCCGCTTTATTTGTACGTACTTTTTGCATTCCTTCTGTCTCTGGAACTTGGTTGTGCCAAGAAGCCAGATGACGCCAAGATCACCAGCGACGTTCAAGCCAAATTCAGTCAGGATTCCGGACTCTCTTCCAAGCAGCTTTCTGTGCAAGCTGCAAACGGAGTAGTCACACTCAGCGGTACAGTCGATAACGAGGCTCAGCGTAACGCCGCCAGCCAGCAGGCTGCGTCGATTCCAGGCGTAAAGACTGTCGTCAACAACCTGCAAGTCGGACCAGCACCTGTTGACGCTCAGGCGGCGCAACCTGCTCCGGAAACGGCGGCTGCACCTCCTGCGGAAACTCCGAAACCTACGCCTGCGAAGAAACCTAGAAAGTCGTCCCATTCTGACGACGCGCCGAACTCAACCAACGGACAGATGGCGGAAAACACGCCGCCTCCTGTCGCGGCAACTCCGCAACCTCAGCCTGTAGCGGCACCAGCCCCGCCGCCTCCGAAGAAATACATCATCGATCAGGGGACGCAGCTTACCGTACGGCTCGTCGATGCCATTGACAGCGAAAAAAATCAGACGGGCGACACCTTCCACGCGACTCTGAACGCGCCGCTGACTTCCGACGGAGAAGAGGCCGTACCCGCCGGATCCAACATCACGGGCCATCTCATCGAAGTCAAAAGCGCCGGGAAGTTCGCCGGGCAGTCTTCGGTGGTCGCGCAGCTTGATAGCCTCGCCTTTGGTGGCAAAACCTACAACCTGCAGACCGATCAGTACAAAAAACAAGGCAGCTCGCGCGGCAAGAATACGGCGGAGAAAGTCGGCGCCGGTGCAGCCATCGGTGGCATCATCGGTGCGATCGCGGGCGGGGGAAAAGGAGCGGCCATCGGCGCGGCAGCCGGCGGCGGCCTCGGTGGAGGAGTTCAGGCGGCTACCAAGAGCCAACAGATTAAGTTGCCCTCCGAAACGGTGCTGAACTTCACTCTGCAGGCTCCCATCACTGTCGTGGAGGCACCCTCCTCCAATGGCGGCCGGCAGAAGCTAGACAATTAATCGTCCCTAGAGTGAATGGCGCACTCGCTCCCTGAGCCGTGCGCCTTTCTTTATCTCCGGTTCTTAGGAGAGCAATCTGGGCGAGATAACGACGCTCGCATGCCAGTGCCAGCCGTGACAATTCGGCCGCGTCGCTCGATGGTCCTGGTCGCACTTTTCTCAATCGCGATGGTCATTCTGTCCTACGTGTTTGTTCTGGCCCTTGCCGCCTTATGTGTTTTCTTGCCCTACTGGCTGATGACAAGCACTGAATCTGCCAATGGACAGCTGGTTCTTTTATTTCTCTTTGGAATCGCCATTGCCGGAGCGATCCTATGGTCGCTTTTTCCCCGCCCTGACAAGTTCAAAGCTCCGGGACCAGTACTCGAAAATCTCAGCAGCCGCGTCTGTTTGCGGAACTGGAGAATGTCTCCGCCGCCTTGAATGAACCGATGCCGCGAGACGTCTACTTGATCGGCGACCTGAATGCTTGGGTGGCAAATCGAGGCGGGTTCATGGGTTTCGGTAGCAGACGCGTCATGGGTCTGGGACTGCCATTGCTCTCCATCCTTACCGTTTCGCAATTTCGCGCGGTACTAGCCCACGAGTTCGCGCACTACTACGGCGGCGACACCAGCCTCGGTCCTTGGGTTTACAAGACACAGAATGCCATGGTCCGGATCTTTCAGAACATCGGATCGGTTGGCAAAGTGGCGCGCGTCGCTGTTCTCAGCATCATGTACATGGTCGTCGGTACGCTGATGAAGTGGTATTTCAAACTCTTTCTTCGAGCAATTAATCTCGCCTCTCGTCAACGAGAGTACCGGGCCGATGAACTGGCATGCTTCATTGCAGGGCGTCAGGCTTTGATCGATGGACTCCGTTCCATCCATGGCGGGACGCCTGGCGTGGCGGGCCTATTGGAAAACCGAAGTGGCGCCGATCTTGGGTGATGGTGCAGTGCCCAGCATCGCTGAGGGATTCGCCCGATTTACCGCAGTTCCGCACATCCACCGGCAGATTCAAGCTTACCTTCTGACCCAGATTCGCGACGCAAAAACCAATCCCTATAACAGCCATCCACCGCTGCGGGACCGCATTGCCGCGGTCGAACAAGCGGAATCCCCGATCGCCACGCAGGACACGCGCCCAGCGCTCTATTTGGCAGATCAACCGGAGCTCATGGAGTTACGATTCTTTGAGCACGTCCATCCCGACATGAAGCCGGGTACGCTGACCTCTATATCCTGGCACGACGTCGCGGCCAAGGTTACCGTCCCAGGATGGAAGAAATTTGCCGAAGAGTATTCTTCGGGTTCTGCAGGGCATACGCGTTGAGTCGCTGCCCAGTGTCATTCCTAAGTTGCAGATCGGCAACGGCATGCGCGATCCCAAGGGGATGCTTCTTGGTCCTGAGCAGCGCTTACAACGAGCCTCTTACCTCGTCGGCGTTGGGGTCGCCCTCGCGCTTCTTGATCATGGATGGACACTGCAGCACACACCCGGAGTGTTTCACCTCAGTCGGGGGGCGACCACGCTAAGTCCGTTTGAACTGATGGACCGACTCACCAAAGGCCAACTCACGGCAACGGAATGGAGCAAACAATGCGCTGAGTTGAAGATCGTCGGACTCTTGCTCGGGCCGCCTTCCGCGCAGCAACTGCAATTGTCATTTCCCGGCACGGTGTAAACTCACCTCATTTAGTTTTCGCACTTCACCCGAACCAAAATGATGCCCTCGATTACGGCCATAGTGCATACCAGTAATGATGGCTTGCGGCTTGGACGACTGTTGGAGACGCTGTATCCCTGCGACGACATTGTTATCGTTGACAATGAATCCGCGGACGGCACATTGACTGTCGCACGCGATTACGGAGCGACCATCGTTGGGGCAAAGCCCGGCGCACCACCCGCAGGATATCTCGCACCCCAATCTTCTGGATGGATCCTGTGTCTTGACGCCAGGGAGGCTCTGACTGAGAGCTTAGCGGCGAGTCTGTTCGAGTGGAAATCTGAAGCGGATTCTTCCAGCGGAACCCCTTTTTCGGTTTTCTTGCGGGAAGAGACAGCGGAAGGTTGGGTGGAGCACCCTTCGGCGCAAACGCGTCTCGTCCCAGCTACGTGGAATCACTGGGCAGGCCGTTTTCCCACGCCGGAAGCGTCGGCTGTCTCGCTCGAAGGCGACCTGCTGCGCTTCGCCTTTCCATGAGAAACGCTCGATCGATTATTCGTGACGGCGCCCGGAACTCGCTTTTTGCCATTTATGAGGTGATTCATAATGGCTGCTTATTTCTTAGTGGATATTCTGGAGATCAAAGACGCAGCCAAGATGGGAACGGTACCGCTCCCAAGTTCCCCCGGTGGTCGAAAAATTCGGAGGTCGTTACCTAGTAATCGGTGGACCCTTCCATGCCGTCAAAGGGTCGTACCGGACCACTTTTTCCGGTCCTTATCGAATTCTCCAGCATGGAAGACGCCCGACGGTGGTACGACTCCGATGAATCCGGTGAACTCAAGAACTTACGTCTTGAGGCAACAGTTTCCATCGGATTACTACATGGAGGGAACTTCCAGCCGTTAGCCCGACTCGGCGAGCCTGCCAATCGGCTCTAGCACCTTCGTGATCACACGTCACAGGCGATTGTGATTTCAGACACATTCCTTCCTACCGGGTACGCCTAGACTGCGCTGTTGTGACAGTTTGGGCCTCGCGGCCCCGGAGCAACGAGTATGCGTGTAATGAAATTCATCATTGTGGTCGCAGTTGTGGCGATCCTGTCGGTTTTCGCCCTAGGGCAAGCGGCCCCTGCTCCCAGCACTCCTACCTTAAAGCATGTTCCGATCACCAGAACTCCTTCCACGTCGGGCAAAGAGATGTTCAAGACTTATTGTGCCGTTTGCCACGGTCTCGATGGCAGGGGTACCGGCCCGGCGGCCACAGCCATGAAGACCAATCCCACTGACTTAACGGCTCTGGCACAGAAAAGCGCTGGAAAATATCCCGCAGCGCACGTCGCTGCCGTGATCCGCGGACAGGCCGCCACTCCCTCTCACGGGAGCCATGATATGCCGGTTTGGGGGCCGCTTTTCTCTAGCATCGATCAAGGACACGAAGCGCAGGTTCAGCAGAGAGTTACGAATCTCGTCAACTACATCGAGACAGTACAGGCGAAGTAGGGATTTGAGCGGGTTGGGCTCACTTGCCTTCCGGAAGTCCAACCCGTTCGTTCGGTTGCTGGATTTTGAGAATCACGTCCAGGATGACCCCGCAGTTCTCCGCGCTCTCTGCGGCCTTTCTCGGTGACCTCCGGTAAAAAGAACTTGACCGCAGAGTCCGCAGCGGGGACTCCCGCCGGGTCCGCCGAGAAAGTCACCTCTAGATCGACCGAAATTTGGATACTCCATTGTGTTTTTCCCAACAATCCGGAAGGCATCTGCTTCTAGGCCCATGTCCATAGGTGTAAGCACCGCTCATTCAATGGCTTAGTCCTTATTGGCCTCCTGGCCAATGACTTCAGTACCTTAGTCTTACCTGGAATCACCGACTTATAATCCTTTCAAGAACGAGAAATCTTGCGTTCTTCAGGAGAGGCCGGCGTAAGCGTACGCCGTTGCCTGTCGGCGCATTCTGGAACAAAGTGGATCCTGTCTTCGCATCGGCGATTTTTGTCCTAGGGCTCGCCTTCGGCAGCTTTCTGAACGTGTGCATCTATCGCCTGCCGCTAGGGATTTCAGTCATCACACCCCGGTCTGCTTGCCCGAAATGCAAGCAGCTAATCGCCCTTTACGACAACCTGCCGGTGCTGAGTTGGCTGATCCTGCGGGGACACTGCCGCCATTGCAAAACCAGCATCTCCCCACGTTATCTGATCATCGAGTTGCTGACGGGTCTGCTCTTCGTCGGTTGCTACTGGTATTTCGGCCTGACTCTGTCGACATTGAAGTACTGCACATTCGGATTTCTGCTGATCGGATTAATCTTCACCGACGCGGAAACCAAGCTGCTGCCCGACAAGTTGACTCTGACCGGACTAGCACTGGGAATCCTTTTGAGTCTGTTCGTCCCAGTAAGTGATCTGATCTCGCAGTTGTTACCCGGGATCATCAATCTCCCGTTCAGCGGCGACATTTCTGCGCGGCTGCTCTCGTTGTTAGATTCCTTGCTGGGAGCCGCTGTGGGAGCATCATTCATCTACGGCGCGGGCGCAATCTATTTGCGCTGGCGCGGCACTGAAGGCATGGGCTTCGGCGATGTCAAGTTGATAGCGATGATCGGCGCCTTCCTCGGACTCAAGCTGACCGTTTTCACGATTTTCACCGCTTCCTTGGCCGGTTCTATGTTCGGAATCACCACCGTGCTAGTGGTGTGGATGAAGCGTACTCATCGCTTCGCCAAGAGGCTGGCGAGCGCCCAGGCGGCGCGCCAGCGCGCTTGGCAGTCGGCGCAGGTGGTCTACCGCAATTACCAAATGCCGTTTGGCGTTTTCCTAGGCAGCATGGCTCTTGTCGCTCTCTTCTTTGGCGAGCGCTTTCTGCGCTGGTACGGGAGGTTCTGGTGAGACTTCTCGCAAACCCCCTACTACTTCGCGCGGGCTTTGTTTTCTGCTGCGCGGTCCTGGCCTTTGTGCTCGGGCTTTACGTCATTCGACGCATGCGGAAGAACATCGCGGAAGAATCCGACGTTTCGGATGGGCCCCCACCGTCGATCGATACGCTTCCACTTCACCTTTACAACACAGTCATCCAGCAGTTAAAGCAACAGAAACATGAGTTGCAGGTGCAGTCGCAAGCCGAGCAACAACGCGCCCGCACGACGGAGAACTTCAGTCAGACCGTACTTTCGAATCTTTCCTGTGGAGTTCTGGTTTTCGGCAACAATGGTCTGGTGAAGACAGCGAACCCGGCGGCAAAATCCATCTTGGGATTTGCCTCAACCACGGGGATGAGTGCCCTAGACATCTTCCGCAGCTCCGCCGTCCATTCGTCCGCATTCCGGTCAGCGTCTATTTTTCCTGACGAAACGCAGGACACGCTAGTGCGAACCGTAGACGAAGTTGATGCAGTCCTCCGGGAAGGCAGTAAGCGCCGTGAGATCGAGGCGGACTACGAGAGTCCTTCAGGGGAAAAGCGCTTTCTCAGGATAACAATTTCGCGCGTTCCCGCCGCCGATGGCGGACTCCTCGGCGTGGCCTGCGTCATCAACGACCTCAGCGAAATAGAGCGCATCCGCCGGCAGCAAGAACTGCACAGAGAGATTTCGGCCGAGATGGCGCTGCAACTGCGCACTTCACTAACAACCATTTCAGGCTTCGCACAGCAGCTTGCCAACAACCGCGATCCCGAACTGGCAAAGGAAATCGCAACCGATATCGCGCAACAAGCTGTGCAGCTCGACCGAACCATTGGTGGATTTCTTACGTCCAAGGATTCCTCGAGTCTTGCCATTGGGCATTCAGCGAAATGAGGCAGTCGAGACTGGGCGCGAAGCCCGCAAGGATCAGCAATGACTCTCAAAAACGAGGTGGGAGCTATGAAACGGACCAAAACTTACGGAATCGGACTCGTGCTGTTGCTCGGCGTCGCCGGGCTCCCTTCCAACGCTCAGAACCAGACTCAGTCGAACACCCAGAACTCATCCAGCCCGTCGCTCGGCGATTACGCCCGGCAGGTGCGCAACAAGGACTCCGCGGCCAAGAGCAAACCGAAAGTGTTCGACAACGATAACCTGCCTCGTGAGGAACACCTTTCCGTCGTAGGCAAGCCTTCGGAATCGGCTGACAATTCCCCAGCGGCGAGGACTGAAGAGTCGCAAGGCGCGCCCGCTCCCACCGCTGGCAGCACGGCCCCAGTGGATGAAGCTACAAAACAAGCTGCCCTGAAGCAGTGGAGCGATAAGTTTGACTCGCAACAGAAGCAGATCGATTTGCTCCAGCGAGAACTCGACGTTCTACAGCGGGAATACCAGGTTCGCGCCGCCGCCATGTATGGCGACGCCGGCAACCGGCTGCGCAACTCCGCCGATTGGGACAAGCAAGACGCCCAATACAAGCAGCAGATCGCTGACAAGCAAAAAGCCGTAGATGATGCCAAGCAGAAGATGGAAGACATGCGGGAAGAAGCGCGTAAGGCCGGCGTCCCGAGCTCTGTCCGCGAACCGTAAACTTCGCAAGACGCAATGAGAGCGCCGCGTTATCGCCGGCGCTCTTTTTCTTACTCGTGAACCTCAACGGTTCTGAGCTTCACTTCGCAACTGTCGAATCTGCCTGAGATGATGACGGCCATGGACCAAGTGGAACTTCCGCCATTGAGAAACCGAGAACGGTCCAAGTACCGGGTGGTCGAGAACTGTTGTATCCGCTCCGAATCTCGCTGCGCATTTCGACATGATTTCATCCATCTCGGCAATCTTCGCAATGATCTCAGAGATCGCTGTCTCCGACGGCAAGCCCCGCGGGAGCGCGACCGGCGGCGATTTCACGCCATTGGGAAAATATCCCACCCCGGTTACAACGAACGCTCGCACGCGCTGGCCCAGCGTCGGGACGTTTCCCTGAGCTTTGTCCGAAGCAAGCAGGCGCGAAAAGCCTTTGGTGGTTCCCGTGTACGTCAAATACAGATGTTCGACGATTTCAGCGATGCACCATTTGTCAGGAGGGTGGCACCTCAACTCTTTGGCCGACAATCCATGAATTGCGGTGCTGACTTCATCCTGCAGACGTTTGAGGTGAGGGTCCACGAGGGTAACTAACCTTTGTTGATCTTTCAGTTAGAATGATGCCGCATACAAAAACTATAGCCAGTTATATCAGGAAGGATGCCATGAACAGGGCGACCCCTTGCCATTCACCTTCCGCAGCTTTCTCCGCGGAAAAAAGCCGTGTCCGTAATGAGAAGTCCTGGTCTATTCGACGCAGCATGATCGCAGCGGGCTGCGCTCTCTTTCTATTTTCCCTGCTGACAGCCTGCTCTGATTCCAACAAGCCCGTGGAGACCAATTCCGAAGTGAAGGGACCAGAACTTTTGACTGCACGATCAGGGTTTCAGAAAACCTACGTTGCGGCACGAGGATGGAATCAGGACGCCAGGCCGTATCGCATCGAATCCATCGCAACTAGCGACGGCAATGGCCACGACGGCAAGTGGGCCGTCTGGCGTGCCAGTTTTGGGTCACCAACTCAGCGGTCCGCCAAGAGTTTTACCTGGTCCGGCAGCGCAGCTGAGGGAGCGCCATCCCGCGGGATCAATCCAGGAGCCGAAGACAGCTACAGTCCCTCCAACTCTTCAACGTTGGTATGGGACGTAGCCTTCTTGAAGATCGACTCTGACAAGGCTTTCGAGATAGCCCAGAAACATGGCGGCGACAAGGTACTGGAAAAAGCGCCGGATACGCCAGTGACCTTTGTGTGCGATTGGAATCACAACACAAATGAGCTCGTGTGGCACATCATCTACGGGACGGGGCGAGAGAATTCCAAGCTCAACGTGGCGGTCAATGCATCCACCGGGGAGTTCATTCGCGTCGAGAAGTAATTTCAGGTAGGGTTACAGCATAAGGATGGTTGAATTTACGCGCCCTTACCTTCCCGATGCTCGACCATCTGCGCAGCTACTTCGGCGAAAAAGCGGTACACGGCTTCTGAGGAGGTGATGGCCCGTTTCAGTGCTTTCGGGTCGGCGAACGAAGCCACTTCTTTCGGCGAATATTGAAGGCGAACGCGATCCGCTGCGCAGTGAGCGCTTAGTAGTTCCACGCTGGCGGCCGCAATGTCCGCATTGAGGCGTACGACGTCAACCTGTTTCTTACTTCCAGACTGCATGTACTGCTCCTTGCTTTGGTTTTTCCTGGGGAAGATACGCAGGTGGGAGCCCGTGGATCATTTGGGAGGACTGCCAGGTTCAAATCCGGCGGATCCCCACCCTGCGAGGGTCGTTTGCTTGCTCGTGGGATTAAGTATACACCGTTACTAATACACGGTACAAGGATTATCCGAGAGGAATGGAGGACAGGTGCCCAGGCATCCCGATCCCGAGTTGGAACACCGAATTTTGGCGGCCGCGTCGCGGCTGTGGGCCCGTGGCGGCGAAAAGGCACTTACCATGCGTGCGATCGCGAAAGCCGCGGGCACAACGACTCCCACCGTCTACGAGCGTTATCGCGACCGCGAAGATATCCGGCGCGCACTGCGTCTCAAAACACGTGGTGAGCTGTTTTCCACCCTCAGTACTACCCGAAGCCTCAATGCTGCCATTCAGAACTACTTGAAATTTGCTCTCGAAAACCCCCACGGCTACGAAGTGCTGTTTGATGGAGTCGGCAAGCCGCCCTCTCTGAATGAACCTTGGCCATCGTTCAATCTGATGCGCGAGCGTCTGGCTCAACGGTTGGGCGGAGAACCGCGCCGTCACAACCGCCTCATGCTCGCAATCTGGTCTCTGATGCATGGGACCGCGATGCTGATCATCCGCGGCGGATTTGAAGGCTCTCTCAGGACGCAGGCCATCCACGCTTGCGTGGATACCGCTGAGAATCTCATCCAAGGCGCGAACCGCAAGAATGGTATGGTTCATTCCGGCCCCAATTGGCCGGCAAACTTGATTCTGGGGGAGGCGGAGCACAGCCAGGTCGGTAATGGGGAGAAAGATTCTAAGCAGAGATCCCGCGCTGCAAAAACCAGGCGATGAATGTCGGTTGCTGGCAGTCTGCACGGCGGGGCAACGAAGAGACTATTTCGTCGGGTTTGAGCTAACCGCGTGTGGTTTCAACCGTTCAATCGCCTTTTTTGCGTCTGCTGCTTCTGGTCCATAAGGCAGGATTTTCAGATAACTCTCGTATTCCGCACGAGCCTCATCCCCGCGATCCATCTTTTCCAGGCAGACTGCAAGCCGATAAGTTGCGATGGCGTCGTTATCTTTAAAGTGAAGCGCTTCGCGGTAACGGCTTTCTGCGGCGACGTAATTTTTCTTCTTGAAATAGAAATCTCCAACTTCGACATCCTTTGCCGCCTTGTGCGGATCCCACGGGAGAACCTCACCCGTATCACCAGAACCCTCATCTTCCAGCATGTCTGAGCTGTGGGGATGCGTCTTCGCATCGTCGGCAGGCGGACTCAAGTCCACCGGGTCGTCTTTGCTCGAACTCTGTCCAGGCTCGTCCCCGAGGTCTTTCACGTTCACCGTGTCCGATCGCGGTGGGGTAAGGTCTGGTTTCTTGGTCGACGCCTGATGCGAGCCGCTATCCGGACCAGACGCTTGCGAATTCGAATTTGACTGCGCTGAGGCCAGCGCCCCACCAAGTAGAAGAATCAACAGCCAAGTTCGCATACTTGTATTCTAATGTCCCCCGCGTACCAACTGAAATGCTTCCAAGCATCGCCTTGCTGTTTCCAGTTCGGGATATCGGCTTCCCTCTTGCTCAACCAGGTAGTACTCGGTTCCACCGGTGCTCTCGGCAGCCTGGAAAATCGCCTTCCAATCGGCTTTCCCTTCGCCAAATAGCGTCTTGTATCCGACGCTCGGATCGGGCGACCAGTCTTTACAATGGATGGAGCGAATGCGCCCCGGGTTGGCTCGTATCCAGCCTACCGGATCGGCTCCGGCCTCCAGGCACGTCCCCACGTCTAGCTGAAGCATGACCGAAGGCTTCGTACTGCTGGCGATGATCTCTATCGGCCGCTTGCCGTCAATGGGTTTCCATTCGGCATCATGATTGTGATACCCCACCTTCAGCCCAGATGAAGATAGCTTGTCCGCCGCCGCATTCAACCGATCTGCTAGCGTCTTCCATCCCTCGAGATTCGGCTTCGGATCACTCCAAGCCTGTACCATGTACTTGCTGCCGATGATCAAGTTAAGCTCGCGCGCGTGATCAATCTTCGCGTCGCTGAAATTGTCCTCGTCGTTATGCGTGGAGTAGCAACGGATGCCAAGCTCATCCATCACCTTGCGCATCTGTTTGGCTTGGGTCTGAGTCCATTCGAAATACGGTCCATAAAACTCGACGCACTGATATCCCATCTTCGCGACCGCGCGCACAGTACCTTCCGGATCCTTCTGCAACTCATCGCGCACCGAATAAAGCTCAAGCCCAACGGGGATTGATTTTGACGTTGCCAGGCCCGCGGCCACTCCGGGCAAAGCCCAAGGCAAGACCGCTGACATCGCAAGAAACGATCTTCGCGAAACGTTGGAATATGGCATGGCTAAAATATTACGCCTGCAATGCAAGGGCAAGGAGTTCGATTAGGCGCCGGCTCAGAAAGCGATTTTGTATCTACTCCGCGATCTCTGCGGACTTTCTTCGCGAACTCGACGGTAAAAACGGAGAAGTATCCTCAGACAGATCGGGCTATCTGCGGCGTATACACGGCCTAGAACGAAAACGAATTCGCCAGGGCTGTTGGAGGTCAAAAAAATCAGGCCGCTCTGGGGGGAGGTTGCGAGCGGCCTGTTTGGCGAAGTCCTCCGGAGAGGAGGGTAAACTCTCGAACTGTCCTTACATCGAAGGATTGTTCGTTCCGGTAGCTGGCGTGGCCTGATTGGCGCCCACTGTGTTCGTCATCAGGCGAACGTCTACGCGTCGGTTATCCGCACGCCCGGAAGAGGTCTTGTTCGACTCGACTGGCTTGTCCTTGCCAAGACCGATCACATAGATCTTGTGAGCAGGCACGTTGTACTTCGTCGCCAGATACTGAATCACGGAGTTCGCGCGGCGTTGGCTCAGGTCGTAGTTGTAATCCGCAGGTCCGACCGAGTCGGTTCCTCCCTCGAGCGCGATGATGTATCCCTTCGTCGAGGAAATGTTCCCCGCAAGCTGATCCAGAGCTTCCTTCGCCTTCGGCGTTAAAATGTCTTTGTCGAACCCGAATTTCACCGAGGTTTCGGCGACGGCGTGATAGTTGTCGAGGTTCGCGACCGTATTGGTCAGTACATTCACGCGGCCGTTCGCTGCATCAGCCACCTGCTGCGCCTGTATTGCGTTCTGGCTGGCGGTCTGCGTCTTCTGCTCGACTTCAGCGGTCTTCGTGTTGATGGCCTGAATGCCAGCCTGCGCGCGAGCATCCACGTCCTTGATGTCACGCGTGTTCTTCGCGGTCAGGTCGTCGAGCTCATTGGTCTTGTTGATCAGTGGCGTCGTCTGTTGTTTGACATAGTTCTTGCTGGAGCAACCGACGGTGGCCACCATGCTGGCTGCCAGGCAAATCACTAACGAAGTGCGGTTCATAGGGTATGGCTCCTTAGTCGATCTCTTTTGATGCGCGCAGGTTACCCGCGCGCAGAAAGCATTTTTTAGGCCCTGGGATATGGCTTACGGCAGTACAAGTCCCAATTCCGACTTTTGCACGGCTGATGCCAGTTGCTTCCACTCGACGCGCCCACGTTAAGTATATACGCTTCAATGAGTTGCCGGAAGCCAGTCGTGTGGTCTGGCCGCTATACCTGCATCCCAGCTTACGCAAACCCACATAAAGAATGGAATTTTTATACGGTTTGACTTGCCCCCTCTTTGTAGATCAACCTTCTTTGGGACATTTGGCGCCCGGGCTTCTCCAGAGACAAATTTGCTGCGGAAGTTTTCCAATCGCCTTGATTTGCCCTGATACCCCTACGGCTCCCTCATGTTCAGTAAAACTGTACTTCTCCTAGTCTTGATTTCCGGTAGCGCGTTTTGTCAAACGCCGACTCCCGTTCGACAGCAGCAGCCCGTCGCCCCAACTATTCCGCCAGAGAGCCAGTCGATCGTAGTCATCGGAACATTCGTGCCCGCTCCGCTGCAGGAAAATGATCGCTCCGTCGAATCCTTTCCCACGCGAGAAGCGCCTCTCCTGTTCAACTCCGTCATCGATTACTTGCAGTTCGATCCCAGCATTGATCTGCAACAGCGTGCTCCCAATGGCGTACAGGCTGACTTGACCATTCTCGGTTCAACCTTTGCAGAGACTCTCGTGCTGCTCGACGGCCTGTGAGCCAATGACGCCCAAACCGCGCACCACGACATGGACATACCGATTCCGATGGAGCCAATCTCGCGCATCGAGGTCCTGCACGGAGCTGGATCAACTGTCTACGGCTCCGATGCCATGGGAGGCGCGGTCAACTTCGTCACCTCGCCCGCTCGCGCCAGCGAACTCCTGTGCGGGCAGGGGGTGGCAATCAGGGATTCAATCAGGAGCACATCTTCGCGTCACTCTTGCTTCGCCGGTGGTCGGAAACAATTGCCGCAGACCGTGATTTCTCCACAGGATTTATCCCTGATCGTGACTATCGCAGCAGTTCCGCATCCTCCGAGACCCGGCTCCAGTCAGATCTCGGACAAACCGACGTGATCTTCGCGGGCAGCGACCGCCCATTCGGCGCCGATCAGTTCTCCGGTGACTTTCCTTCCTGGGAGCGGACGAAGGCTTGGTTTGCCTCCGCGCAACAGGATCTCGGCGAGCACACCACTGCGTCATTCGGATATCGCAGGTGCACCGACGAGTTCATCCTCTTCCGCGATGATCCCTCCACCCTACGAGAACAATCACATCGACCAAAGCTGGCAGGCAGCGTTGCCCCGTCATGATTCGTTCTCCGATAATTCCGCTCTTTCCTACGGTGCGGAAGGCCAAGGTGACAGCATCGACAGCAACAACCTCGGCCGACATGCACGCAATCGCGAAGCAATCTATGCCAGCTTCGAATTTCGTACTTTACGCCGCTTCTCGTTCTCCGCCGGCGCTCGCGAAGAACTATTCAGCGGCGGCACTAACGTTTTCACTCCGACCTTTGCGAGAGGCTTCTGGATCAAGCCGAACTTCAAGCTACACGCGAGCGTTAGTCACGGATTCCGCCTGCCCACCTACACCGACCTCTATTACTCCGATCCTGCTACGGTCGGCAATCCTGACCTAAAGCCCGAGTCCACATGGAGTCTTGATGCAGGAGCCGATTGGAGTCCCACGCAGCACATCTCGGCGGGCACTACATTCTTTCGCCGCTGGGACTCCAACCTCATCGACTACGTACAGTTCGCTCCCGGTGGCCTCTATCACGCCACGAACATCGACACGCTCCACTTCACAGGAGTTGAGGCTCACGGTGCCTTTCTCCTTCCCCGCCAGCAGCAGCTTCAACTCGCCTACACCTTTCTTCACGGCGATCAACTGCCGGTCCCGGGTTCGGTTTCACGCTACGTCTTCAACTATCCTTCGCATCGCGCCGTCTTCGGTTGGACTGGCACATGGCATGACGGGCTCGCCGCCCGCACCCGAGTCGGTCTGACCCAGGGTTTCGGGCATCAGGCTTATCCCGTATGGGATTTCGCCGTCTCGCGCAAAAACGGCATCATTCGCCCATACCTTCAACTCGCCAACCTCAGCAATACCGGCTATGAAGAAATCCCTAGCGTACTCATGCCCAGCCGTAGCGTAATCGCCGGCATGGAACTCGTTCTAACCCGCAAGTCTCGCTGACCGATGTCCGTTTGCTTCCACCGCACTTCCTCGACCATCAAATAAAATGGATTTGCCTGAATGGACCTCCTGCAGAAGATTCGAACCATTCCCACTGAGCCCGGCGTGTACCTCTATAAAAACGCCGCAGGCGACGTGATCTATGTGGGAAAGGCCAAGAATCTGCGCAGTCGCGTCTCCAGCTACTTCCACGAGGGCCGCTGGGAAGACGCAAAAACAGGAACGCTGGTGCGCGAGGCCGTCGACGTGGACTACATCGTCGTCGCCAATAACAAAGAAGCTCTTGCTCTCGAGAACAATCTGATCAAGCAGCGCAAGCCGCGCTTCAACATCCTTCTGCGCGACGACAAGACCTATCCTTACGTGAAGCTTACGCTTGGTGACCGCTGGCCACGCGTTTACGTCACGCGCCGCCTCCGCAAGGATGGCAGCGCATACTATGGGCCCTACTTCCCTGCGAATCTCGCTTACCGCATCACCGACCTGATTCACCGCAATTTTCTAGTTCCGTCGTGCAAGGTTGATCTCACGCGCTTTCATCCGAGGCCGTGCCTGCAGTATTACATCAAGCGCTGCCTCGGCCCTTGTGTTGAGAATCTGACGACACCCGACGTGTATCAGGAAGCCGTTCGAGATGTGAAGATGTTCCTGGAAGGACGCCCCACCGATCTCGCCCGCTCTCTTCGTGCCCGCATGGAGCAAGCCGCCGCGGACCAGGAATATGAGCGCGCCGCCCGATATCGCGACCTGATCTCAACCGTCGAGCAACTGCAGGAGCGCCAGCGCATCGCCGCCGCCGAAGGTGATGACGCCGACGTTTTCGGCTACCACTACGAAAACGGCATGCTAGCCGTAAATCTCTTCCACATGCGCGCCGGCAAAATGGTCGACCGCCGCGAATTCTTCTGGGAAGACCTCCCGGAGTTCGCGTTGAGCGCAGACGTCGACGTTACGATGGACCATGTGGGGACGGGCGCCATCGCCCATCGGGGCGAGCAAAGATCGCCAGCGCAGTTAACCGGGGGCAACTCAACCTCTTCTGTCGAAACCCCCGGCCGAGCCCCACTGGGCACGGACGGTCGAAGGCGGCCGTCCCCATGTGAGTCCAGCCAAACTCGGCTACCATTCCATCCCGGTGAATTCTTCTCCGCCCTGCTCAAGCAGCTCTACATTGGCCAACCCTACGTCCCCCGCAACCTCTACGTTCCGGTCGATTTTGAAGACCGCGAAGAACTCGAAGACCTCCTCTCCGATCAAGACGCCACCGGCCCTCGCACCGCGCGCGTCCACATCCTCGTCCCCCAGCGCGGAGACAAACGCTCGCTAATCGACCTCGCCGGCAACAACGCAAAGCAATCCTACGATCAGCGTTTCCGCGTCCTGAAACCCAACGCGCGTAAGATTCAGGAAGAATTGCAGGAGGTCATCGGCCTCCCCGATCTCCCCAAGCGCATTGAGTGCTTCGACATCTCGCACCTTCAAGGCGCGGAGACTGTCGCTTCGATGGTCGTCTGGGAAGACGGGAAGATGAAGAAATCCGATTACCGCAAGTTCATCATTCGCACCGTCGAAGGCGTAGACGACTTTGCCTCGATGCGCGAGGTAGTCACGCGCCGCTATAAGCGCCTGCAGGACGAGAAGAAAGCCCTGCCCAGCCTCGTCCTGATCGACGGAGGCCTAGGCCAACTCCATGCCGCCGCCGAAGCACTGGAAAAGCTGGAAATCATCAATCAGCCGCTGGCGTCCATCGCCAAACGCGAAGAAATACTCTACGTCTATGGACAAGAAAAAGACCCCATCGCACTCGATCATCATTCACCGGTCCTGCACTTGATCCAACTCATTCGCGACGAGGCGCACCGTTTCGCTGTAACTTTTCACCGCAAGCGCCGCCAAATGCGCGACCGCTCCACAGAACTCCTCGAAATTCCTGGCGTCGGAGAGAGAACCACTCGCCGACTCCTGGAACACTTCGGCAGCGTTCAAGCGGTAAAGCAAGCGGATGCTGCGGCCTTGTCGGCGGTTGTCACTCGCTCGCAGGCCGAGGCTATTCGCAGTCACTTCCACAAGTAATCGTGCCCCATTATTCTTGCAGTACCCCAGTTGCACGACTTGCCGAAGCCCAGAGCCTGAAGCCATGGAAAGAAAAACCGAACGTCACACGATCTCAGCCTCTGCCATCATTCCCGCCCGCCGCGACCGTGTCTATTCGCTGATCGCGAATTACCGCGAAGGTCATCCACGCATTCTTCCCAGACAATTCAGCGGCCTGATCGTAGAGGAAGGCGGCATCGGCGCGGGAACTGTGATTCGTTTTCAAATGAGCGTGTTCGGCAAGAAACAAACTCTCCGTGCCGCCATCACTGAACCGGATCCCGGCCGTGTCCTGGTCGAAACCTATCTCGACGGAAACGATGCCGTCACGACCTTCACCGTAAATCCAGGCACGGTGCCTGCAGACTCGCAGGTCACGATCTCGACCGACCTGCCGGCGCGCAGCGGATTGATAGGCCGCATTGAAAGAGCCTTCTCCGCACTGCTGCTCCGCCCAATCTACGCGAAAGAACTGGAGAACCTTGCGCGAGTAGCCACAGGCCCATTCGGCACGTAGCTGTTCTCTGCGTTCCCTGCGAATCCTCGGCGATCTCAGCGGTAAAGACTTAAAGCTTGCTACACTAGCGCCCATCGTATGAAGCACGCACTCATAAACTCTGCCATACTCACGATCGCCATAACATGCGCCCTTCACGGGCAAATGGGCTCACAACCCGACATGGCCACGCCGCAAGAGAAGCGTCTCCGCAACGTTCACCAACTCACCTTCGGTGGACAGAATGCCGAAGCCTACTTCTCCGCCGATGGCAAGAAGCTGATCTTCCAGTCCACCCACGGCGACGTGAAGTGCGACCAGATCTTCATCATGAACATCGACGGCAGCGACCAGCACATGGTCTCGACCGGCAACGGACGCACCACCTGCAGCTACTTCTATCCCAACGGCAAAAAGATCCTCTACGCCTCGACTCACCTCACAAGTCCCGAGTGCCCGCTCAAGCCGGACTATTCGAAGGGTTATGTCTGGGGAGTTTATTCCGGATACGACATCTTCACCGCAAACTCCGACGGCTCCGGTCTCAAGCAACTCACCAACACCCCGGGCTACGACGCCGAAGCGACAATCTCGCTCGATGGGAAAAAGATCACCTTCACCTCCGTCCGCAACGGCGACCTCGACATCTACATCATGGACGCCGACGGCAAAAACGTAAAGCAGCTCACGCACGAACTCGGCTACGACGGGGGCCCGGCGTTTTCACCCGATGGCAAACGGATTGTCTATCGCGCTTATCACCCGCAAAACGAGAAAGACATCGCGGACTATAAGGCACTCCTCGCGCAGAATCTGATCCGCCCCACGTCGCTGGAAATCTGGCTGATGAAATCCGATGGCAGCGACAAAAAGCAGATCACCAACCTGGGCGCCGCCAGCTTCGGTCCGGCGTTTACCGCCGACGGAAAGAAGATTATTTTCTCCACGAACTACGATCCGGCAACGCATGCCACCGGTGGTGAGGGAAATTTTGAATTGTGGACGATGAATCCGGACGGCACCGCCCTCGAGCGCATCACCTACAGTGACGGATTCGATGGCTTCCCCATGTTCTCGCCCGACGGGAAGAAACTGGTGTGGGCTTCCAATCGCAACGGCAAGGCCCCGCACGAGACCAACATCTTCATTGCAGATTGGATTCCGTAAGTTCTACTTCGGATTCGCTGCGCTCCACAACCCTTTCACGTGCTCCTGTAGAAACTGCCGCACGGCCGCCCAGGCTTTCTGGTTCTGTTCAAACGTATAACCGCCATGATCTGCGCCCGCAACCGTGTGCAGCTCGTTGGGAACCTTGACCGCATCGAGTGCCTTGTGCAAACGCACCGCCTGCTCATACGGAACAAGTGAATCCTTGTCTTCGTGGATCGTGATAATCGGCGGAACATCACGAGTGACGTAGTTGATCGGCGAAACGCGCTTCGCGATCTCATCCGCGTTGGGCCGTCGTTGGTATTTTAGGAAGCCAGCTGAGCGGTACTACGAATGTGAGCTTCCATGGCACCCCCGCGAAGTTCACCATCGTTTCGAATTCTCTGATTAAGGCCACGGTACCGGCTGGGACGACCACAGGCACGATCCAGGTGACCACGCCAAACGGCACTCTATCGAGCAATATGGCATTTCAAGTAATTCCGTAGCTAGCCTCCTCGAGAACTTAAGGGCCGCATTTGGGTGGCCTTTTCTGCTAAGAACGAATTTTATACGTTAACAAGCGATTTGCGGATCCTCGCCCCGCTTGGCCGCCTATCATCCTATTGCTGTGCGTTCTCACCAGAGGAATCCCGCAGAGTGCGCGCCGCCAGCCACGCAACGCATGCAATCATCCCGCACCAGCCCAAAGTGCGAAGGACCGCCGCGATCTTCGTGTCGTAGTCGAGAACTCCCAGACTTGAGAAGATCGCATGAAAATCGTGTTCCACAAAATCCCGATCGCCGGTCGTCACCAACGGTAACTCCTGCGCCCGCGCATCCGCCATGTACGTCGCCGTGTACAGCCAATTCTCAAACAAGAAGAACAGGCAAAAGACAAAACCGGCGGTCTGGCGTTCTTTGAAGAAGTAAGCCGCAAGTAGGAACGGCACCAGCCATTGCAGCAGCGTTCCACCCCAAAGTCCCAGCGTCGGACCGAACCATCCGAACAAGTTGTGCCCGCCTTCATGCACAACCAGATTCGCGTTATCGATGAATAAACCCGCGCCATGTGCCGAAAATGCGTACGCGAGAAACGCGATGTAGAAGATGAGCCATGCCCCCAGCGTCAGTCGTGAAACCGGCTTCCATGGCTCCTCCAGAATCGATTGCAGATACGCAAACATGGGCGCTACTCAGCATTGTAGGCACACACACCGCGAAAAACAGGTTACGTCCGTACGCACAGCCGCTCTCCGGATTCCGGCTGTGAACACCAGCGCAACGCCTTTCGCCATCGCCCCCAACCTGCGTTTCTTGCTAAAGTGTTCTGGCACCCCGCACAAATCTGAACCACGGTGTACGGAGACGTCTACTGCGTCTCTTCAGAAACGGTATTTATGAAACCGCGCCAATGGATTACCGCGATCGTATTGTTCCTGCTGATGGCTGCCGCCGTCTTTGCGCTCTTTTGGACCCGCGAGACGCCCGTCGACAGCAGCGACGAAACGTCGGCGACGCCCACTAAAAAGCTGTTGGCTCGGCGCAACACCGCGCCGCGCCCGGCAATCGACCTTCGTCCGCTGCAAACCGCGCGGCGCTTGGCAGCTACCGCCGGTACGCCTGAAGAGCAAGCCCTGGCACACGCCGCCGAAAAAGCCGGGGATCACGAGGTCGACCTCACATTTTTCGACAGGCTCCGCGAGGCTCAGCTGAACCCTCCGCCGCTTTCGCCTGAAGCCAAGCAAATCGCCACTCGCAAAGCCAAAGCGCAGGATGTTCTCAAGGACGATCAGGAAAGCATCGCGCTCCTCACGCGCAAACTGGCGACTGCGCCCGAGTCCCAGAAAGACAACCTGCAAGACCAGATCGATGTCGCCAAGGCGCAGATGGAACTCGACCAGGACGAGTTCGACGACGCCAGCGAAGCTCTCGAAGAGGCCGGAGGCGATCCGCAGGCCAAGATCAAGCGCCTACAGGAACAGCACGAAGCTGCCGCACATAACGCTGCTCCTGCGGGCTCCGCCGTCAACCCGCACGAGGCGGACTATCAGACTCATACTCTGCTCAGCGTCTTTCAAGCGTGGAACGCGTTGCGCGATAAGATGTCCGCTCTGCAGCAAGCTCTGGACGAAGCACACCAGAAGCAACAGCAACTGCTTGTCCGCCGCACCCAACTCGCGGCTCAGCTCGAAAAAGACAAAGAGGCCCGCGAAGCCGCCAAACAACAAGCCAAGGGATTTTCCAAAGGAAGCACGGTCACCAAACGCGAAGACTCTCAGGCCGCCGCCAAGGCCGCACTTGACACACTCAAGCAGTACACCCTCGACCAGAAAAATCTTGCCGACCGCGGCCGCCGTATTCAGGACGAGCAGGAACTCTCCGACATCTACAGCAGCTGGATGACCGTGATCGACACCCGCGAGCGCTCCGCCCTCCATCACCTAGTCGAGACACTGCTCTGGATTCTCCTCGTCGTTTTCGCGGTCTACGTCGCCGGACGTGTGATCGATAACCTTTTCACCGGCATGTCGGCAGAAAACAAGCGGATCGACACCCTTCGAGCTGTTGTCAAATTCGCTGCACAGGCCGTGGGCGCGTTGTTCGTCCTGTTTATCGTCTTCGGAATGCCAACGCAGACCACCACGGTACTCGGCCTCGCCGGCGCGGGCCTCACGGTCGCCATGAAAGACTTCATCGTCGCCTTCTTCGGGTGGTTCGTGCTCATGGGACGTAACGGCATCCGCGTCGGCGACTGGGTTGAGATCAACGGTGTTGGCGGAGAAGTTGTCGAAGTCGGACTTCTCAAGACCGTCCTTCTCGAAACCGGCAACTGGACCGATTCCAGCCATCCCACTGGCCGCCGGGTGTCTTTCGTCAATAGCTTCGCCATCGAGGGGCACTTCTTCAACTTCACCACCTCGGGCCAGTGGATGTGGGATGAACTCAAAATCCTCATCCCCGCAAGCCAGGATCCGTATCCCGTCATCGACAGTCTTCAAAAACTTGTCGAGCAGGAAACCGCTGCGAATGCCAGCAGGGCCGAAACCGAATGGCAGGAGACGACAACCAAATACCGCGCCAAAACACTCAAAGCGTTGCCCGGAATTAACGTACAGCCGACGGGGAGCGGTGTTGAGGTTCGCGTCCGCTATATCACGCGTGCATATGAGCGCCACGAAGCCCGCCGTCGGCTCTACGAAGCTGTCATCGAAATGCTGCACGGTAAGCGGGAAATGGTGAAAGCATAGACGTGGCGGCCCCAACAAAAACTCAGAACGCTGACCTCGGCATGCTCATCGTCACCGGAGCTAGCCGTGGAATCGGAGCAGCCATCGCCCTTCTCGCAGGACAGCGTGGATACAGCATAGCTGTGAACTATTCGACCGGGGAAGCCGAAGCCGGAAATGTGGTGAAAGAAATTATCGGTGCAGGCGGTCGGGCGCTGGCGATCCACGCCGACGTTGCTGACGAGAAGCAAATCGTTCGCATGTTCGAAACCGCCGAGCTTGAACTCGGACCCATCAAGGGCCTCGTCAACAACGCAGGAATCACCGGCGGCTTCGCCCGCGTAGAAGACGTCACACCCGAAGCCATCAACAAGACTTTTGCGGTGAACGTAACTGGCGCGATGCTATGCGCTCGCGAGGCCGTCCGTCGCATGTCGACGCGCCGCGGCGGCTCCGGCGGCGCCATCGTCAACATCTCGTCCCGCGCCGCCCACACTGGAGGTTCCGGGGAGTGGGTGCATTACGCCGCATCGAAGGGCGCGATCGACAGCTTCACCATCGGATTAGCCCGCGAAGTCGCCACCGAAGGTATCCGCGTCAACGCTGTCTCGCCGGGACTCACCGACACCGACATCCATTCCGCCAACGGCGAACCAGGCCGTCTCCAGCGTCTGCTGCCCACCATCCCCATGCACCGCGCAGGCCAGCCCGCAGAAATCGCGGAAGCGGTTGTCTGGATGCTGTCTCCGGAAGCTTCGTACGTGACCGGAGCAATTCTGGCAGTAGGAGGCGGAAGATAGTTCAAGATACGTGCCAGAAAACTAGGGATCTCGGGACCGTTTAGGAGCGGCTTCCCCGCACCCTCGGCTTTTCTTTGGCAGTTTTCCTTCGCGAACTCTGCGACCTTTCTCAGCGACCTCGGCGGTAAGAGCTTTTGCCAGAAATTCTGAGTAGCTCTCTTGAACTGCCTGCCGCAATGCTCTCTTCACACTCTCCGGCAACTTGGAAGCGTGAAGAATGTCCCGCAACTGCCGCGAAGGAATTCGCCTCGCAAACTCGATCGCTTTCGTCAACGGAGTATATGAACTCCGCAACAGTGCAAATCGCACCTCAATCCGTGCCGACCACTTCGCATGATGACAGACCGCTTCTACCAAAACCCGGGATGCTGCAGCCTTGGTCAAAGCCCGAACCACGCCCGCTTCCGTGAGCCGTAGATTCTCCAGCGCCGTCTGCCACACGCGTGGCTCTTTGTCGAGCAGCAACCCGCCCGCAACTGCGGCTGAAGAGCGCCGAGCCAGCGAGATCCGCTCTCCCAACGTGATCGAACTCAGCCGTCCCAGCAACAACTCATCCGCCACACGCTTCAAATCCGCTGGTGCCGGCGGAGTCAATGCAAACTTCATCAGCTCGAAGGTATAAAGTTCGCGGATCACCCGCAGCGCAATCCGCCGCGGCGCCCGATGATGGGCCGCCACTGCCAGCCGGACCTTGCGCGACTTCATCGCGGCCGCATTGCGGCTGAACTGCTCGACCGCCTCCGAACTCAAATCAGGATCCGTAAGCTGAGCGAGTGCGAGGTCTTCGTTGAGAGCAACGACGCCCAAAGGCTCTTCCGCAGAGGCTCCCAAGGTGGGCGACAGTGATGCGGGTGTTTGATCGCTCGAAGATTCTTCCATGACGCGGTGAAACTTTGTGCCCCTCTATGGCCCCTGTAGTGAGGGTCTTTAACAACGCAGAAAATCTACTAAGCCCCAGCCCTGCGAGCAATGCGCAACGCACCCTCAACAGGGTCTAGCACTGAAGGATTCACTTGTATCCGTGGATCAGCCTTCCGCAGTTCATTGTAGAAAACCTGCCGCACGATCTCCGCGTGACGAAAGACGCCTCCGGTCATGGCCACCGGGACAATCGTCTCCTCCTTCGCGAACAGTCGCTGGATCACCACAGAGGCAACCTGCGCCAGTTCGCTCCCCGCCTCCCGGAGTACGTCTCGCGCAGCCTCGTCGTTGCTCCTCGCCACCGCCGGGAAAAGTGCGGCGAAATCCGGCGGAGGCACCGAATTGGCCGCCCGCGCCAGATCCAGAATGGAGCACACACCCCACGCCTTATACAGCCCCTGCACCAGGCCTGTCTCGACGAATTGGGACGCATCCTCTCGTCGCTCGCTTTCGCGCAAAACCGTGCTTACCGCCTGCCGCCCGATCCAATGTGCCGACCCCTCATCCCCGATCGCAAATCCCCAGCCACCGGCGCGTAGCGTTTGCCCGGATTGGTTGCGACCGTACGCAAACGAACCAGTCCCCGCATTGACCACCACGCCTGGTCCCGTATCGAAAGCCGCCTCCAGTGCGATGTGCATGTCTCCAAATACATCGACGGGCGTCGAGAGAATTTCCGCAAGACTGCTCCGTACCACTTCTGCCAGTTCCGGACGTGCCGCGCCGGCTCCTCCGACGCAGGTCCGAGCAACTTCCTGGGTCGTGATTCCGGCCGCAGCGCATGCCTGCAGTACCGCCGTCCGCAGCGACTCCCGCGTCTGCTCCTCTCCCACCCGGACAATGTTGCTAGGCCCAGCCGTAGCCGTCGCCAGCACACGCGTCTCATCGCCCACCGCACTCGTCGTCTTCGTCCCGCCACCGTCAATGCCTAGAAAGTAGGACACCGCATAGTTCTAACACAACAAAATTGCATTACCCTCGCCATGAACCGCCCTTGCCATCAACGCCTGCGCGGACTAAAGACTCTCACTCCCACAAAAGCCGAATCTTCGCGGATAATGAATCATCCTGCACACCGATCTCAACCAACGCACGCCGTCTCTGCCAGCGGCGATCACCCGTTCATGGGACTGAAGCGACTCGACTTCGCCATCATCGCGCTCTATCTCGCAGGAATCACCCTGTTCGGTCTCCGCTTCCGCAAGAAGCAGCGCACCCTCCGCGACTACTTTCTTGCCGGACGCGACATCCCCTGGTGGGCCATCGCTCTCTCCATCGTCGCCGCCGAAACCAGTACCCTGACCATCATCAGCATCCCCGGCCTCGCCTACGACACCAACCTTACGTTCCTGCAGGTCATCATCGGATACATCGTCGGCCGCATCATCATCAGCTTCCTGTTCCTGCCCCACTACTTCCGCGGCGATCTCTACACCGCCTACCAACTCATCGAGCGCCGCTTCGGACGCACTCTCCGCTCGGTCACCGCCGGATTATTCCTGCTCACTCGCTCTGCCGCCGAAGGGGTGCGCGTTTATGCGGTCTCAATTGTCGTTTCGATCGCACTAGGCACAGGCGAAGTAGCATCGATCGCCATTATTACGGCATTGACGCTCATCTATACGTTTGAAGGAGGCCTCACCGCCGTCATCTGGACCGACGTCGTCCAAACCGTCATCTACGTCGGCGGCACACTCGTTGGACTTGTTACCATCACCCATCTCGTCCCCGGAGGATGGAGCGCCATCACTACCGCCGCCAGCGCTGCCAACAAATTCCGGATCTTCGATTTCTCGACCAGCCCGTGGATTCCCTATACCTTCTGGGCTGGAGTCATCGGGGGCGCCTTCTTTACCACCGCCAGCCACGGCACCGACCAACTCATCGTGCAGCGCCTTCTTGCAGCCCGCGGAGAAAAACAATCGGTCACCGCCCTGATATCAAGCGGCGTCGCCATCTTCTTTCAGTTCGCGCTGTTTCTGACCGTTGGGGTCATGCTCTGGGCCTACTACCGGGTGCCCTCGTCCGCCTTCGGCCGGCCGGATCGCATCTACCCGACATTCATCGTCACTCGGATGCCCCACGGCATCTCCGGCTTGCTGATCGCCGCCATCCTCGCTGCAGCGATGTCGAATCTGAGCGCAGCGCTGAATTCCCTTTCGTCCAGCTCCATCATGGATTTTTACGCCCACCTCCGCCCCTACTCCGACGAACAACACAACATGCGCTTATCGCGCCTAGCCACACTCTTCTGGGCGCTCGTTCTTTTTGCTCTGGCAATCATCGCGCTTCACAAAGCAGGACGCGTTGTCGAAGTCGGCCTTCAGATCGCCTCTGTGGCCTACGGCGCGTTGTTAGGCGTATTCCTTCTCGGCATCCTCACAAAGCGGGCAAATCAACGGGGCGCAATCGTCGGAATGCTGTGCGGCTTCTCGGTCGATCTCTATCTCTGGCTCGGCACGCGCGTACCGTGGACATGGTGGGTCCTGATCGGTGCCACCGCTACCTTCACGCTTGGCTGGACAGCGAGTGGTCTCTTCTCGACACAGAAAACGCAAGCCTTTAACCGCTGAGCTCGCTAAGACAGGGCGCAGAGGATTTCTCTGCGATCGCTGCGGTCGTTCTCAGCGACCTCAGCGGTAAAAGCTCTCTGCTTGGAGCTTAACGGCGCTTTGACTAACTCTTCCCTCCCGTTCCCGGGTTTCATACCGCTATCGTCTGCTGTCTCCGGCGCTCCCCCCCAAAACGCCCATCCCAGGCCGTTTTGAGCCACTTTCTCAAAAAGAAACACCGTCAGTTACCGAAGGTCAAGAGCCGTGGACACGTTTACCCCCTGTCCTATTTCCCCTATTTTTAAGTCTCCAAGCTCCTGGTAACTCCCCAGCCGGGTCCCAATGGAAGGAAATGGAATGCCAACAGCTTACGGCGGTTTTCAGCTCGGACTTCTGCCCGAACGAAAGCTCAATAAGAAAGCGATCGCGACCGCCTACGGTATTGTTGCGCTGGTACTACTCATCCTTATCAACGTGTCGGTTTTCATGCCCGAGAAGCTGACTCTGTCTCAGTACCACGTAACCGAAATCATTCCGATGCCATCCCTCCGGCCCGAGCCGGAGCCCATCAAGATCCAGCCCGAAGTTCACGCCAAACTGCTCCCTGCCGTGAAGATACCGGTGCTCGATCAACCCAAGCTGATCGTTCCGCACGAGATTCGTCGTGAGGCTCCGCAACCCGTCGAAGCTCCGAAGGTCATCGTCAATCAGTTCGCGCCTCCGGAGATCAAAGCGGCTGGCGGTGCTCGCCCGCAACTGGTCCACACTGGAGACTTCGGGCAGGGTAGCTCGCAGACTCCAACCGTCAACGCGCCTATTCAGAAAGTGCAGACCGGAGGCTTCGGTGATCCAAACGGATTGCCCGGCACCGGCAAACAAGGTGCCAAGCTCTACGCTGCTTCGATGGGAGCGTTTAACATGCCCGCCGGCCCCGGACAAGGCAACGGCTCCGGTGGCGCCAAAGGAATTAAGGGAACGGTCGCCAGCGCCGATTTCGGCAATGGTGTCGCAACTCCCGGCAAAGGCGATGGCCGCAGCAACGGACAGGGCGTCTCTACTGGAGGCTTTGGAGCCCAGCAGGTTGCTCAAGGCGGCGGACCCAAGGTTATTCAGGACGCGGGACCAGCGACCACTCCCGTGGAGATCACCTTCAAGCCCAATCCGATCTACACGCAGGAAGCGCGCGATCTGAAGCTTGAAGGCGAAGTGCTGCTCGAAGTGAGTTTCTCGGCCAACGCCACACTGCACGTAAATCGCGTGGTGCGCGGCCTCGGCCACGGACTCGATGAAGCCGCGATAGCAGCGGCCAACAAGATTCGTTTCAAACCGGCATTACGCTACGGCCAGCCGGTGGATTCGACCGCAGTCGTTCACGTGTCGTTCCAGTTGGCGTACTAGATTCTTGGAAATTCTTGGCGAAGCAAATTTGGATATTGGCAGTTAACCAGAATTTGGGTCTTAAGAACTTGGAGAAGATAGTCATGCGCACTTCGAATTTCGTTTTCGCCGCTGCCTTACTGGTGTCGATCGGCGCTGCCGCTCAGCAGGCGACGGATGCAAAACCGTCGGCACAGCCGCCCGCGCCTCAGGCAACGCAGACGGCGCAACCTTCGCAGCAGACTGCTTCTGCTCCGGCGCAGACTGATTCGGCACAACAGGCTCCGGCCGCCGCGCCCAGCAACACCATCGCTCCTCCACCGCCGGCCCCCGCTCCGACCACGATGGACCAGGTCGTTAATCTTTTCATCGAGCGCGAACACGGCCTCATCAAGGTGCTGTCGAATCGCACGCCGGTGGTCGAAACGTATCTTCAAAACTTGTCTGCTGATCCTCAGCTTGGCCCGATCCCCAGCGAGGACCACTACTTCCTCGGCCGTCTCGACATGGGTGAAACCGTCGACCGCAAGGACTACCTCAAGGAAGAAGAAAAGAGCATGCAAACCCGCCTGCTCGGCGGATTCCAGAAGCTCTACAAAGTTCAGTACCAGCCCATGGGTTTCTCCTGGATGGTCTACGCGGACCGCACCGATTTCGATCGTGAGCACTACGATTTCCATTACGTTCGCCGCGAGTTTCTCGGCGAAGTGCGCTGCCTGGTTTTCGACGTTACGCCCAAGCCGAAATCCGGCCACGGACGCTTCCTTGGGCGCATCTGGGTTGAAGATCAGGGATTCAACATTGTCCGTCTGAACGGCACGTACTATCCCGCGCCGCGCAACAGCTACTTCTTCCACATGGATAGCTGGCGCCTCAATCTGATTCCCGGTTACTGGGTTCCGGCATTCATCTATAGCGAAGAAGGCGACTTCAGCGCTGGCGCAAAGAACAAATTGGCCTTTAAGGCACAAACCCGAATCTGGGGATACGACCTGAAACGCAGCGGCAAAGATGACGAACTGACCAACATCCGCGTCGACAGCGTCACAGACGAAAGCGCTGCCCAGCAAGATGCTTCTCCTCTGCAGGCTGAGCGCGTATGGCAGCAGCAGGCGGAAGACAACGTCGTCGAGCGTCTCACTGAAGCGGGCTTGCTCGCGCCCGAGGGTGACATTGACCGCATTCTTCAGACCGTTGTCAACAACCTTGAAGTCACCAACAACATCGATCTGCCGCGTCCGGTTCGCACGCGCGTGCTGCTCACCTCACCGCTCGAGACGTTCAGCGTGGGCAACACTATCGTGATCAGCCGCGGACTAGTCGACGTGCTTCCCGACGAGGCCAGCCTCGCCGCAGTCCTGTCGCATGAACTCGCGCACATCGTGCTTGGTCACAACCTGGGTTCGAAGTACGCCTTCAATGACCGCATGCTGTTCTCTGACGACGCAACCTATCAGAACCTCGGATTCAAGCACATTCCTGAAGAAGAAACGGCCGCCGACAAAAAGGCCGTCGATCTTCTCAAGAATTCGCCATACGCGCAGAAACTCGACAACGTCGGCTTGTTCTTGAAGGCATTGCAGGCACATGCTGGCGCGTTGAACGCTCTGCTGACCACGCACCTGGGCAACCCGTTAGCCCAGGGCGGACAGGTCAGCCGCCTCTCTGCCCTCTCGACGCTTGGTCCGGCGCTCGACAACAGCAAGCTCGATCAGATCGCGGCTCTGCCCCTTGGCGGACGCGTGAAGATCAACCCATGGGACGACAAAGCGGAGATGGTGAAAACGGCTCCGGTCAACATCACCTCGGCGCGTGACAAGATGCCGTTCGAAGTCACGCCCTTCTTCCCGCGCCTGTCGCGCTTCGGTGCCGGCGCAGCCCAACCCGCTGCTCCGACCACTGCTGCTACCAACCACGGCACAGAAAACTAGAAACGCCGCTTTCGATTACCGTGGAAGCACGGCGCTTTCAGCGCCGCTCTTCCACGGTCAAGAAAGATTCGGGGGTTTAGCCCCAGTTGATTTCTCCACCAAGGTGCACTAAGACGCTGGCCGGGGATCCGGAACTCCTTCCGGGATGCCCGGCCTTCGTTCTCTTCAGCCGTGGTGCTGCCCACCAGCATTTGTACCGGAGACTTCCCTGTCTACAACCAACATCTCAGCCCTTCCGCGCCTACAACCCAATCTCGATCGGGAAGAGCCGACTTACAGTCGTGTCGCCCAAGGGCAGCGAAAGAGGACGGCTCTATTCGCCGAGAGCCACTATGGTCCAGCAAAGCTAGTTCCAACGCTGCTTTCGCGGCGAATTGTCCGGGCATCGCTTTCGAAACCTGCTCCATTAACTTTTGGGAGTGCCACAAGTTCGCCGTTTGCAGAGCCGGAGTAATCGCAGCGATCGCCTTCGCTCCATCCTCAGCATTCTCGTGATATCGGACGATCGGCGCTCCTTCGCCCACTCCGGTCACACCATCGCTCGTGACACGAACCTGGATCGCGTCGCGAAACTGGCTCGTCGACATCGTCGTTGTCCACGTGTGCCGAAGCTGCCACCGCTTGACGCTGACTTCCCAACTGCAAGCCGGCGCAGCCCCAGCCCGCTCGGGAATAGGCCCGAAACCTGCGAACGCCAGTCCCGCCCTCCGGTCGTCTGCAGCCATTCACGACGGTTCATCTTCCCTCCCAGATTCTGCCCGCTAGCATCTCGGCCAGTCTGGTCCTGAGGCGGATCGCGTGGCAGTGATAAACACCACAAGATATTCATCTCTTCAGCTAGGCGAATTTCGCCTGGCAGTTCCAAGCAAAACAACTTTACCGCTGAGATCGGGAAGAAGATCCGCAGAGGGAGCCGAGAATACTTCGCGATCTTAGCGGCTTTTCTTCGCGATCTCAGCGGTGAAGCTTTTGGGATGCGAACACTTGCGTTCGGTGGTCGTGATATTCGTGACCGTTGAGCCAAAGCTCTCCTCGCAGAAAACGCAAAGGCTGAACCGCTTAGGCCGCGAAGAAGATCCGCAGAGCTCGCAGAGAAAACCGTTCATCGCGGTAAGTTCTTCAGCGCACCTACTTCTGCGCGGCCCACGCCAGGCCGTCTGCGCCTGATCCGGCATCGATCAGACGGGATACAGCCCAATTTGACGTTTGGATTTCCGCCACTTTGTGGCTTGCGTCGCACGAAACATAGGCAACCGCACCATCGGGACGAATCAAGACTTCCTGCGGCGCAGCAGGAACATCAATCGTATGCTCGACCTTCATCGTTTTCAGGTTCAGCACAGCTACCTGCTTCGCACCCGGCATCGCGATGACGAGCCACTTCCCGTCCGGCGTTGGTGCGGTTCCGTAGCCGGTTCCAGGCAGTGGTACCCACGAGGTCAGCTTGCGCGATTGCGTGTCGATCACAGCAAGTTGTGGCTTCGACTGATCGGAGGTAAATGCCAGGTGATCGTCGACAGAGAGCGAGATTCGCTGCACCATCGGCGCGACAGAGATCACATCCAGCGTCTTATGTGCCTGCATGTCGAGCACCGACACGGTGCCCGAACCGACGTTGGTGGTGAATCCGTAGCGCCCGTCACGCGTGATGGCGAACATGTGCGATTCAGGCTTACCGGTTGGGATCGACGCCACAATCTTCATGCTGTGTGGATCGATCGCGGTGATGGCATTGTTGAGTTCGGTGCTGACATATAACAATCCATCCTTCGGCCCGAACTGCGGACAGTGCGGACGAACCCCGCGACCGAAGTCCAGATTGCCGACAACTTTGCGCGCCGCAATATCGATCGCGATCATGTTGCTGCCATCGGTACCCGGTTTGCCGACACCGGAATTTCCGTAAATCGGAACGTAGGCAAATCGGCCGTTCGGCGAGGCGATCACCTCGTGCCCTGTCACTCCACCTTCGGCAACCGTGGCGACTTGCTTGCCCGACTCAGGATCAATGATCCCGAGCGTTTGATCGCCCTTGTTGGCGACGAGGAGAACGCCACGCGAAGCCGCGTTCGCCGAAAACTCGGATACCAGCGCAACGCCTGCAACCAGGACCAGCGGCAACAGCATTAACAGTCGTGTCATGCTACTTCGCTCCTAAATCATCGTGCTCGTGATAGTTCGGATATGGTGGACGCTTAATCTCAGGCAGTGGATGCTCTTTCAACTGCTGCATCACTACTTCGATCGCCTTCTCCAGTTGTGAGTCGCGCCCTTGACGCCATGCTGCCGGTTCGAGATCGACTTCAACATCGGGCGCAACACCGTGGTTCTCCACTTCCCAGTCACCATTGAGTCCATAGATCGCAGCGCGTGGCGCGGTCACGCGTCCGCCATCGAGCAACTCTGGGTAGCCTCCAATGCCGACGAGACCACCCCAGGTTTTCTTGCCGATCAGCGGACCGATGCCCGCTTTGCGGAAGTACCAGGGCAACGCGTCTCCGCCCGAGCCTGACATTTCGTTAATGATCATCACCTTCGGTCCGTAGATCGCTTCCGCAGGACTCGACCAGTCGTGACCGTCACGTGTAGTGACCTTGCTCATCAAAGGACGACGCAGATACTCGATGATGTAGTCCGCAAGCTGACCACCCTCATTGAAGCGTTCGTCAATAATCGCTGCCTCTTTACCGACTTGTGAGAAGTAGTACCGGTTGAAGCTGGTGAATCCTGCGCCCGCGGTATTGGGCACGTGCACATAAGCGACGCGTCCTCCGGTGGCTTCGTCGACTCGTCGACGATTGTTTTCGATCCATGCGAGATGACGAAGATTCTCCTCGCTTTCCACAGGAAGAACTGTTACGTCGCGTGAGTCTTTGCCGTCGGGATTGGCGCTAACCTTGAGCACAACCTGCTTCCCAGCCGTTTGTTCGAAGAAACTGTAAATGTTGTCGGGCGCGTGCAGTTCGCGCCCATTGACCGCAAGAACGTAGTCCCCAGACTTAACGTTCACACCCGGCTGAGTGAGCGGAGCTTCATTGCCCGGATTCCAATTCTCTCCGTTATACACCTTCGCTACTCGGTAGCGGTTGTTCTCGAGGCTGTAGTCCGCTCCCAGCAAGCCAACTTTGAACTTCTTGGGCTCGGGGTTTATTTCTCCGCCTCCGACGAACATGTGGCCGACCGTCAATTCGCCAAGGCATTCTTGAAACAAGTACGTGAGTTCGCCTCGTGACGCGATGCCCTCAAGATAAGGGGCGTACTTCTTTTTGGATTTTCCCAGATCGAGGCCGTGATAGCGCGGATCATAGAAGAAGTCGCGCTCAATGCGCCATGTCTCGTTGTAGATCTGCTTCCACATGGCGCGCGGTTCGACATAGACCTCCCAATTGTCGAGCTTAAGCGGTCCGAATCCAGACTTGGGCGAGCCTCCGCTGGGTCCATCTTCAGGCGATGCAGTTGCCCAAGAGTCGTCCTTGCGATAGAGAATCTTCTCACCATCGAAAGAGACCGCGAAATCGTTGACGTCTTCGAGAATTTTATCGACTTTGCGCTTGCTTAAATCAAACTTCTGGATAGTCTGGCTCACGTTCGCCTGATCATCTTCCGTAACCACCAACGGCCCTTCAGAAAGAAATAGGATGCCGGACTTTCCTCCAAGCATATTCAGATAGTTCTTAGGAGGAACCGGCAGCGACAGGATGCGCTGGGCGATGCCGTCGATGTCGATCTTCACAACGACAGGTTCTTCTTTCTTATCTTTGTCGGTTTTATCTTTGTCAGCAGCTTTATCTTTATCGGTGTCTGAGCCAGATTTCTTCTGATCCTTCGCCGCGTCCTTAGGCTGCTCTTTCGACTTGTCTCTTTCCTGATCACTCTTGGCTTCCTCCTTCGGCTTCTCTTCATCACTTTCGGGCGAGAGCGGAGATTTCTCGTCCTTGCTGAGCACGGCAACGTAGACGTTGCGAGTCACGCGATGCTCGTCGGCCGTCATATCGAGCGCGACGGTCGCGAGGCCAACGTTGGTTGAGGCGGTAAAGTAGAGGTACTTGCCATTCTTGTCCCACACGGGATAGAGCGCGTCGCTCATCCCATCGGTCACCTGGAACGCTTTTGACTGATCAGTCGAATAAACGAAGACCGCGTGCTGTCCATTTACCAACTGCTTGGTATAGGCGATCCACTTGCTGTCCGGAGACCAGGTTTGGCTGAGCGGATTATTCGCGAAGGTCCAGTAATAATCCGTATCGACCATTTTCGGCGTGGGCTTATCGAGCTCCAGATACCACAAGTGAAGACGCTTATCGAAGTACGCGATCTTCTTGCTGTCGGGCGACCACGTGGGCGAGTAGTAAAACGTGGGAGGGTTTCCCAGATTGATATGCCGAACCGTGCCGAGACTATTCTGGTTGCGGACGCAGAGTTCGTATTCGCCCGACTCGTCGGAGAAATAAGCGATCGATTTACCGTCCGGGGACCACTGGGGATCGCGATCGGCCACAGCCGGACTTTGCGTGAGATTGCGAATATCACCCTTGTCGGTCGGGACGGTGAAGATTTCTCCCCACGCCTCGAAGATGGCACGTGCTCCGGTCGGTGAGATTCCGAAATTCTGGATGCGCTTGGGATCAACCTTGGCAAAGTGCGGGCGAACTGAGGCGAGATCGCCTTCGATGCGGATGTTGACGTTGTGCGCTTGGTGGGTTTTCAGGTCGTAGAGTTTGATGGCGCCGAATTGCTCGATCACGATCGCGTCCGGTCCGGCACTCGCGGCCTTAAAATCGAATCCGTCGCTGTGCAGAGCCTCGCTGACCTGCTTGGTCTTGGTATCGTAGGCGAAGAGACTAACTGGGCCGTTGCGATCGGAAAGGAAGTAGATGGAATCGCCAACCCACATGGGATGGTGATCGTTGGAGTTCTCGCGCGGAATCTTGATGATGCTGAGGTCCTTGAGATCGGCGACCCAGATGGGCGTCGTTTGACCGCCGTGATAGCGCTTCCAGGCATCTTGCCATTTCGGATGCGGAACGTACGCGATGTGAGTTCCATCGGGAGAGAACGACGCATCTTCTGCGATCGGGAGCGGCAACGCAGTTGGCAAACCGCCTTCGACCGGAACCGTGAAAATCTGGTCTTCAAAGTGGATGAAATTACTGCCCCACGAAGTGAAGAAGATCTTTTTTCCGTCAGGCGTCCATCCGCCAACAAACTCATCGGACGGATGATATGTCAGGCGTCGCGGCACACCTCCCGTTGCCGGGACGACGTACACATCGCGGTTGCCATCGTACTCGCCAGTAAACGCGATCGTCGAGCCATCCGGTGAGAAGAATGGAAGGGACTCCGTTCCTACGCCCGACGTAAGTCGATGTGCTTCGCCGCCCTCGCGAGAAACGACCCACAAGTCTCCGGCATAGTTGAACACGATCTGCGTCTTGTTCACCGTCGGGAAGCGAAGAAGAAGTGGATCGGATTGCGCGGCGTTGAGAAATGCAACTGCAAAGAACAACAGTACGGCAACAAACGTCAAACGGCGCATGTTGGCGCTCCTAAGAAAACATGTGTCGGGGAAGGAAATGGGAATCTTAAGTGCGTCGAACGTAACGCGTCAAGATTTCGCTACAACTCCAGGCATCCGCATACGATCGGCCACTGCATTCACAATTGGGTAACCTGCTCGAACTGCCGCGCATCAAATGCCCTATATGTCGTCCGTGAAAGCTGGAAGTATTAACCCCCGCGATATTGCACGAGCGGGTTGGCGTGTGTTCAACGGCTACATCCCAATGTTGTCGATAGAGATCACGCGCGAGTGTCCATTGAGTTGTCCGGGATGTTACGCGTACGGAGATACCCATCTTGGAGGTGAGACCACTTTACGTGGGTTGAGCGACTTTCGTGGTGATGCACTGGTCCACGGAGTGGTGGATCTGGTTCACAAGCACAAGCCGATGCATGTGTCGCTGGTCGGCGGCGAACCGATGGTGCGCCATCGTGAGTTATCCAGAATTCTTCCCATCCTGAGCGAGATGGGCGTGTTTAGCATGGTGGTGACCAGCGGAGTTGTCGCCATTCCCCAGGAGTGGATGCAGATTCCGCGGTTTCGTGTCGCGGTCTCAGTCGATGGCCTGCCAGAGCATCACGATGAGCGGCGGAAGCCGGCAACGTATGAGCGCATCCTGAAAAACGTTGCGGGCCGCTCGATCAATGTGCACTGGGTGATCACGAGGCCGATGCTGACGCGGCCTTCCTATCTCGAAGAATACCTCGCATTCTGGAATGAGCGAGAGGAAGTCGATCATATCTGGGTGAGCCTCTACAGCCCGCAGATGGGAGAGGAGAGCCTGGAACGACTCACAGTGGAGGATCGGGAACGAATCGCGCAAGAATTGCCGAAGTTGAGGAAGTCGTACCCGAAGCTGCTGCTACCGGAAGGCGTCGCCCGGGCCTTTGTGAAACCGCCAAAGAATCCCGACGACTGCCTGTTTTCCAGAATGTCGCTGAACATTTCCGCCGACCTGCGCACCCAAGTCGAGCCCTGTGTGTTTGGAGGCACTCCCGATTGCAGTCAGTGCGGATGCAGCATTAGCAGCGCGCTGCACTGGATTCGTGATTTGAAGATCGCAGGACCGCTTCGCGTGGGACACATGGTGCGCAGTTCCCTGGCCGTGGGATCGGCAGTACGAAAACTCCGCGGAGAACGGGACTCGATGAATCGGTGGCGTGACGTTCGCTATGTCGGCCAGGCATCCAGCCTGGTGCAGATTCAGACCCAGGAAGAAGGGGAATCCTAAGAATCCTTTGGCGATTGTGCTGATTAACGTTCAAAGTTTCGAACAAGACGCATAAAATTTTGAACTTCACCAGTTGGCTACGCGTTGCGTCTATTCTTTCGGCTTCGTTTTTCCCGGGAGGCCCGCGGGATTTTCGTGAGTCCGTTCGCGGAAGCTCCCGTGCAGTCCCGAAGCGAGGCCAACGCTCGACTCGCCAAATTTGTCGCGGAGTCTGTCAGCCGCTTTTAATGCATCCTGCCAGCGCTGCTGGCGATTTCCTTCCAAGAGATCGATCTGAGCAGCCTGCATCGTGAATTGAGAGGCATACACTCCAAGCAGGCGGATCTCTCTTCCCTTCTCCCAATTCTTTCGGAACAACGTGCGGATCTGCGCAAAGATTTCGGTGTCGAGTTGTGTAGGGTCCGGAAGCGTGTGCGCACGGATGATCGTGGTGAAGTCTTTATAGCGAAGCTTGAGTTGCACCGTGCGCGCGTGGAAGTTGGATTCGCGAAGGCGGCGTCCGACCATCTCAGATAGGCGCATCAGAGTGGATTCAAGCCGTGCGGGATCGGCGGTGTCTTCGTTGTATGTGTGCTCGTGGCTGATCGATTTTGCATCGCGCTCCTCGGCGACCTCTGAGTCGAACCATCCGCCGGCATCTTCGCCACGCGCCTTCCCGGCAAGAGCGAGTCCCCATTTGCCGAAGCGGTCCTCGAGTTCGCCTTCTTCGAGCTTGGCCAGATCGCTGACCTTCTTGATGCCGAGGGCATGGAGGTGGCTCTCCATAACCTTGCCAACGCCGGGGATCTCGCGAACATCGAGCGGAGCCAGGAACTTCGATTCTTCACCCGGGATAATCCAGAGAACACCATTAGGCTTGGCCTGCCCCGAGGAAACCTTTGCAATCAAGCGCGAACTGCCGATACCGACCGAGCAGTTCAATCCCGTCTCAGATTTCATACATTGATGCAGATTGTGGGCAGCTTTGAGCGGCGGCCCGTGCAAGCGCTCGGTGCCGGTCATATCGAGATAGGCCTCGTCGATGGAGGCCATCTCCACCTGTGGCGTGAATGTACCCAGGATCTTGTAGACCTTTTCTGAGCATTCGCGATAACGATCGGGATGTCCGTCGACAAAGATCGCTTGCGGGCAGTGCTTGGCCGCTGTGCGCAACGGCATAGCGGAATGGACGCCGAACTTGCGGGCTTCATAGGAAGCAGCGGAAACGACGCCGCGTTCATGGCGCTGCCCGCCTACAACTACCGCCTTGCCCTTCAACGATGGATCGTATAGCTCTTCCACGGAAACGAAGAAAGCGTCCATGTCGACGTGGAAGATCGTGCGGGTGAAGCCGGACTGGTGAGCGGCAGCCATGCAGGGAGAATTCTAGCAGTGTCGGTTGTGGGTGAAACTTGGGATTCAAGCCCTTCCAGTGGAATTATTGAGATGAAAATCAATTACGGAATTTTTCCGGGTATGCGAAAACTTCTTTACCGCTGAGATCGCGAAGAACGGCCGCAGAGTTCGTTGAGGATCTCGGCGACCTCTGCGGCTTTTCTTTGCGCTTTTTGCGGTTCAAGCTTTTCGCAGACAACATCGAATCCAAACTCGTTACAGATTGGCAGAAGTGCGATGTCGTGCTCGACGTTCCTAAAGATGCGACCAGCATTTTCTTTGGAATTCTGCTCAGCGGAACCGGTGAAGTTTGGATCAGCAAGGCGAACTTCGAAGTTGTCGGATCCGATGTTCCGATAAGCGGCGCTGCTGTTCTGCACATGCCTGTCGAACCCACAAACCTCAGCTTCGAAGACTGAGGGTTGAGATTGCGGCAGCGATACTGCCGCAATTAATCTTTCCCCTCCACACCATTCCGAACAGCGCCTGGTTAAATCCGAATGCGGCGACTGTTGCGCTTCGGTCGCCACAAAAGCAAGCATCTGTTTCAGGATGACACACTTGCCAATGACTTCTCCGCCGGACCTGCGGAAGCCCGCATCTGCCTGACTCTCTCGTAGACTTTACCGTACTCGCGCGCAGAGGCGTTCCAGGAAAAATCCTTGGACATGCCGTTTCGCATGAGGACTTGCCACGAGGTCTGGTCGCGGAAGGCCTGCAGGGCGGCTTTTATCGTCAACAGGAGGGACTCGCCGTTGTACTCGGTGAACTTGAATCCGGTGCCTTTTCCGGTGCGGGCGTCCCAAGGTTCGATGGTGTCATCGAGGCCTCCAGTGGCGCGAACGACCGGGACGGTACCGTATTTCAGGCTGTAGATCTGATTCAGGCCGCAGGGTTCGTAGCGTGAGGGCATCAGGAACATGTCGGCCCCGGCTTCGATTTTGTGGGCGATGGCGTTGTCGTAGGCGACTTTGACGGCAATTTTATTAGGGAATTGCTTGTTCAGGCGCTGGAACATCTCTTCGTAGGCTTTATCTCCCGCGCCGAGAGCCACGATGATCATTTCTTCACGCGCGAGGCGGTCGGCAATTTGCGCGATCAGGTCGAAGCCCTTTTGTGCAGCGAAGCGCGACACGATGCCAATGACTGGAAGCTTCGGATCGGCGTTCACGACCCCGAAAGCGGCAAGCAGATCTTGCTTGTCTTTTGCCTTGCCCGAAAGATCCGGGGGCGAGTAAGGTGCGGCTGTGAATTTATCCGTTTGCGGACTCCATTCGTCGTAGTCCACGCCATTCAGAATTCCGGTTACAGTCGCGGCGCGATCGCGCAGCACGCCTTCCAGGCCGAAGCCATATTCGTTAGTCTGAATCTCCTGGCTGTATTTCCTGCTGACCGTGGTGATGTAGTCGGAGTAGGTCAGCGCGCCTTTGAGGAAATTCACCTGCCCGAAGAATTCCATCTTCGACATGGTGAAGAGATCCCAGGGCAACATAAGCAACGGCAGAGTCTCGGGTGGGAACAACCCCTGGTAACCCATGTTGTGGATGGTGAAGACCGTGCCCGTGTCTTTGAAAGCGGGATCATCCGAGTAGATTGTGCGCAGCAGCACGGGGATCAGCGCCGATTGCCAGTCGTGGCAGTGAAAGATCTGGGGCGCACCCAGGATCTTCGACGCTTCCAATACCGCACGGGAGAACAGGGCGAAGCGTTCGGCGTTGTCGGGATAGTCTCCCGAGGGCGTTCCATAAAGAGCGTCGCGATCGAAGTACGGCGGATATTCCACAAAGTAGAAGCGGACCCCGCCCTGCGCTCCTCCGAAGACCACGGAGGGGAACCGGTATTCGTCATCGAAAGGAACCGTAACGCTGCGAACCGCCGTTGCTGAATCCGTAAGCTTGGTCTGGCGATAACGCGGCAGATAAACGCTGACCTGATGTCCGAGGGCAGCGAGAGCACGCGGCAGCGCACCCACAACGTCGGCTAACCCTCCGGTCTTGGAAAACGGGACGCCCTCTGAAGCAGCGAATGCGATATTCATGAGCGCAGGACCTCCGCATGGCCGCTGATGCGCGGCGCACGATATGATGAGAGTACAGAGTCGGGCCGAGCTCCGAACCACCTATGATGCGGTTACCGACTTGAAAGTCTACTTCCCGAAGTATTGAGGGTCAACGTGCCAAAGGTAGCTTCCGCGCGCCGTCCGCAAATCAAGCCTAAATTGGGACAACATTTTCTGGCCAGCGACGAAATGGCCCGCAAGATCGTCGACGCTCTCGGCGACGTATCGGAAACCACCGTGCTGGAGATCGGCCCGGGCAAGGGCATTTTGACGACTTTGCTGGCAAAGCGGACGCGTCGGCTGATTGCCGTGGAGCTCGACCGGGTATTGGCAGCGCAGTTACGACTCAAGTTTGGGATGTCAAGAAACATCGAGATCATTGAAGCCGACATTCTGGCGGTCGACATTGATTCCCTTTTCGGGCCGAAGCCAGGATTGGGACGGCCCGGCATTGAGCTTAAGCCACAGCCTGTGCGAGTTGTGGGCAATCTGCCCTACTACATTACTTCCGAAATCCTGCTCCGGCTGTTTCACTTTTCCAAGTACTTCGAAAGCATTGTCATCATGGTGCAGAAGGAAGTAGCCGATCGGATTGCGGCCGAACCAGGTGGTCGAGATTTCGGCATGCTTTCGGCGACGGCGCAGCTCTACGCGCGAGTGGAGAAGTTATTCACGCTGCGGCCGGGCGCGTTCTCTCCGCCTCCTAAGGTGTATTCCACCGTGCTTCGTCTAACCATCGACCCGCAACACGAAAAGTTGGGTGTGACGGGCGATGGGTTCATAGATTTTCTCCGGCTCTCGTTCTCTCAGAAACGCAAGACCCTCTGGAATAATTTGAGGGAAAACTATCCCGAAGCCGGTTTGAAGCAGGCTCTCGCTGAAGCACAGGTGAAACCTACAGCACGAGCGGAGACATTGAGCCTTGCAGAAAGCGCGGCGGTATACCGGGCGTTGCGTGGAAATGAATCGACCACGAACAGAGGCTAAAGCGCGGCAATGCCCGAACGACTGACGCGGCTCTAATGCGTCGCTCTTCCAGCCATTCTCACACAAGAGTGTTTTTTCGTTCGCGGCTTTTCCCCCGGATGTAAGATTTCCTTAGATACGGTCATTCCAGCAGCTTAGGTCTCCGCGGCTGTCACGGCCGAAAGGGGAGCTCATGGCCAGCACACTTCTGCGTCATCCTGCAGTCGCAGGACGGTTTTATCCGGACGATCCGGAAGAGCTGCGTGCCGAGGTACAGGCTTACCTCACGACTAGCGATTCAAAAAACTCCGCTCCGATTCGCACGATCGGCTGCGTCGCTCCCCACGCGGGTTACATGTATTCGGGTCATGTTGCCGGAGCGGTGTTTGCGAGGGTTGAGATTCCGCAGCTGTGCATCGTGATGTGCCCCAATCACACGGGCATGGGTCGTGCGTTGTCCGTTATGAGCGAGGGAGCTTGGGAAACCCCTCTGGGAGAAGTTCCGGTTCACGACGGATTCGCGAGTGCGTTGAAGCGGCGGTTCCCTGCTCTCGAAGAAGACGCCGCCGCGCATCGCGCGGAACACGCAGCCGAAGTCGAGCTTCCTTTCCTGCAATTGCTTCAGCCGCAGTTGCGATTTGTGCCGATCGCTCTCGGCACCGGTCGGCTTGAAGTGCTAGAGCAATTGGGTTTGGCCTTAGCCGATGTCATCGCTCAACATGGCGAGCAGGTGTTGATGGTGGCGTCGAGCGACATGAATCATTACGAGTCGGACGCGGTCACGCGGGTGAAAGATCATCAGGCGATTGAGCGAATTCTCACTCTGGATCCGCGAGGGCTGCACGAAGTCGTCACCCAACAAAACATCAGTATGTGCGGGTATGGACCAACGGTCACGATGTTAACCGCAGCGAGACAACTGGGAGCAAGATCAGCAGAGTTGGTGAAATATGCGACTTCGGGCGATGTATCCGGCGACCGGGATATGGTCGTCGGGTACGCCGGCGTCGTTGTTTCCTAGAATGCTCGATCCTGATCCGCTGCGTTTCTGAGACCCTCTTCTCAGAATTTGGCCATGTTCCCGTTCCCGCTCGAAAATTTCCTGTAAGGAATCCTTCTGATCCCGGACTACCGTTACAGACAACCATGATCAAACTTGAAAAACTCAGGAAGTCTTTCAATGGCAGGCCCGTATTAAGAGACCTGTCGTTTGAAGCCCTAGGTGGCGCAATTACAGGCTTGCTCGGGGTAAACGGCGCTGGGAAGACAACAACATTGCGCACCATTTGTGGAGTACTGCAACCGGAGTCGGGATCGGTCACGATCGACGACGAGACCACAGAAGTTGGGTCGCCTCAAACGCAGCAAAGCATCGGAGCACTTATGGATCACATTGGTCTCTACCCCAGGCTGACGGTCCGGGAGAATCTCGAATATTTCGGCCGGCTTCGGGGGATGAATGGTCAAGCGCTGAGCCACGGCATCGATCGTGTCATCTCCATCAGTTGGCAAGATTGCTCGATCTGCGGAGAGTAATGGAGGACGCAGATGAACCTGATATATCACACAGCGATGTGCAGTAGTACCGACTCTCTCCTCAAAGAATCGGTATAGGGGGAGTCACCCACTCTCCACCGGGTGGCCGGGAGCAGTCGCCCGCTCCCGGCTCCCACAGAAGGTAGCGTGCGGTTTTCCCGCACTACGCTCGTCAGAAGCTCACAGCATAGCGATAGCTTGTAACTCCGGGTAGGGGA